>WNGB01001308.1_pt1 | contig 40781 bp, 35 predicted proteins | sample 5400681 | NCBI WGS metagenome assembly WNGB01 (sample SAMN13153367, study PRJNA577476) | soil metagenome | isolation source: 115 cm soil or saprolite under grassland replicate 2 | place: USA:California | collected 2016-06-15 | reverse complement strand
GCACATGCCCTGCTATCACCCGGTGCTGCAGTACGCGGAGGAGCGAAGCTTACGCGAGACCCTTTATCGCGCGTTCGCCGTGCGCGCGAGCGAATTCGGCAAGCCCGAATGGGACAACACCGAGCTCGTCCGCCGCATCCTCGAATTGCGCCGGGAGGCCGCTCGCTTGCTCGGCTACCGCAATTTCGCGGAAGTGTCGCTGGTCCCGAAGATGGCGCGCACACCGGGCAACGTCCTCGCGTTCCTGGGCGATCTCGCCGCCAAAGCGAAGCCGTACGCCGAGCGTGACATGGCAGAGCTCTGCGCATTTGCGAAGGATGAGCTCAGGCTCCTCGAGCTTGCCGCATGGGACCTGCCGTATGCCTCCGAAAAATTGCGCCAGGCCCGGTACAGCTTCTCGGAGCAGGAGGTCAAGCAGTATTTTCCCGAGAATCGCGTTCTCGCCGGAATGTTCGGCGTCGTCCAGGCCGTCTTTGGAGTCGTGATCCGCGAAAGAAGTGCTCAGGTATGGCATCCGACGGTGCGTTTTTTCGACGTGCTCGATGACCGGGATGCGCTGATCGGCCAGTTCTATCTCGATCTGTATGCGCGACCGCACAAGCGCGGCGGCGCCTGGATGGATCACGCCATCAACCGCCGCCGGTACGGTACGCTCGTGCAGCACCCGGTCGCGTACGTCACTTGCAATTTCTCGGCACCGGTCGCCCGGAACGGCGCGCAACAGCCTGCGCTCTTCACCCACGACGAAGTGCAGACGCTGTTCCACGAGTTCGGGCACGGCCTGCACTTGTTGCTCACCCAGGTCGAGGTGCCGGGGGTCTCGGGTCTGGAAGGCGTCGAATGGGATGCGGTCGAGCTGCCCAGCCAGTTCATGGAGAACTTCTGCTGGGAATGGGACGTGCTCCGGCAGATGACCGCACACGTCGATACGGGCGAATCTCTGCCGCGAAAGCTGTTCGAGAGCATGCTCGCGGCGAAGAATTTCCAAAGCGGCATGCAGATGGTGCGCCAGCTCGAGTTTGCGTTGTTCGACATGCACCTGCACTTCGATTTCGACCCGGCCGCGGGCACATCGCCACTCGAGCTGCTGCACGCGATCCGGCGCGAAGTCGCTGTCGTGTGGCGACCGGATTACGATCGCGCACCCAACGCCTTCAGCCACATCTTTAGCGGTGGCTACGCGGCCGGATATTACAGCTACCAGTGGGCCGAGGTGCTTTCGGCTGACGCCTACAGCCTGTTCGAGGAAGTGGGCGTGCTGTCGCGCAAGGCGGGCGCGCGGTTCCGCGACGAGGTCTTGGCGCGCGGCGGCAGCCGGCCGGCGCTCGAGTCGTTTATCGCCTTCCGCGGCAGGGCACCCCAAATCGATGCCTTGTTGAGGCATAATGGGATGTCACCGTCATAAGACTGCAAAGGCTACTGTGCGCCCCGATTGCTTTGTCGCTTCCTCGCTCGCCCCTCGCCGTACTTCTTCTGTACTGTCTCGGGGCTCGCTGCGGGGCTTCGCGCACTCGGGGCTGCTCGTAACGCCTTTGCTTTACCCCTGCAAGCTGGAGGCGCCATGACCATCGCAATCACTCGAAAACGTTCTGCGGGTGTGTTGGCGTTGCTGATCCTGATCGCCAGCGCATTGGCGGCGGCGCAAACGCAACAGGTTTATCGCTACGTGGACCCCGAGGGCCGGGTCGTGTATTCGGACAAGCCGCCACCGCCCAATGCCCGCGACGCACAAGCCAAGCGCATCGGCAAGAACACGATCGAGACCAGCAATCTGTCGTTTTCGGCAGTGCTGGCGCAGGAGCGCTATCCGGTAACGCTGTATACCTTTGGCTGCGGCACCGTCTGCGACACCGCCTCCGCATTGCTCAACAAGCGCGGGGTCCCGCATACGGTCGTCGACGTTGGCCAGAGCGACGGCGCCGACAAGCTGAAGCGGCTCACCGGCGGGCTGGACGCTCCGGCGTTGCAGGTCGGTGACCAGTACACGACTGGATACAACGAGAACCGCTGGCAAAGCATGCTGACCGATGCCGGATATCCCAAGACCCCGGCGCCGCGGACCTCACCGGTCGGCAAGGCGCCCGCGCCAGCCCCCGAGTCGAGTGCGGCAACGCAAACCGTGAGTCCGGCCGCGAAGGGCAGCTACCCGCAATAGCTCGAAACAAGAACGGCTGACAAGAAGAGGCGCACATCAACGTCCTGCCAAAATCGTAGCCCGGGCTGACCCCGGACTAGATCCGGGGGAAGCCCGGGTCAACGATACAACTTCGGCGAGCTGATCAACGGGCAACGAAATCGGCTCCCGGGCTTCGCGCTCCGCTCAGCCCGGGCTACAGCTTGAGCTGTTGTCACGCCTGACCCGCGTTTGCACGCGCGAAGAGTGATTCTCTGGCCAGCAATTCGAACCGGCGGGAGGCGACCACGGTGCGGTCGCGCGCGTAGGTTTCGTGGTTGCGCTCCACTTCGGCGAGGCGGTAGACATAATTCACCATCATGCCCGCCGACTGGCGCATCCCTGTCGCGGAGGTATCCCCCAACCAGTTGAGTCTCGCCAGCCGCGCCCCGTTGACCAGATGGAAACGGGCCGCAGGATCGCGCGGCTCCTGGTCTTGCTTCGCATAGAGAAGGTAGTACGCGCACAGCGGGGCCAGTTGCCGCTGAAGCTCGGCGGAGAGCGGTTTGTCCTCGAACCATTGCGGAACATCGAGCTTGGCGAGGACGGAAGCGAGTTCGGCATGCCACGGACTCGTCTCCGACGCGCCTGCCATGACGGCGAGCCAGCTGCGCAAGCTGGGAATCGGCGAGAGCGTAGCGAAGGCCTTGAGACGCGGAAGCTCCCGGCCGAGATCTTCCGCGACTTGCTTGATCAGAAAATTGCCGAAGGATACGCCTCGCAGTCCCTGCTGGCAGTTGGTAATCGAGTAGAAGATCGCGCAATCGGCGGATGCAGGATCGAGTACCGGGGAATCAGGATCCAGCAGTGGCTGTACCTTGGCGCTCATGCCCTTGGTCAGCGCCACTTCAATGAAGATCAGCGGCTCTTCGGGCAACGCGGGGTGAAAAAATGCGTAGCAGCGGCGATCGGCCTGCAGCCGGCGGCGCAAGTCGCGCCAGCCTTGAATCTCGTGCACGGCCTCGTAGTTGATCAGCTTTTCCAGAACCAGCGCCGAGCTGCGCCAATCGATCCGTTGCAGCGTCAGAAAGCCGCGGTTGAACCAGGAACGCAGCAGGTGAGCGAGGTCAGCCTCTATGCCTAACCATTGTGGGTTCTCGCCGAGTCCTTGCAGCAGTTGGCGGCGCATCTCGACAAGCATGCCGGTGCCGCCGGGCGCCATATTGAGGCGGCGAAAGAGCTCTTGCCGCGGCGGCTCGGCCGCCTGCAGTAACAAGATGAGATTGGTCTGCGACGGATCGTCGCGATAGGCGTCGGCGCAACGTCCGACGACTTCGGGATCCGGGGAGAATTCCTTGACCAGAAGGTCGAAGAACGCCGCGGACGCTGCCGGCCCAAGCGCTTGATACGCCGCGAGCGCCTCGCATGCAAGACGCGCTCCCGAGACTTCCCCGCGCTCAGACATCAAGGCATGTGCCAATGAAATCGCATGCCTGGCACTGCGCCCATCAGTGCGCGACAACGCGCCGGCTAGGCTGGCGCGCTCGCGGAACAGGCGCTTGAAGAATGAGCGCTTTGAACGCGGCAAGGTCGGTGCGGGCTGCGCGCGGCTATGGTCGTTGTTGGCCAAGATTTCGCTCCTTTTGCTCAGCAGCGAGAATCGGCGCCGACTTGTTCTTTATCGTTGGCCGCCCGGGTCAAGGCCCGCGCTAGCACCGGCAGCGACCCGGCGCACGAAGCCGAAATACAAGCAGTTATGGCGATAACGGCCATAAGGCATCTATGCCGAATAATGGCGCAGCCGGGGTCATGGCATCGCCTTTCCGGAAAAAAGGGGTCTTCTCTTACCTTATCTTTGCATGCAAAGACGTATACAATGTTACCATGGATGTATGCAAGAGTGCTCCGATCTGCACTAACTGACGGATGACCTATTTATCGCATGCTGGAGCGGGAGGACTATGAAGTCGAAATCGGGAATGCGAAAAGCCAAATCAGGAACTCGGGCCGAAACGCTTCGGGAGGCCATCGAGGACAACATCGCAACCGGCGCGTTTCCGCCAGGCATGCATCTGGACGAAAATGAGCTGGCCCAAAAATTCGGGGTATCGCGAACGCCGCTACGCGAAGCTCTGATTCAACTCTCGTCGATGGGAATTGTATCGGTCCGTCCACGGCGGGGCGCGGTCGTCGCCGACGTAACGCCCCAACGCTTGCTGGAGATGTTCGAGGTGATGGCCGAATTGGAGGTAATGTGCGGGCGTTTAGCCGCCCGCCGGATGTCGGACGGCGAGCACGAAGAGTTGCTCAAGGCGCACCGCGCATGCGAAGCAGCGTGCCTCGCTGGTGACCCGGACGACTACTACCACAAGAATGAGCACTTTCACCAGGTGATCTATGCGGCCGCCCACAGCGGGTTTCTCGTGGAGCAAGCGACGGTACTGCAGCGACGACTGAGGCCCTACCGACGCCTACAGCTCAGGGTTCGAAATCGGATGTCGGCGTCGTTTAACGAGCACGCGCAAATCGTCGAGGCTTTGCTGCAGGGAGACCCGAACCTAGCGGCCGAACGACTACGTCATCACATTCTCGTGCAGGGCGAGCGATTCGCAGATTTGCTTGCCTCCCTGGCCAGCCTACGCGCCAATCTTCCTGCCGAGCCGGTTGGGGACACCAGCACGGTGGTGGTAGCGACTTCCTGAGGGCCCACGCGCATTCGCGGCTTGCGGCCGTCTGCCTCAGACCTCAAAACGGGCCCTTATCACTCGCACTGTTGATAAGGTGTCTCCACCTTCCGGTCGGGCCCGCAGGATGCTAAATGGCTCGATTGACATTGCGAATAAAAACGCCTAGCTTGTATACAAGGTCGCCCATTAACCCGTCGTTGCGATGGGAAACTGTATATGAATAAGAGCGGCCCCCCCACCCAAATACCTATTGCGGCGCCACACGCCCAACGATGACCGAGGATTGTAAAGGGTCATCAACGGAGGAGCAGATGATCAAACACAGAGCTGGAATGCATACGGGAACGATTGCGCTTGTGCTGTCGTGCGCGATCACGGGGGAGGCGCGGGTCACACAGTTCGTGGTCGAGTCGCAGACTCCGCTGAACCAGGGAGCGACATACGGCGACGTGGGGTCGTACCAGCGAATTCGCGGCTACGTGATCGGCGAACTGGACCCCGCGCACCCGGGCAACGCCGGAATCGTCAATCTCGCCAATGCGCCACAAAATGCCGCCGGCCGCGTCGAATATCGGGTCGACGTCGAGATCCATGCGCCGAGTGACCCGGTGAAGGGCAACGGGGCGATGCTCTACGACGTCGTCAACCGCGGCAACATGGTAATTCCGGGTTTCATCAACAGTCCGACACCGCTGCTGCTCGAGCGCGGATTCACGCTCGTGTGGAGCGGCTGGCAAGGCGACATACCGCGCGTCGGGCAAAACCTGATCGGATCCTTCCCCGTCGCAACGAATGCCGGTCAGCCCATCGTCGCCCTCAGCCGCGAGGAATTCGTCGACCGCGGAACGGCTCCCTGGCTCGGCGCGCTGTCGTATCCCGCGGCCACCCTCGATAAGGCGCAGGCGACGCTAACCGTCCGCGAGCGCGAGCGCGATCCTCGGCAACCGATCACGTCTTGGGACTACGTCAGCGACCGGCAAATCCAGGTGACTCCGCCGGGCCCGCCGTTCGATTCGGGGGCAATCTTCGAGTTCATTTACCCGGCAAAGGATCCGATCGTCGCCGGGATCGGCTTCGCCGCGACGCGGGACGTCAACTCGTTCCTGCGCTACGAGCTCGCCGATGGCAGCGGCAACCCCAATCCGCTGGCCGGTCGAAACCTCGACCGCTATCTGGCCGAAGGCGTCTCGCAAAGCGGCCGGTTCCTTCGGGATTTCCTCTATCAGGGCTTCAACGCCGACGAGAGCGGACGAAAGGTGTTCGACGGGGCGATGCCTATCATTCCCGGATCGCGAAAGACCTGGGTCAACTTCGCGTTCGCGCAGCCGGGTCGCTGGTCGAAGCAGCACGAGGAACACCTGCAACCGGGTGATCAGTTCCCGTTCGCCTACGGGACCATCACCGACCCGCTCACCGGCCGGACCGATGGCGTGCTGGCCAAGTGCCGAGCCAGTAATACCTGCCCGAAAGTGATTCACGTCGACGGCGAGTTCGAAGTCTGGGGCGCGCGCGGCGCGCTGCTTATCAGTGACGGAGCTCCGAGCGGGCCGCGTCCGGTCGACATTCCTGCCGACGTCCGGCTGTACATGGTTGCTGGTACCCCGCACGGAGGGAGCAATCGGCTCGTTCCGACGTCCTTCAATCCAGGGATCTGCAAGAACGTCAACACGCCGCTCGGCACGACGGCGGTGAATCGCGCTCTCGTGCTCGCGCTCGATGATTGGGTCGCGCACGGCGCGGAGCCGCCGGAGAGCCGCTACGGATACGTATCGAAGGGCCATTCGCAAGCCAATCCGAGTGGCAACGGTTTGCCCCAGGGCGACCTCGTCGCATCCGACCAGGCGAGCACGGGCTTTCCTTCCATCCCCGGGGCCAACTATACCGGCCTCGTGAACTACCTCCAGGTGACCGACTACTCGGTGGTGCCGCCGTTGCAGGGAGAGCACTACTCGATTCTGGTTCCGAAGGTGGACGATGATGGCAACTCGCGCGCTGGAATCAGACTTCCGGCGCTCGAAGTCCCGATTGCGACGTACACCGGGTGGAATGTCCGGGCCGCGGGAAACGCCGAGAACGAGAACTGTCTGTTCAACGGCTCGTACCTGCCGTTTGCCAGGACGCAGACCGAGCGCATCGCTGCCGGCGACCCGCGTCCGTCGATCGAGGAGCGCTATAGCAATCACGACGATTACGTCGACGAGTTCGCTAGGGCCGCGGCAGCGCTGGTGAGGAAGGGGTACCTGCTCGCCGATGACGCGGAGAGGATGATTCAGGAAGCTGCCGGACTCAGCCTCGGATTGAGCAAGACCAAGAAGTGAATGCGTGTTGCCGGGTCGACGTCTATCAACGACGGTCGTGGGCTTAATCGTTCCGCGGAGGACTACACCGAAGAGCACTTGAAGAGAGTCCTCGCGCTGAAATGAGCGTCCCGACGAGAAACGCGCCCAGCCCTGTCGGGTATTCATGTCGGGCATTCAAAGAGCCAGCTCAAAGAAGGAGGAGATGGGTGTCAAGGCAAATCGAAGCCGATTGAGATACCGAACCATTGCGGTCATATCGAAGCACTTCGCTTGCCGGCATTTTCGTTCGAATCGAAGGAGGAGCAGATGATGTTACTGAACGTACCTGATGTAGCGCGCAAACCGTTTTTGGTCGGGGCCTTGGCCAGCGCCGCTCTGCTGGCCTGGGCGCAACCAACCCAAGCGCGGGTGACCAAGCTCGTTATCGATACCACGACGTCGCCCGCTTTCGGCGGCGCATCCTTCGGCACTGCCGGACAATATGAAACGATTGCCGGCCGTGTTTTCGGTGAGCTCGATCCGAATGATCCGCACAACACGATCATCAACGATATCAACCTGGCGCCTAAGAATGCGGGTGGCAAGGTCGAGTACATGGCCACGTTCTTTTTGGTCAAGCCGATCGATATGTCGAAGAGCAGTCATCTGATGTGGCAGGACGTGCCGAACCGCGGCGGCAGGATAACCCTCGCTGCCTCGAGCCGACGTGACGGAGACATTGGCTTGAGCAGCGGCTGGCAGGGCGACAATTCAGGTGGCACCGCTCAGGTACCTGCTCCGGGCAACACCAATGACTACGCCGTGGTGCCGATCCCGAAGAATCCGGACGGCTCGACCATTACCGGTGTCGTCATGGGACGAATAATGAATGTGGGCGGCGTGAACTCGCAGCCGATCATCGAGCACTCGAACCCCATCCCGTACAAGCCGGTCACCCTGGATACGACGCAGGCGACTCTGGAGTCGCATGACCACGAGACCATCGACGGCATCGTCACTGGAGTAACGAAGATTGCGAGCGGCGACTGGGCGTGGGCGAGCTGTAGCGCGGCGAACCCGTTTCCGGGCACGCCCGATCCGACACAGATCTGCGTGAGAAACGGTTTTCTGCCCGACAAGCTCTATCAGGTCGTATTCACGTCCCAGGATCCGTATGTGCTCGCGGTCGGCACGGGGGCGTTCCGGGATGCTGCATCGTTCTTCAAGTACGAGACGCAGGACGACTTCGGCACGCCGAATCCTGTGGCCGGTCAAATCGGCTGGGTTATCACTCGGGGAAGCTCGCAGTCAGGCACCTTCGTAAGACAGCTCATCCACTACGGTTTTACCCAGGACGAAGCCAATCGCAAGGTGTACGACGGCGCCTGGCCGATCGTTGCGGCGCGCCGAATCGGCTTGAACTTCCGCTTTGCGAAGCCTGACCTCGTGATGAAGCTCTTCGAAGCTGGCAGTGAAGGTCCCCTTTGGTGGCATAAGTACCCCGATCACGTTCGCGGTCTGCCGCCGCGCGGTATCCTCGATCGCTGCGAAGCCAGCAACACCTGCCCCAAGATCGTAGAGCACTTTGGCGCTGCCGAAGTTTGGGGGCAGAAGCTGACAACGGGATGGGTCGGCACCGACGCGAAAAACGACATCCCTCTGCCAAAGAACGTCCGCAGATACTATTTCGCGAGCAGCCCGCACGGCGGCGGCGGCGGCGGCTTCGATGTTAATCCAGGCAGCATACCCGCTTGCTCTAGTAACAACTACGGCCCGGGCACATTTGGGTCCAACCCGCTCCCGCAGACGCAGTCCGTCAATGCGATACGGTTCCATTTCCGCAACTGGGTGATGCACGAAATACTTCCACCCGACAGCGTTTACCCAACCCTGGCGAAGAAAACGCTGGTGGAACCGACGAAGGCGGCGATGGGGTTCCCCGATATCCCGGCCGTGCTTGCCAGCACGAACCCCGACGCGCCGGAGCTTGACGTCGGCGGCGGGCCCAGCAAGTTCATCCAGGCGATGATGCAATACGACTGGGGCCCCACTCTGGACTATAGCGAGAACACAGGATTCCACTCGTTCGAGCCGCCGATCGTCAAGCAAGTGATCAAGCAAGTGGTGCCGCGAGTGGATGCGGACGGCAATGAGGTCGGCGGTGTTCCGGTCGTGCTGCTGCAAGCGCCGCTCGGTACGTACCTGGGTTGGAACATTACTGCAACCGGCTTCCACCGGGGCCAGGTGTGTAATTACCAGGGCGGCTGGATTCCGTTTGCAAAGACCCTGGCCGACCGTTTGGCAACCGGCGATCCCCGCCTTTCGCTGACCGAGCGTTATGGCAATCACGCGGGATATGTGGCGGCGGTCACCGCTGCCGCGGATAACGCGATGGCCCAGGGATTCCTGCTGCAGGCGGACCGCGACGCGCTTATTGCCGCCGCTGCTGCAAGCAATGTTCTGCAATAACAGGAAAGGTTGCCGGGTTATCTAGTGCGGGTCAGCCCGTTCGAAAACCAACGGCGGCTCTGGCTGCCGTTGGCAAGTTTTCCCCGACTTGGCCCGGGCGCGACGAGCGCAGCGGGTCGACGAAGCGAGGGCGAGCAAAGTGCCTCAGTAGGAAACGAGATAGTGAATATTGCAGCGAGCAACGTGAGCCAGCAGCTTGCGGCCGGAGAGTCGACGGAGATCATTGACGGCGCCCGGGCCGGCATCGTTTATGCGAACGTGCACTTCCACCGTCTATCGCCGAGCCGCGAGATTCGCCGCCGGGTCGGCGCCTCCAAACGCCATTACTTTCGCTTTTACCGGACGACTGTAGCAGCCACAAGAGGAGACAGCACAATGTTACCGAAAATATTTCGTAGGTCAGCGGTCGTCAGCATCACGCTTGCTGCAGCGCTCTTGGCATGGGCGCCGCCCTCGCAGGCGCGAGTGACCAGGATCATCATCGATGCGACGACGTCGCTCACCGGTCAGGACATTCCGTATGAGAGGCTGACCGGGCGCGCGTTCGGGGAGCTGGACCCGAGCGATGCACACAACACTCTCATTACCGACATCAACCTGGCGCCGAAGAACTCGAATGGCAAGGTCGAATACATTGCCACCTTCTTCATCGTCAAGCCGGTCGACCTGTCGCTGTCCAGCGGGTTGCTGTGGCATGACGTCCCGAATCGGGGCGGCAGAATCACCATCAGCAGCGATTTGCGCAACTCGCACGACATGGGCTTGAGCAGCGGCTGGCAGGGGGATAATGCAGGCGCGACGGTGGTTCCCGCCAATGCGTCGACGCTTTCGCCGGTGACGCCTAGCAACAACGAGTGGGTGAAGGTGCCGGTCCTCTCCGGTGTGACCGGACAAGTCCTCGGCCGCATCATCAATCGCAGCGGCACCAATCAGCCGCTCAACGTAATGGGAAATCCGATCCCGTATTTCCCGGCTGATTCGGCGGACAACTCCGATGCGCTGTTGAAAACGCATACGGAGGAGACCCTGACGGGCGTCGTAACCGAGGGCGAAACGATCCCGAATAGCGATTGGAAGTTCTGCTACGGGGCAGCCGCAACGTTCGCCGCGCCGGGATCGCCTACAGCCCTGCCGGTCCGGGTATGTCTCGGCAATGGTCGGACCTTCGATCCCGCGCTGCTCTATCAGCTGACCTACACGGTGAAAGATCCATACGTCCTCGGGGCCGGCACGGCTGCGTTCCGCGATCTGCAGTCATTCTTCAGATACGAGATTGCGGATGATTTCGGTACGGCCAACCCGCTCGCCGGCGCCATCCAATGGGCGATCATTCGCGGTTCCTCGCAATCGGGCAATTTCACCCGGCACTACATCCACCTGGGCATGAACCAGGACGAGGCCGGACGCATCGTGCACGAAGGGGCTTGGCCGCTCATCGCGGGCCGCCGTGTTGCGAACAATTCCCGCTGGGGCCAACCGGACGGCGTGCTCGAGCTCTACCAGATGGGCAGCGAAGGTCCGCAGTGGTGGCACAAGTGGCCCGATCAAGTTCGCAATCTGCCGCCGGGCGGGATTCTCGATCGCTGCATGTTGACCGAGACGTGCCCGAAGATCGTCGAGACCTTCGGCGGGGCCGAAGTCTTCGCGCTGAAGATGACGACTTCATGGGTCGGCACGGATCCTAAGACCGACATTCCGCTGCCGGAAAACGTCCGTCGCTATTACCTGCCGAGCTCGACGCACGGCGGCGGTGGGGGTGGATTCAATCAGGCGATAGCCGACACCGGCGTCAACTGTCCGGGCAACAACTGGGGCAGGGGCACGTTACGAGCGAATCCCGTACCGGCCACACAGCTCGTCAACCGCTTGCGCGTCGCGTTGCGCGAATGGGTGATGCATGGAACGCTGCCACCATCCAGCATCTGGCCGCGGATGCATGGGCCCAAGAACCAACGCAATCTGGTCGAGCCGACAAAAGCAGCGATGGGCTTCCCAAGTGGCGTTCCGGGCATTCCGGATTCGATCTTCCTCCCGGAGAACTTCGTCAATCCCGTGCTCGATTACGATTGGGGCCCGGAATTCGATCACTTCGACGCGACAGGCAACCCCACGAACATTCCGCCGCCGATCAAGAGCGTAATCAAGATGCTCGTGCCGCGTGTGGATGCGGACGGCAATGAGCTGGGCGGAGTTCCGACCGTGCTGCGCGATGCGCCGCTGGGTACGTATCTGGGCTGGAACATCACCGCCGGTCCGGGCGACGCCGCCTACTATGACGGAAGACCGTTCCACGCTGGCCAAGTCTGCAATTACGTCGGCGGCATGGTGCCGTTTGCGATCCACGAGGCCGATCGCCTTCCCGGCGATCCCCGGCCCTCGCTCGAGGCGCGCTACACCAACCATGACGGTTACGTGGCTGCGGTGAGGGCCGCCGCTGACAACGCAGCTTGCCAGGGCTATCTGCTCGCCGGCCCGGCCGCAGCGGCGATGGGTGCGAAGTGCACCGCGCCCATCCCGCCCGGATTCCCGGACGATTGGGCCGCACTGGTAAATGCCGCACAAGCGAGCAACGTGTTGCAGTGATCCGGGATGATCGCGGGCTGTGTAATCGGAGACCTTGAGCGGCAGGGTTTTCATCCGCAGTAACAGGAGTTGCCTGCTGTATGCAAAGTTTCAGGAGTCGGGCGCGTGCCGCAAGGCGCGCGCCCTGTAGTACGTCTTGACGGTAGATTGTTTCGATCGGCAGTCAAGCAGCATCAAGATGCTGGTCCCGGCGATAGACCGAACCGCAGCGCAATGCTGCGAGTGCGTTGCCACACCGTAGCAAAGGAGGAGCCATGGTAAGTGCCCGTCTCTTTCTCATCTCTCTGGCGTTGCATCTGCGCCGCGCAGCGTTCGCGGCTGTGCTGGCGCCGATCGCGCTAGGGACGCATAGCGCACTGGCAAAGTCGGACGCCACGTTGACCGTCGAGGCGGTCTCCAATCGCGCGGATCTCGTTGCGGGCGGAGATGTGTTGGTGCGGGTGACGCTGCCGCCGGGTCTTGCCCGCATCAGTCAGGCCGTGCTCTCCCTCAACGGCCAGCCTGTCGCGAACGCATTGCATCCTGCTCCGGACGGACACGGATATCTTGCGCTGGTCACTGGATTGCAGTTGGGGCAGAACAGCTTGACGCTATCGGTCCCCGGCCGCTCGGTGCAGTTGGCAGTGAACAACCATCCGATCGGTGGCCCTGTCTTTTCCGGTCCTCACTTGCAACCATGGGCCTGCACGACGCAAAACCATGGGCTGGGACCAGCGCTGGATGCGGATTGCAACGCAGCGCCGCAGTACGCATTCTTTTACAAGAGCACGATCACCGGCACCTTCCTCGCCTATGATCCGGCGAATCCGCCGCCCTCGGCGCAGGTTGCAACCACCACGACCGACCAGGGCCTGACTGTCCCTTACATCGTTCGTCAGGAGACCGGCGCTCTCAACCGGTCGATTTACAAGATTACGGTGCTCTTCGACCCGACCAAGCCGTGGACGCCATGGGCGCCGCAGTCTGCGTGGAACGGCAAACTCTTGTACCTGTTTGGCGCCGGGGCCGGAACACAATATACGCAGGGCACTCTGGCCAGTGCGCTTGATGACAACTCGTTGTCGCGCGGCTTCGCGACCGCGGCAGCGACGCTGACCAATCACGGAACCATTTCCAATACGAAGCTCAACGCCGAAACCGCGATGATGGTCAAGGAGCGTCTCGCCGAAGCGTATGGCCTCATCCGGTATACGATGGGCACGGGCTGCTCGGGCGGCGCGATCCAGCAGCACAGCGTCGGCGATCAATATCCTGGTCTGCTCGATGGGCTCCTTCCGGTTTGCAGTTATCCCGACATCTGGTCGTTGTATGTCAATGCCCACGACTGCCAAGTGCTGACGCGTTACTTTACGACCATCTCGCCAGCGCTGTGGGCCAATGCCGTCGACCGCCAGGCAATCCTCGGCCTGCCATCGGAACAAGAATGCCCCAACCAGGACGGACCGCCCGCGTTCGGCACTCGCTTCTTCGTGGTGACCAATACGAGCTGTCTGCTTCCCGCGGCATCGCTCTACAACCCGGTGACCAACCCGACGGGCGTGCGTTGCAGCATGAAGGATTATCACATCAACGAGCTGGGCGTGCGGCCGCAGGATGGCTTCACCTACCAGGTCGCGGACAACGTCGGGCTGCAGTACGGCTTGAAGGCGCTTCAGGCGGGCAGCATTACGCCTGAGCAATTCGTCGATATCAATGAAAAGATCGGGGGGCTGGATATCGATGGCAATTATCAGTCGCAGCGAACACTCGGGGACCTAACCGGGATCGAGCGGATGTACCAATCCGGACTGATCACGTATGGTCTCGAGCTCGGCAAATATCCCATCATCGACGCACGGACCGATGACAATCACGAGATGCACAACAACTCCGAGTGGATATTCACGCGGAACCGTCTGTTGCGGACCAATGGAAACGCGGCGAATGAGATCCACTGGTGGCAGCCGCTCACGACGGCTCCGACGGGAAATACCTCGCGTCCTTCACAGGCCATTGCCCTTAAGGCGTTCAACCTCATGGACCAGTGGCTCAGTGCGATCGAGGCCGATAATAGCGCCCTGTCGCACGAAGCCAAGGTGGCGCGCAACCGGCCGGCCGCCGCTCGCGACGCGTGCACGATCAACGACCAGGAATACGACTGGACGCCGGGCTCCATATGCGATGTGCTGTTCACGTACACGGGCCTCACACGCATGGCCGCTGGAGGACCGGACACCAATGATGTGCTCAAGTGTCAGCTAAAGCCGCTCAATCGCGCCGAGTACAACGTGACGTTCACCGATGCACAGTGGACGCGGCTGCAACAAACGTTCCCGCAAGGCGTGTGCGACTTCTCCCAACCCGGCGTTGCGCAGCAACCGCCCACTACGCCATGGCTGGACTTCAGCTCAGGCCCTGGCGGCGTTCCGCTCGGAGCGCCACCGACATCGGACTAATGGGCGCACGCGGGAGCGTAATGATGACATCGAAAACTTGATCTCTTTTCCATAGCAGGCAAGAGCTGCAGTACCGTCAGAGAGCGACGGCAATTCACTCGAACGAAGGAGGAATACCATGGTTGTCCGGCAACGCAGCGCCCCTTTTCGCAGGACGCCCAAATTTGCGAAGCGGAACCTGCTGCAGCTGAGCATCGCCAGCGCGCTGGCTGCAACCGGCATGCTGGTCGCAACATCGATCGCGGACGCCCGCACGACCAAGCTGCAAATCACCTCACGAACGATCGCCTTCGGCGGTTACTCGTTCGCCGGCGTCGGTCAGTTCGAAAGAATCGTCGGCATTGCCTACGGGGAAGTCGACCCGAACGATCAGAAGAATGCGGTGATCGTCGACATCGGGCTCGCGCCGAGAAATGCCAGCGGACATGTCGAGTATGCGCATAACTTCTACATCCTGAAGCCGCTCGACCTGAGCAAGGGCAATCACAAGATGATGTATGAGCCGCCGAACCGCGGCGGCAAGACGCACGGAACGCTGAATCGAGGTGCCGGCGGCAACGACCCGGGCGCGGTCACCGACCCGGCCGTGCTGGCCAATACGTTTCTGTGGCCGCGCGGCTACACGACGGTGTGGAGCGGCTGGGAAGATCTGGCGAGCCTCACCAGCCTGACCGCGACGGTGAGCCTTCCGATCGCGCACAACCCGGACGGCTCGACGATCACGGGCCCGGCGTACGAGTACATCGTGACCTCGGGAGCTTCGTTCGTGCTGGCCTATGCGGCAGCGGATCCGACGGACACGGTCAGTCCGATATTGACCCATCGCGTTCATCTGGACGACCCGCCGCAGGTGATTCCCGCGTCAGGCTGGGCGTACACCGACGCGACGGGCACAGCGATCAAGCTAGCGACGGGGAATTTCATTGCCAACGACATCTATGAGTTCTCGTACACGGCGAAGAATCCGAAGGTCGCCGGGCTTGGATTTGCGGCGATACGCGACTTCAACTCGTTCCTCCGCTACGCCACCAGCGACGATTTCGGCAACCCGAATCCGCTCGCCGGGGACGTGACGAGGATCTACACGGAAACCTCATCGCAACCCGCGCGCACACTCAACGACTTTCGGCATCTCGGCTTCAACGAGGACGAGTCCGGCAAGAAAGTCTTCGATGGGCTGATGCAGTGGGTCGGCGCAGGCGACGGCGTAAACATGAATTACCGCTGGTCGCAATCCGGACGCACCGAGCGCAATCGCCAGGACCATCTGTATCTCGAGGGGCTTTTCCCGATCGCGAATCAGACGACATTCGACCCGATCTCCGGCACGACCGACGGCCGTTACAAGAAATGCGAGGCGACCAACACCTGTCCCCTCGCAATGGAGTTCTATTCCTCCAACGAGTACTGGGTGAAGGCCGCCTCGCTGCTCCATACGGATCCAATGGGGACAGTCGACCTGGCCGATCATCCGCTGGCCCGCCTTTACCTGCTTTCCAGCAAGCAGCACGGCGGTGCAGGCAATCCGGCGAACAAGGGCAATTGCCAGCAGTTTCTCAATCCGCTGGACTCGGCGCCGGTACAGCGAGCCCTGTGGGAAGACCTGGACCAGTGGTCGACGAAGGGCATAGCCCCGCCGGCGTCGCAGGTTCCCACGCTTGCCGACGGAACGCTCGTGCCGCCTTTGCCGCAAGCGGGGACCGGATTCCCGAAAATCCCCGGGGTGACGTACACCGGCTTGAAGACCACCCGTTACCGAGCGAATTACGGTCCGAATTTCTACGCGACCGGCATTCCGACCATCAACCCGCCTGTGTTCACTGCGCCCTATCAGGACAATCCGGCGAACGGGCCGATCTACCCGAGCTTCGTACCGACGACCGACAGCGACGGCAATGAGATCTCCGGGATTCGGTTGCCCGAATTGACGGCACCTTTGGCGACGTACACCGGCTGGGCGCTGCGATCGGGGGTGTGGGCAAACGATGGCTGCGAAGGTTCGGGGCAATACATCCCGTTCGCCAAGACCAAGGCCGAACGGGTGGCCTCCGGCGATCCTCGCCCGGCGGTCGAGGAACGTTATCCCTCGTTCGGCCAGTACTACAGTGCGGTGATCCGCGCCATCGACGAACTGGTCAAGGACCGCTTCCTGCTCTGCGAAGATACCGAAGCCATGCAGGCGCGACTGCTGCAAGCAGGACTGAACGCGGGCGTCCCGCCACCGTCCGGCCATTTGCCGCCTCAGTCGCAGCTGCCGCACTGCCAGACGCTAGGCCGATAATCGTCCGCCGAACGCTAGGAGGAACTCTGCCTGCGACGGCGACGCGCATGCGGTCGCTTGGCCCGTCGCGACGCCGTCAGCTCGGCTTCAAGCTGTATCTCCCGGATGCGCACGGCAGCCTACTTGGCGAGGGGCGGGGCCTTTTTTGGGAAATCGCCTCCCGACAACACGCCCTGGCTTTGGGCCAGCGTGAGCAGCGGGTTTGGGGCTCGAGTTTTCTGGCCTCAGAGCGGTTATGCCGCCAGCCCCAACAGAGATACACTTTCCTACTTGCCAGCAGACGATTCCGTCGATCTTGAGATGACCGGAGCATCGTTGTGGACCGCTGATCAAGCTTCTTTCGATGGCGGGCGCTTCGCCCGGTAACGGCAACCAGTGAGAATCAGTCTAATCGCAGGAGGAGCAGATGAGGAAGTTCAAGCGAATTGAGATGCTCGCCGCACTGACCGCCGCGCTGCTGGCCAGCGCCGCAGTGGCCGCGCCGGCCGTATTGCGCGCGTCGCACCAGTTTCCCGGCGGCAAGGGCGACGTGCGCGACGAGATGGTGCAGATCATCGCGCGCGATGCGAAAGCGGCCGGCGTGGATCTCGACATCCAGGTTTATCCCGGCGCCTCGCTGTTCAAGCCGAACGAGCAATGGAACGCGCTGGTGAACGGCCAACTGGATATCTCGTCGTTTCCGCTCGACTATGCGAGCGGCAAGGAACGCGCCTTCGGCGCCACGTTGATGCCCGGCCTCGTGCGCAGCCACGAGCGTGCCGCACGGCTCAACGATTCCAAGTTCATGAAGGAGATCCGGTCCAAGATCGAGAAGGCCGGCGTCATCGTCTTGTCGGATGCATGGCTGGCGGGCGCCGTCGCCTCGAAGAAAGCCTGCGTCCGCGCGCCGACCGACATCAAGGGAGTCAAGATCCGCTCCGCGGGGCCGACGTTCGCCGCGATGTGGCAGGCGGCCGGCGCGTCCATCGTTTCGATTCCGAGCAACGAGGTCTACAACGCGCTGCAGACCGGCGTCGCTGAAGCGACCGATACTAGCTCCGGCAGCTTCGTCTCGTTCCGCATCTACGAGCAGGTCAAGTGCATCACCGCACCCGGCGACAATGCACTGTGGTTCATGTACGAACCGGTGCTCATGTCGAAGAAGAGCTTCGACCGACTCGACAAGAAGCAGCAGGACGTGCTCCTCAAGGCAGGCAAGAAAGCCCAGGACTATTTCGCCAAGGAAGCCAAGGGTCTCGACGATGAGATGGTCAAGGTATTCAAGGAGCACAAGGTCGAGGTGATCACGCTCACACCGGCCGAGTACGACGCCTGGATCAATGTGGCCAAGCAGAGCTCCTACGCCGAGTTCGCCAAGGAAGTGCCTGAAGGCAAGCAACTCATCGACGATGCGCTGAGCGTCAAGTAACAAAACATCTTTGGGTCGGCGGAAGACCTATCTTTCCCGCCGACCTGCCGCATTCAGAAGGGACACCGGCTGCGCATGGAAGCCTTCGTTCGCGGCGTCAGGTTACTGTCGAAGCTCTGCGGCTACGTCGCGGCCGCGCTGATCGGTTGCAGCGTCATCGTCGTGTGCGAGATGGTGTTCGTGCGCTACGCGCTCAACATGAACACGATCTGGCAAACCGATTTCGTCACCTACAGCCTGGTCGCCGCCACCTTCGTCGGGAGTCCCTACGTCCTGATGATGCGCGGCCACGTCAATGTCGACGTGCTTCCGCACTATGTGGGCCCTCGCCGGCGTCTCTGGCTTGCGCTCTTCGCCTCGGGTTTGTCACTTGCCTTTTGTGTGACCGTTGCGGTGCTCACTTTCCAGTTCTGGAAGGAGGCCTGGGACAACAAGTGGGTCTCCGACACCATGTGGCGGGCGCGGCTGTGGATTCCCTATGCCTCGATGCCGATCGGCCTTGGCATCCTGACGCTGCAATGCATTGCCGACTTGCTGAGCCTCATCGCCGGCCGCGAGCCGCCCTTCGGCATAAAGACGGAGCGAGGCTCTTGAGCCCCACCACGCAGGGCGTCGTCGTCCTGTTCGTCACCCTTGCCGTGCTGCTCTCGGGCGCGCCGGTCGCCTTCGGGCTTGGGGCGATTTCGATCGGCTTCATCCTGCTCTTCCAGGGATTCGATGCGCTGCACGTCGTGGCCGAGACGCTTTATGCGGGGCTGCATGACTTCACGCTGGTGTCGATTCCCATGTTCGTGATGATGGGCGCGGCAATCGGCTCCTCGCCCGCGGGCAGGGACCTGTACGAGGCGCTCGACCGCTGGCTCTATCGCGTGCCGGGCGGTCTCGTGATCTCCAATCTCGGCGCCTGCGCGCTTTTTGCGGCGCTCACCGGGTCCTCGCCCGCGTGCTGCGCCGCCATCGGTAAGATGGGCATCCCCGAGATGCGGCGGCGCGGCTACCCCGACGACATCGCGACCGGATCGATTTGCGCCGGCGGCACGCTTGGGATCCTGATCCCGCCGTCGATCACCTTCATCCTCTACGGTATCGCCACCGAGACATCGATCGGGCGCCTGTTCCTCGCCGGAGTCTTGCCGGGCGTCATGCTCACCGGGCTGTTCATGCTGTGGACGCTGTTCATCATCTGGAAGCGCGGATTCCGCGCCCATGCCGCGCACTTCCGCTATACCTGGAAAGAGAAATTCCAGTCCGTTCCCAAGGTGGCGCCGTTCCTCGCCATCATCATCGGCGTGATGTACGTGCTCTACGGCGGCGTCGCGACGCCATCGGAGGCCGCGGGCGTGGGGGCCGCGCTGTGCGTCGTGCTCGCGGTCATGATCTATCGAATGTGGCGGCCGCTGCAGTGGTGGGTGATCCTGCGCGACACGACGCGCGAGTCGGTGATGATCCTGATGATCATCGCGGCCGCCGTACTGTTCGGCTACATGCTCACTTCGCTTTACCTCACGCAGACGCTGGCCCAGGCCATCGCGGACGCGCACTTCAACCGCTGGGTCTTGATGGGGATGATCAACCTGTTTCTGCTCGTTTGCGGCTTTTTCATCCCGCCTGCGGCGATCATTCTGATGACCGCGCCGATTCTTTATCCCATCATCAAGGCCGCCGGCTTCGACCCGGTATGGTTCGGCGTCATCCTCACCATCAACATGGAGATCGGGTTGATCCATCCGCCAGTGGGACTCAACATCTACATCGTCAGCTCTATCGCGCCGGACGTGCCGGTCACACGCATCATGTGGGGCACGATTCCCTACGTGATCTGCATGATGCTGGCGATCGTGATCCTCTGCGTCTTCCCGGAGATCGCCACTTGGCTTCCCGACCACATGATGGGCAGCGCGCATTGAATGAATCGATGGCCAGACCGTGAAGCTCGCTTCGTGGAACGTCAACTCGCTCAATATCCGCCTGCCGCGGCTGCTCGACTGGCTCGCCGCCAACCAGCCCGACATCGTCGGTCTTCAGGAAACCAAACTCGAGGATGCACGATTTCCGGCCATGGAAATCGCGGCCGCGGGATACGAGGCGATCTTCTACGGACAGCGGACGTACAACGGCGTCGCCATCCTGTCGCGGACGCGCGCGGCCGAAGTGTGTCCCGACATGCCCGAATTTCCCGACGATCACAAGCGAGTTCTCTCCGCGACCCTCGGTGACATCCGCTTCGTGTGCTTTTACGCACCCAACGGCCAATCGGTCGGGTCTGACAAGTATCAGTACAAGCTACGCTGGCTTGCTGCGGCAACTGTCCACGTTCGCAACGAGCTCGCGCGGTATCCGCGGCTCGCGGTCGTCGGCGATATGAATATCGCGCCGGAAGATCGCGATGTGCACGATCCCGACCTGTGGCGCGGTCAGGTGCTGTGTTCCGAGGCGGAACGTGCCCCGTTTCGCGATTGGCTCGCGCTTGGCCTGAAGGACGCGTTCCGGCTGTTCGACCAGCCCGAAAAGACGTTCAGCTGGTGGGATTACCGGCAGCTTGCGTTCCCGAAAAACCACGGACTGCGCATCGACCACATCCTGCTATCTCCCGCCCTCGCCGCATCGTGCACGTCCTGCCGCATCGATCGCCAGGCACGCAAGGGCCAGAAACCCTCGGATCACGCGCCGGTCATCGCAGAGCTCGCCTAGCTGCGAATTCGTTCGCACCTCGCGCCGGCAAATCGCGGGCGAATAAATTCGGCCCCTACGCCTTGTCAGGATCGAGCTTGAGTTCTTGAATCTTGCGCGTCAGCGTGTTGCGGCCCCAGCCGAGCCACTGCGCGGCTTCCATGCGATGCCCGCCGGTGTGCTGCAGCGCGCGCAGGATCAGCGTCTTCTCGAACTCCTTTTCCAGGCGCTCGCCGACGGCGCGCTCGCCGCGCGCAAGCGCCTGCGCGAGTTCGCGATCGAGCGCCTGGTGCCAGTCGCCCTCGTTCTCGGCGCCGGCGCCGGTATCCGCGCGGAGTTCGGGCGGCAGATCGGCTACGTCGATGCGCAGTCCCGGCGCCATCACCGTCAGCCAGTGGCAGATGTTCTCGAGCTGGCGAACGTTGCCGGGAAACGCAAACGTCGACAGCACGCGCAGCGCCGCCTCGGACAGGACCTTCGGTTCGACAGCGAGATCGCGCGCGCTTTTCTGCAGGAAATGGCGGGCCAGCGGAGCGATGTCGTCGCCGCGTTCGCGCAGTGGCGGTAACCGCAGGCGGACGACATTCAGACGGTGCAGCAGATCCTCGCGAAACAGCCCCTGCCGCACCCGTTCGTCGAGATTCTGGTGGGTTGCGGCGATGATGCGCACGTTCGATTTGAGCGGCGCGTGACCGCCGACGCGGTAGTACTCGCCATCGGAGAGCACGCGGAGCAGGCGCACCTGAAGGTCCGGCGGCATGTCGCCGATCTCGTCTAAGAACAGCGTCCCGCCCTCGGCCTGCTCAAAGCGGCCGCGGCGTGCGTTCTGCGCGCCCGTGAACGCGCCGCGCTCGTGTCCGAACAGCTCCGACTCGAGCAAGTCCTTTGGGATCGCGGCGGTGTTGATGGCGACGAACGGTCCTCCGATACGAGGGCTGTGCCGGTGCAGAGCGCGCGCGACCAGCTCCTTCCCTGTACCCGACTCGCCGGTGATCAGTACCGTCACGTTCGACTGCGAAAGCCGGCCGATGGCGCGAAACACTTCCTGCATTGCCGGAGCCTGGCCGAGCATCTCCGAGGTTTCGCCGATGGCGGACGCAGCCGCGGCCGCGGCCGGGATCTCGGCGCTGGCGCGGCGGATCAACGCGATCGCGTGATCGACGTCGAAAGGTTTGGGCAGATATTCGAACGCACCGCCCTGAAATGCCGCCACAGCGCTATCGAGGTCCGAATACGCGGTCATGATGATCACCGGGACCTGCGGAAAGCGCTCGCGTATGTTGTTGAGCAGCGTCAGGCCGGATTCGCCCGGCATGCGGATGTCGGAAACCAGGACCTGCGGCTCGCTCTGCTGCAGTGCCTGCAGCACCTCGTACGCCGAGGCAAAGGTCTTGTATGCGATCCCTTCGCGCGCCAGGGCTTTTTCGAGCACCCACCGGATCGACCGGTCATCATCGACGATCCAGACGGGTTTCACCTGCTCACCTCGGGAGGGTTGATGGTCGTCATACGCGCGCATGCTCTGCCCTCACTCTACGCGCCGGGACGGTTGAATTCCAGCGGCAGGAGGATCGTGAATACGGTGCGTCCGGGAACGCTTTCGCATTCGATCGTGCCGTTGTGCTGCGCCACGAACGTCTGCGCAATCGTGAGGCCCAGTCCGCTGCCGCCTTCGCGGCCGGATACCAGCGGATAAAAAATCCGGTCATGGAGCTCTTCCGGTACGCCGGGCCCGTTATCCTCGACGGAAACCGCGAGCGCCAGCCGGAAGCGACGCTTCACCAGTGTGACGCTGCGCGCGACGCGGGTCTTGAGGCGTATTTCGCGTCTTCCCGCAACGCTTTGCAGCGCCTGCGCCGCATTCCTGACAATGTTGAGCAAGGCCTGCGTCAACTGCTCCGGGTCCGCCTCGAATTCCGGCAGGCTGATATCGAAGTCGGAATGGACGACGATGTCGGGAAACTCCGCCTGCACAACGCTCGCAACTCGCGCCAGAAGCTCGTGGATATTCGTGCGCCGATAGGTAGGCAAGCGATGCGGCATCAACAGCCGATTGACCAGCGTTTGCAGCCGGTCGGCCTCGCCGATGATCACTTGCGTATATTCGATCAGCGGCGGGCGGTCCAGCTCGCGCTCGAGAAGCTGCGCGGCGCCGCGGATGCCGCCGAGAGGATTCTTGATTTCGTGCGCAAGGCTGCGTATCAATTCGCGGTTCGCCTGTTGCTGTTCGAGCAGGCGTTCCTCCCGCGCGATCTTGAGCTGTTGGTCGATGTGGCGGAACTCGAGCAGCAGCGTGGCACCGACCGCGTCGATTACCGAAACGGTACAGGACAGATGCAAGCGCGGCTTGCCGTTGACGCCAAGCTCGAGCTCCTGCTCGGTATAGGACGCCCCATTGGCGAGCGCCTTATCAACTGCCTGAAAGAGCGCCGGCGCGTCGCCGAACAGCGCTCGCGCGGAATTGCCGAGCAGTTGTCGCCTCGAAACCTCGAATAAGTTCTCCGCGGCGGGATTGGCGTAACAGACCTCGAGCCTTTCGTCGAGCAACAGCACCGCGGTCGCGAGCAGTTCCAGCCCGGGGTAGGGTCCCGGCGGATCGTCGGGGGCCAAGGAGAACGAATGGACGGGCATGCAGTGTCGCTGGATCTCAGCGGCAATCTTACCAAGCTGCTTAGCAAGTTCCGCGCCCGCGGAAGACATTGTGTCGATCTATCGCGTCGCCGCAAGCTCCTTCTTCAGCGCTTCGATGTTTTTTTCGTGAAGAACGACCCCCTGCCTTAGCTTGGCGAGGCGCTCGGCGTATTTCTGCGGGATCTCTCTTTCCTCGGGCAGCGCCGGCGGCGCACCGCCGGCGTATGCGACGCGCGCTTCGGCCAGAAGCTTCTCCTCGGTCGCGAGCTCTTCGGTCAATACTTTGCGCCGCAGGTCGTCGCGACCTTTCTGCGTTCCGGTGTCGACCTTGGGAAAACCGGCGGGGCTCGCAGCCTTGGCCGCTTTCTCGCCAGGCGCCGTCGATCCACCGACCCCGCAGGAGAGTTTCTTCCAACCTTTCTCCGGCGCAACGTTGGTGTAATGCATGTTCCCGTCGCGGTCCACATATTTGCAGATCTCCGCCGCGGCCGGCACGGCAATCGCGAGCGGCACGCACCAAGCGATGGCGCGCACGCACCACGCCAAGGCGAAGGGTCCGAGGGGTCGCTGCATAGCGGCGCAGTGTATCAAAAGAAGGAGGCGGGCCATCGCCAGCCCGCCCCACGATCTAACGCTCCAACGCCGATGCCGATGACTTATAGGCTGTAATACATCTCGAACTCGATTGGATGGGTCGTCATCCTGAAGCGAGTAACTTCCTCCTCCTTGAGGGCAATATAGGCATCGAGCATGTCGTTCGAGAACACTCCGCCGCGAGTCAGAAACTCGCGGTCCTGGTCGAGACTCTCGAGAGCCTCTTCGAGCGATGCGCACGGGTGTGGAACTTTGGCTGCCTCCTCGGGTTCGAGATCGTACAAGTTCTTGTCCAGCGGGTCCCCGGGATGCATCTTGTTCTGCACGCCATCCAGGCCCGCCATGAGCATCGCCGAGAACGCCAGGTACGGATTCGTCGTCGGATCGGGGAAGCGCACTTCGACGCGGCGTCCCTTCGGGTTGCTGACGTAGGGGATGCGGCAGGCCGCCGAACGATTACGCGCCGAATAGGCAAGATTGATCGGCGCCTCGAACCCCGGTACCAGGCGCTTGTACGAGTTGGTCCCCGGATTGGTGATCGCGTTGAGCGCCTTGGTGTGCTTGATGATCCCGCCGATATAGTACAGCGCGAGCTCCGACAGTCCGGCATAGCCGTTGCCTGCGAAAAGGTTTTGCCCGCCCTTCCATATCGACTGATGCACGTGCATGCCCGAGCCATTGTCCCCAACGATCGGCTTCGGCATGAACGTCGCGGTCTTGCCGTAGGTGTGCGCCACCATGTGCACGGTGTATTTGAGAATCTGCATCCAGTCCGCGCGCTTCACGAGTGTATTGAACTTGGTGCCGATCTCGTTCTGGCCCGCCGCTGCAACTTCGTGATGGAACACCTCGACTTCGACGCCCTGTTCCTCGAGCGCGAGCGCGATCGCGTTGCGGATGTCCTGCAAGGTGTCGATCGGCGGTACCGGAAAGTAGCCGCCTTTGACGGCAGCGCGATGCGCCATGTTGCCGCCTTCGTATTCTTCGCCCGACGACCACGGCGCTTCTTCCGACTTGATCTTGACGAAACAGCCGGACATGTCGACGCCCCAAGTGACCGAGTCGAAGATGAAGAACTCGGGCTCGGGACCGAAATACGCGGTGTCGCCGATGCCCGTGGACTTGAGATACGACTCGGCGCGCTTGGCGAGCGAGCGCGGATCGCGGTCGTAGCCTTTGCCGTCGGTCGGTTCGATCACATCGCAGGTGATGTTGAGCGTCGTCTCGTCGGTGAATGGGTCGATGCGCGCCGAGTCCGGGTCGGGAGAGAGCAGCATGTCGGACGCTTCGATCCCTTTCCAGCCGGCGATCGACGAGCCGTCGAAGGCATGGCCGTTGTCGAATTTATCTTGGGTAAATACCTTCGCCGGCACTTGAACGTGTTGCTCCTTGCCGCGCGTGTCCGTAAAGCGCAAGTCGACGAACTTGACCTCCTTATCCTTAATTGTCTTGAGCACATCGGCGGATGCAGCCATGCATTTCTCCTGTCGAGACCGAAGCTTTGCGAAGGGATTTGACGCAATAAGTCGAAGTTTTTCGCAGAAAAACGAAAAGCAGAAACTATGCCATAAGCTGGGCGCGCTGACACGGGGCAGCCAGCCCGCTTTCGTTCTTGGAGCGCACCAGCGTGGGGCAGGTGGGCGGTCTCTTGACGCGCCGTAGTGCACCGACGCGCTCTGTGCCTCAAATGGCTTGGCGTATGCTAGTGGTTGTTGGGGCAAACCATCGCGAATTCAGGTCATGCCTGCTCGGCTAGGCGCATGTTGAGGTAGCGGCCGGGGTCAATCCCGCAATTTGGAAATTTGTTATGACAACCCCTAGCGAAACAGTGCTTGCTGCAGCGCAAAAACGTCGGGAAGATTACGGTTTGCCCTACTATGGTGCGGTCTTGCCCAAGGAAGCCCGAGCGCTTCTCGATGCCTTCCCGAATGCGCGCCTGATCGACGTCCGCACCCGTCCTGAGTGGGACTACGTCGGCCGTGTGCCGGGGAGTATTTTGATCGAATGGATCACGTATCCGGCCGGCACCCGCAATCCTGCATTTCTCGATGAATTAAAGTCCCTAGCCGACAACCGGCAGGCTCCTTTGCTGTTCTTTTGCCGCAGCGGGCAGCGCTCGGACAGCGCCGCACGCGCGGCTGCCGCGGCCGGCTACACGATGGCGTTCAACGTCCTCGAGGGCTTCGAGGGGCCAAAAGATGCGCAAGGCCACCGGGGAACGCTGGGCGGATGGCGAAAAGCCGGCTTGCCCTGGATTCAGGGCTGAAGCAGGCGACCGCGGCGGCGCCGCCCACGCGCGACCCCCTCGCAATTCGTGCGCGGGGCGGCCGGCGACGCTGCAGGCTCGCGTCGCTACGGGTAGAACAGGTACACCTGGTAGCCCGCCTGCGTCGTCGCACTGGCGTCGATGAATAGCTTCACGTTGAGCTCCGCGTTGGCCGGTAGACCGCTGTCGATATCGGCAGCGCCACTGACGTATTCCTTGGGCGCGAAGGCGCGGCGCACGACGACGATATCCTGCTGCGTCTGCTTCTGGATATCAGATAGCGTCAACTCGAGATATGGATACGCGAGCGTGTAGGGCATCCGGTTTCGGATCGTCGCCGAGAGGATCAAAAGCCCCTTGTGCGCTGGGTCGGCCTGCAGATCCGAAGCTTCGATCGAAAGCCCATTGATTTCCTGCAGCGGCCGCACGGCGCAGCCGGCGGCCGCGCACAGCTTCACCAGCGCAGGCTGGGTTCTGGGCCAGTGCGCGGCGGTCCAATCGCGGAAGTGAAACATTGCCTGCCCGGCGAGGAGCAGGATCAGCAGCGGCGCTGCTATCGCGTAGACCCATCCCGGAAGCCAGCGGCGCGCCCGCTTTTCCTGCCACGAGAATCGCGCCGCATAAGCGGCTTCCGCATCGGGGCTGTCACGCGTTTCGGCATCCGCGAGAGCCGCTGCAACGGAAGGCTCCGCGCGACCGTCCGCGGCGTCGTCGGGCGTTGGTGCCTGTTCGAGCGCATGCGCGCTGCGAAGCGTCACCGTGGGCGGCCCCAGCGCCGCTTGGTCAAACTCGGGCTCGTTGCGCCCGTCGCGCAGTCGCGGCGCAAGCGAGAGTAAGGCGGCGACGCCGTCGAATACCGTATGGCAATGGCCGCAGCGCACTTGGCCGCCGCGCATCGAGAGCTGCTGCGACGTGACGCGAAATATGGTCCTGCACCCCGGACAGCGCGTGAATTTTTCTTCAGCCATCGTCTGACGCGGCAATCCGCTTGGCCCTCAGCCGGTGTAACGCACGCCCGCAAGCGCCGTCCATCCGTCCGCGCTCTCCCATGGGGCGATATTAAACCATCGTGCATACGCCGCAGCCACGCGCTCGGCCTGCGGCTCGAGGATGCCGGAGAGAACGATACGGCCCGCCGCGCGGACGCGTCCTGCCAAAAGCGGCGCGAGAAGCTCGAGAGGATTCGCGAGTATATTCGCGACGACGATGTCGACCGCCCGCACGCGCAAAGCGTCGGGGGAACAGAACTTTGCCGCGACGCCGTTGGCCTCGGCGTTTGCCCGGCTTGCGGCGATCGCCTGGGGATCGACGTCGACTCCGGTCACCTCGCCCGCGCCCAGTTTGGCCGCCGCGATCGCCAGGATGCCCGACCCGCAACCATAGTCGAGCACCGATGCGCCACGCCCGACGTTTGCCGCGAGCCAGCGCAGGCACAGAAGCGTCGTCGGGTGGCTGCCTGTCCCGAAGGCAAGACCCGGATCGAGCACGATGTTGATCGCGCTGGCGTCCACCGGCCTGCGCCAGGAGGGAACGATCCACATTTGGTCGGTCACGCGGATCGGCACGAACTGCGCCTGGGTCTTGCGCACCCAGTCGCGATCGGATATCGCCGCGCGTCGGTGTATCGGCACCGATTCGTCGAGGCACGCGGCGGCGCGTGCGAGCGCAGCCTCGGCGTCGACCGCAGTATTGAAGAGCGCAGTCAGGCGGCTCACGGGCCAGAGCGGCATTCCGGAGCCGCCGGGCTCGGCGTAGAGAGGCGACTCGGCCGGCGTGCCCGCATGGGGATCGGTGACGTCGACCGAGAGCGCGCCCGCATCGAGCAGCGCGTCCGCCCAGCGCTGCGCGGCATCGGCGGCAGCGTCGAAACTAAGAGCCTCTAACACGACGCAACACGCGCGTTGGCGGCTGCAAACTGGGGCGCTGCGCGTCCGGGTATCACGCGGCCTGTTTGCGCTTGTCCATCCGCTGCTCGAGGTAATGGATCGAGGTGCCGCCGCGCAGGAACGAATCGTCCAGCAACAGCTCCTGATGCAGCGGAATGTTGGTCTTGATGCCCTCGACGACCATTTCGGACAACGCCACGCGCATGCGGGCGATCGCCTGCTCACGCGTGTCGCCATATGCGATGACCTTGCCGACCATCGAATCGTAATCCGGAGGCACGAGATAATTGTGATACACGTGCGAATCGACGCGGATCCCGGGTCCGCCCGGCGCATGATACGAGGTGATACGCCCGGGCGAGGGCACGAACGTTTCAGGATCCTCGGCATTGATTCGGCATTCGATGGCGTGGCCGCGGCGCACGATGTCGCGCTGGCGAAAGGCGAGCTTCTGGCCGGCTGCAACGCGCAATTGCTGCTGTACCAGGTCGATGCCCGTGATCAGCTCGGTGACCGGATGCTCGACCTGGATGCGCGTGTTCATCTCGATGAAGAAGAACTCGCCGTCCTGATACAGGAACTCGAATGTCCCGGCGCCGCGATAGTCGATCTTGCGGCAGGCCTCCGCAGCGCGTTCGCCGATTCGCGTGAGCGAGCGCAGGGGAATATCTGGCGCGGGAGCCTCCTCGATTATCTTCTGATGCCGACGCTGCATCGAGCAATCGCGCTCGAACAAGTAGACGGCGTTCTTGTGCTCATCGGCCAGCACTTGGATCTCGATGTGGCGCGGGTTCTCGAGGTATTTCTCCATGTATACGCTCGGATTGCCGAATGCCGCGCCTGCTTCCGCCTTGGTAAGACTGACCGCAGGCAACAGCGCGGCTTCTGTGTGGACCACGCGCATCCCTCGGCCGCCGCCACCGCCGGCGGCTTTGATGATTACCGGGTATTTGATCTCGCGCGCGAGCTTGATCACTTCCTTCGAGTCGTCCGGCAGCGCGCCAACGGAGCCGGGCACGCACGGCACGCCGGCTTTGGTCATGGCGATTTTCGCGCTCACCTTGTCGCCCATGAGCCGAATAGTGTCCGGTCGCGGGCCGATGAAGACAAAGCCGCTTTTCTCGACTTTCTCGGCGAAGTCGGCGTTTTCCGAGAGGAACCCGTAACCCGGATGGATCGCCTGCGCGTCGGTGACTTCGGCCGCACTTATGATTGCCGGGATGTTGAGGTAGCTCTGCGCCGATGGCGGCGGACCGATGCAAACCGATTCATCGGCAAGGCGTACGTACTTCGCGTCGGCGTCCGCCTCGGAATGAACGACCACCGTCTTGATGCCCAGCTCGCGGCAAGCGCGCTGGATGCGCAACGCGATCTCGCCTCGATTGGCGATCAGGACCTTATCGAACAATTGCCCATCGGTCTTGGTTGGCATGCCCTTCGGTCCGGGAAAGAGACGGCCGCGACGGATGCCGCGCATCCGCCGACCGGGGCGCGGACATCCTTAGCCGATGACGACGAGCGCTTGGCCGTATTCGACCGGCTGCCCGTTCTCGATGAGGATTGCCTTGACCACACCCGCTCGGTCGGCTTCGATTTCGTTCATGAGCTTCATGGCCTCGATGATGCACAGCGGATCGCCGACCTGTACCTCGTCGCCGATTTCGACGAATGGCTTGGCGCCAGGGGAAGCGGATCGATAAAAGGTTCCGACCATCGGCGATTTGACAACGTGTCCCTCGGACTCTGCCTGCGCTGCCACGGACCCGGATGCGCTTTGCGAAGCTACCGCCGCGGCCGGAGAAATGATCTGGGCGCCCTGCGCTGTCGCGGTTGGCGTTCCTGGCGGTAGTGAGCGAGTGATTCGCACCCGCTCCTCACCCTCCGAAATTTCGAGCTCCGCAATGCCCGAGCTTTCGACGAGCTCGATCAAGGTCTTGAGCTTCCGAAGATCCATCGAATATCCCCGTGAAATCGACGATCGCTTGGCACCGAGCTCGGCCCAGCATGCAAGCCTCGGGCAGCGGTTCTGGAATAGCCGCGAGTTTGCGGGAGATCGCCGCAAATTGTCCAGCATGGCGTTATTTCCGCGCTGGTTCCCGAAGGCGGGCGCTGCTTGATCGTTGAAGTCAACTAACTCCGCCGCCTACTGCTTGGAAGGCTTTGCCGCGATTTTCGAGAAGAGCCAGCTCGATGCTAGCCTTGAGTGATTTGCCGCCAATTAGAGTAAATTGCGCACAATAGATCGAAGTTGGTTTGGCTTGAGGGGGCCTAGCTGAGTATGGGCCACGCGCCCTTCACGGTCGATGATGACCGTAAAAGGAAGGGCTGCGAACCGATTTCCCAAAGATCTGGAGAGATCGAGCGCATCATAGCCGCCTATCAAAGCAGGATAATTCAGGCCGAGTTCCCTCGCGAATTGGTCGACTTTGTCCCGTTGATCCACGGCAATGCCGATAAATTGCAAGCCCTCAGACCCCAGCTCCCTTTGGGCTTGAACGAATTGGGGCATCTCCTCCCGGCAAGGCTCGCACCATGTCGCCCAGAAGTTAACGACGAGCACCTTGCCTCGCCATTGATTCAGTGACTGCTGCGTTCCTTGAGTGTCCGGAAAGGAGAGCGCAAGCAATGGGGCCGCGTCCGCAGGATGGCGCTCCCAAATTGCCACGCCGATTCCGAGCCCTAGGGCGATCATGCCCGCCGCGGCGAGGGCGATTATGTTGCGAACAGTGGTGTTGGTCTTTGCCTCGATTGTGAACACTTACTTCTAACCGCCTCAGTCGAACCAGCTCTTCTTCGGGGAGTCGCCGCGCGCATCCGGGAGGACGCTGCCGGCGGGTAAGGCCAACGTGACTCTTTGCACGGTCGGGGGGTAGCAAATACCGATATCGGCGCAGCCCTGAGACTCGGCCGCGATCACGATTTGCTGGCCCCGTTTCGGGTCTTTGACCGCCAATTTAACGACGACGTCACCGCGATACGTCTCGACGCGGCCGAAAAACTGGTCTTCCTTCATCTTACCCTCGGGCAGACGCGGTACGGTGAGCCCTGCGGCGGCAGGCTCGATCGCGAAGTGGATCTTGTCCCGGTACAGATAGTAGCCTTCGGCAATCATGAATCGGGCCTCGACCGTCTGAGCGTCGACCAGGCGAGCGCTGAACCGGAATGCCCTCTCGGGCGGAAGCGGGTTCACCTGTGCCAACACCGGCAGACCGGCGACGAATGCGGCGGCAACCACCAAGCCCGCGAATGCCCGGCGGCGACGCTTTTCAGCCGCTCTCATCCGCAGTCTCCGCAGCGATCCAGTCGAGGTAAGCAGGCAAACCACCGCTGATCGGGACAGCCACAATCTCGGGAAGTTCGTATGGGTGACACCGGCGGATGGTCTCCTCGACACGCGGATAGAGCGCCGCACGCGTTTTAATCGCGAGAGGGATCTCACGAGCCGTTTCGATTTGGCCGCGCCAGTGATACAGTGATTGCACGGTCGCACCGATTTGAATGCACGCGGCCAGACGGGCGGTCAACAGTTCGCGCGCCAGTGCCTCCGCTTGAGCTTGCTCGGGGAGCGTAGTTAGCACCAAAATCGATGACCAAGTCGCAGACTTATCTGGCAACTTATCTGGCAATTGAGCCGCCAGCTGAGTTGCCGACCGAGCGGTGACTCGACCCGCAAGCAGATGCGTCGACGCCAAGGAACCTCCATGCGTTTTGTCGTATCGTTGATTGTACTCAGTTTCCCGATTCTCGACGTGCTAGCGACCATGCGCTTTGCGCGCTGGACCGGAATTCCGACGCTCGCATGGCTCGTTGCATCTGCGGTCGCAGGCGCGCTCCTGCTGCGCAACGAAAGGCTCAGCTTCCGCGCCAAGACGCTTGCGGCGTTGCGCGGGGATCAGCCGCTCATGCGCGGCTTGCTCGATAGTTGCCGCAGGATACTGGCCGCGTTGCTGCTGATACTTCCGGGCATCGTGTCCGACGTGATTGCACTGCTGTTGCTGTTGTTGCCGATCAATCTCGGTGCGCCGCTCGCAACGCAGTCCGCAGGCGTCAGCCGGGGCTTCGGTCGCGATTCACTGGAAGGCGACTTTCACCGCGTGGACTAGCCAGCTGGGAAAGGGGTTCAGGGCCCGAACAGCGTCGGCTGCGCCTTCCCCGACCGCCAATAGGCCCAGAGCATTAGCCCGACGCCGACAAGGATCATCGGCACCGACAGCCACTGTCCCATCGACAGCCCAAGCGCGAGCACGCCGAGGAAGCTGTCCGGCTCGCGCGCGTATTCGACGAGAAAGCGCACGCTGCCGTAACCGATCAGGAACAATCCGGATACCGCGCCGACGGGTCGCCGCCTTCGCGCGTAGAGCCAAAGCAGCACGAACAGAACGATTCCCTCGAGCCCGAACTCGTACAGTTGCGACGGGTGGCGGGGCACCGCATCGACCTGAGGAAATACCATCGCCCACGGGACACTGGCCGGCCGGCCCCAAAGCTCGCCGTTGATGAAATTACCGAGCCTGCCGGCCGCGAGTCCGAGCGGCACCAGAGGTGCAACGAAATCGGTGACCTCGAGCCAGCGCTTATGCCGTCGGCGCGCAAACAGCGCGAGCGCGATCAGCACGCCCAGAAACCCGCCGTGAAAGCTCATTCCGCCCTGCCAGAGCGCGATCACCTCGAGCGGATGCGCGAGGTAGTAAAGCGGTTTGTAGAACAGAACGTAGCCGAGCCGGCCGCCGAGGATGACGCCAAAGACGCCGAAGAAAAGCATATCGTCGACATCGCGCGGATGCCAACCGGTAAGCAGGTTTTGCCGTGCCCGAACTTTGCCCAGCACGACGAAGAGCACGAAGCCGACGAGATACATCAGCCCGTACCAGCGCACGGCCAGCGGCCCGACGTGGAAGGCAACCGGATCGAACTGCGGGTGGACCAGCATTCGATGATCGGCGCGAGCATGCCGCGCCGCGGGCTTTGTTAGAATCCGGCGATTATACGAGAGAGGATTCTCCGATGCCGAACAACCGCCGCAGCCGGATCATCACGCAGGGCGTTGCCCGTTCTCCGAACCGCGCGATGCTGCGAGCGGTCGGCTTCGGCGACGGAGATTTCGACAAACCGATCGTCGGCGTCGCGAATGGGCACAGCACGATGAATCCCTGCAATGCCGGTATTCAGCCGCTCGTCGATCGCGCGATGGGCGCGCTCAAGGAAGCGGGCGCGATGCCGCAGGTGTTCGGGTTCCCGACCGTTACCGACGGCATCGGCATGGGTACGGAAGGCATGAAGTACTCTCTGGTGTCGCGCGAAGTGATTGCCGACGCGATAGAAGTCGCGGTCAACGGCCAGTGCATGGACGGCGTCGTTTGCGTGGGTGGCTGCGACAAGAACATGCCCGGCGCGATGATGGCGATGGCGCGCATCAACGTTCCGGGCATCTTCGTCTACGCCGGCACGATCAAACCGGGGTTCTGGAAAGGCGAGAAGCTCACCATCGTCAGCCCCTTCGAGGCCGTCGGAGCGTACAGCGCCGGCAAGATGGCCAAGGAAGATTTCGAGGGCATCGAGAAAAACGCTTGCCCGACGGTCGGCGCCTGCGGCGGTCAGTACACGGCGAATACGATGTCGTCATCGTTCGAAGCGCTGGGCATGAGTCTCCTGGGAAGCTCGCAGATGGCCTCACCGGATCCCGAAAAGGCCGATTCGGCCGCAGCGTCCGCGCGCGCACTGGTCAATGCCGTCAAGACCGACTTGAAGCCGCGCGACATCATCACGCGCGACGCGATCGAAAACGCAATCGCGCTGGTGATGGCGACCGGTGGCTCGACCAACGCGGTGCTGCACTATCTTGCGATCGCCGCTGCAGCCGGCGTCGAGTGGACGATCGACGACTTCGAGCGCGTGCGCAAGCGCGTGCCGGTGCTGTGCGAGCTCAAGCCTTCGGGGCGTTTCGTCGCCACGGACTTCCACGCCGCGGGCGGCGTGCCGCAGGTGCTGCGCATCTTGCTCGATCAGGGCCTGCTGCACGGAGAGTGCATGACGATCACGGGGAAAAGCTTGGCGGAGGAACTCGCCGGCGTTCCAGCCGAGCCGCGCGCGGATCAGGAAGTGATCCGGCCGTGGTCGAAGCCGATGTATGCACAGGGTCACCTCGCGATACTGAAGGGTAATCTGGCCCCGGAAGGTTGTGTCGCCAAGATCACCGGGCTCAAGAATCTAGCCATCACCGGCCCCGCGCGCGTGTTCGACTCCGAGCCAGCGTGCCTCGAGGCGATCATGGCCAAGAGGATCAAGCCAGGCGATGTGATCGTCATCCGCTATGAAGGGCCCAAGGGCGGCCCTGGGATGCGGGAAATGCTCGCACCGACCTCGGCGCTCATCGGGCAGGGGTTGGGCGAGTCGGTGGGCCTCGTTACCGACGGGCGCTTCTCCGGCGGTACCTGGGGCATGGTCGTCGGTCACGTCGCACCCGAGGCGTATGTCGGCGGAAACATCGCGCTGATCGAAGAGAACGACCCGATCACCATCGACGCGCGCAAGCTGCTCATCGAGCTCAACGTGAACGACGCGGAGCTCTCGCGGCGGCGCGAGCGCTGGAAGCCGCCGGCGCCAAGGTATACTCGTGGCGTGCTGGCCAAGTACATGCAGCTCGTGTCAACGGCGAGCATCGGCGCGATCACCGATCGCGGAAGCTAATGGGCAGAATGCACCGGCGTCAGCTGCGGGAGGGCGCGCCGGGTGCGATGCCGGTACGCATCGCGGCATCCGCCCTTGCCGTCGCTGTTTGCGGCGCGGAGGCTTGGATCACAAGGCCGCGCCCGCTTGTTTACGATATGAAGGCGTGAATAGCCGCGGGATTAATGCCTGCGGCGATCCAACGTCGGAGGATCCGATGCATCCATCCACCATCTGTTCGCATTCCACGCTCGCCGCATGCGTGATTGTTCTCGCCGGCATCGCCGGCTGCGCTTCGGCGCCCACCGGCGCACCGGTCAACGCTCCGCGACTCGTCGTCGGCGATCACTGGCAGTATCGCGTCACCGACAATCTGCGCCGGGGCACGGTTTCGCGGCTCGATGCAGAGGTGATCGCGGTCGCCGGCGGCGCGGCGAGAATCCGCCTCGACTACGCCGACACCAGCGGCCACACCGAATGGATCGACGAAGTCGACGGCCAGGGCGGCTTAAGTTCGGGAGCGCTTTGGCGTGAACCGCCGCGGCCCTTCAATCCGCCGGCGCAGCTCCTCGCGTTTCCTCTCGATCAGGGCAAGACCTGGCGGCAAGTGATCGATACGCTAAGAAAAGACACCGAGCTCAAGGACCAAATCCTGATTTACGGCAAGGTCGACGGCCATAGTGCGACGATGGTTCCCGCCGGCGGCTACGACGCCGTCTATGTGTATCGCATCGTGCAGCTCGACGACGAAGAGTTCTGGCGGACGCGAACCACGCGTCGCGACGCCGTCTGGTACGCGCCCGAGGTCAAGGCTCCGGTGCGCGAGGCGCGCGAGGCCGAATACACCGAAAAAGGCGGTGGACCCGACATGACGACGATACGCACCGAATCGACCGTGCTCGAGCTCGTGTCCTTCCGCCCGGGAAAGTAGGGAAAGTAGGGTCAGAGACGACTTTCGCCGCGATCCGCACCGTCGTGGCTTAAGTCTGGAAAGTCGTCTCTGACCCTACTTTCCTAAGCCCAGCCGCTGCCAGACGATCGTCGTCAGGCTCGCCTGATTGAGCGTGTAGAAGTGCAGGCCCGGTGCGCCATGCGCCAGGAGATCGTCACATAGGCGGGTTACGACATCGAGCCCGAACGCACGGATCGATGCCGTATCGTCGCCGAAGCTCTCCAACTTGCGGCGGATCCAGCGCGGGATCTCGGCGCCGCAGGCGTCCGAGAAACGCGCCAGCTTGGAAAAACTCAGGATCGGCATGATGCCGGGGACGATCGGCACGTCAATCCCGGCCGTTACCGCCTCGTCGACGAAATGGTAGTAGCTGTCGGCGTTGAAGAAATACTGCGTGATCGCCGAGTCGGCGCCGGCGTCGATCTTGCGCTTGAAGTTGGCGAGATCCTCGCCCGGGCTCCCCGCTTGCGGGTGATATTCCGGGTAGGCCGCGACTTCGACGTGGAACCAGTCGCCCGTCGTCGCGCGGATGAACTCGACCAGCTCGTTCGCGTAGCGGAATTCTCCGACGTCGGCCGTGCCCGAGGGCAGGTCGCCGCGCAGCGCGACGAGATGGCCGATGCCGTGCTCGCGATACGTCGCGAGCGTCGCGCGTATGCTCTCGCGGGTCGAACCGATGCACGAGATATGCGGCGCGGCGCGCTGACCCGATGCCTGGATCTCCAGCACCGCCGCGAGCGTACGGTCGCGCGTGGAGCCGCCCGCGCCGAAGGTGACCGAAAAAAACTTCGGCCCGAGCCGCTCGAGCTGCTCGCGCGTGGCACGCAGCTTAGCCACGCCCTCGGGTGTGGCCGGCGGAAAAAACTCGAAGCTGAAGATGCGGTCGGCGCTTCCGGTCATACGCCAGCGCGATCGGTGCGGTGGCCGAGCAGCAGCGCGGACAGCGCCCAGGAGATGATACTGTACAGGATCGCGCCGAAGAACGCCGACCAGAATCCCGCGACGTGGAAGCCTTGGACGAAGGAGCCGACCAGCCAGAAGAGCAGGCCATTGATCACGAAGATGAACAATCCCAGCGTGAGCAGCGTCGCCGGCAACGTGAGCAGGATTAGCAACGGCCGGATGAACGTATTGATCAGGCCCAGTATGAGCGCGGCGATGAGCGCGGTCGGGAACGAATCCACCGTAATCGATGACATCAGATACGGCAGCGCCAGCAGCGCGACCGCGTTGATCAGCCACACCAGCAGCAGCCTCATCGTCGTTGTCCTCCCCCTTGCGACGGCGCGGCCTCGCAGAACGGCTTCACCGCCGCGTACAAGGTCGCATTGACCGGCGCGGCACCTTCCGCCTCCTTCGCCATCCGCGCCACCGCGCCCGAAAGCCACGGCGCTTCGAGCCGGTTGCCGGCGACGAGGTCATTGAGCATCGACGATTTCATTTCGGCGGGCAAGCCGTCGGCGAACGCCATTTGCTGCGCGACGAAATCATCGGCGAGCTCGATGTCCCGCGCGCGGCCCACAGCCCATGCTTCCCGCATCGCGGCCTCGAAGCAGGCGCGCAGATCCGCGTCGCTTCGGATCGCTCCGATCGGCTGCCGCGTCGCACTGGTCACGCCCGAGAAGGCGGCGAGGAAAACGAATTTCTCCCACAGTACGCGACGAATGTCGGCTACCAGCTCCGCGTCGATGCCCGCACCGGCGCAAGCCGCCCGAAAGGCTTCCGCTGCGGACGCCTGCGACGGCAGCACCGGCCCGAAGCGCAGGCGCACCATCTGTCCGGTATGCACGATGACACCCGGTGCCGCAATAGTCGCGGCAATGTACGCCGCTCCGCCCATGACCTGCGCCGCACCGACGATGGCGCCGATGCGCTCGATGCTCTCGACGCCGTTCTGGAAGGGAATGACGACACCGCCGCCAGCAAGCAGCGGGCGTATCGCGGCCGCCGCGATCTCGGTATCCCAGAGCTTGACCGCGAAGAGCACGACGTCGAATCCGCCGAGCGATTTCGGATCGTCAGTGGCCACGGCATTCGCGACGTGGATGTCGCCGGCGGCGCTCTTCACGACGAGACCTCGCTCGCGAATCGCCGCGAGGTGCCGGCCGCGGGCGACGAACGCAACCTCATGACCCGCTTGGGCGAGCCTTGCGCCGAAGTAGCCGCCGACTCCGCCGGCGGCCATGACGGCAATGCGCATGCTCAGTAGCGATACGTCTCGGGTTTGTAGGGGCCGCGAGCGTCCACGCCGATGTAACGGGCCTGCTTGTCGGAGAGCTCGGTCAGCATCGCACCGAGCTTTTTCAGCTGCAGGCGCGCAACCTTTTCATCGAGGTGCTTGGGCAGAACGTACACGCCGACCGGATACTTGTTGCCGCCGGACTGGGCATCGCCCCACAGCTCGATCTGCGCCATCACCTGATTGGTGAACGAGCTCGACATCACATAGCTCGGGTGCCCGGTCGCACAGCCGAGATTCACCAACCGCCCTTCGGCGAGCAGGATGATGCGCTTGCCATCGGGAAAGATGACGTGATCGACCTGCGGCTTGATGTTCTCCCAGGTATGGGCCTTCAGCGCGGCGACTTCGATCTCGTTGTCGAAGTGGCCGATGTTGCAGACGATGGCGTTGTTCTTCATCCGGCGCATGTGCTCGTGGGTGATCACGTCGATGTTGCCGGTTGCGGTCACGAAGATGTCTGCCTTGTCGCAGGCGTAATCCATGGTGACCACGCGATAGCCTTCCATCGAGGCCTGGAGCGCGCAGATCGGATCGATCTCGGTCACCCAGACCTGAGCGGAGAGCGCGCGCAGCGCCTGCGCCGAGCCCTTGCCCACGTCGCCATAGCCGTTCACGACCGCGACCTTGCCCGCAATCATCACGTCCGTGGCGCGCTTGATGCCGTCGACCAGCGATTCGCGGCAGCCGTAGAGATTGTCGAATTTGGACTTCGTGACCGAATCGTTGACGTTGATCGCGGGGAAACCGAGCGTTCCCTCCTTGTGCATCTGGTAGAGGCGCTTCACCCCCGTCGTCGTCTCCTCGGTTACGCCCCTGATCTGGGTGCGAATCCGGGAATAGAAATGCGCATCGACCGAGAGACGCCTGGCGATCGCGGTGAACAGCGCGAACTCTTCCTCGTTCGCCGGATGCGAGATCACCGAGCGATCGCTCTCCGCCTTCACCCCAAGATGCACGAGCAGAGTCGCGTCGCCGCCATCGTCGAGAATCATGTTCGGCCCGCGTTTGTCAGGCCATTCGAAGATGCGGTGCGTGAACTCCCAGTACTCGTTGAGCGATTCGCCTTTGAATGCGAACACCGGCGTGCCGGAGGCTGCGATCGCCGCCGCGGCATGATCCTGCGTGGAATAGATGTTGCACGACGCCCAGCGGACTTCCGCACCGAGCGCCTTGAGCGTCTCGATCAGCACTGCGGTCTGGATCGTCATGTGCAAGGAGCCGGCAATGCGGGCGCCGCGCAGCGGCTGCTGCGGGGCGAACTCTTCGCGGATCGCCATCAGGCCGGGCATCTCGGTCTCGGCGATTGCGATCTCCTTGCGGCCCCACGCGGCAAGGTCGAGATCGGCGACCTTGAAATCGGCGAAGTTGCGGGTATCGGTCACAGCGTTCATCAGTCACTCCTTGTCGGGGACCGCGCCGTGGGGAAGGGAGCTTCGCTCGTCACCCCGCGCGCGAGCCGCGGTTCAACGAGCGCCGTTCCAAAGTCGGAAGGTCCTCGAGCCTGGCAGGGCGGCACTTGGTTACGCCTGGCCGGCCTGTTGCAACGCTCCTCGAGGAGGGGCGAATTATAGCGCAAGCGTCCGCGTTGCCAAGCCGCGGGCGGTGCGACTTCGGTCAGGGCTGGATGGGCAGATCGTCGGCCGCCTGCCGCTGCGCGAGCAGCGCGACGACCAGGCTCGATTCGCGCTTGTAGAACCCTTCGGTGTGGAACGTTTCCTCGAGCGCGAAAAGCTCGTAGTCGAGGTGGTGGCACAGCTCGTGGATCACGGTGCGCAGGAACGTCTTGAAGGCGACGACCTGCCGTCTCTGCGCCGTGCGCATCCAGACGGTGATTCGCGGCGGCGTGCTGCCCTCCTCGGGCTCGTACAGGCCATGCAGCTCGCCGTAGCCGTCGACGGGCCGCTTGGCGAGAACCCGCACGCGCAGCTTAGGCACGCGATATCCGGCGGCGAGCGCGTCGAGCAGGCCCTGGCATTCGCGTTGCACCGACCTTCGGTCGTCCGCGCGCAGAGCAGCCTCAAGACGCAGCACCGCCGGACCGTGCTCCTGGCCTCGCGGAATGCCGAGCGTGGCGATGCCGTCGCTCAAGCGATAGATCTTCTTGCGCGAAGGCGAAAGGCGGTCGTAATAGGCGAAAGGCATCGTCGAATTTCGTCGTCCGGGCGGAGCGCTCGCTACTGTACCTTCATCCCTCCGAGCGGCAAGAGCACGCTTTCCCGACTGCAGCCGCAACGCTACACTGCGATCGGAGGAAGTCTGTAATGCTGATTCTCAAGCCACGCGCGCGCGACCTCGGCGGCTTCACGGTGCAGCGGCTGTTGCCGGCGTTTCCGACCAAGATGATCGGTCCGTTCATCTTTTTCGATCACTTCGGACCGATTGCGTTCGCGCCGGGCGAAGGCGCGGATGTGCGGCCGCATCCGCATATCGGGCTCGCGACGGTCACCTACCTCTTCGAAGGCGACATGATCCATCGCGACAGCCTGGGTTCGGTCCAGAAGATCGAGCCGGGCGCGGTGAACTGGATGACCGCAGGTCGCGGCATCGTGCACTCGGAACGCACGCCGCCCGAGACACGCGCGCGCGCTCATCGCATGCACGGCGTGCAGACCTGGGTCG
>WNGB01001306.1_pt1 | contig 40802 bp, 39 predicted proteins | sample 5400681 | NCBI WGS metagenome assembly WNGB01 (sample SAMN13153367, study PRJNA577476) | soil metagenome | isolation source: 115 cm soil or saprolite under grassland replicate 2 | place: USA:California | collected 2016-06-15 | reverse complement strand
ACGAGGCGGCGGACACCGGCGGCGCAGGTCGGCCCGCCGTCAGGCCCTCGACATCCTGTACGAGGCCGATCTCATCGGCCGGTCGCCGCGAGCCGTGCTGGAGGAGTGGCGGACCGCCGGGCGGTCGGTTTCCGAGTACGCGAGCGAGCTGGTCGGCGGAGTGGAGGATCGACTGGGCGAGCTCGACGTCGTGCTGGGGAAGAGCTCGGAGGGGTGGTCGGTTCACCGCATGCCGGTGGTGGACCGGACGATCCTGCGGTTGGCCTGCTACGAGCTGCAGTTAGGGGTCCCTCCCGCCGTGGCGATCAGCGAGGCCGTCCACGCGGCCAACGAGCTGTCCACGCAGGACTCTGGGCGCTTCGTGAACGGGGTACTGGGGATGATCGCGCGGGGTCTTCGGGCGGAGGACCCGCCAACTCCCGACCGGCTTGGGCGCCCGGCGGGCTCGGGCTAGCTCCAGCTAGCTTTGGGTCTTCTCTTCGTCCTGCTTAGCCGGGGCCTGCTCTTCCTCGTCCTTATCCCGCATCCCCTTCTTGAACTCCCGTTGGGCCTTCCCGAGCGATCGAGCCAATTCGGGGAGCTTCCGGGAGCCGAAGAGCAGCAGGACGATGCCCAGGATGATCAGCAATTCGGGCACACCAAGACCAGCCATGTCGTCCCCTCCAGTTCGAGGCACCCAGTGTATGCCTGGCGCCCGGCTTTGCACCAGCCAATCGGACGAACAGCCCCCTCCCCGGCGTGGCGAGCCCCCGGCGCGCGAGAGGCAGGTCGCATCCCGGCTCGCCGTTGACATGCCGGCCCGGCCCGGTATCCTCTTGAGCGAACGGCTTCCCCTTTAAGTCCGGTCCCGAGAGGCCGGGAAGGGAGACGAGAGAGCTTGATGCCGACCGACGCTCCGCGACGACCGCGGGGCGTTTTCGTTTTCTCGGGCCGGAGCCTTTCCGCGTGAGCCGGTTCGTCGAGCGCGGCCGGCTGCTCGATGGCGGCGAGATCCGTCGTGCCGTCTCCCGCATCGCCCACGAGATCCTCGAACGGAACAAGGGGGCCGGCCGGCTGGTCCTGGCGGGAATCGCGGCGCGAGGCGACGACCTGGCCAGGCGCCTGGCCGAGGAGATCGAACGCATCGAAGGCGTGCGGGTCCGGGTCGGGATCATCGACATCACCTTCTACCGCGACGACATCGGGATGCGGGCCGAGGCGCCGGAGGTCCACGAGACGCGGATCGACTTCGACATCACCGGGACCACCGTGGTGCTCGTGGACGACGTGCTCTTCACCGGCCGGACGGTCCGCTCGGCCATGGATGCCCTCGTCGACTTCGGTCGGCCCCAGGCCATCCAGCTCGCCGTCCTCGTCGATCGGGGCCACCGCGAGCTCCCCATCCGTGCCGACTACGTGGGCAAGAACGTTCCCACTCGGCGGGACGAGGAGGTTCGGGTCCGCCTCATGGAGACGGATGGCGAGGACGCCGTAGTCGTGGGCGAGAACGTCCCGATGCGAGCGGGAGAAGAAGAAAGGACGCCGGCATGATCAAGCATCTCCTGTCGATCAACCAGCTCGACCGCCAGGACGTCATCCGGATCCTCGACACCGCGGAGAGCTTCCGAGAGGTGGGTACCCGGGTCATCAAGAAGGTCCCGGCCCTCCGGGGCCGCACCGTGGTGAACCTCTTCTACGAGGACTCGACCCGCACTCGGATCTCGTTCGAGATCGCGGCGAAGCGTCTCTCCGCGGACGTCATCAACTTCTCGACCTCCGGCTCCAGCGTTGCGAAAGGCGAAAGCCTGAAGGACACGGCCCTCACCCTGCAGGCTATGGGGGCCGACGCGATCGTGATCCGGCACTCGTCCTCGGGCGCCCCTGCCACGCTGTCGCGGTGGGTCAAGGCCAGCGTGCTGAACGCGGGGGACGGGACCCACGAGCACCCCACGCAAGCTCTCCTCGACCTGTTCACGATCCGGGAGCACTTCCCCTCGTTCGAGGGCCTGCGCGTGGCGGTGGTGGGCGACGTGCGGCACTCGCGTGTGGCCCGTTCGCTCACGTTCGCCATGACGAAGATGGGTGGGCAGGTCACGTTGGTCGGACCGGCCACGCTGATCCCACCGGAGGCTCCGGCATGGGGGGCCGAGGTGTCGCACGACCTCGACGGGGTCCTGCCCAAGGCGGACGTCTGCTACATGCTCAGGGTCCAGCGGGAGCGGCAACGCCAGCAGTTCTTCCCCAGCGTGCGGGAGTACTCCAGGCTGTTCGGGCTGTCGCGGGCCCGCGTCGAGGCACTTGCCGAGAACGCGCTGATCATGCACCCCGGCCCCATGAACCGGGGCGTCGAGATCGCCTCCGACGTGGCGGATCTCCCTCGTGCCGTCATCACCGACCAGGTCACGAACGGCATCGCCGTTCGGATGTCGCTCCTGTATCTCATGCTCGGGGGAGCCCGCAGCGCCGACGGAGGGAACCCCGAGGAAGGGGCGTGGGGAGAGGAGGTGGCCCGTGCCTGACCGGTTCCTGTTCCGGGGGGTGCGTCTGGTCGACCCTCGCTCCGGCCATGATGGGATCACCGACGTGCTGGTGGAAGACGAGGACGTCTCAGAGGTGGGGCAGGGTCTGGCCGGCGGCCGGGCACCGACCGTCGATTGCGACGGCCTGGTGCTGGCTCCGGGACTGATCGACCTCCATGCGCACCTTCGAGAGCCGGGGTTCGAGCACAAGGAGACCATCGAGACCGGATCCCGGGCCGCCGCCGCCGGAGGCTACACGGCGGTGTGTGCCATGCCCAACACCGACCCGGTTGCCGACAATGCCGCCGTGGTGGCGGAGGTGCGTAACCTCGCCGACAAGGCCGGTCTGTGCGACGTGCTGCCGGCCGCAGCCATCACCAAGGGCCTGGCCGGAGAGGCACTCACCGACATCGCCGAGATGGCCGAAGCCGGGGTCCGACTGTTCACCGACGATCACAACTGCGTGCAGTCCTCGCGCGTCCTGCGGATGGCTCTCCAGTACGCCAAGGCGTTCGAGGTCGTGATCTGCGAACACGCCCAGGACGCCGGACTGTCGGAGGGATGGCAGATGCACGAGGGCTACTACTCCTCGCTCCTGGGGCTGACCGGGGTCCCGGCAGAGGCCGAGTCCGTGGTGGTGGCCCGGGACCTGGCGCTGGCTCGCCTGACCGGAGGGCGGCTGCACGTCACCCACATGTCGGCGGGGGAGTCGGTTCGGCTGTTGGCGGACGCCCGGCGTCGAGGCCTTCGAGTGACCGCGGACGCCACGCCCCACCACCTGACGCTCCTCGACGAGGACCTGATCGGGTACGACACGAGCTTGAAGGTGAACCCACCCCTTCGGGGTTCCGAGGACCGGGACGCCCTCCGCGCCGGCCTGGCCGAGGGGACGCTGGACGCCGTGGCCACCGACCATGCCCCGCACGCTCCGGAGGAGAAGGAGCAGGAGTTCGACCGCGCACCGCCGGGGACCATCGGTCTGGAGACCGCCCTGGCGGTGGTCCTGACCGAGCTGGTCGAGCCAGGACTCATCGACCTCCTCACCGCGATCGAGCGACTGTCGAGCGCCCCCGCCAGGATCCTGGGCCTGGAGGAACACGGCGGCCCGATCGCCCCGGGCCGACCGGCCAACCTCGTGGTCTTCGACCCCGCGTCCCGGTGGACGGTGGGAGAGAGTCCCTTCCACTCCATGGCGCGAAACTCCGCCTTCGCCGGCCGAAAGGTCCGCGGCCGGGTCGTCCACACGATGCTTCGCGGCCAGTTCACGGTGCGGGAGGGTCAGCCCACGAGGTGAGGGACGCGCTCCTGGTGCTCGAGGACGGCACGGCGCTCCGAGGCAGGTCCTTCGGCGCAGAGGGCGAGGCGTTCGGCGAGGCGGTCTTCAACACCGCCATGAGTGGATACCAAGAGGTCCTCACCGATCCCTCCTACATCGGACAGATCGTGACGATGACGGCGCCCCACCAGGGCAACTACGGCATCAATCCGGAGGACGCCGAGTCCGACCGGGTCCGCGTGGCCGCGCTGGCGGTGCGCGAGGCCGCCCGGCGTCCGTCCTCCTGGCGAGCGACGGGATCGCTCGGGGAGTATCTGGCGGCAGCCGGGATCCCGGGGATCGAGGGGATCGATACGCGCCGGCTAACCCTTCGTATCAGTCGCTCCGGCGCCATGCGCGCCGCAGTGTCCACGGTCGACCTCGATCCGATGTCGCTGCTCGGCCGCGTTCGCCATCAGCCTGGGATGGAGGGCATGGACCTCGCTGCGGCAGCTTCCGTGGCGCACGCCTACGAGGGCCGAGAGGTGGTCGGCCCGGCCCGGTCGGACGGCATGCGACTGTTCCGCGTGGCAGCCTACGACTTCGGCATGAAACGCAATATCCTTCGGCTGCTGGCCGAAAATGGCTGTGAGACAACGGTATTCCCGGCGCGAACCGCGGCCTCGGCCGTGCTGGGTGACGGATTCGACGGTGTCTTCCTGTCGAACGGACCTGGAGATCCGGCGGCTACGACGTACGGGATCGCGGCCGTTCGCGACCTGCTCGGGCGGATCCCGCTGTTCGGGATCTGCTTGGGTCACCAGCTGCTGGCGCTCGCACTGGGAGGCCGAACGTTCAAGCTGAAGTTCGGCCACCGTGGAGTGAACCAACCGGTGCAGGAGGTCGAGACGGGCCGGGTGGAGATCACCTCTCATAATCACGGCTTCGCGGTGGACCCGGACGGGTGGCCATTCCTCGAATCTGAGAGGGCCGGGACGCCGGTCCGCACGACCCGCGGCCCAGTGGCGCTCACGCACTGGAACCTCAACGACGGGACGCTGGAGGGGCTGCGGTGCCTGGACGTCCCCGCGTTCTCGGTGCAGTACCACCCCGAGGCGTCGCCGGGCCCGCACGACGCTCGCCACTTGTTCGCCCGGTTTCGGGAGCTGATGTCCTGATGCCGGCGCGCCGGGACATCCACACGATCCTGGTGATCGGCTCAGGGCCCATCGTGATCGGGCAAGCCTGCGAGTTCGATTATTCGGGGACCCAAGCTTGCAAGGTCCTGCGTGCCCTGGGCTACCGCGTTGTGCTGGTGAACTCGAACCCAGCCACGATCATGACCGACCCCGAGTTCGCCGACGCCACCTATCTCGAGCCCCTGTCACCCGGTTCGGTCCTGTCGATCATCCAGCGGGAGCGACCGGACGCGTTGTTGCCGACGCTCGGTGGCCAGACGGGGCTCAACGTGTCGGTGGCGCTGGCTGACTCGGGGGCCCTCGAGTCGAACGGCGTCCGGCTGATCGGGGCGAGCCTGGAGGCCATCCGGCGGGCCGAGGACCGCCGGCGGTTCGTCGAGACGATGCGCGATGCAGGGCTTCCCCTCCCGCGATCCGGCTTCGCCCACACGGTGGAGGAGTCCCTGTCGGCGGCAGAGACGCTCGGGTATCCGGTGATCGTACGGCCCTCCTTCGTCCTGGGAGGAGGCGGGAGCGGCGTGGCGGGGTCGCCTCAAGACCTTCGGCGGGTGGCAAGGGAGGGGCTGGCGGCGAGCCCCGTCCACGAGGTCCTCGTGGAGGAGTCGGTGGCGGGATGGAAGGAATTCGAGCTGGAGGTGATGCGGGACCGCGCGGACAACGCCGTCGTCGTCTGCTCCATCGAGAACGTTGATCCGATGGGCGTTCATACCGGCGACTCGGTGACGGTCGCTCCGGCATTGACCCTCACCGACCGCGAATACCAGGTCATGCGGAACTACGGCCTGGCGTGCATCAGAGCCATCGGTGTGGACACCGGGGGTTCGAACGTCCAGTTCGCCGTGAATCCCGACGACGGGCGGCTCGTCCTCATCGAGATGAACCCCCGGGTCTCCCGCTCCAGCGCACTCGCTTCCAAAGCGACGGGATTCCCCATCGCCAAGATCGCGGCCATGCTCGCGGTCGGGTTCACCCTCGACGAGATCCGCAACGACATCACTGGCGAGACCCTGGCGGCATTCGAACCCGCCCTCGACTACGTTGCCGTCAAGATTCCCCGTTGGGGGTTCGAGAAGTTTCCTGAGGCCGATCCGATCCTGGGCACCACGATGAAATCGGTGGGGGAAGTAATGGCCATCGGGCGAACGTTCGCCGAGGCGCTCGGCAAGGCCTTCCGCGCCCTCGAGCGCGACTTCGACCTTGGTCCGGACACCTCCACCGGTGCTGCAGAGGGACTCCTTGCCTCCCTGGCTCACCCCACCGAGCGACGCCTCATCCTCGTCGAGCAGGCGATTGCCGAGGGCCACTCGGTGGAGGACGTCGCTGCCGCATCCCGCATCGATCCTTGGTTCGTCGATCAGATCGCTCGCGTCGGGCAGGCCGCGGCCGCGCTGCGGGGGCGCCCGCTCAGCCAGATCACATCCGAAGAGTTGCGCGCGGCCAAACGGGTTGGGTTGGCAGACCGCCGGATCGCGTTGCTGACCGGGACGACGGAGAGCGAGGTGAGGGCTACTCGCCGGCGGCTCGGCGTCACGCCGGTGTTCAAGACCGTCGACACCTGCGCCGGCGAGTTCGCCGCGCGCACCCCCTACTATTACTCCACCTACGAAGAGGAGAGCGAGGTGCGCCCGGGCGATCACCCTCGCGTCGTCATCCTCGGGGCGGGGCCGAATCGGATCGGACAGGGGATCGAGTTCGACTACGCGTGCGTCCACGCAGCGTTCGCCCTCCGCGAGGCGGGGCTCGAAACGGTGATGGTCAATTCCAACCCCGAGACGGTCTCCACGGACTACGACACGAGCGACCGCCTGTACTTCGAGCCGCTCACGCTGGAGGACGTCCTGGCGGTGTGCGAGGCCGAGCGGCCCTTCGGGGTCATCGTGCAGCTCGGAGGGCAGACGCCCCTGGCCCTCGCCCGTGACCTGGAGCGGGCCGGCGTCCGCGTGCTCGGCACCTCCCCCGAAGGCCTCGACCTCGCGGAGGATCGCTCCAAGTTCGGGCGGCTCCTGGCCGGGCTCGGGATCCCGTCCCCGCCGCACGGGGTGGCGGCTTCCGCGGAGGAGGCCGCCTCCGTGGCCGCCCGCATCGGCTACCCGTTACTGGTCCGCCCGTCCTACGTGCTGGGGGGGCGAGCCATGGACATCGTCTACGTCGAAGAGGAGCTCGATCGGTTCGTGGCCTCGGCCGCGGCGGCCAGCCCCGAGCACCCGGTGTTCATGGACCGCTTCCTCGAGGGCGCCATCGAGGTGGACGTGGACGCGGTGAGCGACGGCGAGGAGGTGCTGATCGGCGCCGTGATGGAGCACATCGAGGAGGCCGGGGTGCACTCCGGTGACTCCTCGTGCGTGATCCCTGCGGCGACGCTCTCGGACGACGTGCTGGATCGCATCGAGGAGACGGTCTCCTCGATCGCCAGGGCCTTGGGGATCCGGGGACTGCTGAACGTCCAGATCGCCGTGCGCGACGACGTTCCATACGTGCTCGAGGCCAACCCCCGGGCCTCGCGGACGGTCCCGTTCGTGGGCAAGGCCACCGGGCTCCCACTGGCGAAGCTGGCCGCGAGGGTCATGGCCGGCGCCCGCCTGGCCGACCTCCGGGCCGAGGACATGCTGGCGTTGGGCGGCGCGCACCGCCGGATGCCCCACGTGGCGGTCAAGGCCGCCGTCCTGCCGTTCGGCAGGTTCCCGGGCGTGGACACGGTACTGGGACCGGAGATGCGTTCGACCGGAGAGGTGATGGGGATCGCGCCGAGCCTGGGACTGGCCCTGGCCAAGGCCCAGCAGGCGACGGGAGCCGCCCTTCCGGGCGGGGGCACGGTCTTCGTCTCGGTGGCAAATCGCGACAAGCGCGCGGTCCTCTTTCCGGTCCTCCGGCTCGCCGAGCTTGGATTCGGGGTCCTGGCCACGGGGGGGACCGCGGCCATGCTGGCCAGGGCCGGTGTTCGGGCGACCCCCGTTCGGAAACGCTCGGAGGGGAGCCCGAATGCGGCCGACCTGATCCTGGCCGGGAAGGTGGACCTGGTGATCAACACGCCCTTCGGGCGAGGCCCCCGCACCGACGGATACTTCATCCGAACGGCAGCTGCCGCTGTCGGGGTGCCCTGCATCACCACGGTGCCGGGGATCCTGGCAGCGGTGCAAGGGATCGAGGCCCTTCGGACGCCCCCGGCCGTCCCCGTCTCCATCCAGGAGTACCATGCCGCCGTGCCCCCGCCCGGGGGCCCCGAACAGCTCTCGCTGGTGGGGGTGGGAGAGCCTTCCCTGGTGGGCGCCGAATCGAAAGAGGAGCGATGATCAGAACGCGGTGCGAGGTGCTGTCGAACCGGCGCACCGGCGCCTACCACTCGATCACGCTGGTCGCCCCCGACGTGGCGGACAAGGCCAAGCCCGGCCAGTTCGTGGAGATCGCGGTGCCCGGCGGCCGGGACTTCCTGCTCCGGCGGCCTTTCTCCATCCACCAGGCCTCTCGCCGAGGAGGCTGGGCCGGGACCCTCGAGATCGTTCTGGAGGCGGGGGGGCCGGGGACGGCCTGGCTGGCGGGCGTCAAGACGCACGACGTCTTGGACGTGATCGGGCCACTGGGGCGTCCGTTCGGCTACCCGGCCGAACTCACCTCCTGCTTGCTGGTGGGAGGTGGGTATGGGGCGGCTCCTCTCTACTTCCTGGCCGAGGAGCTCCGGGCGAGGAACAAGAGCGTCCACATGATCCTGGGGGCCCGGGACCACGAACGGGTGTTCAAGCCCATCGAGGGAAAGCGGCTGGCGGACTCCGTCGTCGTCACCACCGAGGACGGCTCGATGGGGGAGCGGGGCCGGGTGACCGACCTGGTGCCCACGGCCGTGGCCCGTACCGGCGCCCAGGTCGTGTACGCGTGCGGACCCAACGCGATGCTTCGGGCGGTGGCCGAGTACTGCCTGAGCCGGGGGATCCCGTGCCAGGTGGCCGTGGAGGAGATGATGGCTTGCGGGTTGGGGGTGTGCTGGACCTGCGCGGTGCCGATGATCGCCAAGGACGGCCGCGGATGGTGGAACATGCGCGCGTGTCTGGAGGGACCGGTGTTCAACGGGGCCCGGATCTGGTGGGACCGGTGGCTGGGCCAACGGGAACCGGAGGTCGAACAGCCGGAGCTCGCCGAGGACCTGCCCGAGCCCCAGCCGGTCGAGGCGCGAACGTGGTGAGCGAGGCGCTCGATCTCGGTCCCAGCCTCTCCGTCGATCTGAACGGGCTGACGCTCCCGACCCCGGTCCTGGCTGCCTCCGGGTGCTTCAACTCCGGCCGGGAGATGGCCGACCTCGTCGATCTCCACCGCATCGGCGGTGTGGTGACCAAGAGCGTGACGCTGCATCCCACCAAAGGCCTTCCCGTTCCGCGGATGGCGGAGACCCCTTCGGGGATGCTGAACGCTATCGGCCTCCAGAACCCCGGAGTGGAGGGCTTCCTGGCCAAGGATGCGGACTTCATCGCCTCAGCCGGAGCCCCCGTCATCGTTTCGATCGCCGGCAACAGGGTGGAGGAATTCGCCCAGGTCATGATGCGGCTGGGGAACCTCCGGGGTGTGGTGGCCATCGAGGCGAACATCTCGTGTCCGAACGTGCAGCGGCGCAACCAGGTCTTCGCATGCAACCCGGCCGACGCGGCGGAGGTGATCGGCGCGATGAGCCGGCTGACTCGCCTGCCGATCTTCGCCAAGCTCACCGCAGACGTCACGAACATCGTGACGGTGGCGGAGTCCTGCGTGCGGGCCGGAGCCCACGGGCTGTCGCTGATCAACACGCTGCTCGGGATGGCAATCGACCCCGAGACGTTCCGTCCCAGGCTCGGTGCCGTGACCGGCGGATTGTCGGGCCCCGCCATCCGCCCGGTTGCCGTCCGCTGTGTCTACCAGGTGTCCCAGGCCCTCCCCGACGTGCCGATCATCGGGATCGGTGGCATCGTGAGCGCTGCGGACGCGCTGGAGTTCATGTTGGCCGGGGCGTGGGCAGTGCAGATCGGGACCGCCAACTTCTTCGACCCAGGCGTGCTGGTGGACGTGGGGGAGGGTATCCGCCAGTTCCTGGCGCGCAAGGGGCTGTCCTCGCCGGCCGACCTCAGGGGCAAGTTCGAGCTACCAGACCGTGTCCCGGAACCCGCTTATCGTAGCGGCTGACGTCGCTGAGCCCGAAGACGCCGAGCTCCTGGCGAAGCGTCTCGCCGGTATGGTCGCATTCGTGAAGATTGGCCTGACGCTCTTCGTCGCCGCAGGCCCGGCGGTGGTGGAGCGCCTGCGAGCGCACGGCCCGGTCTTCCTCGACCTCAAGCTGCACGACATCCCTCATCAAGTGGAGGGAGCGGCCCGGGCTGCCGCCGCCCTGGGCCCGGGCCTGCTCACGGTCCACGCCCTGGGGGGGGCGGACATGGTCCGGGCGGCGGTGAACGGCGCCGCTGCCGGCGCCGAGCAGGCCGGTCTCGAGCCACCCGCGGTCCTCGGGGTCACGGTGCTGTCGAGCCTGGCGGGGGAAGGCCTGGCGTCTCCCGCTTCCCTCGCCTACGAGGCCGTGTCGGCGGGAGCGACTGGGGTGGTCGTCTCGGGCGATGACGTGGCCGTCGTTCGGGAAGCACTCGGGGCGAGGCCCATGCTGGTGGTGCCGGGGGTCCGGCCGCACGGACACGCGGGCAACGATCAGGTCCGGGTCCTGACCCCCGGAGAAGCGATGGAGCGGGGAGCGGACTATATCGTGGTGGGCCGGCCGATCACCGGTGCCGGGGACCCCGTGGCCGCAGCCCGCGCGATCTTGAGGGAGGTTCGAGTCGAATGAACATCCGGGGGGCGGGTCCGATGACCGCGGAGGAAGCTCGCCGGCTGTTCGAGCGACACGGCGCCATCCTGTCGGGTCACTTCCTCCTTTCCTCGGGCAGGCACTCCGACCGCTACGTGGAGAAGGCCCGGATCCTGGAGCATCCCGAGGCCGCCATGGCGCTGGCCGGGGAGATCGCCTCCTGGTATCCGGAGGTGGAGGTGGTGGTGGCTCCGGCCGTGGGAGCCATCGCCCTCGGGTTCGCCGTGGCTCTGGCGGCCGGTGTGCGCAGCATGTTCGCCGAGCGCGAGGCAGGGCGGATGCGCCTTCGCCGCGGCTTCCTCCTGGCTCCCGGGGACCGAACGCTGGTCGTGGAGGACGTCGTCACGACCGGAGCGTCGGCCCGCGAGGTCTTCGAGCTCGTCGGCGCGGCCAGAGCCGATCGGTTGGGCGTTGCCGCCCTCATCGATCGCTCGGCCGGACCGGTCGGGTTCCCCCTCCGGGCCGTGTTGCGCCTGGAGGCATCGACATGGGATCCCGGCGCATGTCCGTTGTGTCGCGCCGGGGCCCCACTCGAGTCGCCGGGATCTCGACACCTGCTGGGTCCGCGCGCCGGGACGCCCTCCCGGGAGGAAGCCGAACCTTCAACTAGAAGTTGAAATCGGGGGGCCTCCCGGCCCGGTTGCTTCGATTGCCCGTGCTGGAGCCCCGAGCATATAATCCGCCCCGGTCACCGGGGGTCGCTCACGGACGAGGATCGCGAGAAGGAGGCACCATGCCCCTACCCACTCTGACGGATGAGCAGCGCAAGGAGGCCCTCGCCAAGGCCGCGGACGCCCGTCGCCGGCGCGCCGAGCTGAAAGGTCAGCTCAAGTCCGAGAAGGTGTCCCTGCGTGACGTGCTGGCCCGGCAGGGCGATGAGACGGTCGGGAAGATGAAGGTGTCCTCTGTGCTCGAGTCCCTCCCGGGGGTGGGCAAGGTGCGGGCCCGCAAGATCATGGAGCGGCTGGACATCTCCTCCAGTCGCAGGGTGCGGGGCCTGGGAGCCAAGCAGAAGGACGCGCTCCTCACCGAGTTCTCGAAGAGGTAAGCCCGCGGCCGGGAGGCTCTTCGTCATCTCCGGCCCCTCGGGAGTCGGCAAGGGGACCGTCGTCCGGCGCCTCCTCCAGCTCAAACCCGAATTGACTTACTCGGTCTCCTGCACCACGCGTGAGCCCAGGCCTGGGGAGGTCGATGGCCGTGATTACCGATTCGCCACCCGGCAAGCTTTCGACGAGCTGATCGAGGAGGAGGCGTTCCTCGAATGGGCGGAGATCTACGGGCACCACCTGTCCGGCACGCTCCGAGCCCCGGTCCTGGCAGAACTCCAGGCGGGAAAGGACGTGATCCTGGAGATCGACGTGCAGGGGGCGGGCACCGTCCGAGAGAAGATGCCGGAGGCCGTGCTGGTGTTTCTGGCACCTCCGTCGAAGGAGGAGCTGGCCCGCCGGCTGCGGGCCCGGCACACCGAGAGCGAGGGCGAGTTGGCCCGGCGTCTGGCGGCGGCCCAGGGTGAGATGGAGGAGTCGGGGTGGTTCGACTACGTCGTGGTGAACGACGACGTCGACCGGGCTGCCGCCGAAGTCGCCGCTATAATCTATGGCAACGCGGATCGCTGATCGCGGCCAGTCCTGCCCGCGGTCCCCATCGGGTCCAGCCGGAAGGAGAGCGCGCCTCACATGATCGATCCCAAGATCGACGAGCTCCTGGACAAGGTCGATTCGCGATACACGCTGGTGATCCTGGCGGCCAAGCGGGCTCGAGAGATCAACTCCTACTACAGCCAGCTCGGCGAGGGCCGAGGGGAGTACGTTCCTCCCCTGGTGGAGAGCTTGGGGTCCAAGCCGCTGGCCATCGCCCTCCAAGAAGTCGCTGAGGGCAAGGTCAACTTCGAGCGGCTGGAAGCCCCTCCCACCACGTAGGCGCCCATGGCCGGTGAGGTCGCCGGTTCGCTGAAGCGTCGACATGTCCTGCTGGGGGTGACCGGCGGCATCGCCGCCTACAAGGCCGCCCACCTGGTTCGATTGCTCACCCAGAGTGGGGCCGAGGTCCAGGTCGTGATGACTCCAGCCGCCCTCCGATTCGTGGGCGCCGAAACCTTCGCTGCGCTCTCCCGGCGGCCGGTCTACTCCGATGTGTTCGAACAGCCCGAGGCGGTCCTGCACGTTCGGCTCGCCCGGGAGGCCGACGTCGCGGTCGTGGCCCCCGCCACCGCGAACCTGTTGGCCAGGCTTGCCCACGGCCTGGCCGACGATCTCCTGACCTCGACGCTGCTGGAGGCCACCTGCCCCCTGGTCCTGGCTCCGGCCATGCACTCGGGTATGTGGAACCATGCGGCCACCCGCCAGAACGTCCGCACGCTGGTCGAGCGTGGCGTCGTGATGGTGGGGCCGGCCGAAGGGCCGCTCGCCGCCGGTGACGAAGGAGCGGGGCGGATGTCGGAGCCCGAGGAGATCCTGGCGGCCGTGGCCCGGGAACTCGGAGCGATCCAAGACCTGAAGGGGCACCGGGTCGTGGTGACCGCCGGCCCGACCCACGAGCCGATCGACCCCGTGCGCTTCCTGGCGAACCGTTCCACCGGGAAGATGGGCTTTGCGGTGGCTCGGGAGGCCGCCCGTCGCGGAGCCGAGGTGACGCTCGTCACGGGCCCGGTGAGTCTCCCCGACCTTCGCGGAGTGCAGGTGGTTCGCGTCGAGACTGCCGGGGAAATGGCCGCAGCGGTGACAGACCGCTACCCACGAGCCGACGCCGTCGTGATGGCGGCGGCCGTGGCCGATTGGCGCCCGAGGTCGCCGTCCCCGGAAAAGCTGAAGAAGGAATCGGGTCCACCGTCACTCGCTCTCGAGCCCGCCACCGACATCCTCGCCACACTCGGCAAGCGCAAAGAGCGGCAGGTCCTCGTGGGATTCGCCGCGGAGACCGGACACTTCGAGCACGAAGCCCGCCGCAAGCTGGCCGAGAAGAACCTGGACCTGATCGTCGTCAACGAGGTCGGCCGGCCCGGCACGGGTTTCGGGTCCGACACCAACCGGGCCGCCATCCTGGCCCGGGAGGGTGACGACACCCCGCTGAGAGAGTGGAACAAGCCTGACCTGGCCAGGGCCATCTGCGATCGCCTGGTCTCGCTGCTGTCTACCAGTCGCGCCTGATGTGACCGAGCCTTCGCCCGCACCCCGGAGACGTCACCGGGCGCGTATATAATCCGCCGAACCATGGGGCGGCGATACCTGTTCACCTCCGAATCGGTCACAGAGGGCCATCCGGACAAGCTGGCCGACCAGATCTCCGACGCCGTGCTCGACGCGGTGCTGGCCGACGACCCATTGGGGCGCGTCGCGTGCGAAACCCTCGTGACAACGGGCGTCGTCTTCGTGGCCGGCGAGATCACCACCAGCACGTACGTCGAGATCCCGAAGGTCGTGAGAGACACGGTCAAGAGCATCGGCTACACCGACGCCAAGTTCGGGATCGATGGAGAGACGTGTGGGGTGATCGTGGCCATCCAGCCCCAATCCACCGACATCGCCATGGGCGTCGACAAGTCGTTCGAGGTCCGGCTGGACGGGGCCGCCGACCGGTTCGACGAGACCGGGGCGGGGGACCAGGGCATGATGATCGGCTACGCCTGCCGGGACACCGAAGAGCTGATGCCGATGCCGATCGCTGTGGCCCACCGCCTGGCCAAGCGACTGGCCGACGTTCGCCGGGCCGGGGTGCTGCCCTACCTTCGGCCGGACGGCAAGAGCCAGGTCACCATCGAGTACGACGACGGCCGTCCCGTCCGAGTCGACACCGTGGTGATCTCGGCGCAGCACCGCGAGGAGGTCGACATCGAGACGCTTCTCAGGCCCGACGTGGTGGCCGAAGTTGTCGAGCCGGTCCTCAAGGAGATGGACCTGGACGCCGAGGGCCTGCGCATCCTGGTCAACCCGACCGGCCGCTTCGAGATCGGCGGGCCGAAGGCCGACACCGGGCTCACCGGCCGGAAGATCATGGTCGATTCCTACGGGTCGATGGCTCCGCACGGCGGGGGCTGTTTCTCCGGGAAGGACCCGACCAAAGTGGACCGCTCCGCCGCCTACATGGCTCGCTACGTGGCGAAGACCGTGGTGGCGGCCGGGCTGGCCGACAGGGTGCAGCTCCAGGTCGCATACGCCATCGGCACGGCCCACCCGGTGTCCCTCTCCATCGACACGTTCGGGACGCATCAGGTCGACCCGAACCGCGTGAGGGACGTGATCAAGGACATGTTCGACTTCCGTCCCGCGGGCATCATCCACGCCCTCGATCTGAGGCGGCCCATCTACAAGGAGACCGCTGCCTACGGTCACTTCGGCCGGAAGGGGTTCTCCTGGGAGGAGACCGACCGAGCCGACGAGCTCCGCCGGGCCCTCGAGTAGCGATCCATCGCCCGACCGCTTGTCGGGTCCTGTCGACGTCTGCGTCGCCGTACCGAAGCTCGCCCTCGACCGGCCGTTCACCTATCGGTTGGACGAGACGCAGGATGCGGGCACTGGGAGTCTGGTGTCGGTGCCGTTCCACGGCCGAACCGTGGCGGGATGGGTCCTGGGCCCCGCGCGGGAGGTCCCGGGGGGACGCCTGCTCCGGGTGAGGAAGGTCCGCTCATCGGTGCGCTTCTTCGACCGGGACATGCTGGAACTCTTGCGCTGGGTATCCGAACGCTACATGGCTCCCCTGGCCTCCGTGATCCATCGATCCCATCCGCCCCGCGTTGCCGGTGAGGAGGAGGCGGCCGGCGGGAAGACCACGGCCTCAGCCCACGGAACGCCGATCATCGGCCGCTCCGGGGCGACGACCATCCTGAAGGCTGGGAGCACGACGTGGCTCAGGCCGCTTCCGGGCCAGGAGGCCGACACATGCATCGGCGCGGTTCGAGCCTCCCTCGATACCGGGCGGCGGGCCGTCGTGCTCGTCCCGGAGGCCGATCCCGTGCCCGGCACGGCCGCCGCCGTTCTCGAGGCGTTCGGCGAAGGGGCAGTGTCCTTTCTGGGAGGCGATGCCAGGACCAGATATCGAACGTGGCTGGAGATCCGACAGGGCTGCTACGACGTGGTGGTGGCGAGCCGGCCGGGGGTGTTCGCCCCCCTCCGGCACCTCGGCCTGATCTGGATCAGCCGAGAGGTGCACCCGGGCCACCGGGAGGATCGGGCGCCCTATTACCACGTGCGAGAGGTGGCCATGGCGCGAGCGCGACTGCACGGGGCCGCCTGCGTCCTGGCCTCGCTGTCGCCTTCGGTGGAGACGGCCGCCGCCACCGTCCGTGGTGGGATCGCGGTATCGAGATCGGCTCGAACCGCAGAGCGCGGCGCGGCCCCGCTCGTGGAGACGACCCCACCGAAGGCGGAGGATCGCTCCACGAGGCTTGCCGCGTTGCTGAAGAAGGCGCGTTCGGCCGCGCTGGTGGTTTCCCGACGAGGGTACGGGGTGGCCCGGGTGTGCCGGTCCTGCGGCGAGCCGGCGAAATGCGCCAGGTGTCACGGACCCATCGTGGCCGAACGGGGCGCGGCGACCTGCGGCGTGTGCCGGGCGACGGGTGCCTGCGCGAGCTGCGGCGGAGGCTCGTTCGGCATCGAGCGAGGCGGTGCGGAGCGGGTGGCCCAGTGGGCCGGGCACGTGGCCACCGTTCCCGTCCGGCTGGCCGGCGGCGAGGGCGACGCCGCCCGCCCGGACGAAACCGGGGTCCTGGTAGGGACGGCCGCGTCGGTCAAGGATGTCGGACCCGTTCGACTCGACCTGGTGGCCATCCTGGACCCGGACCGGGCCTTAGCCCGGCCGGGCGTTCACGTTGCCGAGCAGTCCCTGGCCACGTGGATGGAGGCGGCGTCCTGGGCGGGACCGCGCTCGGGGGAGGGGCGTGTCCTGGTGCAGACCCGAAAACCAGGCCATCCGGCCATCCAGGCGCTGGTTCGGTGGGATCCCGTGGGGTACCTGTTGGGTGAGGGGAGCCGCCGGTCCGAAGCCGGCTTCCCTCCCGGCCATCCCGTCTACCGGATGGCGGGACGGGGCGATCTGGCCGGCGAGCTTCGATCGGCCGGTGCCACGACCGTTCTCTCCACGTCGGCAGAGAGGGGAACGCTATGCTTGGTGGCCGTTCCCCCTGACAAGCTCGGCGCGTTTCGACACGAAGTGTTGAGGCTCGTCGCCGAAGGGGCGATCGACCGCGTGGAAGCCGAGCCGCAGCTGTAAGCGCGGCGCTTTTCGATGGATGGAGGAGAGGTGAGCGTCCTTCCCATTCGCAAGCTGGGAGACCCGGTGCTTCGGGAGCCGTGCCGAGAGGTGGAGGTCTTCGACGACCTCCTCCGCCGCGTGTACGAAGACATGCTCGAGACCATGTATCACGCTCCCGGAGTGGGATTGGCGGCGCCGCAGATCGGTCTCACTCTTCGGTTTTTCGTGTACGACTCCAACGATGGCTCTGGTCCGGGAGCCGTGGCCAATCCGGTCCTGTCCGAACCGGCGGGGGCAGAGGTCGAGGAGGAAGGATGTCTTTCCATCCCGGGCCTCTGGTACCTGACGCCTCGGGCGCAAGGAGTTCGGCTGACCGGCCGGGACCTCCGTGGCGATCCCATCTCGATCGACGCGGAAGGCCTGTTGGCGAGGATCTTCCAGCACGAGACCGACCATCTGGGCGGGATGCTGTTCATCGACCGGCTCTCCGAGGAGGACCGGCGCCGGGCGATGGCCGAGATGCGGGAACGGGACCTCGGGGCGCGTCCGGGACCACCCCGGCAGGGATCGATCGGGTAAGCGGCGGCCGGCGGCCGATGCGGGTCGTCTTCCTGGGGAACGCTCGGTGGTCGATCCCGCCGTTGGAGGCGGTCGCCATCTCAGGGCATGAGGTGTCGTTGGTGTTGACGCGGGCGCCTCGGCTGGGAGGCCGCGGGAACCGGCCGATCATGACGCCGGTGGCCGAAGCCGCCCGACGACTCGGCCTGCCACTCGAGGAGATCGAGACCGTCAAGACCGGTCGGGGTCTCCAAGCCCTGGCCGACGCGCACCCCGATGTGCTGGCCGTTGTGGCGTACGGCGAGATCATCCCGAAGGCCGTCCTGGAGGTTCCCCGCCTGGCGCCGGTGAACGTGCACTTCTCGTTGCTGCCGAAGCTTCGGGGAGCGGCTCCCGTCCAGCGGGCCATCCTCCAAGGGCTGGACGTCACCGGCGTCACCACCATCCGCATGGACGAAGGGATGGACACCGGGCCCATGCTTCTGCAAGCTGAGATCTCCATCCGACCCGAAGACGACGCCGGCTCGCTGGGGGATAGGCTCGCCAAGCTGGGTGGCCGGCTACTGGTCGAGACGCTGGACGGACTGGCAGCCGGCACGATCCAGGGGCGCCCGCAAGAGCATGAAGCGGCGACTTATGCGCCGAAGCTCAAGCCCGAAGAGCGGATGATCGAGTGGGCGACGACAGCGGAAGAGATCGTCCGGCTGGTGCGAGCGATGTCCCCCGAACCGGGCGCGGCAACGACCTTTCGGGGGAGAGGGCTACGGATCCTTTGGGCATCCCAGAACCCGGTCCCGGCGGGGTTCGCGGGCCCCCTGCACCCAGGGACCATCTTCCAAGTAGACAAGGAGGGGCTGGCTGTCGCTGTCCCCGGCGCGTTTCTCCGGCTCGAGGAGGTCCAGCCGGAGGGCCGCAAGCGGATGAGCGGGGGGGACTTCGTCCGCGGTTATCGGCCCCAAGCGGGGGACCGACTAGGCGACCCAGCCGGTGGCACCCCGGCCCAAGGATAGAATCCGCCCGAGATGCCGGGGAAGGTCGCCGCCTCCATCCTTTCGGCCGATCACGCCTACCTGGCGGACCAGATAAAGCTGGTCGAGCAACACGTCGAACTAATCCATATCGACTGCATGGATGCTCACTTCGTCCCCGTGCTCTCCGTGGGCCCGGTGGTGGTGGAGGCTGTCCGGCGAGTGTCGGACCTGCCCCTGCACTGCCATCTCATGGTCGAGCGCCCCGATGCCCTGTTCGAGGAGTTCGCCCAGGCGGGCGCCGACATCGTCACGTGCCACGTGGAAGCGGTGGAGGACCCGGCGGCCGTGGTCCGGCGGGCTGCCGAGTTGGGAATGAAAGCAGGCCTGGCTGTGAACCCGGAGACCGAGGTCAAGGAGGTCTTCCCCTACCTCGAGTCGCTGGACCGGGTCCTGGTGATGAGCGTCCATCCCGGCTGGGCGGGCCAGAGCTTCCTCGAGGGGGCGCTCCCCAAGATCGAGCAGGCCAGGGAGGAGATCGATCGGCACGGACTCTCCGTGGAGGTCGAGGTGGACGGGGGGATCAACGAGCGGACCGGGCCTCGCTGCCTGGCCGCCGGCGCCACCGTGCTCGCCGCGGCTTCCTCCATCTTCAAAGCGAAAGACCCCGGGCAGGCCGCCCGCCGTCTCGCCGACCTGACGGGGAGGTGAGCCGATGGCCGAATCCGTCCTGGTGGTCGACGACGATCCTGACGTGGCGCGGTTCGTGGAGGTGAACCTTCGGTCGGCCGGTTACGAGGTGACCGTGGCCTCGAACGGCGAGGAGGGGTTCGACAAGGCCGTCGAGCTCCGTCCGGACCTGGTCCTCCTCGATGTCATGATGCCGAAGCTCGATGGGTTCGAGGTGGCCCAGCGCTTGCGTCGTGACCCTCGAACCTCGTCCTCCAGCATCATCATGCTGACCGCGAAGGCTCTCTCCTCGGACAAGGTCCTGGGTCTCTCCTCTGGCGCCGACGACTACATCATCAAGCCGTTCGACCCGGTCGAGCTGCTGGCTCGGGTGAAGGGAACGTTGCGGCGGGCTCGGGAGATGCGAGCGCTCTCGCCGCTGACCGGGCTGCCCGGCAACATCCGCGTGCAGGAGGAGATCCGTCGCAGGGTTGGCGAGGATCAGCCCTTCGCGCTCCTCTATGCGGACCTCGACCACTTCAAGGCCTTCAACGACAACTACGGGTTCGTCAGGGGGGACCGCGCCATCCAGACCCTGGCCCGGTTGGTCACCGAGACCGTCCACGAGATGGTCGGGCCGGCCGGGTTCGTCGGCCACGTCGGCGGCGACGACTTCGTGATGATCGTGGACCCGGACATCGCCGAGGAGCTGGCCACGACGGTGTGCGATCGCTTCGACACGCAGGCGCCGGCGTTGTACGACGCCGAGGACGCCGAGCGAGGATGCATCCAGGTCCGCGACCGGCAGGGCAACATGAAGAGCTTCCCGCTGCTGACCATCTCGGTGGGGGTGGCCACCACCGCCAGCCGCCGGTTCAGCCACTACGGGGAGGCCGTTGCCGTCGCCACCGAGATGAAGCAGTTCGCCAAGCGCGACCCGCAGTCGTCGTTCGCCGTCGACCGCCGCGCCACCAGCTAGCCGAACCCCTCCCAATCCTTTCCGCCGCCCGGTACCATCTGTGCGTGCGCGAGCCCGACGTCTCGAAGCGGATCCAGTCGCTCCAGGAACTGGTCGCCCCGCTCTTCGATTTCTTCGGCCGGATCGAGGCTCGGAGGACGGAGATGGAGGGCGACTTCTCGGATTTCGTGGCCGGCAATCCGCAGGAGATGGCCTCCGGGCCCTACGTCGACGCGCTGAGGCGCTGGAGCCAACCTCTGAGCCCCGACTGGTTCGCCTACAAGCTGAGCATGCCCGACGCGCAGGCTGCCGCCGCCGCCTCGCTCCGGGAGCGCCTCGGGATTCCCTTCGAGCCGTCCGATGTCTGCTTGACGAACGCGGCCATCGCGGCGTTGGCCGTGGCCATTCGGACCGTGGCGGACGAGGGCGACGAAGTGGTGATCGTCCGACCGCCGCATTTCCTGTATGAGCCGCTGATCATGGCGGCGGGTGCCCGCGCCGTCCGGGTTGACGTCGTTCCGCGGACGTTCGACCTCGACGTCGACGCCGTCGCGGGTGCGCTCACGCCGCGGACGCGAGCGGTCATCGTCAACACGCCGCACAACCCGACGGGGAAGGTCTTCCCGCCGGAAACGCTGAAGCGCCTGGCCTCGGTGCTCGAGGCAGCGCCTGGGGGCCGCACCGTCTATCTCCTCTCGGATGAGGCGTACAACCGGATCGTGTTCGACGGCCGGCCGTTCACCAGCCCGGCCGCCTACTACCCGAACACGATGCTGATCTACTCCTACGGGAAGCAGTTGCTCGCCCCGAGCGAACGCATCGGCTACATTGCTTTGCCGCCGACGATGCCGGGCCGGGAAGAGGTTCGCATGGCGATCATGACGGCCCAGCTCGCCACCGGATACGCCTTCCCGAACGGGGTCCTTCAACATGCGCTGGCCGATCTGGAGCAGATCTCGGTGGACATGGACCTGATGCAACGGCGCCGGGACCACATGGTCGCGGCGCTGCGCGAGATGGGCTACGAGCTCCACGTCCCCGAAGCGACGTTCTACCTGCTGGTCAGGTCGCCCATCCCCGACGATCTGGCGTTCACCGACCTGCTGGCAGAGGAGCGGGTCCTGGTGATGCCGGGGTCGATGCTCGAGGCGCCCGGGTTCTTTCGGATCTCGCTGACGGCCAGCGACGACATGATCGAGCGCGCTCTTCCCGGCCTCGCCGCGGCCATGAAACGGGCCGTCGAGCGCTGAGTCACGGGAAATTGCGGTAAGGGGTCCTCCTACCCGGCGGTATACTTCCCTCAACTACAAGAAGCTCGTCTTCGGGGCGGGGCGAAAGTCCCCACCGGCGGTTTGAGTCCGCGACCCTCCGGCAGCCAGCCGGGGGTGGACACGGTGAGATTCCGTGACCGACCGTGATAGTCGGGATGGGAGAGGGCGGGCACGGAGGGACGCCGCTCTGGCGTCCCATCTCTGCCCTCGTCGCATCGGCCCCGCCCCGGGAAGGGTAGGGGATGGCGAACGCCCGGCGGGGCTCGGACAGCGCGCAGCACGTGGCCTTCATGCGGCGGGCCCTCGAGCTCGCCCGGAACGGGCTCGGCCTTGCGTCACCCAACCCGATGGTCGGAGCCGTGCTGGTGGCCGACGGCCGCGTGGTGGGCGAGGGGTGGCACGAGGGTCCGGGAACCGCCCACGCCGAGGTCATGGCGCTGGAGGCTGCCGGGGACAGAGCGCGTGGAGCCACCCTGTACGCGACGCTCGAGCCCTGCAGCCATCAGGGCCGAACGCCTCCCTGTGCAACTCGCGTCGTCGAGGCGGGGGTGGCCCGAGTCGTGGCCGCGCTCCAGGATCCGAACCCGCTGGTTGACGGATCCGGATTCGGGCTCCTTCGTAAGGCCGGAGTCGAAGTCGTGGTCGGAGTCCTCCAAGATGAGGGACGCGAGCTCATCGCGGGCTTCGCCAAGCACATCGGGACCGGGCTTCCCTTCGTGGTCCTCAAGATGGCGGCTTCGCTGGACGGCAAGATCGCGGCCAGGGACGGCTCGTCCCGGTGGATCACGGGGGAGGAGGCCCGCCGCGATGCGCACCGGCTACGGGCGGGTTCGGACGCCGTGGTGGTCGGTGTTGGAACGGCCCTCGCGGACGACCCGTCGCTGACGGTTCGGCTCGATAGATACCGAGGCCGCCAACCACTCCGCGTCGTCGTCGACGGACGAGGGCGGCTTCCGGCCTCGGCCACCGTCCTGAACGGGACCGCTCTGGCGCTCGTGGCAACCACTCCGTCGGCGCCTCCCGGCGCGCGGGCGGCCTGGGAGGGCCGAGGGGCAGACGTGCTGGTCTTGGATCCAGACGAGGAAGGCCGGGTCCCGCTGGGTGGCCTCATGGCCGCGCTCGGGAAGCGCGACGTCCAGACGGTGCTGATCGAGGGAGGTGCCACGTTGGGGTGGTCCGCCGTCGAGAGCGGCGTCGTCGACCGGCTAGTCCTGTACCTGGCGCCCAAGCTGCTCGGTGGCACGTCTGCCCCCGGAGTGCTGGGAGGCGACGGCGTGGCCACGATCACCGACGCGTTGCCCCTCGGCATTCGATCGGTCGAGCCGATCGGTGAGGACCTGAAGGTGGTGGCGGATGTTCACCGGGATCGTTGAAGAGCGCGGCGTCGTGGTCGAGCCGGGTTCGCGCTTTCGCGTGGCGTGCTCGAAGGTCTCGGTCGATTCGGGCCCCGGGGCGTCGCTCGCGGTCAACGGCGTATGCCTGACGGTGGTCGAGCGTTCCCCGAGCGGGGAGGGTATGACGCTCGCGTTCGATCTCTCTCCGGAGACGGCAACCCGAAGCTCCCTCGCTTCGCTGTCGTCGGGCGACCCCGTCAACCTCGAAAGGCCGGTGACCCTGCTGTCTCGCCTGGGCGGACATCTCGTCCAGGGACACGTGGACGGCGTTGGCACCGTCAGGGAGATCAAGGACGCCCCGCCCGGCAAGATCATGGAGATCGAGGTGCCGAAGGAGCTGGCTCGGTACGTCGTGGAGAAGGGATCGATCACCGTTGACGGAGTGAGCCTCACGGTCACCAGCGCGACGAACGGAACCTTCGGCGTGGCGTTGATCCCATACACGCTGGAGGCGACCACGCTCGGGGTGGCACGAGCGGGAGACCCCGTGAACCTGGAGGTGGATGTGCTGTCGAAGTACGTGGAGGGCCTGATGAGGGAGTCGAGATGACCGAGGACCAGGGGTTTGCCTCCATAGAGGAGGCCGTCGAGGAGATGCGTCAGGGTCGCATCATCGTCGTGGTCGACGACGCCGACCGGGAGAACGAGGGCGACTTCGTGATGGCTGCGGACAAGGTCACACCGGAGGCGATCAACTTCATGGCCACCCATGGCAGAGGCATCATCTGCATGCCCTGCACCGGCGCCCGCTTGGACGAGCTGCGCATCCCGATGATGGTGGCCAACAAGGAGGGCTCGCACGAGACGGCCTTCGCGGTGTCGATCGACGCGACCAACACCACGACCGGGACCAGCGCGTACGACCGGGCGGCCACGATCCTCGCAGTCTGCGGGGATGGGGCGAGGCCGGAGGACCTGCGCATGCCGGGCCACGTGTTCCCGTTGCGGGCCCAGGAGGGCGGGGTGCTCAGGCGGGCAGGGCACACGGAGGCTGCCGTCGACCTCGCTGCGATCGCCGGCCTCTCACCGTCGGGCGTGATCTGCGAGATCATGCATCCGGACGGGACCATGGCTCGGCTGCCCGAGTTGCGTCGCGTGGCGGACGAGCACGGCCTCACCATCATCTCGATCGCCGACCTCATCGCGTACCGGAGGCGGCGCGAGAATCTCGTTAGGAAGGTGGCAGAAGCCACGATCCCGACCGAGTTCGGCCAGTTCCGGGCGTCCGCGTACGAGAGCATCGTGGACGGCCGGGTCCACGTGGCGATGGTCCTGGGCGACGTGGGAGAAGGGCAGAAGATCCTGACGCGCGTCCATTCCGAGTGCCTGACCGGGGACGTGTTCCATTCTCTGCGGTGCGACTGTGGCACCCAGCTCGAGAACGCACTGGCGAAGATCGGGGCCGAGGGCCGGGGAGTCCTCCTCTACATCCGCGGGCATGAAGGGCGCGCCATCGGCCTGACCCACAAGCTGCGGGCCTACCAGCTCCAGGAGGCCGGCCACGACACCGTCGAGGCGAACGAGGCCCTGGGCTTCCCCGCGGACCAGCGCGACTACGGGATCGGCGCGCAGATCCTGTACGACGTGGGCGTGCGGGAGATGCGGCTACTCACCAACAATCCGCTCAAGCGTGCGGGGCTAGAAGGCTATGGTCTCTCCATCCTGGAGCGCGTGCCGCTGGAGACCGCGCCGACGCCCGAAAACTTGCGGTATCTGCGGACCAAGCGGGAAAAGCTCGGGCACCTGCTTGAGAACCTGGATGCCGAGGCAGTGGGGGCTGAGGGGGAAAGAGGAAGGCCGTGACCGAGATCCGCGGGACCTTCGACGTCAGGGGGCGCCGATTCGCGATCGCCGCAGCCAGGTTCAACGAGATCGTGGTCGACAAGCTGGTGGACGGTGCGCTGGACTGCTTCAGCGCTCACGGCATCGCCGAGGACGACCTCGTGGTGGTGTGGGCTCCTGGGGCGTTCGAACTGCCCCTGCTGGCGAAGCAGCTGGCCGAGAGCGGCCGGTACGACGCCGTGGTCTGCCTGGGCGCGGTGATCCGGGGGGAGACGACGCACTTCGACTACGTGGCCGGGGAGTCCGCGCGTGGGATCCAGCGGGTGGCCCTCCAGACGGGGATTCCCGTTCTGCTCGGCGTGCTGACGACCGAAACGATGGAGCAAGCCCTGGACCGGGCCGGTGGAAAGCACGGGAACAAGGGATGGGACTCGGCCATGGCCGCGATGCAGATGGCCAGCGTCCTCGACCAGCTTCCGAAGAAGGAGTGACTGCGGTGATCGTGGACAAACCCTGGGGAAAGGTCACGACCTATGCCCTGAACCAGCCCTCGTCGGTCAGGATGATCACGATCGAGCCGGGACAGGAAACCAGCGAGCACTACCACCAGCTCCGGGACGAGATGTGGGTGGTGCTCGACCCCGGCCTCGTCCTGCAGATCGGGCCGCGCATGTTGGAACCTCAGCCCGGCGACGAGTTCGTGGTCACCGCGGAGGAGTCCCACCGCATCAGGAACACCGGCCAGCGGCGGGGACGGGTGCTCGAAGTGGCCTACGGATACACGACCGAGGACGACACGTTCCGCCTTCAGGACGCCTACGGCCGCCCCCTCGAGCCGGACTGGTAACACGCCGATACAGGTTGACAAAAGTCCATTGCCCGGTCCGGAGGGCGCATGCTACGCTCCCGCCGCAGTGGCGGGCGGTCCGCCGAGAAGTGCAAGGAGGTACAGGTTGACGCAAGGAACGGTGAAGTGGTTCAGCAACGAGAAGGGTTACGGCTTCATCGCTCGCCCTGACGGCGACGACGTGTTCGTCCACTTCTCGGCGATCGTCGGCGAAGGCTACCGCACCCTCAGCGAGGGCCAGTCGGTAGAGTTCGACATCGTGGAAGGACCCAAGGGAAAGCAGGCGGCGAACGTCAAGCCTGTCTAGCCCCTTGGTGCTGGTCGTCGGGAACGGGCCCCACGCGGGCCCGTTCTCGCTTCGTGTCGGCCCCGCTCCTTATACTCGTGGGGAGCGGATGGCGAGTGATCTTCTTCCTTGAGCGCCGAGACCTCGGTGCCGATCCCCCCTTCGGAGGTGATGAAGCGTCTCTGTTGAGCCGCGTGTGAACGACAGGATCCGCGCTCCCCAGGTGAGGCTGGTAGGCGCGGACGGAGCACAGATCGGCATCGTGCCGGTCCAGGAGGCTCTGCGACGAGCCCAGGACCTGGACCTGGACCTGGTCGAGGTGGCTCCTCAGGCCCAGCCCCCCGTTTGCCGCATCATGGACTACGGCAAGTTCAAGTACGAGCGCGCCGTCCAACAGAAAGAAGCCAGGAAGCGGCAGTCGCGCGTCGAGGTCAAGGAGATCAAGATGCGCCCAAAGATCGATCCCCACGATTACGGGATCAAGAAGGGGCACGTCGTCCGGTTCCTCCAGTCCGGGGCTCGCGTCAAGGTCACCATCATGTTCCGGGGCCGGGAGATGGCCCACACCGAGCTGGGCCGGAGACTCCTGGACCATCTCACGGGTGATCTCCAGGAACTTGCTACCGTAGAGACCTATCCGAAGCTGGATGGGCGGAACATGGTGATGGTGCTGGCGCCCGTCAAGCGTCCGGTGTCGAGGGCGACGCCGAAGGAAGCCCAAGCCGAGGCTCCGGCCGAGGCGGCGCAGTAAGGCCCGGCCGGTCGCTCATGCCGGTGCGAACAAGGGAGGGGACCTGGGCATGCCGAAGATGAAGACCCACCGGGGGGCGGCCAAGCGGTTCCGGGTGACCAAGACGGGGAAGGTCCTGCACCGCAAGGCGACCGGGAACCACATGCTCATCAAGAAGTCGAGCGGCCGGAAGCGGCGCGTCAGCGGCATGGCCGAGGTCGGCCCCGAGGCGAAGGGCATCCGCCGGCTCCTGGGCCGGTAGGGGAGCGAAGGGTTTCGACATGCCGCGAGTGAAGCGAAGCGTCCATGGACGGAAGAAGCGCCGGGCGATCCTGGAACAGGCCAAGGGATACCGCGCGTCGAGGTCGCGCCGGTACCGAGTGGCCAAGGAGCAGGTCATGCACTCCATGGCCTACGCCTACCGGGACCGCCGGGACCGGAAGGCCCAATTCCGCCGCCTGTGGATCACCCGGATCGGAGCGGCCACCCGGGGCGACGGCATGAGCTATTCGAGCTTCGTCCGCGGCCTGCGGGTTGCCGGCCTCGAGCTCGACCGGAAGATCCTGGCCGACCTGGCCGTGATGGATCCGGTGGCGTTCGCGTCGCTGGTCGCGGTGGCCCGGGGAGGCATTGAGGAAACGACCCGACCCAAGAGGGCTCGAGCCCGGCGGGCCGTCGCCAGCACCTGAGGCCCGCCGTCGGCCATGGCCGTCCCCTGAGAGCAGGCGGGCGGTGATCACCTCCCCCCACAACAAGCGCGTGGCCGCCGCCGTCCGCCTGAAGAAGCGAGCCATGCGCGAGAAGGACCGCCGGTTCCTGGTGGAAGGCGCCCAGGGTGTCGGGGAGGCCCTCGCTTCCGGCGCGGACGTCCAAGACCTGTTCGTGACCCCCTCCTCCGAGGAGCGCCTGGACCATGTCGTGAATTCGGCGCGGATGGCGAACGTACCCGTCCATACGGTCTCACCCGAGGTCATGGGCCTTCTGACGTCCACGGTGACACCCCAGGGGGTCGTCGCCGTGACGACGTTCGTGGACGTGGCGCTGGACGATCTTGATCCGGAGGCCGGCTGCGTAGCGATCATGGTGGAGGTCCGCGACCCGGGAAACGCCGGGACCATCCTGCGCTCGGCGGACGCGTCGGGCGCGGGCGGAGTGGTGTTCACGAAGTCCTCCGTGGACGTCTACAACCCCAAGGCGGTCCGAGCCACCGCCGGTTCGCTGTTCCACGTGCCGGTAGTGCGAGGTGAGGAGGTCGAGGAATCGGTCGAGGCGCTGCGGGAACGAGGGTTCGCCATCCTGGCCGCGTCAGCGGACGGAGAGGAGCCGGTGTATGCGCGCGATCTGGACGCACCGACCGCCGTGCTGTTCGGCAACGAAGCGCGCGGCCTGTCGGCCGAAGCGAGAGCTCTGGCCGACGCTTCGATCCGCGTCCCGATCGCCGGTCGAGCCGAATCCCTCAACCTCGCCGCGGCGGCGACCCTGGTGCTGTTCGAATCGGCCAGGCAGCGCTCGGGCCGGCCCCTCACGGAGGGCGGCGGCCGGCTCGCTCGGATCGTGGCGGGGGCGGCCCACGACATCCGGTCTCCCCTCACGGCGCTCAAGGGGTTTGCCCGGACGCTCGTATCGAAGTGGGATCAGCTCGAGGACGAGCAGCGGCTGATGATGCTCGAAGGGCTGGCCCACGACGCGGTACGCATGGAGACCGTGGTCTCCCAGCTCGTGGACGCCGCACGGCTGCTCTCGGGGGGGCTGGAGCTGGCTCCGGTCCCCACCGACCTGCTGGCTGCAGTCCAGGCCGTCCAGCAGGAGCTCGGGCAGTGGGAACGAGCCGAGCTGGTGGTGGTCGGCGACGTGGCCGTGGCGAAGGTGGATCCCGTCCGGCTCCGGTCGATGCTCCTGGCCATGGTGGAGAGCGCGCAGTGGTTCGCCGAGCAGGGCCCCGTCGAGGTGGAGGTCCGGGCCGGGCCGCCCCCCCGCGTCTCGGTGGCCAGGACCCAACCCACCGTCGGTCCCGGGGAGGTCCATCGTCTGTTCGAGCCGCGCGAGCCGGGCACCGGCGGGGGGAGCAAGGTCGGCCTGTTCGTGGCCCGAGGCCTCGCTCAGGCTCACGGTGGCACGCTCGAGGTCGACGCGAGCGGCCGACTTCGGCTCACGCTGACGCTTCCCTCCTCGCCTCCTCGTCCACATCCTGGGGCGTCCGGGGGCGGCCACTAGACTCACCCTCAGTCATGACCACACCGATCTCGGTGGACGTGGCCCTCCGAACGCTGGGCGAGGAACTGGCCCGCGGACTCGACCTGATCGCCGCGGCCGTGTCGGTCGCGGAGCTGGAGGCCGCAGAGGTGGCCGCGTTGGGGAGGAAGTCGCGGTTCTCTTCGGTGCAGCGTGCACTCGGATCGCTCACCGAGGAGGATCGCCGCAAGGTCGGCCAGCGGACGAACGAGGTTCGCAACGCGTTCCGCGCCGCCCTGGCCGCGCGCAGGGCCGAGCTCGACGCAGGCCGCGAGGCCCGGCTTCTGGAGGCCGACCGGATCGACGTGACCCTCCCCGGCCGAAGGCTTCGGCCGGGCTCGCTCCATCCGCTGACGATCGTGCAGTACGAGATCGTCGACATCTTCACGCGGATGGGATACCGCGTGGTGGAGGGGCCCGAGGTGGAGACGGAGTGGTACAACTTCGACGCGCTCAACTTCGCCTCCGACCACCCGGCCCGGACGCTGATGGATACGATCTATCTCGACGTGCCGGGGGAGTCCGGGCTCCTGCTCCGCACGCACACTTCCCCCATGCAGATCCGCACCATGGAGGCTCAGCCGCCGCCGGTCCACGTGGTGGTCCCGGGAAGGGTCTATCGCAACGAGGAGATCACGGCCAAGAACATGCCCGTGTTCCACCAGGTGGAAGGCCTGGCGGTGGACGAGGGCATCGCGTTCTCCGACCTGAAGGGGACCGTTGAGACGTTCTACCGCGCGCTGCTCGGACCGGAGCGAGAGGTTCGGCTGACCCCTTCGTTCTTCCCGTTCGTGGAGCCGGGCGCACAGGTCGACGTGTCCTGTTTCATGTGCGGAGGCAAGGGCTGCCGCACGTGCGCCTTCTCGGGCTGGATCGAGACGATGGGCGCCGGGATGGTCCACCCGAAGGTCCTCCAGAACGTTGGCTACGATCCCGAGCGCTACACGGGGTTCGCCTTCGGAGGAGGGTACGACCGGCTGGCCATGATCCGGTTCGGCATCCCCGACATCCGGCTCCTGTGGGAGAGCGACGTCCGGTTCCTCGAACAGTTCCAAGCGGCGGGGTGACCCGGTGAAGATCGTGCTCTCGTGGCTCCGGGAGCTGTGCCCGACCGAGCTGTCGGCGCCAGAGCTCAGCGACCTCCTCTCGTGGAAGGGGCTGCACACCGAGTCGATCACCCGGCCCTGGGAGGGCCTGTCCGGCGTGGTCGTGGCGAGGGTCCTCGAGGTGCGGAACCACCCGAACTCCGCGAAGCTCTGCCTGGCCCGGGTGAGCTATGGCTCCGGCGAGCGCGAGCTCGTGGTCGGCGTTCGCAACATGAAGCCCGGCGACCTGGTGCCGCTGGCCGGCCCCGGGACGCGCGTGCCGGCTCTCCCGGAGCCGATGTCGGCCCGGGAGATTCGGGGCGTGGCCTCGGAGGGGATGATCTGCTCCCCGCGGGAGCTTGCGATCTCCCATGACCATTCCGGCATCCTGATCCTTCCGCCGGATGCGCCGGTGGGAGCCGACTTCAAGGAGACCTACGGGCTCGACGAGATCGTGCTCGACCTGGAGGTCGAAGCCAACCGGCCGGACGAGCTGTCCGTCCTGGGGGTGGCGCGGGAGGTCAGCGCGGCCACCGGCACGCCGCTCGTCATGCCCGACACGTCGGTGAGGGAGGATCAAGAGCCGGCCGCGGGCCATGCCACCGTCGAGGTCGAGGATCCGGAGAAGTGCCCCCGGTACCTCGCCCGGGTCATCCGCGACGTGGCGGCCCGTCCCTCGCCGATCCGCGTACAGGCCCGACTCACCGCGGCCGGCATGCGCCCCATCTCCAGCGTGGTCGACGCCACGAACTACGTGATGCTCGAGATGGGCCATCCCATGCACCCCTTCGACCTGGATCTGCTCGAGGGGAGAGGAGTGATCGTTCGGCGGGCCCGCCCCGGGGAGCGCCTGGTCACCCTGGACGGGGTGGAGAGGATCCTGGCCGAAGACGACCTCGTCATCGCGGACCGGGCGAAGGCGGTGGGCATCGCCGGCGTGATGGGGTCGGCGGACGGCGAGGTTCGCCCCTCCACCACCGAGGTCCTGATGGAGAGCGCCTTCTTCGAGCCGCGGGGGATCTTCCGAACGTCCAGGCGGCTCGGCCTCCCGACCGAGGCCTCGTCGCGATTCTCGCGGGGCGCCGATCCCCAGATCCTCGGCCCGGCAGCCGCCCGCGCGGCCCGCTTGATGGTGGAGTGGGGCACTGGGAGGGTGCTCGCCGGCGCGATCGACGTGGGACGCGCCCCCGAGCGGAGGAAACTGTCGATCCGGCCCGCCCGGGCCTCTGCGGTCATCGGGTCCGAGGTCTCGGCTTCGGACATCGCCGAAGCGTTGGGACGGCTGGGCATCGCCGCCGAGAAGGCCGACGGCGAGGTCCGCGTGGAGGTCCCGAGCTTCCGCCCCGACCTCGAGAGCGAGATCGACCTGATCGAGGAGGTCGTTCGGGCCCAGGGCTACGACACGCTGGGCTCGACGGTCCCCCGGATCCGGCAGGCCGGAGGGCTCCAACCGAGCTACGCGCTTCGGCGCCGCATCCGTGAGCTGCTCGTTCGAGCCGGGCTCGGAGAGGCTACCTCGCTCTCGTTCGCCTCCCAGACCGACCTCGACCTGATGGGGGATGCCGGCGGCGTGCGCCTGGCCAATCCGCCTTCGGCCGACGAACCCTACCTGCGGACGAGCCTCGTGCCGAACCTGCTGAAGGCCCTGGCCAGGAACGCCTACCGCGGGCGCCGGGGAGCAGCCATGTTCGAGGTCGGGCACGTGTTCCGCACGGGTGCGTCCGGGGACGTCGGCGAGCGGGAGGCGGCCGCCGCGGCCCTGTGGGGTCCCGCCGGCCACGGCGTCCATGCCGAACGGCGCGAACTCGACTTCTACGACGGCAAGGGCGCGGTGGAGGCCCTCATGGACGGCCTGGGGGTCTCGGACTGGGACCTGGGAGAGCCGCTCGGGATGCCCTTCCATCCCGGTCGGTCGGCGGCGGTGGTGGTGGCTGGAACGCCGGCCGGCTCACTCGGCGAGATCCATCCCCGCGTGGCCGAGCGGCTCGACCTCCCCGGCAGGGTGGCCGTCCTCGAGCTCGATGTGAGCCTGCTCGCTGCGCACCTGGGACGCCGGGGCGCGTTCCGCGAGGTCCCGCGGTTCCCGCCGGTCCACCGCGACCTCGCCTTCGTCGTGGACGCGGCCACTCCGGCCGGCGTCGTCCGGGCCGCCCTGGTGGACGCGGCGGGGGGACTTCTCGACTCGGCCGTCCTCTTCGACGTCTTCGAAGGAGCCCCCATCCCGGCGGGGAGGAAGAGCCTGGCGTTCTCGGTCGACTTCCGGGCCCCCGACCGGACGCTCACGTTCGAGGAGGCCGAGGCGGCGGTCCAGGCCGTCGTGAATCGCCTGGCTCGAGACTTCGGGGCGGAGCTCCGAGCCGGCTGATCCCGCGAGGAACTATCGTGAATGCTGGGCCCCCGCTACGATCTGCCCGACATGGCTCGGAACTTCCTCTCGGTCGATGACCTCTCGGCCTCGGACCTTGCCGAGCTGCTCGAGCTCTCGGAGAAGGTCAAGGCTTCGCCCTCAGACTACGCCCAGAGGTTGGCCGGCCTGTCGGTGACGATGATCTTCGAAAAGCCCTCCACCCGGACCCGGGTCTCCTTCGAGGTTGCCATCGCCGACCTGGGCGCCCACCCGCTGGCCCTGTCGTCTTCCGACCTGCAGCTCGGACGGGGGGAGACCATCGAGGACACGGGGAGGGTCCTCTCCCGCTATGTCGACGCCATCGTCCTGCGGACCTTCGGCCAGGAGCGGCTGGAGGCTCTGGCCCGCACGGCGACGATCCCGGTGGTGAACGCTCTGTCCGACTTCGAGCATCCCTGCCAGTGCCTGGCCGATCTCCTGACGATCGATGAGAAGAAAGGCCGCCTTGACGGCCTGACGCTGGCGTACGTGGGGGACGGCAACAACGTGGCCCACTCGTTGCTCCTGGGTGGGGCCAAGGCCGGGATGCACGTGCGAGTGGCGACCCCATTCGGGTACGAGCCCATCCCGCAGGTCACCCAGCGGGCGGAGGAGATCGGGAAGGAGACGGGGGGGAGCGCCATGATCACTCACGACCCCGAGCGGGCCGTGACCGGCGCGGACGTCCTGTACACCGACGTGTGGGCCTCGATGGGGCAGGAAGAAGAAGCGGCCGAGCGAACCCTGGTCTTCCAGCCCTACCGACTGGACCAGGAGGCGGTGAACCGGGCGGCTCCGGATGCCATCGTCATGCACTGCCTGCCGGCCCATCGGGGACAGGAGATCACCGACGAGGTCATCGACGGCCCGCATTCGGTGGTGTGGGACCAGGCCGAGAACCGCCTGCACACCCAGAAGGCGCTGCTCCTGTGGCTGCTCGGCGACATCTGACTCCCTCCGGCCACGTCCGGGGGTCTGTCTAGAATCGCCCCTATGGCCCGGGCGAACGACGAAGTCGAAGCCCTCCTCCAGGAATACGCGGACCTCCTTTCGATCTCCGGCGGGGACGCCTTCCGGGTGAGGACCTATGAGAAGGCTGCCCGGTCGGTCGGCGGCCACCACGCGAACATCGCCACGCTTGACCGGAAAGGCTTGCAGGGCATCCCGAACGTCGGCAAGTCGATCGCCGAGAAGATCCAGGAGTACTTTGACAAGGGTTCGATCAGCGCGCTCGAGGAGCTGCGAGCCCAGGTCCCGGCGGGCGTCCGTCAGCTCACGTCCATCCCGAACCTCGGGCCGAAGAAGGCGTGGATGCTTTACCACGACCTCCACATCGCCTCGGTCGAGGAGCTGGCCGACGCCATCCACGACGGCCGGCTGAAAGGCCTGAAGGGCTTCGGGGAGAAGACGGAAGAGAGCATCCTGCGCGGAATCGATCTGATGCAGCAGTCGGGCACCCGGGTGCTGCTCAGTGTGGCCATGGACCTGGCCGAGGAGATCGTGGCCGAGCTCTCTGCCGTCCGCGGTTGCCGCACGTGTGGGTACGCCGGTTCGCTCCGCCGGATGGCGGAGACCATCGGGGACATCGACATCCTGGTGGCCTCGGCGAAGCCCGAGCCGGTCATGGACGCCTTCACCGGCCTGTCGTACGTGGACAGGGTGATGGCGCGCGGTGATACCAAGACCTCCATCCGCACGACCAAAGGCCTCCAGGTCGACCTGCGGGTCGTCCCGCCCAACTGCTGGGGGGCGGCGCTCCAGTACTTCACCGGGTCCAAGGCCCACAACATCCGGACCCGCGAGATTGCCGTCCGCAAAGGACTGAAGCTGTCGGAGTACGGTTTGTTCGAAGCGAAGTCCGGCAAGCTCATCGTGGCCGAGACCGAAGAGGAGGTCTACGAGCGGCTCGGACTGCCGTGGATCCCCCCGACGCTCCGGGAGGACCGCGGGGAGATCGAAGCCGCCCGGCACGGCGAGCTGCCCACGCTCGTCGAGCTGAGCGACCTTCGGGGCGACCTCCACACGCACACGAACCTCACCGACGGGCTGTCCACCCTCGAACAGATGATCGCCGCGGCTCGAGAACGCAAGTACGCCTACTACGCGGTCACCGACCACGCGCCCAATCTCTACATGCAGCGCATGACCGACGACAAGATGCTGAAGCAGCGTGAGCAGATAAGAGCCCTGGAGAAGGAAGGGAAGATGGTGCTGCTCCACGGTTCGGAGCTGAACATCGATGCCGAAGGGGGCGTGGACTGGGGCCCGGACTTCCTGGAAGGGTTCGACCTGTGCGTGGCTTCCGTGCACACTGAGTTCAACCAGTCCAAGGACGAGATGACCCGGCGGATCGTCCGGGCCTGCGAGAACCCGTACGTGAACGTCATCGGCCACCCAACCGGTCGAAAGATCGGCCAGCGGCCTCCCATCGAGTTCGACATGGACGAGGTGTTCACGGCCGCGGCCCGGACGGGGACGGCCCTCGAGGTGAACTCCTACCCCGACCGCCTCGACCTTCGGGACGAGCACATCATGTGGGCCAGGCGGCGCAGGGTGAAGTTCGCCGTGGACACCGACGCCCATTCCACCGTGCACCTGCCGTTCATGCGCTACGGCGCCGGCACCGCCCAGCGAGGGTGGCTGACGAAGGACGACCTGATCAACGCGTGGCCGCTGGCCAAACTGCGGACGTTCCTGAAGAAAGGACGGCCGTGACACAGGAACGCGTCGAGGGGATTGGAGGCGTCTTCTTCCGCTCGAAGGATCCGACAGCGCTACTGGCGTGGTACCGGACGCATCTGGGGATCGAACCGGCCGCGGACTTCGAGGGACACGTGTTTCCGTGGGGGGCCGGCACCGCCGCCGCCCACGGCACGACGACGTGGGCCATCTTCCCGGCCGACACCGCGTACTTCGGAGAGCCGGGCTCATCTCTGATGATCAACTACCGCGTCACCGATCTCGATCGGATGCTGGAGCAGCTCCGGGCGGCCGGCGTCGAGGTGATCGAGCACGTGGAGGAAAGCGAGTACGGGAGGTTCGGCTGGGCGGTGGACCCCGAGGGAAACCGCTTCGAGTTGTGGCAACCGGCGGCCGGGAAGTAGGGGTTCACCCCCTCCCGCGGTCGTTCTACTCGCGGCCCTCCACCGTGGTGGCGCGAGACCTGATCGGTCGGCTCCTGGTTCGCCGCCTCCCCGCCGTCACGCTGATCGGACGCATCGTGGAGTGCGAGGCCTACCAGGAGGACGACCCGGCCAGCCATTCCTTCCGCGGCATGACGAACCGGACGGAGGTCATGTTCGGCCCAGCCGGGCGGCTCTACGTGTATTTCACGTACGGCATGCACTTCTGCATGAACGTCGTCACGGGCCGAGAGGGCGAGGGGAGCGCCGTGCTGCTCCGGGCGGTCGAGCCACTGGAGGGCCTCGAATGGATGCGCCACCGGCGAGGGGTGGCCGACCCCCGTCTCCTCTGCGCCGGGCCGGCCCGGCTGACCCAGGCCTATGGGATCGGCCGGGCCGACAACGGGATGGACCTCCTGGTGGCTGGCGACCTCTTCGTGGCAAGGGGTCGCCCCATCCCCGACGACGGCGTCGGGGTCGGACCGCGAGTGGGGATCACCGCGGCCGCCGAGCGCCCCTGGCGGTTCTACGAGCTCGGCAACCGATTCGTGTCGCGAACGGCCCCCCTCGGGCCGGCGATCTCAGGGCGAGGGGGACGGTGACGGAGAGGGAGAGGGCGTGGGTGTGGGGGTCGGCGTCGGGGTCGGCGTCGGGGTCGGCGTCGGTGAAGGCGTAGGAGAGGGGGGCGGCGTGGGGGCCGGGAACGACACGGTGATCCTCACCAGCGCTCCCTGCAGCGTCCGCTCGCCCGGCGCGGGATCCTGCGAGATCACCACACCGGGCGGGCCACCCGAGGGCCGGGTGTCGACGAGGACGCCGAAGCCGTAGCTCTGGAGCAGATTGACGGCGCTGCCCTGAGAGAGACCCACCACCGAAGGCAGCGCCACGAACTGCGGCCCGCTCGGTTCGGTGCACCACCCGGTCGGCTGCGTCCCGCTGAGCACGTGGACCACTCTGATGTCGGTGGGGAGGGTCCACCGGTTAGGGAGGCACCATCGCTTGCCGTCGACCCGCACGTCGACGTAGACGAACTGGGGCTGCTTGAACCCCCGGACGCGGAGGCCGCGCATGGCCTTGACCATGAAGGCGTGCCAGATCTGGGCCGGCCATGTGCCACCGAGGACGTGGGAGATCCTGACGCGGGGCGCGACCATCCGGATCCGCGCTTGGGGGAACCCCACCCACACGGCGGCCACGAGCTGCGGGGTGAACCCCACGAACCACGCGTCGCTCCACTGCTGCGCCGTTCCCGTCTTTCCAGCGACGGGGCGGTCGAGCTTCGCCGCGGTCCCCGTGCCGGACTGGATGACGCCCTGGAGGATCCGGTCTGCGGTCCACGCTACCGACGGCGTGATGACTTCCTCGAGGTTCGGCTCGGCCTCGTACACGACCTCGCCGCGCCCGTCGATGATCTTGCCGACGGCGATCGGCGGCGTGTGCCTGCCGACCGTGGCCAGCGTCCCGAAGGCCGAGGCCATATCGAGCGTGTCCACCTCGTTGGTGCCCAGCACGGCCGAGGGGACAGCTCTCAGCCTCCTGTTGATCCCCATGCGGTGGGCCGTGTCGACCACAGCCCGCGGGCTCACCTGCATGATGACCTGGGCGTAGACCGTGTTGACCGAATGGATAGTGGCCTGCTCCAGGGTCATGGCGCCCCCGCCGCCCCCGTCGTAGTTGTCGACCGGCCAGACCGGCGGTCGGTAGCCCGGCGGGAGCTTGATGTTGATGTGTGACGGCGCCAGATAGACGTCGTCCGGGGAGATCCCTCGCTCCAGCGCCGTGACCAGGGCGAAGGGCTTGAACGAAGAGCCGGCCTGTCTGCCCGTGGCGCCGCCCGTGGCGAGGTTGAGCTTGGCGAACCTGGCCTTCCGGGCGAAGTAATCCCGGCCGCCGACCATGGCCTTGATGGCGCCCGTGTTGGGATCGAGGACGGTCATGGCTCCGTACGGATCCGTCTTATGGGGCAGGACGCCGCGAACGGCCCGCTCGGCGTAGCGCTGAAGCCGCAGATCCACGGTCGTGTAGATGCGAAGCCCGCCCCCGAACAGGAGGTTGTAGCGATCCTCGTATCTGGCCCCGAACTCCACGTTCGAAAGGAACCAGTGCTTCACGTAGTCGACGAAGTAAGGGGCGGGGTAGCGGCGGCTGTCCTTGTAGAGGCGAAGCTTGATCTTGCTCCCCGAGCCTTCGAGGTAGGTGGAGCGATCGATCTGCCCGAGGGTCCACATCCGCCGGAGGACGTAGTTCCTGCGCGACGTGGCGACGTCGGGATGGAACACGGGGTCGTATCGCGTAGGCGAACGGATCAACCCGGCGAGGAGCGCGCTCTGCGCGAGGTCAAGCTTCCTTGCTGGGACCGAGAAATACGTCTTCGCGGCGGCCTGGATGCCATAGGCCCCTTGCCCGAAGTACACGGTGTTCAGGTACATGTCCAGGATCTCGTCCTTCGAATAGCTGTCCTCCACCGCCCAGGCCGTTTCCGCCTCGTGGATCTTTCGCGTGAGGGTCCGCTCGTCGGTCCCGATCGTGTTCTTGACGAGTTGCTCGGTGATGGTGGATCCGCCCTGGACAACCCGGCCCACTGCGGCGTTCTTGATGGCGGCCCGGATGACCGCCTTGGCGTCTACCCCGTGATGCTGGTAGAAGCGCTCGTCCTCCGCCGCGATAACCGCCTGTCTCGTGACGATCGAGATCTCTTCGATCGGCACGAGGACCCGGTTCTCACCGGCGTGCAGGATCGTGATGAGGCGGCCGGTCGCGTCGAAGATCATCGAGTTCTGCGGAAGGGCAGGGATGGTCGGCCGCGCCTGGGGAAGCCGGAGGTGGGGGAGCGAGCAGCCAGAAGCCACCAATGCCGCAGCCAGGGCCGGTGCAGCCAGTCGCAGCCAGGCCCGAAACCGGGTTCGGGCGAGCTTGGGCGCCGGCGGTCCCGAGGTGAAGAAGGCGCGCATGTCCATCCTCATTCATCGACATCGGGGCGCTCGAAGTGCAGCCCGGTGGGCCTGTTAGCATCCGGCCATGGCCGCCCCTCCCGACGCTCAGGCGCAGCTGAAGTCCCTGGTCAGGAACGCTGCGGAGGTCATCCCGGAGGAGGAATTCGGAACCAAGCTGGAGCGCTCCTTGTCCGAGGGCCGTCCGCTTCGCGTGAAGCTCGGGCTCGATCCCACCTCAGCCGACGTGACGCTTGGATGGGCGGTCGTCCTTCGCAAGCTGCGGGAATTCCAGGACCTCGGCCACACCGCGGTGCTCATCGTGGGGGACTTCACCGCCAGGGTCGGCGACCCTTCTGCGAAGTCGGAGACCCGGCCGAGGCTGTCCAAAGAGATCGTCAAGGCGAACGCTGATCGGGTGCTCGGACAGTTCGGGAAGGTCCTTTCGGACGAGCGCCTGGAGATCCGTTACAACTCCGAATGGTTGGAGCCGTTGACGATGGAGGACATCCTCCGGATGACCTCGTTGTACACGGTGGCGCGCATGCTCGAGCGAGATGACTTCGCCAAGCGTTTCGCGGAGAACCGCCCGATCTCGATCATGGAATTCCTCTATCCCTTGCTCCAGGCGATGGACTCCGTGGCGGTGAAGGCGGACGTCGAGCTCGGTGGCAACGACCAGAAGTTCAACCTGTTGGTGGGCCGCCAGATCCAGAAAGACTACGGCCAGGACCAGCAGGTGGTGTTTACCATGCCCCTGCTCGTCGGCCTGGACGGTGTCCGCGTCATGGGCCAGTCGCTCGGGAACTACGTCGGGATCGACGAGCCACCCGAGGAGATGTTCGGGAAGCTGATGCGGATTCCCGATGGCTTCATCGTCATGTACCTCCGACTGTGCACGACCCTGCCCGACGATGAGATCGGGCGGATCGAAGCCGGCATGGCGGACGGGTCGATGAGGCCCGACCAGGCCAAGCGCCGGATGGCGCGAGAGGTGGTCGCGCTGTACCGCGGCGCTGAGGCGGCGGCAGCGGCCGAGGAGCGATTCGACCTCGTGTTCCGGGAGCACCGGATCCCCGAGGACGTCGCGGAGGTCGAGCTGCCTCCTTCGATGGCGGGGCTGGAAAAGGTCTGGTTGCCTCGGTTGATAGCGGAATTCGGGCTGGCGGCTTCCAACTCTGAGGCCCGGCGGCAGATCGAGCAGGGCGGGGTGCGGATCGACGGCCAGCCGGTCGCCGATCCCGAGCTCGAGGTCGCGGTGGCGGAGTTGCCGGGCAAGGTGATCCAGGTTGGCCGTCGAAAGTTCGTTCGAGTGGTTCCCCGAGGCCGCCCCTAGGCCGGAGACGAGCGGGTTCGGGCGGTAGACCCTCTGGTTGACGTGCCCTTACGCCGGCCGTACCATAGAGGCCGCTCCCGGGGAGGCTCGGGAGGGAGGGCCCCGGATGGGAGCCATCTCTCTGACAACGGAAGACAGGGAGGAGTGCGCCTGACGTAGCCGATCGAAGGAGACCGGATGCGTCGGGGCTGTCGGCCTGTGAGTCGGCGGCCCTCTTGCTGTCCGAAGGAGTCTGAGGAGGCTGGCCAACCGGGCGAGCTCGCACCTTGAGAACTGAACAGTGTGCCAAAAGCCAGTGCACTCCCGTCATGAGAAACCGGCACGTCGCGTGCTCGGCTTCGATTGACGCGGATTCGTACTAGAAGCAAATCCGGACGGATCAAACCGCCCGGATCGAACACTCTACGGAGAGTTTGATCCTGGCTCAGGACGAACGCTGGCGGCGTGCCTAACACATGCAAGTCGAGCGATCGGCCTTGGAGGGGTAACCCTCCTTGGTACGGAGCGGCGAACGGGTGAGTAACACGTGGGCAACCTGCCCCAGGCTCTGGAATAACCCCGGGAAACCGGGGCTAATGCCGGATACTCCCACCGGGTCGCATGGCCTGGTGAGGAAAGGATTCCGGCCTGGGATGGGCCCGCGGCCTATCAGCTAGTTGGTGAGGTAACGGCCCACCAAGGCGACGACGGGTAGCTGGCGTGAGAGCGCGGCCAGCCACACTGGGACTGAGACACGGCCCAGACTCCTACGGGAGGCAGCAGTGGGGAATCTTGCACAATGGGCGCAAGCCTGATGCAGCGACGCCGCGTGGGGGATGAAGGCCCTCGGGTTGTAAACCCCTTTCGACGGGGAAGAAGCGAAAGTGACGGTACCCGTAGAAGAAGCCCCGGCTAACTACGTGCCAGCAGCCGCGGTAAGACGTAGGGGGCGAGCGTTGTCCGGATTTACTGGGCGTAAAGCGCGCGCAGGCGGCCCGTTAAGTCGAATGTGAAAACCTGGGGCTCAACCCCAGGCCTGCATCCGATACTGGCGGGCTCGAGGCAGGTAGGGGAGAGCGGAATTCCCGGTGTAGCGGTGAAATGCGCAGATACCGGGAGGAACACCGGTGGCGAAGGCGGCTCTCTGGGCCTGTCCTGACGCTCATGCGCGAAAGCTAGGGGAGCAAACAGGATTAGATACCCTGGTAGTCCTAGCCGTAAACGTTGGGTGCTAGGTGTGGGGCGGCGTTTGACCCGCTCTGTGCCGAAGCTAACGCATTAAGCACCCCGCCTGGGGAGTACGGCCGCAAGGCTAAAAC
>WNGB01004569.1_pt1 | contig 40833 bp, 35 predicted proteins | sample 5400681 | NCBI WGS metagenome assembly WNGB01 (sample SAMN13153367, study PRJNA577476) | soil metagenome | isolation source: 115 cm soil or saprolite under grassland replicate 2 | place: USA:California | collected 2016-06-15 | reverse complement strand
GGTCGGTGAGGGGCGCGCGCATCTGGCGTGGATCGGGATCCTGGAACTCGAAAGCGGCGTAGAAGTACCGCTCGTCGTAGGCGACGTAGCCGACGTTCTTCACCGGAGGGGGAACGTTGTCGCCGGGGTTGGTCTCGAACCACGTCTCGACCGGCGGGACGCCCTTCCAGCCCGGGTCATCCAGTTTCGCGTCGATGGTGATCGCTCCCTGCGCACGGACGATCTGGATCTCAGGAGGGGGCGGAGGCGACGGCGAGGGGTCGGCGGCGCGGCTCGCGACGGCAAGAGCCAACGATGCCGCGGCGTTCAAGGCGATGGACACCACATGCGCATGCGACCGGAGCATTACGGTATTTAACGCTCGCCACGCGCGAGCGTTGCCTCAAAAGATGTGAAAGCGAATCAGGCCTGGAGGGAAGCCACGAATCCTTCGACGCCGCCCCCCTCGAACTCGAGGTCCGGAAAGAGCAGGCGATAGCGGTTCTCGACTTCCTCGTTCTGGCCGAGCTCGACGAGGCGCACGCGCGGAGGCCGGCGCCGGCCGCGGTGCGCGCGCAGGAGCATGGCCCGGATGGCCACGTCCTCCGGAGGCATCGAATAGCCGATGACGATCCACTCGTCCGCGGTGCGCAGCGCCTCGAGGGCGGAGTGCCAGATGGTCAGGAGGTTCGGATTGCGCACGTCGCGGACCATCGAGGGAGCGACGATGATGTGGCGCAGCGGCTGGTACCCGCAGACACAGCTCGCCACGCGCCAGCGAGCGGGGTCCGAGACCTGCCGCCCGCCGTCTCCGCGGAAGATCGTGCGCGCGGGATCGATGTAGATGTGGTCGCACAGCGGGCAGCGCAGCCAGTCCAGCGAGCCGTGCAGCTTGTAGAGGCCGAGCCAGGGCGAAGGGGGACGGGACTGGGTGGCGGCCGCGTCCGGGCTGTCCACCGACCGCCAGCTCAGGCCGAAGTCGATCAGGTCCGGAATCTCCCGGACGTTGAGCCGCGCGTACAGGCGCTGCTCGATCCATCACGTCGTAGTTGGTGGTGATGATGCCGAGACGGCCCTCGCCTCCCCGCGCCCGGTCGTGCATCCAGTCGACGAAGCGAAGCAGCACGTCCTCGTTCGCGTCGGCGCGATCGCGCACGGTGGGCTCCGCCAGCACCTCCGCGATAGCGCGCTCCAGCAGGGCCCGCAGGCGGTCGAGGCCCGCGAGGTCGAGGTCGGGCTGGGGCGCGTTGCCCGCGCTCAGCAGATGGTCGACGAGGGAAAGCAGGTCGGTGATGAGCGGCGGCTCCGCCTCGCCCGCGAACAGCGCGGGCATGAAGCGCGACAGGAGCTGTTGCAGCTCGCGATGGGTGGCCGCGGCCCCTTCGCGCGAACGGCCGGTGCGGGCATGGCGGAAGAGGACGCGTCGCCTCAGCCGGCGCAGGACCTCGGGCAGGATCTCCGCCGTCATGGGGAATCCGAAGGGCCGGGAGGCCCCCGCGCCCAGGAAGAGGACCGTGCGCGTGGCCTCGGTCATGGCGTCAGTCGGAGGTGCGCTCTCCCCGGGCGCGCGCGGCCTCGGGATCGGCGGCGCGGGCGGCGGAGAAGGTTTCCAGCACCGATCGCACGCGCGGGTGGCTCGCGCTGATCGCGTCGAGCGAAGCGCGGTCCAGCTCCAGGATCTCGCAGGCGGCGGCGGCGGTGATGGTCGCGCTGCGCGGACGGCCGGAGAGGGTGGAGATCTCCCCGAAGAAGGACCCCTCCCCCAGCGCGCCCAGGGGCACGCTGCGGTGGTCCGGCCCGCGCACGAACACCTTCACCCGGCCCGTCGTGAGGATGAACACGCTCTGGCCCGGCTCGCCTTCCGTGATGATCACGTCGCCCGGCTCGAAAGTGAGGAGCTTGAGGCCGTGGATGAAGGCGAGCAACTCCTCCTCGCTGAAGTCCTCGAACAGGGGATTGGCCAGCAGTCCCGGCCGGTAGGCTCTGAGGGCGGGGCCCTCGACGGGAGCGGCGGGAGTCTCCGCCGCCCGCAGTCGGCTCACGCTGTCGCGGACGAGGTCCACGAGCCAGCCGTGGAAGCGGTCGTCCGTCACCGCGCGCGGCCGAGCGGTGGGCACGGCCGGGGCAGGGACCGGGCGCGGCATCTCGGGGTCAGGGGCGGCTTCGGCGCGGAGGAGGGGCGCGAGGTTCATCACTTCCACGTTGCGGCGCTGGACCTGCTCGATCTTCTTGAGTATGGCGACGGCCTTGTCCGCGAAGCCTTCGCGCGCCAGCTCGTCGGCCAGGCCGATCAGGATCGCGATGGCGTCCTGGTCCTTGCCCGCCTTGAGCAGCACGTCGGCCAGGCGCAGGCGCATGCGCGGATCCCAGCGGCTCTCGCCGAAATGGGACTCGAGGACCTCGATGGCCTTGCGGCGCGTGCCGGAGCCGGGCAGGGGAACCGCGCGCACGGCCGCGACCTCGGGGCTGCTCGCGCGCTCGATGTACGAGGCCTCCAGCACGTCGCGCACGCGCGCGTGCGTGCGCGCGATCGAGTCGAGGGTCGGACGATCCAGCTCCAGGAGCTCGCAGGCGCTGGCGGCGACGACGGTGGCGCTGCGCGGACGGCCGGAGAGGCTCGAGATCTCCCCGAAGAAGTCGCCTTCCACCAGGGTGGCCACCTCGAAGTTGCGGCGGTCGGGATTGCTGACGAAGACCTTCACGTGGCCCGTGGTCAGGGTGAAGAGGCTCTGCCCGACCTCGCCCTCCGTGACGAGGATGTCGCCCGGCTCGTAGGTGTGGAGGCGGAGGCCGCGCACGATCGCCAGCAGTTCCTCGTCGGAGAGGTCCTTGAACAGGCGGGAGGCCACCATGCGTCGCGCGAGGTCGAGTACGCGCGCGCGGTCCCTTTCCACCGGGGGTTCGGGCGGTTCGGACGGCGATGGACGGTGGAGGACGTCCTCGACGATGTCGAGGAGCTGGTGGTGGAAGGCGTCGTCCGACATCGCTTCTTCGGCCGTGGCCGCGACGGCCGCGGCCGGCGGCGTCTCGGAATGGCCTTCGACGCTCTCCGGCGCCACCGTGGCCGTGACCGCCGGCGTGACGGGCGCGGAGACGGCTACGGCTTCGACCGGCGCGGCGGCATCGGCGAGCGGAGCCTCGGGCTCGGCGGACGGGGCCTCGGCGGCGGGCGCGGGCGGAGTTTCATTGCCCTCCTCGGCGCCCGGGAGGGACGCGAGGAAACGCCACAATGCGCGCCGGATCCTCTTGCCCACGCCGGGCTGTCCGCTCACGGGTGTGAGGCCGGCCTCGGCGGCCTCGGTCTCGTCCTCGGCGGCGGATGCCTCGAGCGGAGGAGAGGCCGGCATGGGCTCATCCGTCCCCGCGGCCCCGGCCGCCGGCGAGGGCGGCGTCTCCGGCGTGGGGGCGGAGTCCGGAAGGAGGGTGGCGAGGATGTCCGGCGCCGCGTCGATCGGCTCGACGGTCGCCTCCATGGCGGGGTCCTCGTCCTCGATCGGTTCTGCCGTCGCCTCTATCTCGACATCGCTCTCGACGTCGCTCTCAACGTCGCGCGCTTCCTCCGGCTCGAGCTCGAGCGGCGCGCTCTCCGGAAGGTCCGGCTCCAGCTCCTTCGCGGCCACGACGAGGTCCGGGGTGTCGCCGAACTCTTCGATGCCGAACACGGGCAGCGCCGCTCGCGGCCGGGACGGCAGCTCGGCGACGCGCCTCTGCTGGTGGACGAGCTTCTCGAGCCGCTCCGCGATGTCCGCGCGGCCCGGCTGCACGCGGTCCACACGCTTGAGGATCGCGACCGCCTTGGCCACGAAACCGTCGTGCGCGAACTCGTCGGCCAGTCCGAGCAGGACGGGTACCGCCTCCTCGATCCGGCCGGCCTGCATCAACAGGTCGGCGAGCTGGAGTCGCACCGCCACTGGGGGGGCGAGGCGCCCCTGGAGCTGCCGCCGCAACGTCTCGATGGCCTTGCCGCGCTTCCTCTGTGCGATCAGCTCGCCGATGTCGGCGTCGAGGGGCGTGTTGAGCCAGTCCAGGGGCATCGGGATTTCGGGCCAGGCGCCACGCCTCGGATACCGATGCACGCATCCCCGAGGAAGGCGATGGAGCGCTGGGCGAAAAGGCTACGTCCCGCAGAGGAGCGGGTCAAAGCGATACTTGACTTAAAAGTACAGATTCTATAACTTGGAAGAGAATCTGCAGGGGTCTTCCAAGGAGCCTCCGTGAAGCAGGACGTCACCACCTCCGAAATCATCGACCGCGAGTACCGCGCCGGCTTCGTCACCGACATCGAGTCGGAGAAGATCCCGGCCGGCCTCAGCGAGGACGTCGTCCGCCTGATCTCGAGCAAGAAGAACGAGCCCGAGTGGCTCCTCGACTGGCGCCTCAAGGCCTACCGCCATTGGCTCACCATGACGGAGCCGCGCTGGCAGAACGTCCATTACCCGCCCATCGATTACCAGTCCATCGTCTACTACTCCGCGCCCAAGCAGGCGAAGAAGGGTCCGAAAAGCCTGGCCGAGGTCGATCCCAAGCTGCTCGCGACGTACGAGAAGCTGGGCGTGCCGCTGCACGAGCGGGCGCGGCTGGCCGGGGTGGCCGTGGATGCGGTGTTCGACAGCGTCTCCGTCGCCACCACCTTCCGCGCGAAGCTGGAGGAGGTCGGGGTCATCTTCTGCTCGTTCTCGGAGGCGGTTCAGAACCATCCCGAGCTCGTGAAGAAGTGGCTGGGCTCGGTCGTCCCCTACACGGACAACTTCTTCGCGACCTTGAACTCGGCCGTCTTCTCCGACGGCAGCTTCTGCTACATCCCGAAGGGGGTGCGCTGCCCGATGGAGCTGTCCACGTACTTCCGCATCAACTCCGCGAACACGGGGCAGTTCGAGCGGACGCTGATCGTGGCCGAGGAGGGCTCGTACGTCAGCTACCTCGAGGGCTGCACCGCGCCCATACGCGACGAGAACCAGCTCCACGCCGCCGTGGTCGAGCTGGTCGCCCTCGATCGCGCGCAGATCAAGTACTCGACCGTGCAGAACTGGTACCCCGGGGACAAGAGCGGCAAGGGCGGCATCTACAACTTCGTGACCAAGCGCGGGAAGTGCCAGGGCCAGGGCTCGAAGATCTCCTGGACGCAGGTGGAGACGGGCTCCGCCATCACCTGGAAGTACCCGAGCTGCATCCTTCAGGGCGACGACTCCATCGGCGAGTTCTACTCGGTGGCCGTCGCCAACAACTACCAGCAGGCGGACACCGGCACGAAGATGATCCACATCGGGAAGAACACGCGCTCGACGATCATCTCCAAGGGCATCTCCGCGGGGCACGGCCAGAACACCTACCGCGGTCTCGTGAAGATCGGCAAGAACGCGGAGAACGGCCGCAACTACTCGCAGTGCGATTCGCTGCTCGTGGGCGACAAGTGCGGCGCGCACACCTTCCCGTACATCGAGGTCCTCAACTCGAGCGCCCAGATGGAGCACGAGGCGTCGACCTCCAAGATCGGCGAGGACCAGATCTTCTACTTCCAGCAGCGGGGCATCTCCGCCGAGGACGCCGTGAGCATGATCGTGAACGGCTTCTGCAAGGAAGTGTTCAAGGAGCTGCCCATGGAGTTCGCGGTGGAGGCGCAGAAGCTCCTCGGCGTCTCCCTCGAGGGGTCAGTCGGGTAACCGGGATGGCACAGAAAGACACCATGCTCGAAGTGAAGGACCTCCACGCCTCCGTGGGGGGCAACACGATCCTCCGCGGGGTGAACCTCATCGTTCCCACGGGCGAGGTCCACGCGATCATGGGACCCAACGGCTCGGGCAAGAGCACGCTCGCCCACGTGCTGGCCGGCCGGCCCGGGTACGAAGTCACCAAAGGCGAGGTCCGCTACAAGGGCAAGGACCTCCTGGCCATGAGCCCGGAGGAGCGCGCGCGCGAGGGCGTGTTCCTGGCCTTCCAGTACCCGGTCGAGATCTCCGGCGTCAGCAACGTCTACTTCCTCAAGGCCGCCGCCAACGCGATCCGCAAGCATCGCGGCCAGCCGGAGCTGGACGCCATCGACTTCCTCGCCCTCGTGAAGGAGAAGGCCAAGGTCGTCGCCATCGACGAGTCGCTGATCAAACGACCGGTCAACGAAGGCTTCTCCGGCGGCGAGAAGAAGCGGAACGAGATCTTCCAGATGGCGGTGCTCGATCCCGCCCTCGCCATCCTGGACGAGACGGACTCCGGCCTCGACATCGACGCCCTGCGCATCGTCGCCGCCGGGGTGAATCAGCTCCGCTCGCCGGACCGGGCGATGGTCCTGGTCACGCATTACCAGCGTCTCCTCGACTACATCGTCCCCGACGTGGTGCACGTCCTCCTGGACGGCCGCATCGTGAGGTCGGGCGGCAAGGACCTCGCCCTCGAGCTCGAGAAGAAGGGCTACGAGTGGTTGGAGGCCCCGGCGGGCTCGCGATGACCACGGCCGCCCAGACGCCCACGTTCTCGGCCGAGGTCGTGCGCTGGCGCGAGGAGTTCGAGTCCTTCCGCGCGGGTCTTCCTCGTGAAGAGCCGGAGTGGCTCCGCACCCTGCGGATGACGGGAATGGGGGCGTTCGAAGAGCTCGGCTTCCCCACGACCCGGCAGGAGGACTGGCGGCACACGAGCGTGGCTCCCATCGCGCGGACGGCGTTCCGGCGCCCGCCCACCACGGCCAACGCCGCCGACGTCGCGGTGCTGGGCACGCTCGACTTCGGCCGCGCGTTCGCGCGCCGCCAGCTCGTGTTCGTGAACGGCCGCTACGCGCCCGACCTCTCGTCCGCGGAGACGGCGGACGGCCTCCAGATCCGGAGCTTGCGCGAGGTGCTGGACCGCCAGCCCCAGCTCGTGCAGCCGTACCTCGACCGGCAGGCCAGCGGGCCCGGCCGCCCGTTCGCGGCGCTCAACTCCGCCTTCCTCGACGACGGTGCGTTCCTCTCCGTTCCCGCGGGCACGGTGCTCACGGAGCCGATCCACCTCGTCTTCCTGTCCGCGCCCGGTCCCCAGCCCACGGCCAGCCATCCGCGCGTGCTCGTGTGGGCGGGACGGAAGAGCCAGGCCACGATCATCGAGAGCTACGGCGGGCCGGCGGACGCGGTGTACCTCACCAATGCCGTCTCCGAGATCACGCTCGAGGACGGCGCCGTCGTCGACCACTATCGGCTCCAGCGCGAGAGCGCCCGCGCCTTCCACGTCGGCACGCTCTGCGCGACCCAGGGCCGGGCCACCCGGTTCGCCTCGCATGCGATCTCCCTCGGGGCCTCCCTCAGCCGCCTGGACATCCGCCAGGTCTTCGCGGGCGAGGGCGGCGAGTGCGTGCTGAACGGCCTCTTCCTCGGCGGCGACCGCCAGCACATGGACACGCACACCTGGGTGGACCACGCCCAGCCGCACTGCTCGACGCGCGAGCTCTACAAGGGGATCGTGGACGACCAGGCGCGCGGCGTGTTCGTGGGCCGCATCCTCGTGCGCCCGGGCGCGCAGAAGACGGACGCCATCCAGACCAACAAGAACCTCATCCTCTCGCGCGAAGCGCTGGTGGACAGCCTGCCCCAGCTCGAGATCCTGGCCGACGACGTGAAGTGCAAGCACGGCTCCACCACCGGCCAGCTCGATCCGCTGGCCCTGTTCTACCTGCGCTCGCGCGGCATCGGCGAGGACGCGGCGCGGGCCCTGCTCACGTACGCGTTCGCGAGCGACGTCGTCCACCGCATCGGAGTGGAAGAGCTGCGCGCGGGGCTGACCGAGCACCTGCAGAGGCGGCTGCCCGGGCCCGTGGACATGAAGGAGGCGGCGGTATGAGCACGGCGGCGGAGACCAAGCGGGCCCAGAGCGTCGAGCCCTTCCTGGACGTGGCCGCGCTGCGCCGCGACTTCCCCATCCTGACCCAGACCATCCATGGGCATCCGCTCGTCTACCTCGACAACGCGGCCAGCGCGCAGAAGCCGCGAACGGTGATCGAGGCGGAGGAGCGCGCCTACGCGGAGTACTACTCGAACATCCATCGCGGCGTGCATTCCTTGTCGATGAAGGCGACGGACGCCTACGAGGCGGCCCGGGTCAAGGCCCAGAAGTTCGTGGGCGCGGCCTCGGTGAAGGAGACGATCCTCACCAGCGGGACCACCGCCGGCATCAACCTCGTCGCCCAGACCTACGGGCGCAAGAACGTGAGTGCGGGGGACGAGGTCCTCATCACGGGGCTCGAGCACCACTCGAACATCGTGCCCTGGCAGATGCTCTGTGACGAGAAGGGCGCCAAGCTGCGTGTGGCTCCCCTCGACGACGAGGGCCAGGTCGTCATGGAGGAGTTCGAGCGCCTCCTTTCCCCGTGCACGAAGATCGTGGCCGTGGCTCACGTCTCGAACGCGCTGGGGACGGTGAACCCCGTCCGCCGCATGGCCGAGCTCGCGCACGCGCGCGGAGCGGTGATCCTCGTGGACGGGGCCCAGGCCGCGCCGCATCTCGCGGTGGACGTGAAGGCGCTGGACGTCGACTTCTACGTGCTCTCCGCGCACAAGATCTACGGTCCGTCCGGCGTGGGCGTGCTCTACGGCCGGCGGGCCCTGCTCGAGGCCATGCCCCCCTGGCAGGGCGGCGGCGACATGATCCTGTCCGTCACCTTCGAGAAGACGACCTACAACGAGCTGCCCTACAAGTTCGAGGCGGGCACGCCCAACATCGCGGGCGTGATAGGCTTCGGGGCCGCTCTCGACTACGTGACCGCGATCGGGCTCGACCGCATCGCCGCCCACGAGCACGGCCTGCTGACCCATGCCACGCGACGCCTGCTGGAGATACCGGGCCTGCGCATCATCGGCACCGCGGCGGACAAGGCGGCCGTCCTCTCGTTCGTGCTCGCGGACGCGCATCCCCACGACATCGGGACCATCCTGGACTACGAGGGCGTGGCCGTGCGCACGGGCCATCACTGCGCGCAGCCGGTGATGGAGCGCTACGGAGTGCCGGCGACGGCGCGGGCCTCCCTGGCCTTCTACAACACGACGGACGAGATCGACGTGCTGGTCAAGGGACTGCACAAGGTGCGCGAGGTATTGGGCGCGTGATGGCAGCGATGCAAGTCGGGCTTGTTAAGTCAGGGGGGGCACTCACACGTCACCCCGGTGGGTGTTCGCACTGCGGCCACCAGCGGGCTGGTTGGCTGCGACCCCCCCTGAAACCCCCCTCGCGAGATCGCCGTCGCTGCGCGACGCCGCCTCGCTCTGCGGTCGGCCTGCCATGAGCGATCTGCGAGACCTGTACCAAGAGGTCATCTTGGATCACTCCAAGAGACCGCGGAACTTTCGCGAGCTGCCGGAGGCCAATCACCGCGCGGACGGGTACAACCCGCTCTGCGGGGATCGCGCCACCGTCTTCGTCCGCCTCGACGGCGACCGCGTGGCCGACGTCGCGTTCAAGGGGTCGGGGTGCTCGATCTCGACCGCCTCCGCGTCGATGATGACGGAGAGCATCAAGGGCAAGAGCCGTGAAGAGGTGGAGCGGCTCTTCACGCGGTTCCACGAGCTCGTCACGGGATCGCCGGACAAGAAGGATCAGGCGGCCGTGCCCGAGCTGGGCAAGCTGGCCGCGTTCTCGGGCGTGTGCGAGTTTCCCGTGCGCGTGAAGTGCGCCTCCCTGCCCTGGCACACGCTCAAGGCCGCGCTGGAGGGAGACGCGGTGTCCGTCTCGACGGAGCTGTCGGAGTCGAGCAGCGGGGACGGCGGGGGGAAGGCTCGATGAGGGAAGAGGTCGTCCTCGAGCGCGACGTCGACGTCACCGCGATCCCGTACGGGGACCGCATCAGCCTGCAGAAGGGGCACCCGGTCATCATCACGCAGGCCCTGGGCGGGTCCTACACGCTGGTGACCATGCAGGGCTACATGGTGCGCCTCGATGGGCCGGACGCGGACGCGATCGGCAAGGAGCCGCAGGCGCCGCCGACCGCGGAGGAGGTGGCGAGCAAGAGCCTGGGCGATCTCGTCTGGGACCAGCTGCGGACCTGCTACGACCCGGAGATCCCCGTCAATATCGTGGAGCTCGGGCTCGTGCACTCCGCGGAGGTGACGGACCTTGCCGAGGGCGGCAAGAAGGTGGCGGTGCGATTCACGCTCACCGCGCCCGGCTGCGGCATGGGCGACGTGCTGCGGCAGGACATCGAGGGCAAGCTGCAACGCCTGGCCGAAGTGAAGGAGGTCGACGTCCAGGTGCAGCTCGATCCGCCGTGGGATCAGACGAAGATGTCCGACGCCGCCCGCCTGCAACTGGGGCTGATGTGAAGCTGACCACTCAGGAGGAGTACGGGTTGCGTTGCCTCCTGCGGCTGGGACGCGAGGAGGCGGGACAGAGCCTCACCATCGCCGAGCTCAGCAAGCAGGAAAGCATCGCCAGCCCCACCGTGGCCAAGATGATGCGCCTCCTGCGCCGGGCCGGTTTCGTGCTGAGCACCCGCGGCAAGGAGGGCGGCTACACGCTGGCCCGCACCCCGGAGCAGATCAACGTCGGAGAGGCGCTGGCCGCGCTGGGTGGCCGCCTCTTCGACTCGCGTTTCTGCGAGCGCCACTCCGGCAGCGTGCTCCTGTGCACCCACAGTCCCGACTGCTCGATCCGGTCGGTGTGGCGCGTGTTGCAGGACGTGGTGGACGGCGTGCTTGCGCACATGACGTTGAAGGACCTCCTGCGGTCCGAGCGGGAAGTCACCGCCTCCGTGAGCCCGCACGCCGTCCCTTTGACCGTCCTCTCTCCCACCCGCCGCGCCGGCTGATCCGCCGCCGCGAGGCGAGTCGTCCCTTGTCTCAGAGCGCGCCCAGGTGCGGCGCCCGGGGCTGCGACACCTCGCGAACGACTTCGGCCGTCTTCCGGCCGGACATGCTGCGCGCGATGTCGGCCTGGGCCACGATCCCGCACAAGGCCCCGCTGGCATCCACGACGAGCATCCGGCGGACCTGGTTCTGCTCGAGCAGCGCGAGGCAGGCGTCGATGCCGGCGTCCTCGGCGATGGTGATGCATCCTTGCGTCATGCAGTCCGCCGCCGTCATGTCCAGCGGATTGAGTTGCTGGGCCACCGTCCGGCAGACGATGTCGCGATCGGTGATCACGCCCACCGGCTTCATCACGCCGTTGCTCTGGACCACCGGGATCTCGCCGCAGTCGTTCTCGACCATCAGGCGCGCGACCGCCCCGAGGTCCGTATCCGGTACGCAACACGCGGGGTCCACCGTCATGATGTCCTTGACCTTCATATGAGTCCTCCTCCGGATCTGTGCAGCAAATATCCCGCCACCCGCCGCGCCGGTGAGACTGGGCACATCGTCGAACGGTATGGCACCGCACTTGCATCTTGGGTGGAGTTCCTGCGGCTCGGCCATTCGAGTCGCAGACTCCCTAAGGAGGCGTACACATGTCGTTTCGCAACTCTCTCCTCGTAGGCATCGCCATCCTCGCCCTGGCCGGTTCCGTTTCCGCCCAGAGCTCGACCCCCGCCAACGAAACCGTAACCGGCACCGTCGTCTCGTCCGGGCCGGCCAGCGTGGTCATCGACACCGATGCCGGGCGACAGACGTTCGTCGTCGACACCGAATCGACCCTGCCGTCCAACCTGGTCGCCGGTTCCCGCGTGACCGTGAACTTCAATCGGCTCGCCGACAACCGGATGCACGCGGCGACCGTCGCCGTGCTTGGAACGGAGCCCATCAGCGCGACCGCGACCGCGGCACCCCCCTCGATGGGGCCGACGCGGACGGTGACCGGCACCGTGTTCTCCTCCGGCAACGGACAGCTCGTGCTCGACACCGACAACGGCCGCCGGACGTTCATCGTCGACAACGATTCGCACCTGGCCTCCGACGTGACCGTCGGCTCCCGGGCGACGGTCGAGTACCACACGATGAGTGGCGGCCGGCTGCACGCCGCCGACGTCACGATGGTCATGGCCGCCCCGCCGCTCCCCACCGCCCCGGTGGCCGCGGAATCGGCCCCGGCGCCCGTGCAGACGGCGTCGACGCTGCCGCAAACCGCCAGTGACCTGCCCCTGCTGGGCCTTGTGGGGTTGATCGCCCTTGCGGGCGCCGTCGGCGTCCGCGTGGCTCGCCGTCACACCGCCTGAGGACCGCCGTGCGCGGGCCGTTCCGGCGTTATCTCTCGTCCGTCCTGGAGCGGAGCCTCTTCGGGCTCGCATCACTCTGCCTGGGTGCCTGCCTCTGGGCCTACGGCGAGTCCACGCTCTATGCGACTTGGCAGAGCCGCCGGCTCGACCGCGCCTTGCGGGAGGGATCCGCGCTCGCGGGTCCCTCCCGCACTTCGGTCGTCATCGAATCAGGAGCTCGGCCGCGCCTCGAGCCGTCGAGCCTCCCCACCTTGCCCGACGATCTCGTCGGCCGCCTGGAGGCTCCGCGCCTCGGCCTGCGCGTCATCGTCGCGGAGGGCGTTGGCGCCAGCACCCTCCGGCATGCAGTGGGCCACGTGCCGGGGACCGCTCTACCCGGGCAGCCCGGTAACGTCGCTCTCGCCGGCCATCGCGACCTGGACTTCCGCCGCCTGCGTGCGGTGCGCGAAGGCGACACCATGCGGTTGGTGACGCCCGCGGGCTCCTACGAGTACGTAGTGGAATCGGCCGAGGTCGTCGGTGCCGGGCGCGGCGACCTTCTCGATCCGACTCCGCAGCCGACCCTCACGCTGGTGACCTGCTATCCCTTCTTCATGGTGGGGCCGGCGCCGCAACGCTTCGTGGTGCGGGCACGGCTCCTGAGCCCTTCCGCGGATTGACGTCCCATCGCGGCGCTGGCGCGTGGCTTGCACGCCTCCCTCTCGGTGGTCCGCAGCACCACCCGAGGAGGAAAAATGACACGGAATTTGCAATTGTCGCTGCCCACCCTTTTCTCCGTGGCCGCGACCCGCGGACTGCTCGGCGTAGGCGCCGGCCTGCTGCTCTCGGACAAGCTGGCGCGCAAGCGCCGGCGGAGGACGGGGTTCGCGCTGCTCGGCCTCGGCATCGCCACCACGATCCCCCTCGCGCTGCGCGTTTGGGGATCGAGATAGACGCCGGCGCTCGCAATGAAAACGCGCACCCGAAAAGGCGCGGCCGGCCATGGCGCGGGCAATGGCCGCCGCTGGTCGGCGCAGGTGACACGGCAAAGCAATGCCCTGGACCTCGAGCCCGCGGTCTTCAAGCAGCGCAGCGGCCGGGCCATCGCGGCCTCGTTGAAGAGGTCCGCCGAGCGTAGCCGACGCCGCAAGTCCGGCTCGTACCAATCCGCGATGTCGATGCTCAGCTTCTACGTGAACCGCGCGGGCCGCAGCCTTCGTCCTTCGGAAAGGGCGCGGCTCGAGTCCGCCCGCCGGGAGCTGCGGCGCCTCTTCGGACGGCCTGCCGTCTCCGCGCGCGCCCACGGGCGCCGCGCGCGATAGGGCCGCGTATCGCTCGCGTCCTTTGCCTTCGCGAATGGCTTGGCGGTAGTTTGTTAGGAGGCCCTTGGCGAGGCTGACCACCCGGAGAGACTCCATGGACCATCCGCCGCGCCGGCTGCCCGTAGGAGCCGAGATCCTACCGTCCGGCGGCGCACACTTCCGCGTCTGGGCTCCGCGCCGGCGCTCGGTCGAGGTCGCCCTCGAAGGCGGCCGCACGCTGTTGTCCGCGGAAGGAGGGGGCTATTTCTCGGGCACGGTGCGGGAGGCGGGCGCCGGCACCCTCTACAAGTACCGCCTGGACGGCGGCGAGAGCTTCCCCGACCCCGCTTCGCGCTTCCAGCCGGAAGGACCGCACGGCCCTTCCCAGGTGATCGATCCCGCGGCCTACGCGTGGCGCGTCCGCGCCGGGAAGGGTCTCTCGCTGCCCGGACAGGTCCTCTACGAGATGCACGTGGGCACGTTCACGACCGAGGGCACGTGGGACGCGGCACGAAGCGAACTGCCCGCGCTCCGCGAACTGGGCGTGACGGTCGTCGAGGTCATGCCGGTGGCCGATTTCGCCGGGCGTTTCGGCTGGGGCTACGACGGCGTCGACCTGTTCGCGCCCACGCGCCTCTACGGCCCTCCGGACGCGATGCGCGCTTTCGTGGACGAGGCGCACGGGCAGGGGATGGGCGTGATCCTCGATGTCGTCTACAACCACCTCGGACCCGAAGGCAACTATCTTTCGCAGTTCTCGGAGCGCTACTTCACCGACACGTACGGCACGGAGTGGGGCCAGCCCTTCAACTACGACGGCGAGGACAGCGCGCCCGTGCGGGAGTTCGTCGTCGCGAACGCGGCCCACTGGATCGCGGAGTTCCGCCTCGACGGCCTCCGTCTCGACGCCACCCAGAGCATGCACGACGCCTCGCCGGAGCACGTCCTCGCCGCCATCGCCCGCGAGGCACGACGCGCGGCCGGCGAGCGCTCCGTCATCCTGGTCGCGGAGGACGAGCCGCAGGAGACGCGCCTCGTGCGGCCACCGCAAGAGGGTGGCTACGGCCTCGACGCCCTCTGGAACGACGACTTCCACCACAGCGCGATGGTGGCCCTGACCGGCCGCCGCGAGGCGTACTACACCGACTACCGCGGCGCTCCCCAGGAGCTGGTCTCCGCCGTGAAGTACGGCTACCTCTATCAGGGGCAGCGCTACCGGTGGCAAGGGAAGCGCCGCGGCACGCCGACGCTTGGCCGGCCGCGGCCGGCCTTCGTGACCTTCATCCAGAACCACGATCAGGTGGCCAACTCCGCCCGCGGCCTCCGTGGGCACGCGCTGACCAGCCCCGGGAGGTGGCGGGCGCTCACCGCCCTGATGCTGCTCGCGCCGGGCACGCCCATGCTCTTCCAGGGCCAGGAGCATTCGTCGTCCAAGCCGTTCCTGTTCTTCGCGGACCACCAGGGTGACCTCTCGACGGCGGTGCGCACGGGACGCCGGAACTTCCTCTCCCAGTTCCGCAGCCTGGCCGTGCCCGAGTGGTCGACCTCCATTCCCGATCCGTCCGATCCCGCGACGTTCGAGAGTTGCCGGCTCGACCATGCCGAGCGTGACCGACATCCAGAGGCCTGGGCCCTGCATCGCGATCTCATCCACCTGCGCCGGGAGGATGCCGTGCTGAGCCGGCAGGGTGAACACGGCCTCGACGGCGCGGTGCTCGGCGCGCACGCGTTCGTGGTGCGTTTCTTCGGCCCCTCCGGCGACGACCGCCTCCTCGTGGTGAACCTGGGCGCGGACGAGCATCTCAGTCCCGCGCCCGAGCCGCTTTTGGCCCCGCCCGACCGACGGCTGTGGGCGGTCCGCTGGTCGAGCGAGGCACGGGCCTACGGCGGGAGCGGGACCTTCCCCCCCGACTCGGCCGACGGCTGGCGTCTGCCCGGCGAGGCGGCCGTGCTCCTCGCCCCATCGTCGGAAGCCAGGGAGCCCCCGGGCGAGCCATGGCCGGAGATCGGCCGGGACCGCACGCGCGGCGCCGGTGGAGACAAGAGGAAGGCATGAAGGAAGTCGTCCGCCGTTACCCGTGGCCCGGTGGGGAAGGCTCCGGCTGGGCCGACCTGCTCACCCGGGAGTGGCTGGTCACCAACGGTCTCGGCGGCTACGCTTCGGGCACGGTCTGCGGCGTGCCCACGCGCCGCTTCCACGGACTGCTCGTGGCGTCCCTGCCCGCGCCCCTCGGACGGACGATGATGCTCAACGACGTCGCGGCCGAGGTCTACCTTCCGGACGGGAGCTGTCATCGCCTGGGGGGCGAGGAGCACGAAGAGACGTCCATGCCGCTGCCGGGCACGGAATACCTGAAGGAGTTCCGCCTCGACGCGGGACTGCCCGTCTGGATATTCAGCATCGGCTCCTCCCTGATCGAGAAGCGCGTGGTCCTTCCCTACCGGCAGAACACCGTCCACGTGCACTACCGCAACGCCGGCGGCGAGGTGCCCGAGCGCCTGCGCCTGCGGCCGCAGGTCCACTTCCGGCCGCACGAGGCGCCGCTGGAGCACGCCAACAGGGAGCCGTACGTCCTGACCGCGGTGGAGCGGCGCTACGAGATCTCGGCCGGGGCGCACCTGCCGACCTTGCGTCTGAGCGTGCAGGGATCGGCCTCGACGTTCACCCATGATCCGAGCTCGAGCCCGGAGCTCCTCTTCCGCGTCGAGGAGAGCCGCGGCTACGACGCACGCGGGACGCTGTGGAGTCCCGGGCACTTCGAGGTGCGGCTCGCCCCCGGCCAGGCGGTCACCCTGTCCGGCTCCACGGAGCGCTGGGAGGCGATCCTCGCCCTGCAGCACCGCGAGGTGCTGGAGTTCGAGCACACGCGGCGCCATTTCCTGCTCGACTCCGGGGGCACGCCCGAGGACGACCCCGTGGCGGCAGACCTCGCGATCGCCGCCGACCAGTTCGTCATCACGCCCGCGGGCCGCGTCCGGGACGTCGCGCGCGCCCGCGCCATCGGCGACGAGGTGCGCACCGTGATCGCCGGTTACCACTGGTTCACGGATTGGGGCCGCGACACGATGATCTCGCTGGAGGGCCTTACCCTGGTCACCGGACGACACCAGGAGGCGGAGTGGATCCTCCGCACGTTCGCCCACTACGTGCGCGACGGCCTCATCCCCAACATGTTCCCGGAGGGCGAGAGCCGGGGCCTCTACCACACCGCCGATGCCACGATGTGGTTCTTCCACGCCGTCGCGCGCTACGTTGCCGTGACCGGGGACCGCGACACCCTGCGCACGGCCCTGCCCATCCTCCTGGACATCGTCGAGCATCACGTGAAAGGCACGCGCTTCGGCATTGGAGTCGATCCCGCCGACGGCCTCCTGCGCCAGGGCCAGGAGGGCTACCAGCTCACCTGGATGGACGCCAAGGTGGACGGCTGGGTGGTCACGCCGCGCCGCGGCAAGGCGGTCGAGATCAACGCGCTCTGGTACAACGCGCTCCGCCTCCTCGAGGGCTGGACGCGGGAGGAGAGTCGCGCGGAGGAGGCGGCGCGCCTGGGCGCGCTGGCCGATCGCGCCTATGGCAGCTTCAACGAGCGCTTCTGGTACGCCGAGGGCGGCTACCTCTACGACGTGGTGGACGCGGAAGGGGGCGGCAACGACTCCGCGTGCCGGCCCAACCAGGTCTTCGCGATCTCGCTCGACCATCCCGTCCTCGACCGCGCGCGCTGGGCCGCCGTGATGGACGTCGTGCACAAACGTCTCCTGACGCCGGTGGGCCTGCGCTCGCTGGCCCCCGGCCACCCCGACTACAAGGCGAAGTACTACGGCGACCTGCGCTCGCGCGACGCCGCGTACCACCAGGGGACGGTGTGGGCCTGGCTCATCGGGCCCTTCGTCGACGCCTGGCTCAAGCTCCACCCGGGCGACCTCGCCCGCGCCCGAACCTTCCTGGACGGCTTCGTGCCCCACCTAGGCGAGGCCTGCATCGGGTCCATCAGCGAGGTCTTCGACGCCGAGGCCCCCTACACGCCGCGGGGCTGCGTGGCCCAGGCCTGGAGCGTGGCCGAGCTCCTGCGCTGCTGGATCAAGACGCGCGGATAGCACACCCCCGTCCGTTTAGCGATCCTTGCCCCCTGTGGTAGAGTGAAATTCCCCCGTGGCCCCGGGAAGCTCCCGGGCGCCCCTGCCCGGGACCCTTCGGGTCCGGGTTGGGGGTGTCGGTCGGAAAAGCCCCCAGGAGGAAGTTTCTTGGCATCAAACCATCAACAAGACGAACAACGACTTGCGCTCTTCATCGATTTCGAGAACATCGCGATTGGCGTGCGCGACGCGCACTACCGCAAGTTCGACATCAACCTCGTGCTGGAACGGCTCCTCGAGAAGGGCAAGGTCCTGGTCAAGAAGGCGTACGCCGACTGGAGCCGCTACTCGGACTACAAGCGGGCCTTCCACGAGGCGGCCATCGAGCTCATCGAGGTTCCCCAGAAATCCGTCGGCGGCAAGAACTCCGCCGACATCCGGCTCGTCGTCGACGCCATGGACATGTCGTTCCAGAAGGAGCACATCGACTGCTTCGTGGTGTGCTCGGGCGACTCCGATTTCTCGCCCCTCGTCTCCAAGCTCAAAGAGAACAACAAGTACGTGATCGGCCTCGGGGTCAAGAACTCCACGTCCGATCTGCTCATCGAGAACTGCGACGAGTTCATCTTCTATGAAGACCTCGTGCGCGGACAGCAGCGCCAGATCCCGGCCATGAGCAGCCTGCCGGAGAAGATCCAGGAGGCGTTCCAGCTGCTCGTGGACGCGGTGCTCGCCCTGCAGCGCGAGAACAAGGAAGTGCTCTGGGGCTCCATGGTGAAGGAGACCATGAAGCGGAAGAAGCCTTCCTTCAACGAGACCTATTACGGGTTCCGGACCTTCAGCCACCTCCTCGAGGAGGCGCAGCGCAAGGGCATCGTGACCCTCCGGCGCGACCAGAAGTCCGGCAGCTACGTCGTGGAGGACCTCGGCACCGGCGCCGGAACCGGGGCGACCACGCTGGCCGCGCGGGGAGAGGCGGCCTCCGCGGCCGCTTCCGCCGCCGCCTCGCCGTCCGTCACCGAGGCGGCCGTGCCCCTGGCCGCGACCGGAACCGAATCCGCGGATGCCTCGGCGAACGGGATCAGGACGCCGCGTCGCCGTCGCAGCCGCGGGCGGCGCCCGCGCGGCTCGATGGCGGGAGCCACGGCCGGCTACCCCGAAGCCCCCGCCGCCGCGGGCGCGGAGGACGGCACGGACGCGGACGACCACGACCACGACGACCACGAGGAGATGGAGGACGACGCCGCGCACGCCGAAGGGTCGGACGCGGGACACGAGCCGCGGCCGGCCGCGGACCAGAGCACGTCCGCGCACGCCGACTCCCGCGAGGAAGCGCCGGCCGGCTCCGCCGACCGCGCTCCATCCGCTCCGGAGCGGCCGTTCTCGCTGTTCTCGTGGATCCGCCGCGATGTCGCGGCGCCGTCTCCACCCGCCGCCGACCCGTCCAAGGAAGACCGGGAGGACTGAGCCCGGCGACGGCTCAGGCCGCCTTGCGCCCCCGCACGCCGCGCCGGCGGCGCACGGGCTTGCGCGGAGGACGCCCACGGCGCGCGGCCGGAGACGTGATGCGTGCGCGCGCCCGGCGCACGCCCATCTTGCGCACCTCGAGCACGCGCGCCATGCTGCGGCCGCGCGGCACCGTGCGGCCGGTCTCCCATCCGAATATCGAGCCGGGGCTCACGCCGAGCAGCCGCGCGAACTGCTCGCGCGTCATGCGCAGCCGCGCCCGCAGCGAGCGGATGTCCTCGCCGGAGAGGCGTGCGCCACGACCGCGGCGGCCGCCGGCGGGCACGCGCGACTCGAGGCGCCCGAAGCTTCGCTCGACCGCGCGCAATCCTCGCCGATTCACGCGCGCGGCCAGCCGCAGCTTCTTCATCTGACGTTGCATCGCGCGCAGCGATCGCAAGCCCTTCTGCACTTCCTTGGCAGCCAGCCGGCGCACTTCTGCTTTGAGCGCGGAGGCCAGCGTGTTCACTTTCACATGATCTCCCTAGGTGGCGCCGGCGCGGGGGCGCGTCCGGCGGAACTTTCGAATCTGTGAAGGCTATCCTTCACCCGCCGCGATTTCAAGGCATCGGACGTCCGCGTCGGCGGGGCACGTTTTACGTTCACGCTTTAAATGCGCGCGATCCGGGCCGTCCGGCCGCGCCCCGGGGTAGGCTTGGGAAGGAAGCGGACCTCGCTCATGGACGAAACGACAAAGGCGCTTAGGGCCGGGCCCACCATGCCCACGTTCTTCTTCGGGCACGGCAACCCGATGAACGCGATCCAGCGCAACGCATACACCGACGCCTGGGCGGCCATCGGGCGCGCGCTTCCGCGTCCCCGGGCCATCCTCGCCGTCTCCGCGCACTGGTACCTGCCGGGGACGTGGGTGACGGCGATGCGCGCTCCGCGGACCATCCACGACTTCGGGGGATTCCCGCGCGAGCTCTTCGAGGTCGTCTACCCCGCCCCCGGCCATCCCGCGCTGGCGCGCGAGATCCAGGAGATGCTCGCGCCCGTGCCCGTCGGTCTCGACGAGGAGGAATGGGGGCTCGACCACGGGACGTGGTCGGTGCTGTGCCATGTGTTCCCGGACGCTTCGGTGCCGGTCCTCCAGCTCGGGATCGACGAGACGCAGCCGTCCAAGTTCCACTATGACCTCGGCCACCGGCTGACGTCGCTGCGCGACGCCGGCGTCCTCGTGATCGGCAGCGGCAACCTCGTGCACAACCTGCACGCGTATGCCTGGGGACGCCACCCCGTGGAGCCGTTCGAATGGGCGGTGCGCTTCGAACGGCGCGCGCGCGAGCTGCTCGTGGCCGGCGATCACGGCCCGGTCGTGGCCTACGACACCCTCGGGCGTGACGCCGTGCTGTCCGTGCCCACGCCCGAGCACTATCTCCCGCTGCTCTACGTGCTGGGACTGCGCCGCGAGGGCGAGCCCGTCAGCTTCCCCGTGGAGGGGATCGACGGCGGATCGGTCTCGATGCTGACGGTGCGAGTGGGTTGACCTCCAGCCCACTCCCGCGCCCGCCGGAGACCACGCGCCGCCTGGGCGACCGCCCGCGGCCGCAGTGGCAGACCTGGGTTCCGCTCGGCCTGGTCGTCCTCTCCCTGCTCGCCCTGGCCATCCTGCCCGGCGCGGTGACGCGACGCACCGCCCGCCTGCAGAGCGAGGTGGCGGAGCGGGTGACCCCGGTGCGCAACGAGCTGCATGCGTTCGGGCTGGCGTTCGCGCGCGAGGTGCTGGCCTTTCGCGCCTGGGCGCTCACCGGCGACGCCGGCTTCGCGGACGAGTTCAAGCGCTCCGCGGAAGGACGCCGTCGCCCGCAAGCTGTCCGGCACCGACCTCGCACCCCTGGCCGCCGAGCTGCGCTCCACGCTCGTGGGCTGGCGGGAGATGGTCCGGGAGATCATGGAGAGCCGAATCGGACGCGCGGATCCCCTGGCCGATCTGTCCAACCAGCAACGCCGCGTCAACGCCGTGCTCGAGCTGTCGAACCGCCTGGACCGCCGCCTGGGCGGATGGGAGGAAGCGACGGCGCGCCTCACCCAGTCCGAGTCGCGGCGGCAGGCCCTGGTCAGCCTGTTCCTGGCCATGGTCGCCCTGACCGCGACCGTGGCCGTGGCGATGCTGAGCGTGCAGTCACGCCGGCAGGCCCGCCAGCTTCGCTACCGCGCCCAGGAGGAGCGCGCGCTGCGCGACGTCGCCCGTACGCTCTCCGCCGCCGTCACCGTGAACGAGGTCGCCCAGCGCGTCGTGCAGGCGGCGGTGGAGACGACGCGCGGGTTCGGCGCCTACGTCGAGGAGGCGCGCGTCCAGGACGTGGAGGTGGTGGCGGTCGAAGGCCAGGGCGGCCCCCCGGTGGGAACGCGCGCGCCGTTCCCGGGCTCGTTGACGGACGCGGCCCTGCACTCCGGGGAGGCCACGGTCGTGACGGAGATCGGAGCCATCGGCGAGTCGATGGCTCCGCACCTCCAGGGCCGCGGCCACCGTTGCACCGGGCTCGTCGTCCCGTTGATGGGGGGGACGGAGGTGCTGGGAGCGCTGGTCATCCTCCGCTCGTCCGCGCAGGACCCCTTCGGTCCGAACGACGTGCATCACGCCCAGGCCCTGGGCGACCTCGTCTCTTCCGCCCTCCGCCGGGTCACCCTCCTCGAGCAGACCGAGCGCGAGCGGAAGGAGAAGACGGCCCTCCTCGAATCCACCGCGCAGGGCATGTGGGGGATGGACGAACACGGCTGCGCGACCTTCCTGAACTCGGCCGCCGCGCTCACGCTCGGGTTCACCCCGGAGGAGGTCCTCGGGCGGCCGGTGCACGCGCTCGTCCACCACACCCGTCCCGACGGCACACCCTACCCGGAATCGCAGTGCCCGATGACGCGCGTGATGACCACGCGGGAGCGGGCCCTGATCGCGGGAGAGCTGCTGTGGCGCAAGGACGGCTCCCGCTTCCTGGCCGACTACTCGGCGGCCCCGATCGTCATCGGGGACGAAGTCCAGGGCGCGGTCGTCGCCTTCACGGATGCGACGGAGCGCCACGGCCGCGAGCGCGAGATCCGCGAGAGCGAGGAGAGGTTCCGGGCCCTGGCCGAGAGGGAGCGCACCGCGCGTGAGGGCGCGGAGGCGGCGGTGCGCACGCGGGACGAGGTGCTGGCCATCGTCTCCCACGACCTTCGCAATCCGCTCAACACGATCGCGCTCGCGATGGGCGCGCTGGAATCGGGCGACGTACCGGCGGCGGAAGAGGCGCGCACCATCCAGGTGGTGCGCCGTGCCGTCGACCGCATGAACCGCCTCATCGCCGATCTCCTCGACGTGGCCAAGCTGGAGGCCGGACAGAAGCTGGCCATCCAGTCCGAGCCGGTGGACATCCGCAGCGTGGTCACGGAGACGTGCGACGGCCTGGCCGCCGAGGCGGAACGCAAGCGGCAACACCTCGACTGCCATCTGGACGAACGCCTGCCCCGGATCGAAGGCGACTGGCACCGGCTCATCCAGGTCCTGGCCAACCTCGTGAGCAATGCCCTCAAGTTCAGCGGGGAGGACGGCCACGTCACGGTGACGGCGACGACGGAGAACGGCAACGTCGTCATCTCGGTGACGGATACGGGGCCCGGGATCGCGCCCGAGCACCTGGCCCAGGTGTTCAACCCCTACTGGCAGGCGCGCCAGACCGCGCGGCTGGGGGCCGGCCTCGGGCTCGCCATCGCCAAGGGGATCGTGGAGGCGCACGGCGGCCGCATCTGGGCCACCAGCGCGCCGGGAGGGGGCAGCACATTCGCGTTCTCGCTGCCACCCCTGGCCGAGAAGCCGGCGGAGACGGCGGTGAGCAAGGACGCTTCGGCGCGGTCCTAGGGATCGGGGCTCGGGGCGGGGTCGGCCTCGTCACCGGCGGGGACGTCGGGACCTCTGAGGAGGCGCACCGCGCTCGGACGATCCCGCCCTTCCAGGCGATCGCGCATCGACCGGATCTGCGCCTCCAGGCGTCCCTCCACCAGGCGCCGGAGGATGAGGCGTTCCAGGAAGTTGAATCCGCTCGCCCGGATGTCCGCACGTGTCCGGCTCACGTAGAGGAGGTAGGGCGCGCGCTCCGCGAAGGTGGTGACGCTGACGGACGACTCGAAATAGTGGTTCGCGTAGATCTGCTTCACGGCGCCGACGACGTAGGGGCCCGAGGGGCCGTCGCCGGCCACGATGGCCACGTGGTTGAGGCTGACCACGGTCTTGATCCAGAACTTCTCCTTGATCCAGTAGAGGTAGTCCTCGGCGCGGGCGGGCCGGTCCTGCGGAAAGTGCACGAGGTAACGATAGAGGTCGGGGGCGGCTTCCGCGAGATAGCCCGAACGCGCGAGCACGCGCGCGAGGCTGTCTCCCACCTTCACCGGCATGTCGTTGTTGTCGTACTGGAACAGCGTCGCGTCGCCCTGCCCCACGTAGCCGGCGGCCGTACCCGCGAGGACCTCGTGCCAGAGCGCGGATGCCTTCGGGGCGCGCTGAGGCGAGGACCAATCGACCTCGCGGCGAAAACGCTGGATCACGGCCGCGGGCAGCCGCACGTCGCAGTCGCCGGGCTTGCACTTCCCGAGCGCACTGAGGTCGCCTCCGTCGAGGGTGAGGCCGACGAGGTCGGCGGGCGCGGGGGCGGGGCCCAGGCGACCGGCCTGGAGGATGTCGGACGGCCGGCGCCGGCCTTCGAAAGCCTCGAGCTGCTGGCGTACCCGCGCCACCGTCGTGTGGACGCGCACCGCCGCCACCGCGAAGACCTCGGAGTCGTCGCCACTGTCGACGACCCGCGCGATCACCTGACCCCGATCCAGGGCGGCGAGGTCGCGCGCGCCCAGGCCGAACTGCGTCCGCAGGAAGCCCGGCGGGTCGGCCATCATCTGGCCGTTGTGACTCGACTCGGCGCCCCACAAGGTCGCGCCGGCGGCGAGGGCGATCAGTCCGGCCCGCAGCGTCCGCCTCGAGCCGACACGCACCGCCGCCGGAGGGAGCCACATCGCGTGATTGTTCAGCAGCGGGACGATGGGATTCTACTCCGTGCGCGGCGCCGGACCTTCTGGACGGGGCCGGCCATCGCGCGCACACCTGAACGTAGCCGAAACAGGACGCGCACCGCATCCCCGAGAATGCGGAGTATCATCGCCCGCCCGTCTGGAGTGCGAGGCACCCCTGTGAAGCCGACCGCGCAAACCCCCCGAATCGTCACGGAAGTGCCCGGGCCCCACAGCCGCGCCTTCGTCGCGTCCGAGGCACGCCATCTCGCGCCGGGCGTCCAATCCATCGCGACCCTTTCCGGCCTGGCCATCCAGCGCGCCGAGGGGTCCACGATCGAAGACGTGGACGGGAACCGGTTCCTCGACATCGCGGGCGGGATCTGCGTGAACGCGGTCGGGCATGCGCACCCGCGCTATCGGCAGATCCTCAAGGAGCAGATCGACGAGGTCACGGTGGGGTCGTTCACGACCCCCCGCCGGGCGGCGGCGCTGGAGAGCGTGGCGCGGCGCACTCCGCCTGGCCTCGACAAGGTCCAACTCTACTCGGGCGGATCGGAAGCGGTCGAGGCGGCCATGCGCCTGGCCAAGTCCTACACGAAGAAGTTCGAGTTCCTCTCCTTCTGGGGCGGGTTCCACGGCAAGACCGCGGGGACCCTGTCCCTGATCGGCGACGGGACGAAGAACGGGCTCGGGCCGTCCCTGCCCGGCACCTACCTCACCCCCTATGCCGACTGCTACCGCTGCCCCCTCGGCCTCCAGTACCCGTCGTGCGGCATCGAGTGCGCGTCCTTCGCCCGCAAGGTCGTCCGCAACTCCACCACCGGCGCTCTGGCCGCCATCCTCGTCGAACCCATGCAGGGCACGGCCGGCAACGTCATCCCGCCTCCCGAGTTCCTGCCCGCCATCCGCGAGATCGCCGACGAGAACGACGCGCTGCTGGTGGCGGACGAGATGATCACGGGCTTCGGCCGCACCGGCCGCTGGTTCGGCGTCGAGCACACGGGAGTGAAGCCGGACATCATGACCGTCGGCAAGGGCCTGGGCTCCGGCTTCCCCGTCTCCGGACTCATTTCGACGGACGAGATCACGCGCGCGAAGCCCTGGGGCAACCCCTCGGGCTCGAGCTCGAGCTACGGCGGGAATCCGATGGCCGGGGCCGCCGTGTACGCCTCGGTCTCCGTCATCGAGGAGGACGGCCTCGTCGGCAACTCCGCGCGCGTCGGCGAAGGAATGCTGGCCCGACTGCGCCATCTGCAGGAGAAGTACGAGTTCATCGGCGACGTGCGGGGCCAGGGCCTCCTCATCGGCGTCGAGCTCGTCAAGGATCGGACGACCCGGGAGCCGCTGGACAAGGTGGTCTGCGTCCGCCTCTTCCACGAGTGCCTCCAGCGCGGTCTCGTGAGCATGGTCTACAACCCGCACTTCCGCATCAACCCGCCCCTCTCCATCAGCGCGGAGACGGCGGCCGTCGCCCTCGACATCGTGGACGAGGCCTTCGGCGTGATCGCGCGCGAGGGCGGATGGCGATGAAGCTCCGCGGCGCCCTCCTCGGCGCGGGCCACATCGCGCTTCGCGGCCACGCCCCCCACTGGCGGCAGGCGGCGCTGCGCGGGGAAGCGGAGATCGTCGCCCTGGCCGACCTGTCCGAAGCGAATCGGGAAGCGGCACGGCGCCTCTTTCCGGCCGCCGCCGTCTACGACAGCGCGGAGGAGCTCCTGGGCCGCGAGGACGTCGACTTCTGCGACGTCTGCACCCCTCCGTTCACCCGCCTGGACATCGTGCGCGCGGCCGCCGGCCGCGGCATCCATCTCGTGTGCGAGAAGCCGATCGCCCTGGACCTGGCCGATGCCGAGATCATCGCGGCCGAGGTGCGTGCGACCGGCATCGTGTTCAAGCCCTGCCATCAGTACCATCACTCGCCGTCGTGGCAGACGGTGCTCAAGCACCTGCCCGACATCGGCGCCGTCCATCTCGCCCGCTACGAGGTGCGCCGCACCGCCGCCAACGAAGGCAGCGCGAGCTGGCAACCCTCCTGGCGCACCACGCCCGCGCTCGCGGGCGGCGGCATCCTCGTCGACCACGGGTCGCACGTCTTCTACCAGCTCCGGTCCGTCATGGGTGAAGCCCGGAGTATTCGCGCCTCCGTGCGGACGCTGCGGCACCGTGACTACGGGGTGGAGGACACGGCCTGCGTCCTCCTCGAGCACGACGACGCCATGGCCGAGGTCACGCTGACCTGGGCCGCGGGGCGGCGGGAGATCTGCTTCCGGCTCGTCGGCACGCACGGGGAGATCACGGGCGACGAGCACGAAGTGCGCGTCTGGAACGGGACGGAGGAGAAGGTCGCGTTGGCCGGCGGCCTGAGCCGCGGCTCGAGCCACTCCGAGTGGTACGCCCCCGTGTTCGCGGACTTCCTGCGCCAGATCCGGGAAGGCGTACGCAGCCGCGAGGAGCTCGACGAGGCCGTCTACGTCGCGCGGGTGATCTCTTCGGCCTACGAGTCGTCTCGGGCCCTGGCCGTGCTTCCGCTCTCGACCCCCGCCCAGGCTCCTCGCGCCGCCTCCGCTCCCGAGCTGCTGGCGGCGATGGCGGCGGACGGCGCCGGCAGCGGCGAGGCGGAAAAGCGCCGGGCGCGCACCCTCCTCACCCGCGTCGTGGCCGCGGCGGCGGTGGCGGCCGTGGCCGCCTTGATGCTCCACGATCTCCCGTGGGCGCAGGTGTGGAGCGCGCTCTCCACCGCCGACCCGCGATGGATCGCCGCCGCCGCCGCCGTCAACCTCGGTGTCGTCTTCTTCCAGACGCTGCGCTGGCTGGCCCTGATCCGTCCCATGGCCCCGCGCGCGACCCTGGGCGCCGCCCTGAAGGCGATGATGATGGGCTTCACGGTGTCCACCTTCGTTCCCGCCCGCGCGGGCGAGCTGGCGCGCATCGAGATCTTCGGCCGCGACGTCGGCCTGCCCCGCGTCGCCATCATGGGGTCGGTGGTCCTCGATCACCTCGTCAATGCCTCCATCGTCATCCTGGGGCTCGTGCTCCTTCCCTTCGTGATGCCGGTCCCGCTCTGGCTGCGGCCGGGCGGGTGGCTCGCCGCCGCCCTCTTCGCCACCGGCGCCGTCGTCGTCCTCGCCCTTCGTCCCGTCGCCCACGCCCCGCCGCTGCCGAGCGCGGGCGGCCGCCTGCGCCTCCGCGATTCCACCGCGGCCCTGATCGGGTACGCGCGCGAGGGGCTGCGCGCCACCCGCGAGCCGCGGGCCCTGGCCTGGTCCTTCACCGCCTGCGTCACGGCCTGGGTCCTGGAAGTGAACGTGACCACGTTGTCGATGCGCGCGGTCGGACTGCACCTTCCCCTGGGTCCGACGCTCTTCGTCCTGCTCGCGGTCAACCTCGCCCTGGCCCTGCCCGTGGCCACCCCCGCGAACCTCGGCACCCTCGAGGTCGGCGCGGTGCTGGCACTGCTGCAACTGGGCGTGCCCAAGGGTCAGGCCGTGGCGTTCGCCCTCTCGTATCACCTGCTGCAGATCATTCCCGTCGCGGTGATCGGATTCCTGATGGCCCTCGGGGGTGTGGGCCGGCGGCCGGCTCCGGCGCACTGATCCCGCGGGTATCGACCTTCTTGCCCCCGGCCCTGCTCGCCTTCGTGGTCCTCGTGGGGCTCGCGCTGGCCTCGATGGTCGCGTACGCGCTCCGGGGCGCGCGCCCGGACCGCGACACCGTGGGCAAGGGCGCGCACCTGTTCGGGGGCGCCGGCGACTTCGTCCTCCACTGGTTCATGTGGGCCATCGACCCTTGCGTGACGGGGTCGGTCCGGTTCGGGCTCACCCCCGACTTCTACAACTACGCGGGGCTGGCGCTGGGAGCGGCCAGCGGCGGATTGATCGCGGCCGGCCAGCTCGAATGGGGCGGCTGGGCCATAATCCTCGGGGGGCTGTGCGACGTTCTGGATGGGCGCATCGCGCGCCTCACCGGCGCCGCGTCCGATTACGGTGACTTCATCGACAGCACGTTCGACCGCTTCGTCGAGGCCTTCATCTTCCTCGGCTTCGCCATCTGGCTGCGCGCGACGCCTTCCGGCGCCGTCCTGGCCGCGGCTGCCCTGGCCGGCTCGCTCCTCGTGAGCTACGCGCGCGCGCGGGGCGAGGTGCTGGGCGTCGACTGCGCGGGCGGCCTCATGCAGCGCGGCGAGCGGCTGCTGCTCACGCTGCTCGCCTGCCTGCTCGACCGCTCGCTGTGCGCGCGCTTCGGGTGGGCGCAGGGCACGGTGGCCCAGGCCACGCTCGTCCTCCTGGCCGCGACGTCGTTCCTGACCGCCGCCCAGAGGACGGTCTGGATCGCGCGCCGCCTCCGGACGCCGCGCTGAGGACGCGATGAAGCGGCTCGTCCGTCGCGCCACGCGCTCCGGCCGGATCGCGGCCAAGCTGGCCTGGTCCATCCTCCATCGCCATCATCCGTTGATGGTGCACCTCATCCCGATTCGCCGATGCAATCTCGCGTGCGCCTACTGCAACGAGTACGACGCGACGTCGCAACCGGTGCCCCTGGCCGCCCTGCGCCGGCGCGTCGACCTCCTGGCCGGGTTGGGCACGGCCCTGGTGACGTTGAGCGGCGGCGAGCCCCTCCTCCATCCCGAGATCGATCAGGTGGTCGCGCACGTGCGCCGCCGGGGGATGATCGCGACCCTCATCACCAACGGCTATCTGCTCTCGCCGGACCGGATCGAAGACCTGAACCGCGCGGGCCTCGACCACCTCCAGATCAGCATCGACAACGTGGAGCCGGACGACGTGTCGATGAAGAGCCTGCGCCTTCTCGACCCGAAGCTGCGGTGGCTGAAAGAGCGCGCCCTCTTCGCCGTCAACGTGAACTCCGTCGTGGGGGGTGGGATCCGCAACCCCCGCGACGCCGTGGCCGTGACGCGCCGCGCGCGCGAGCTGGGCTTCTCGAGCTCGGTGGGCATCATCCACGACGGCCTGGGCCAGCTCCAGCCGCTGGAGCCGGGCGCGCTGGACGTCTACGAGGAGCTGCAGCGGCTTCGGCCGTTCAACGTCAACCGCGTCGATCGGCTCTGGCAGGACAACCTCGCCCGGGGCCGGCCCAACGAATGGCGCTGCCGCGCGGGCGCGCGCTACTTCTACGTGGACGAGTTCGGCTTCGTCCACTACTGCTCGCAATACCGGGGCGGAACGGGGACGCCGCTCGAGCGCTACACGCGCGAGGACATCCGGCGTGAATACGTCACGCGCAAGGCCTGCGCGCCCTACTGCACGATCAACTGCGCGCAACAGACGGCGCTCTTCGACCGTTGGCGGGCGCCGCAGGTCGAGGTCCCCGTGACCACGCCTCGACCTGCGGCGCGCGGCTGAAAGCGACGGCGGACGATCTGCAGCACGTTCGCCGTTTCCGGCACGGACGGCTCAGGGACGCCGTTCAAGCAGAAGACGACCCTCACATTGAGCCGCGGAGGAGGCTCGCGTCGGCGGCCTAGGATGAAGGGATGAGGATTGGTAGCGCTACCGGGAATCGAACCCGGGTCTGATGGCTGAGAACCATCCGTCCTGACCCCTAGACGATAGCGCCGTCGAAAGCAGTATAGAAGCGCGCTCGCGGGGGTGTCAATCAGAGTAAGGCCGCAGAGGCCGCAGCGACCGCGCGACCAGCCCAATCCCGCCCGCCAGCAACACGAGCATGATGACCGTGTTGTAGAGCGAGGTGGGCTGGAAATAGATCTGCAGGTTGACCAGGACCCCGGCGAAGATGATCACTGCGCCGCCCACCGTGAGCACCCAACCGATCACGCTCTTGCCGTCGAAGAAGAGCATCCCGATGCCGAACGCGAGGGGCAGCAACGTGAGGCCGAACGTGTGGGGGCCGAAGTAGCCCCAGAAGCCGGAAGAGACGGTCACCTGGTTCGTGATGAGGTACGCGCCCGCCACCGCCATGGCCAGGCCCAGGAAGAACTGGCCGACCCCGCCGCTGGTCCCGCCTGCGCCTCTCGTGCCCATCGTGGGCGCGATTATAGATGGTGAGCCTCGTCACCGTCTGAGAGCGGTGTCGGCCACATCGTGCGCGGCCTGTGATCTGGCTCCTAATCCCCCCCGCGGATTGACCCTACTTTCGAAGGGTCATCTCGGGAGGTCTGCCCATGCATGGTGCTCGAATTCGTTCCTTAGCCGTACTGCTCGTCTTCGCCGCCGCCGCCGTCCTCACCGCCTGCGGGGGCAATCCAGCGGGCTCCGACAGCCAGGGCGTCGTGGTCCGCGGCACGGTCCAGGGCGCGGGCACGCTGCGCGCGGCCAGCGTCGGCGCCACCAGCGCCGCGACCGTGACCGTCACCGTGCTGGAGAACCCCTCCATCACGACGACCGTCGCCGGTGACGGGTCCTTCACGCTGCGCGGCCTGCCCGAAGGCGGGTTCACGCTCATCTTCACGACGGGCGGAACCGAGATCGGCCGCCTGTCGTTCTCGGAGGTGAAGCCGAACCAGGAGATCACGCTGACCGTGCAGGTCACCACTTCCGGCGTCGTGCTGCTCGAGGAGCAGCGCAACGGCATCGGGCACGGCGACATCGAGATCGAGGGCGACGTCACGCAGGTCATCGCCCTCAACCCGGCCGGCGACAGCCGGTTCCTGATCAACGGCCACACCGTCGTCGCGCGGCCGGGCGCGACGGCCGTGCGCGAGGGCAACCGCTCGCGCAACATCGAAGACGTCACCCAGGGCCGCCACGTCCACGTCAAGGGCACCTGGCTCCCCATGGAGGGTTCGCTCCAGCCCGTCCTCGCCCAGGAGATCATCCTCCAGGGTGCCGAGGGGGACGACGATACGCAAGGACCGGGCAAGACCAATTGCGCCACCGGCCAGAAGATGGAGGTCGAGGGCCCGATCCTCACAAAGTCCGGCTCCATCATCACCGTCAACCAGCAGGGCAAGGAACTCTTCGCCTGCGAGGTGGGGAGCGCGAGCATCCGCAAGGGGAATACGACGTTCACCCTGGCTCAGCTTCAGGAGGGCTGGCGCGTGCACGTCTCGGGGACGGCAACCGGCCTGTCCGGCAACGTGTGCAACGTCTCCGCGAGCGAGGTCAAGGTCCAGCAGAACTGACGGATCGTTGGCGCGCTTCTTGCTTTTCAACCACTGACCCCCGCCTGCCCGGCGCAGGCGGGGGCGTGGTCGACCGATGAAAGAGCAGGAGCAACGTCAATGAAGAGAGCGCTCTCCGTCGTCTTTTTCCTGTTCGTGGCCTTCGCCGTGGCCGCGCCGCCGGCGCCGGCCTTCCAGGCCCGGACCGCCCGTTATTACGATCTCCAGCGGCTTCAGGACGACCTCGCCGTGCTGGACGACAGCCTGGCCGCGCTCCCGACCAGCCATCCGCGTTATCGGGAGTTCGAGGACCGCGCGAACGCCCTCCGCGAGGACCTCGGCCGGTTGAGGGACGACATGGATCGCGGCAGTGGCACCAGCCGTGACGTGAGCGTCACGCGCGACGCGGTCGACCGGCTGCGCGACCGGATCCATGCTCTCCACGGTGACATCGACAACGCCCTGAACCGGGGCTACAGCGGCCGCAGCAGCCGCAGCCTGGTCCTGCCCGAAGGCACGGAGATGACCGTGCGCCTCGAGCAGGCCCTGTCCTCCCGCACGGCCCGCGTGGAAGATCGCTTCGACGCCACGGTGGCGCGTCCCGTCTACGTGGACGGCCGGATCGTGATCCCCGACGGCAGCCGCGTGCAGGGCACGGTGACGATGGTCGAGCGCGCACAGCGGCCGGCCCGCGGCGGGAAGCTCAACCTCTCGTTCGATCGCCTGCTCCTCGACGACGGCACCACGGCCGACCTCAGCGCCCGTATCGTCCAGGTGAAGGAGGACATCGGCAGCGGCGGGACCTTGAAGCAGGGGGCGATCGGCGCGGCCATCGGCGGCATCCTCGGCAAGGTGCTCGGCGGTACGAAGGGCGCGATCGTGGGCGTCCTGCTCGGCGGCGCGGGAGGAGCCATCAGCTCCAGCGGGGACGACGTGGAGCTTCCGGAAGGCACCGTCTTCACGCTCCAGCTCGACCGCGCGACGAGCGTGCCCCGGCGGTAAGAGCCCCGGTCCCGTCTCCGTCTCCGTCCGTTGAGCCGATCTGACCCTTGGCGGGTGGTATAGTTCACGTTTTCGTCCGACCTCCCCCCCGCGTGCAAGGAGACGGCCCCGAGAGAATGTCGGTTCGCACTCGCATCGCCCCGTCGCCCACCGGCGACCCTCACGTCGGCACCGCGTACGTGGCCCTCTTCAACTACGCCCTCGCCCGCAAGCAGGGCGGGCAGTTCCTGCTGCGCATCGAGGACACCGACCGTCAGCGTAGCCACCCCGCCCGCGAGCGGATGATCTTCGAGGCCCTGCGCTGGCTGGGCCTCACCTGGGACGAAGGACCGGACGTGGGCGGGGCCTACGGCCCCTACCGCCAGAGCGAGCGTTTCGAGATCTACCGCCAGCACGCGGACGAGCTCGTCCGCCGCGGGGCCGCGTATCCGTGCTTCTGCACGCCCGAACGGCTGGAGGCGCTGCGGGCCGAGCAGCGCGAGAAGAAGCTGACCCTGGGCTACGACGGGCGCTGCCGGACGCTGGCCCCCGCGGAGGCGCAGCGGCGGAGCGCCGCCGGCGAGGCCCACGTGGTGCGCCTGGCCATGCCCGCCGACGAGGCGATGGCGGTCCCGGACCTGCTGCGCGGCGACATCCGCTTCGAGCGCTCGCAGATGGACGACCAGGTCCTGCTCAAGAGCGACGGCTTCCCCACCTACCACCTGGCCAACGTCGTCGACGACCACCTCATGCGCATCACCCACGTGATCCGCGCGGAGGAATGGCTCTCCTCGCTGCCCAAGCACGTCCAGCTCTATCGCGCCTTCGACTGGGAGATGCCCGTCTTCTGCCATCTGCCCCTGCTGCGTAACGCGGACAAGTCGAAGATCTCGAAGCGCAAGAACCCCGTCAGCCTGAACCACTACCGGCGCGCCGGGTTCTTCCCGGAGGCACTCGTCAACTACCTCGCCCTCATGGGCGGGGTCATGGCCAACGACCAGGAGGAGTTCACGCTCGAGGAGTTCGTGGCCGGCTTCTCGCTGGAGCGGATCTCCCTCGGGGGTCCCGTCTTCGACCCGCAGAAGCTGACCTGGCTCAACGGAAAGTACCTGCGGAAGATGGAGCCACCGGTCCTCCTCGCCCGGTTGCGCTCCTACCTCCTCTCCGACGACTACATGCTGCGCGTCCTGCCCCTGGTGCAGGAGCGCATCGACACCCTGGAAGGCTTCTTCGAGTACGGCCACTTCTTCTTCGCGGGCGAGGTGCCCTACGACGCCGCGGCCATGAAGCAGCTCGTGCCCAAAGGACGCACGCCCGCGGAGACGGCGAAGGCGCTGCAGCTCCTGCTGGAGGAGCGGATCGACCCGCTGCTGGAATGGGAGGCGGTGGCCATCGAAGCCGCGCTGCGCGCTCTTGCCGGGGCCGCGGGCTGGGAGGCCAAGGACGTCTTCATGACCGTGCGCGTGGCCGCCACCGGACGCGCGGCCACGCCGCCCCTGTTTGATACCCTGGCCGTCCTGGGCAAGGAGGTCGTGCGCCGCCGCTTGCGGCAGGCGATCCAGACCCTCAAGGCGGCCGGCCCCGCCGCCTGAGAGCGAAGAAGGACAAGATGGCCGAAGAGCCCCTCGACTTCATCCGCGAGATCGTCGCCGAGGACGTCCGCAGCGGGAGGCACCCTGCGCCCGTGACCCGCTTCCCGCCGGAGCCGAACGGCTACCTGCACGTGGGGCACGCCAAGTCGATCTGCCTGAACTTCGGGGTGGCCCAGGAGTTCGGCGGGCGCACCCACCTGCGCTTCGACGACACGAACCCCACCAAGGAGGAGCAGGAGTACATCGACTCCATCAAGGAAGATGTGCGCTGGCTGGGGTTCGACTGGGGGAAGCACCTCTACCACGCGTCCGACTATTTCGACCAGCTCTACGAGTGGGCCGAGCTGCTCGTGCGGAAGGGGCTCGCCTACGTCGACGACCTCACCGCCGATCAGATCCGCGAGCACCGCGGCACCTTGACCGAGCCCGGGAAGGAAAGCCCGTTCCGCAATCGCACGGTCGAGGAGAACCTCGACCTCTTCCGGCGGATGCGCAAGGGCGAGTTCCCGGACGGCGCGCGCGTGTTGCGCGCGAAGATCGACATGGCCTCGCCCAACATCAACCTGCGCGACCCCGTGATGTACCGCATCCTCCACGCCTCCCATCCCATGACCGCCGACAAGTGGTGCGTGTATCCGAGCTACGACTACGCGCACGGGCAGTCCGATGCGATCGAGGGCATCACCCACTCGCTGTGCACGCTCGAGTTCGAGGACCATCGTCCGCTGTACGACTGGTTCATCGAGCACCTGCCCGTCCCCTCGCGTCCCCGCCAGTACGAGTTCGCGCGCCTCAACCTCACCTACACCGTGCTGTCCAAGCGCTTCCTGCTGCGGCTGGTCAACGAGGGCCGCGTGCGCGGCTGGGACGACCCGCGCATGCCCACCATCTCCGGCCTGCGCCGCCGCGGCTTCCCGGCGGAAGCGCTGCGGCAGTTCGCGGAGCGGATCGGCGTGGCCAAGCGTGAGAGCGTGAACGAGTACGCCGCCCTCGAGCACGAGGTGCGCGACGTCCTCAACCGCACGTCCCCGCGGCGGATGGCGGTGCTGCGGCCGCTGCGCGTGGTCCTCACGAACTACCCGGAAGGCCAGGTCGAGGAGATCGAGGTCGGCAACAACCCCGAGGACCCGTCCGCGGGCACACGCAAGGTCCCGTTCGCGCGCGAGCTGTGGATCGAGGGGGACGACTTCCTGGAGGACCCGCCGAAGAAGTTCTTCCGGCTCGCCCCCGGCCGCGAGGTGCGCCTGCGCGCGGCGTACTTCGTCACCTGCCAGGAGGTGATCAAGGACGCCGCGGGTCAGGTCGTCGAGCTGCGCTGCACGTACGACCCGGCGACGCGCGGGGGCAGCGCGCCCGACGGACGCTCACCCAAGGCGACCCTGCACTGGCTCTCCGCCCGCCATGCGCAGGCGGCAGAGGTACGCCTTTACGATCACCTGTTCGCGAAGGCCGATCCCGGGGCGGACGGCGGCGACTTGCTGGCGGATCTGAACCCGAAGTCGGAGGAGGTCGTCACGGGTGCCTGGGTCGAGCCGAGCCTCGTTGGCCTCCCCGCCGGCACGCGCGTGCAGTTCGAGCGGCTGGGCTACTTCTGCGTGGACCGCGACAGCGCGGCCGAGCGGCCGGTCTTCAACCGCACCGTGACACTGCGAGACACCTGGGCGAAGCTCCAGGCGAAGGGCTAGATCGGCGGGACGGACGGGACCCTACTGGAGCGTTCCAACCTAAGCGGTCGCGCGGCGCGGACGCGTCTTGGGCACGCGCTCGCGCGGGATGTTGTACCGCTGCAGGCGCAGGTAGATGGTCCGCCGCGTCACGCCCATCAGCCGCGCCACGCGCGCGATGTTCCACTCGTTGCGGTTGAGGAGCAGGAGCAGCTTCTCGCGCTCCATGTCCTCGACCGGCGTCCGCTCGAGGTAGCTCTCCCACGCTTCCGCCCGGCTCGGCGCACGCTCGACGCTCGGCCCCACGTTCTCGCCCACGGCCTTGGCGATGATGCGGGAGAACTTGCTCAGGCGTTCGAGATCCTGGGACGTGCAGAAGTGGGGATCGAAGCTGTCCACGTAAAGCACCGCAGACAGGCCTTCCGCGCCCATCACCGGCACCATCACGAAGCTGACCGGGCCGGTGCCGTCGGTCTTGGGCAGCCGGCGCTCGCTGTTCACGTCGGGAACGTAGAACGGCTGCCCGGACTCGAGCGTCTCCCGCTGCGTGGCCCAGACAGTGTTGGCCGCATCCAGGACATGCTGGTCGATGCCGCGGGAGGCGAACAGCGCGATGCGTCCCTGCTCGTGCCCGAACACCGCGCCGCTGCGGCCGTTTGTGAGCGACATGACCACCTCGAGCGTCCGCTCCGCGAGACGCCGGGGATCGTCGGCGCCGACCACGAGGTCGGCGAATTGATCGATGAGATCGGCCCTTCTCTTCACGTTATATGCCCTCCCTGGACATCGTATATCAGGGAACTGCCTCCGGCGCCAGTCAATTCCTGTGCCGGCAAAGCTCGGTCACGACGTCGTAGAAGACCGCGACGGACCGGCGCATCGTGTCCTCGCGCACCCGTTCGTCGTCCCCGTGGGCCGTGGCGACTTCCTCCGACGTCGCCAGGAGAGGCGTAAAGCCGTAAGCCACGATGCCGGAAGGGCGAACGAGCACGCTCTCCGTGGCTCCGGACAGCATCTTGGTCGTGACCGGCACCCCGGGATAGTGCCGCCGGATCGTCCGTTCGATGATCCGGAACAGCTCCGTGTCCGTCGGGCTCTCGTTGGGGTTGCGGAAGGTCCCGATGGGGGCGATCTGGACCTGGGGATCGTCGATCACACCGCGCAGCTCGGCCAGGAACGCCTGCGGATCCTCGCCCGGCAGCAGCCGGACGTCGAGCTCCGCTTCCGCGCTGCCCGGGATCACGTTGGTCTTGTACCCCGCCCGGACGACCGTGATGGAGATCGTGTTTCGCAGCAGCGCCGAGGCCTCGCGATCCTCGTACAAGGCCGGGGCCGCTTCCGCATCGAGCAGGGCCTTGCGCAGGTCGCGATACCATTCCGCGCGCGGGCCATCCATGGTGGCCGCCTGGTCACGGAAGAAGCGCTCGACCACCGGCAGCACCTTCATCTCCGTCTTGTGCTGCCGCACGCGCTCGAGGGCTCGGACCAACCGATTGAGCGCGGAGTCGGCCAGCGGGCGCGATCCGTGGCCCGGAGTGCCGCTCGTGGTGAGCCGCAGCCAGAAAGGACCCTTCTCGGCGGTGTCGATGCCGAAGTACTGCGGCTTTCCGTCGTCCCCGATCACGTTCTCGCCGCCTTCGGTGATGAAGTACTCCGCCCTTCCCAGGCGGTCGCGCCAGCCCGCGGGGCCCAGCGCGCGCAAGGCACCCGCGAAGTCCACCTCCTCGTCGGCGGTGGCCAGGAAGTAGATGTCGCGGTCGAGGGCCAGGCCCTCGCGCTGGGCGCGGACAATCGTCACGAGCTGAAGGATGCCTTCCGACTTCATGTCCTGCGCCCCGCGGCCGTAGATGAGCCCGTCCTTCACCGCACCCGAGAACGGGGGCATCGTCCAGTGGCTCGCGTCCGCGGGGACCACGTCCATGTGGTTGGCGAGGATCAGCGCCCGGCGGCTGCCCGATCCCTTCAGCGTCGCGAGGAGGTTCGCGCGGCCGGGCGCGAACTCGTCGATCTCGGAGGGAATGCCCTCCTTGTCCAGGACCTCCTTGTAGAAGCGTGCCGCCTTCAGCTCGTTGCCGGGAGGGTTCGTGGTGTCGACCTGGAGGTACTGGCGCAGGAGATCGACCGCCATCTGCTCGTAGGAAGCGGGCGGGTCGCCCGCCGGCGCGGGGAGCGCCACCAGCGACAGGGCGAGGACCAGGGGAACCGGGCGCATGCCACCTCCAGCGGAGGCAGAGGATACCATCGCGACGTTCGACACCCCGTGGACGCAGGAGCTCGACGTCGATCGTCTCTTTCGAGCTAGTTGAAGCGGACGAAGAACCGGTTGGAGTCGATCCCGTCCACGTGGACGTAGATCTCCTGCTCGTGCGGGAAGCGGGCGGTGACGATCGGTCCCATGGGGTTCGACCCACGGACGTCGAGAGCGTCGGGGTTACCGAAACGCCACTGCACCGGGTAACGCGGGTTGGTCGGCACGCCGTCCTCGTCCTTCGCGGTGGCGTCGAGGTGCGCCCGACAACCGGGTGGGATCTCCGACGCGCCCTTGCTGTGCTCCTGGATCTGACCGTCACAGTCGACGTAGTACACGTTCGCGGACACCCGGGAGACGGGCGCATCGTTGTCGTTGATCTCGGGAGAAGCCGCGGGATTGGGAGTGGACGCGGGCACAGGGGTTGGGGTGGGAGACGGGGAGAGCGCGGGAGTGGCCGGGGTTCCGGCGACGGCTGCGGGCGCGCTCGGCGAGCCGCCACCACAGGCCGTCAGCAGGCAAAGGGCGCCCAGGGCGGCCTGCGCCGTGGAGATCCAGCCACCGGCTCGATGGTGGCCGCTTGCGCGTGTCATCGGGACGATTCCCTCCTGCCCAAAACGTTAGACTTTCTCATCTGAGGGCCGCTGAGTCAAGGGAGTACATGTCGCTTCGCGCTCTTCTCGCCCGGGCCGCCGTCTCGAAGCCGCTCAGTGCGACGCCTCCCTCGTGGTTGGGGGTCGCGCTGGTGCTGGCGTCGTTCGCCGTCGCGCACGGCCCACGCGTCGTCCACAACCTGCCGAAATGGCATTGGGAGGACGGGCGCCACTTCCACCACAACCGCCAGCAGATCCATTCGATCGCCGACTGCTTCTTCGAGCCCAGCGCCTGGGAGGGCGGCGCGGAAGCGACGTACCGCCCGCTCTCCGCCAACCTGTACTACTTCGCCGGCCGATCGCTGTTCGGCAACGACATCGAGGTCTATCACACGATCGACGCCCTGACCCACATCGCCAACGGAGTCCTGCTGTTCCTCCTCTGCCGCCCGCTCCTGCCCGGCCTCTTCTCGCTGATCCCGCCCGTCCTGTTCGTGTCGCGACTGGCGCACAGGCAGGACTTCGAGTACACGTCCAACTTCGACACGCTGTCCTACGCCGCGTTCTCACTCCTCGGCCTGCTCCTGTTCGTGAGCGCGCGCCGCCGTGAGCGGCGCCTTCCGGAGGCGCTCGCCGTGGGCGCCTTCGGGCTCGCGCTGCTGTGCAAAGAGGCGGCGGTGGTCTGGCCCGCGATCGTGACCGCCTACGGGTGGCTGTTCGACCGTTCCCGCGTGTGGCGCAAGTACGTGGCGGCCTGGGTGGTGGCCGGGCTGTGGCTCGTCTGCTATCGGGAGATGATCCACCTGCTCTATCCGAGCGGGACGCCGGGGTTCGTGTTCGACGTCACGCCGAAAGGACTCCTCACCCGATACGCGGCGTATCTGCTCTCGTTCCTGAACGTCCTCGTTCCCGACGTCGACCCGGAAAAGGCGGGCTGGGCGATTCCGCCGCACCTGAGCGCGCTCGCGGCGACCCCTCCGATGCGGGTCGCCATGGCCTGCCTCGTGGCCGCCGCGGCCGCGCTGATGGTCGCGGCGCGCTGGCGCCCGGCGCGCGTGGGCCCGTCCGGACGCGTGGCCGCCTTCGGGCTCGTGTGGTTCCTGGCCGGCACCTCGCCTTTCGCCGTCCTCGCCGACCGGCTCTTCATCCGGTACACCTACTTCGGCCATGCGGGGCTGGCCATCGTGGCGGGCGCCCTGGCCTCGGCGGTGACGCAGTCGATCCTGGAGCTGCGCACGCGCAAGGCGGAGGTCGGGACGCCAAAAGGCGACGTCGCCGCGGCCGGGGCCTGAGGGCCGGGCCCCGCCTGCGTTACGCGATCGGGATCGATCTCGGGGGAACACACATCAAGGCGGCGAGCGTGTCGGAGTCGGGAGAGATCCTCGACCGCGCCACCGGAGAGACGCGCGACCGCGCGGCGCCCGGCGCCTGGGTCGAGACGATCCGCAGTCTGCGCGCCCAGATCGAATCCCGCCGGGGCGGGCCCGCCGTGGGGATCGGCGTGGCCGCCCCCGGTCTCGCCGCGGCCGACGGCCGCTCCATCGCGTCCATCCCCGGCCGTCTGGCCGGCCTGCAGGGGCTCGATTGGGCCCGCGCCCTCGGCGCCGCCGTGCCCGTCCGCGTCCTCAACGACGGCCACGCCGCGCTGCTCGGCGAATGCTGGCGCGGGGCCGCCGCCGGGTGCCGCGACGTGGTCCTGCTGACCCTGGGCACCGGCGTGGGCGGAGCCATCCTCAGCGACGGCCGCCTGCTGACGGGCGCGACCGGCAAGGCCGGGCACTTCGGCCACATGACCCTCGATCCCGACGGCCCCCCCAGCATCGCCGGCATGCCGGGGAGCCTCGAAGGCGCGATCGGCAACTGCACGATCGAGGCGCGCTCGCATGGCCGCTTCCACGACACCCGGGCGCTGGTGGAGGCGCACGTCGCGGGTGACGCGGAGGCCACGCGGGTATGGCGGCGGTCGGTCTACCGCCTCGCCTGCGCGATCGCGTCGATTGCCAACGCCGTCGACCCCGAAGTCGTCATCCTCGGCGGCAGCATCGCCCGCGCGGGTGCTGCCCTGCTCGATCCGCTGCAGAGGTTCCTGGCCGACGTGGAATGGCGGCCCCTGGGCGGTGTGCGCGTCGAGCTCGCCGCCCTGGGCGAGATGGCGGGCGCGCTGGGCGCCGCCCAGCGCGCGCTGGCTCGCTGAACCGGCTCAGCGGTCCAGAGCCGCCCCGCCCGGCAACAGGTACTGGATCGGCCAGATCTCGCGCATCTGCTCGACGACGTCCGACCAGCGGAAGCGAGCGACGTCGGTCGTGGCCTGGACTTCGAGTCCGGGCAGTACCTTCGCGGCCGCGTCCGCCAGCGCGCCCGCTTCGCCGGAAGGGGCCAGGGCGAGCCGCGGCATCCCGAGCTTCTCCCGCGCGAAGCGCGCCACGATCTCGACGTCCTCGATGGCCTCCAGGAAGTAGGGACGGCCGGTCAGGAGCGAGTTGTAGACGTGGTTCGCGAGCACGCCGGAGAGCGGATTGAAGTAGGCCTTCGCCTCGTCCGCTTCCGCGAGCGTCGGGTCGTCGCCGGAGGCCGCGCGGTAGCGCATCCGGTTCTCGCCCACGCCACGCAGGTCGAAGGACAGCACCTCCTCCCCCGCGTCCAGCCGGCGCACGACCGCCGGCCAATCCGCGACTCCGACCTTGCCTTCGAGCGCGAGGGTGAGGACGGCGCGGCCGCGCGCCCCCGCCTCGCGATGGATGTGGAGGAGCGGGATGACCAG
>WNGB01001300.1_pt2 | contig 40847 bp, 36 predicted proteins | sample 5400681 | NCBI WGS metagenome assembly WNGB01 (sample SAMN13153367, study PRJNA577476) | soil metagenome | isolation source: 115 cm soil or saprolite under grassland replicate 2 | place: USA:California | collected 2016-06-15 | reverse complement strand
TGACGGTACAAGTTGGCGTTTTTCGGGGAGGTGTCGGGGCGTTTCAGCGTGCGCGGGCGCGGCGCGGGCCGCACACGATCGGGGTCGGGCGTTAGAGCGCGCTGGCGCGGCGGCCGCTGCCCCCGCCTCGGCCGCGCTTGGGGCTGCCCTGCGGTCCGCGGCGGCTGCGCACTTTGCGACTCGTTGGCGATGGCGCGTTACCGCGCAGCTCACCCGCCAACGCCTCGGCCGCGGTCCGCAGCTCGCGCAGGCGCTCGGGCGGAAATTGCCGCTCCAGGCGCTCGACCAGGCTGAGCGCGCCCTCGAGCTCCGCCAGCCGCTCGGGTCGCGCGTGCTGAAACGCCAACAGGCTGACCAGCAGAAACTCGAGCACCTGCTCATCGACCAGGCCCGGGTAGGTGCGCCGCGGCTCGGAGCCGAGCCTGAGCGCGGCGTCGACGCGCGGCAGGTGGCCCGACTCGCGCAGCGCCGCCGCCAGCTCCAGCGCATCGGCGGCGGTGACTTCCGCGGCGGTCGGGCCCAGTCGACGGCGCACGAACGGCTTCACCGTGTCTTCGGCGAGCGCGGCGTCCAACTCCGCCTCGGTCCGCGCTTCCACCACCACGCTGGGCCGCACCGTGATCGCTCCGAAGCGCTCGGACCAGCCACTCAGCCGCTCCTCGATGCGCTCGGGCAGCGGCCCCTGCGTGAGCCGCCCCAGCAGCCGGCGACACTCGCCGATCGACCCGCCGCTGCCCAGCGCAGCCGCGACGTGCTGCTGCAGTAGTCGATAGCGCGACAATCGACCGCGCTCTTCGAGCACCAGATAGCGCTCGGCGTCGAGCAAGGTGCCCAGCTCAGCCCGGGCGGGCGCGATCAGCTCGGCGATGCCCTCCCACTGACACGGCTCGGCCAGCGGCAACCGCTGCGCCGCGCGGCGGGCGAAGCGCGTGCCGTCGACGCTGCTGGCGACTCGGCCGAGCCAGTACAGCGGCCCCAGTACGATCAGCCGCAGCAGCGGAAGCTCGATCGAAGCCCACGGGCGCGACTCGAGCAGGAGCCGGCCGCGCGCGTCGAGTTGTTCGCGCACCAGATCGGGCGCTGTCTCGCGCAGCCACTCCGAAAATGCGTCCAGACCGATCCAACTGCCCTCGGGCAGTCGCTCGACCGCTTCGACCACGGCGGCGCGCACCAGGCTGGCGTCCGCGAGGTCTTCCGGGTGCTCGATCCCGATCTCGGCCAGCTCGGACCAACCGCGCAGCTCGGCATAGTTGCGCCACAGGCGCTCCGCGAGGCGCGGCGGATCGTTGAGCAGTCGCGGCAGGCCAGACCCGAGCGTGAGGCCAGCGTGTCCCCGACTCGCAGCGTCGAGCGCCGCGTGACCGTGGGCGACCAGCAAGCCGCTGGCGACGCCGAGCTGTCGGAAGAACGTCCAGCGCGCGGACCAGTCCCAGGCAGCGGGCTCCTCGGACCAGCCCTTAACTTCCGCCTCGAAGTCGGCGCCATTGCGCTGCAGTGTGCTCGCGAGCGCGAACAGGCTGAATGCGGAATCGGTCGTGCGGCGCTTGGCGGCGGCGGGGGCGGCGCCGGACTCGGTCGGCGGTGGCGCTTCGTCTAGCGGCGCTGGCAGCAGCTCGAACAGCTCCTCGGGCAGCGCGAAGACCTCGCCGCGGCGTGGGCCAGCGGCGGCGAAGGTGCGAAACAACAGGCCGCGCTCGACCAGCGCGGCGGCGGCGCCGGGCTGATCGCGGTCGAGCAGAAAGCCGCGCACTTCGCCACCACTCGCTCGCGCGGCCATGAGCGCCGCTTGTTCATCTGGCGCGAGCGACGAGATCAGCTCACGCAGGTAGGCGGTATCGCCCAGCCGCTCCACGAGCCGCTCGATGAGCTCGGCGCGGGTGGGCGCATCGTCAACTGGCAGATCGTGCGCAGCGGCAATGCGGCGCAACGCCCCCGTTGCCAACTCCTCGAGGGCGTCGCGCACGCGCACCGCGGCAGCGTATCAGCGCGCCGATCTGGTCTACGAGGCAGACGCGTCGGTCGTCACAACCGCGACTGATTCACCCACCGCTCGCTCCGCCCGCGGCCGTTTCAATGTGTATTGCCAGACCGTTCCGTCTGCGCCTTCGGTTTCACCCAGAGTGAGCACCGAGACGAGCTCCCAGCCCTCACCGCCCATGAGGTTCAGCAACTGGTTTGGACCCATCGGCTCGCGCTCGTAATCCCACATGTGGCCGCCAAGATGCACGACCGCGAGCTCGAGTGCTCCGCGGATGGGAACCGTCGCCGCCATCATCGTGAGATATTCCCAGCGCGTCACGCTCACCATGCTTGCCGCTGCGCGCTTCTGATGCCTTCAGCAATGTTGCGCTGCGCCCGCGAGTCCTCCAGATCCCGTCTTACAACGTCGCCCACCCCACTAACCAGTCCGAGCAGCCCGAAACCGACCGCTCGTTCCACCGTTGCCCCGACTCCCGGCCCGTCGCCTTTGGCCGCCGCAAGCGCTGCCTGTTGGCGCTGGTTTTCGAACGCCTGCCAGTGTCGAGCGAGCCGCACCGAAAGCTCATTGTCCGGCTGCCGATCGGGCAGGTAGAACCCGCACGTTTGGCAGTACACGTCGAACCGACTTGCCTGGTGATCCCCACCGGGGCACGACAGTAGCGTTGTTTCGACGGCGTGCATGGTCCCGTAAGAGTCAGTTCGGGCCAGCTCGATCCGTGCCGCCAGCAACACCACTTTGGAGTCCAACAAGCCCCGCTTGACTTCGTACATGAGGTCGCCAGCATCGAGCAGGCTTTGCGCGTCAACAGGATGAGTTGGCGTCCATCCGTCAGCCTCTGCCGCCGCCACCTGCGCCCTCAGTTTCGAGTTCACCTGCTCGCACACGACTGAGTTCATCTTCGGAACGGCCGCGCCGCTCCCCGACGCGAACTCGATACCCACTGGTATGTCCACTGTGCGACGACTTGAATCCACCAGGTCAGCCAACCCCAACCCCCCGCAAGCGTTCGAGAGTGCGCGCTACTGTACACCTCCACGCATGCGACATCAGCTTCTGTTATTGGCGGACCAGGCTGCCCACCTCGCGGTGGGCAGCTACCTCAGCGGCCGATGAACAGTGGCGCCATCACCAGGGTGATCGTGCTCAACAACTTGATGAGGACGTGCAGCGATGGACCGGCGGTGTCCTTGAACGGATCGCCGACCGTGTCGCCAACGACCGCGGCGGCGTGGGCATCCGTACCCTTGCCCAGCACAAGGTCGCCGTCGCCTTTCAGATGGCCGAGCTCGATGAACTTCTTGGCGTTGTCCCAGGTACCACCCGAGTTGTTCAGCACCGTGGCCAGGAGAATGCCGCCCATCGTGCCGACCATCAGCAGCGCCGCGGCTGCCTCGGCCCTGAGCACCAGGCCAACGACGATCGGGAACAGCACCGCCAGAAGTCCCGGCACGACCATCTCCCGCAGACCCGCTCGCGCGGTGATGTCGACAGCACGTGCGTAGTCGGGCCGCTCGGTTCCCAGCATGATGCCGGGATGCTCGCGGAACTGGCGGCGGACCTCTTCGATGATGGTTCCCGCGGCGGTGCCAACGGCTCGAATCGCTAGCGAGCTGAAGAAGAAGATCAGCATCAGGCCCAGGAAGCCGCCCAGGAACACCTCAACCTTCGATAGGTCGACCGGAAAGCTCTGCACGCCAGTGGCCTTCTTGATCTCATCGAGATACGCCGAAAACAGCAGGAAGGCCGCGAGCGCCGCCGAGCCGACCGCGTAGCCCTTGGTCAACGCCTTGGTGGTGTTGCCAACGCCATCGAGGACGTCGGTGATGTGCCGCACCTCGGCGGGCGCCTGCGCGAACTGGGCGATGCCACCGGCGTTGTCGGTGATCGGACCGAACGTGTCCATCGACAGGATGTAGGCGACCGTGGTCAACATGCCCATCGTGGCCACGGCGGTGCCGAACAGGCCAGGATTGACGCCACCAGCAGTCAGCGCGGGCGTGAGCGAACCAGCCTGGGTCCCGAACCAGTAGGACAGACCCAGCGCGATGGAAATGATGATCGCGGTAATGCCGGTGCTTTCGAGACCCACCGCGACACCCGAGATGATGTTCGTGGCGGGTCCGGTGCGCGAGGCCCTGGCTAGCTCTTGGACGGGTCGCCAGGCACCAGCGGTGTAGTACTGCGTGATGTACACGAACGCGACGCTGGTCAACAGACCCACCAGGCCCGACAACGCGAACCAGTAGTTGCCCTGGAGCATCACCCACACGGTGCCGACGATGCCGATCGCGGCCACGACGGTCATGGCCCAGTAGCCCTGATCCAGCTTGCGCTGCGGATCGCTCACTTCGCCGATTGCGACCGCCATGATGCCGACGATCGAGGCGACGATGCCGATCGAGCGCACGACCAGCGGGAAGAACACCCACGAGGTATTGCCGGTCGCGACATACAGGGCCACGCCGAGGATCATCGCGCCGATGTTTTCGGCAGCGGTCGACTCGAACAGGTCGGCGCCGCGGCCCGCGCAGTCACCGACGTTATCGCCCACCAGGTCGGCGATTACCGCCGCATTGCGCGGATCATCCTCGGGAATACCTGCTTCGATCTTGCCGACGAGATCGGCGCCCACGTCGGCGGCCTTGGTGTAGATGCCTCCACCGAGCTGGGCGAACAGCGCCACGAACGATGCGCCGAAGCCGAAGCCCACGATCTGGAACGGGACGTTGGCGACGCCGTCCCTCAGGCGATCGGCGGCCGAAGCCGCCGCTGGCGCGGCGTTGAAGCCGCCGAAGGCGGCGTAGATGCCGAGCACGCCGAGCAGGCTCAGCGCGACAACGAGGAAGCCCGACACGGCTCCGCCGCGCAGCGCGACGTTGATCGCATCCCTGACGCTGCGCTGGGCCGCGGCCGTGGTGCGCAGGTTGGCCTGTACGGCGATGTACATGCCGATGAAGCCCGCCAGGCCCGAGCAGAACGCGCCGACCAGGAAAGCAACAGACGTCTTGATGCCCTGTTCAGGGCTATTGGCAAGCACGCCGATGAGCACACCAATGATGATGGCGGCAACGATCGCGAGCGCGGCGATGGTGCGGTACTGGCGGTTGAGGAACGCCATCGCACCTTCGAAGATCAGGCTGGCGACCTCCTGCATTGCCTTGGTGCCGCGGTCGCGGGACAGCACATCGTTGGCGAGGTAGATGGCGAAGGCAATCGCCAGGAACCCTGCCAGCAGGACGACTGGCCAGAACTGCATAAAAGCCCTGTTCCTCCTACATTCCCGCCAGCCGCACCTTTGCGGCCGACGGCGGTCTGAGTGTCAGGGATGGCCGCCACCGTGCGGAGCGAGGCTCTTGTAGGAAGACCACGCACGGCGACGCTTCACACGCTGCGACCGAATTTTACATCAGGGGATGATTCAGGCAGTGTCCGCGGCCAGTTTGGGGGCACGGGATTGGGGCGGCGGGCGCAGGGCCAGGCGGAGGAGCAGTGGCGTCACCAGGGCGGTGACGAGCACGATGATGATGAGCGTTGAGAACAGCACATCGGTGATCAGCCCCGCCCCCAGGGCGATGCTGGCGACAACCAGCGAAACTTCCCCGCGCGAAACCATGCCCGCGCCGACGACGGCGCTCTGGCGCGTGGTCAAGCCACACAATCGGGCGCCCGCGCCACAGCCGACGATCTTCGCGACGGCCGCGGTCAGACCGGCCGCGAGCACGAAGCCGAGCATCGGACCGATCTGCTCGAGTCGCACGTCGGAACCCGTTTTGACCAGAAAGATGGGCACGAACAGACCGTAGGCCAGGGTGCGCATGCCGTCGGTGAGCTGCGGATACTTGTTGTGGCGGTTGATCAGCAGCCCAGCGATGTAGGCGCCCGTGATCGGCGCCAGGCCAGCATTCTGCGCCGCCACGCCGTAGACCAGTGCGATAGCCAGCGCGACCGCGAGCGTGACCTCGGCGCCGCGCATCGTGTGGGTCTTGTTCAGGAACCAGGTCAGCAGGCGTGGCGCCAGCGTGGCAGAGAACAGGAAGAACACGACCAGCGCGAGCAGCAGCAGCGGCACATTCGCGGTGCTGCTGCCAGTGGCCACGATGAGCGCCGAGAAGGCAACGAGGCCGATGACGTCGTCGACCACCGCCGCGCCGAGCACCGTCGTGCCTTCGAGCGTCTGCAGGCTCTCGAGCTCGATCAATGTCTGGGCGGTGATGGTGACTGAAGTGGCCATCAGGATCACGCCCGCGAATACGGACTCCAGCCATGACAGCCCGAAGAGCAGCCCGATGGCGACGCCGCTGACAAGCGAGATGACGGCGCCGCCACTGGCCGCGCTCACCGCTGCGCGGCGGCTGGCATGCAGCTGCTCCCAGTTTGTTTCGAGCCCGACCAGGAACATCAGCAGGACGACGCCGAGATCGGACATCTCTTTGAGCAGCGGCTGCGTGGACTGCAGCGCCGGTAGTGGTCCGAGCGCGGTGAAGACGGTACCGAGCACCAGCCCGGCAAGGAGTTGGCCCACCACTGGTGGGATCCCCCAGCGCATCACGACATCGCCGGCCAGCTTGGCAGCGATCAGGATGACGGCGATCTCGAACAGGAACATCCGCGGTGGCTGAAGTCGAGGGTAGCGACCCTCTTGAACCTACGCTAAGTGCTCAGGTGACACCTGAATATGGCGAGCCGCTGGCCGGCGGCAACATGTCGGGCGAAGTCTGGCGCATCGGGGACACGGTGCGGCGGCGTGCTGGGCCGTGGACGCCCGCGGTGCACGCGCTGCTGCTGCACCTCGAACAGCGTGGCTTCGCAGCCGCCTGGCTCAAGCAGCTCACGTAACGAGATCGGCGCGAAGCCACGGCGCATTAGCATGTAGGACAACGGGAGAGATCGTGCGATGACCTCCAGCTCAGCGGCAGCGGGAGCCTTCGGCTCGGCCCGCGCAACGCTAGATACGGCCGCCGGGACGGTTACCTACTACCGGCTCGGCAGCCTGATTGAAGGCGGCAACCGGCAGGTCGAACGGTTGCCGATGACCGTGAAGGTCCTGCTCGAGAACCTGCTCCGCAATGTCGGCAACGGCGTGGTGCGTGACAACGAAGTCGAGGATCTGGCGAACTGGTCGCCCACGTCTACCGAGCTGCGCGAGTTTCCCTTCTATCCAGCGCGGGTGCTGCTGCAAGACTTCACGGGCGTGCCCGCGGCGGTGGACCTGGCGGCGATGCGGTCGGCGATGGCCCGTCTCGGCGGCGATCCCAAACGGATCAACCCACTCGTGCCCGCCGATCTCGTGATCGACCACTCGGTGCAGGTCGACTACTTCGGCAGCGCCGACGCCTTCGGGCTGAACGTCGAGCGCGAGTACGAGCGTAACCAGGAGCGCTACGCCCTGCTGCGGTGGACGCAGCAGGCGTTCGAGAACTTCCGCGTCGTGCCCCCGGGCCGAGGCATCGTGCACCAGGTCAATCTGGAGTACCTGGCCAGCGTCGTTCACCGTAACACCCGCGGCAATGAGACAGCGGTCTACCCCGACAGCCTGGTCGGCACCGACTCGCACACCACCATGGTCAACGGCCTGGGTGTGCTGGGCTGGGGCGTCGGCGGCATCGAAGCGGAAGCGGTTCTGCTCGGGCAGCCGCTCTACCTGCTCACGCCGGAAGTCGTGGGCTTCCGCTTCACCGGCCAGCTCCCCGAGGGCGCTACCGCCACCGATCTCGTCCTCACCGTGACGCAGATCCTGCGCAAGCGCGGCGTCGTCGGCAGGTTTGTCGAGTTCACCGGCGCGGGCCTGAGCCAGCTCGGCCTGGCTGACCGCGCCACCATCAGCAACATGTGCCCCGAGTACGGCGCCACTGCGGCACTGTTCCCGGTCGACGACGAAACCCTGCGCTATCTCAGACTCACCGGCCGCGACGCGGCTCAGATCGACCTGGTCGAGCGCTACGCCAAGGAGCAGGGGCTGTTTCGCACCGACGACGGCGCAGAGCCACAGTTCAACGATCTGCTGGAGCTCGATCTGGGGACGGTCGAGCCAAGCATGGCGGGGCCGCGGCGGCCGCAGGATCGCGTGACCCTGGCGCAGGTCGCGAACAGCATTCGGACCGCGTTCCCAGATCAGTTCGCACCGCACGCAAATGGTGATGGGGCTTCGATCAAGCTGATCGACAAGGACGCCGGCACCGTGACCCAGGTGCCAGTCAACACCCAGGCGCCAGGCGTCGACATCGAGATCGGTGGCCACAAGGCGCACCTGCAGCACGGCTCGGTGACGATCGCGGCCATCACGAGCTGCACCAACACGTCCAATCCGCTGGTCATGCTCGGCGCGGGGCTGCTGGCCAAGAAGGCGGTCGAGAAGGGCCTGAGCGTCAACCCCGCGGTCAAGACCAGCCTGGCGCCTGGCTCGCGCGTGGTCACTGACTACCTCAAGCGGGCGGGGCTGATGCCGTACCTCGAAGCGCTGCAGTTCCACGTGGTCGGCTACGGCTGCACCACGTGCATCGGCAACAGTGGTCCGTTGCCCGATGCGGTCGCCGAGGCCGTGCAAGATAACGGTCTGGTCGTCGCGGCGGTGCTGAGCGGGAATCGAAACTTCGAAGCACGCATCCACCCCCAGGTGCGCGCTTCGTACCTGACCTCACCGCCACTGGTGGTGGCCTTCGCGTTGGCCGGCACCGTCGACACCGATCTCACGCACGATCCGATCGGGCTCGATCGCAACGGCAGCCCGGTCTATCTCAAGGACCTGTGGCCAACCCAAGAGGAGGTGCGCGAGACGCTGCAGCAAGCGCTCGGGCCCGACCTGTTCCTGCAGGAGTACGCCGAGGTCTTCGACGGCGACGAGCATTGGCAGGCGCTGCCGCTGCCCGAGCAGGGCGATCTGTATGACTGGGATCCTGTCTCGACCTACGTGCAGGAGCCGCCGTACTTCAAGGGCCTCACGACGATGCCCGGTCCGCTGTCAGACATCGAGGCGGCGCGGGTGCTGGTCATGCTCAGCGACTCGATCACCACCGACCACATCTCCCCGGCAGGCTCGATCCCGAAGGACAGCCCGGCGGGACGGTATCTGATCGCGCACGACGTACAACTGCGTGATTTCAATAGCTACGGCGCCCGACGCGGCAATCACGAGGTCATGATGCGCGGCACCTTCGGCAACGTGCGGCTGCGCAATGAGCTGGTGCCTGGTCGGGAGGGCGACTGGACGTTGAAGCTGCCCGCCGACTGGACGATCGACCCGCAGGGCGAGGCGCAGCGCATCTACGACGCCTCCATGGAGTACCAGGCCGAGGGTGTGCCGCTGGTGGCGATCGCGGGCAAGGAATATGGCAGCGGCTCGTCGCGCGACTGGGCCGCCAAGGGCAGCGTCCTGCTGGGCATCCGCGCGGTGGTCGCGGAGAGCTTCGAGCGCATCCATCGCAGCAACCTGGTCGGGATGGGAGTGCTGCCGCTGCAGTTCATGCCTGGCGAATCGCGGCAATCTCTCGGGCTCACTGGTCGTGAGATGTTCTCGGTCTCGGGCATCGCCGAAGGGCTGGTGCCAGGCAAGGTGCTCACGGTACGCGGCAAGCGCGGTGACGGCACTGAGTTCTGGTTCGAGGCGCGGTGTCGGATCGATACGCCGATCGAGATCGAGTACTACCGCCACGGCGGCATCCTGCCGTATGTGCTGCGGCTGTTGTTGGGCTAGGCGCGGGCAGTGACTTGCTGAGCTCGCCCTCACCCTAGCCCTCTCCCAGAGGGAGAGGGGACACAGTACAGAACGGGCCTCCCTAGTACGCATAACGTTAGTATCTCGGCCATGGGTGGCACGACTGACCTTGGGTACTTCCGCTTCCCTTCGCTGCACGATGACGACCTCGTCTTCGCCTGCGAGGACGATCTCTGGCACGTCAGCGCGAGCGGTGGCCGTGCCTATCGCTTGACGGCAGGCGTAGGCGAGGCCAGTCGTCCCCGTTTCTCGCCAGATGGCTCGCGCATCGCCTTTGTCGGCCGCGAAGAGGGCCCGGCCGAGGTGTACATGCTCCGCGCGAACGGCGGACCAGCCCGTCGACTCACCTTTGAAGGCAGCGGACCGGCGTGCGCCGTCGCCGCCTGGACCACCGACAGCCAACGCGTCGTCTACTCGACGTCGGCGGGTCGACCGTTCAGCCGCGAGTACTGGCTCAGGGAAGTCAACGTCGCCGCGGGGCCTGGCCAGTTGTCGAAGCAAGTGCCCTGGGGACCCGCTAGCGCGCTCAGCTTCGGGCCGGACGGCGCGCTCGTGCTTGGTCGCAACACCGTGCGCGACCCCGCGCACTGGAAGCGCTATCGCGGCGGCACCGCTGGGACTCTGTGGATTTCAGAACAGAGCAACCCTAACCCCTTGATAAAGCCTCTCCCAGAGGGAGAGGGAGCCATTTTCCGCCCGCTCATCAAGCTCGACGGCAACCTCTCCAGTCCCAACTGGGTCAATAACCGGGTCTACTTCCTGTCGGACCACGAGGGCTACGGCAACGTGTATTCGTGCACGCCGTCAGGCGAGGACCTGCAGCGCCACACGGATCACGCTGAGTACTACGCCCGCAATCTCAGCACTGATGGCCAGCGACTCGTCTACCACGCGGGCGCGGACATCTACCTGTTGGACCCAGCCAGTGACAGTCCGGCCAGGCTCGACATTTCCCTGGGTAGCTCGCGCACCCAGCGCCAGCGACGTTTCGTGCCCGCGCCGCGGTTCTTGCAGAGCGCAACGCTCAGCCCGGACGGCAGTGGATTAGCCATCTCTGCGCGAGGAAAACCGTTCACCTTCCACAACTGGGAAGGGGCGGTCTCGCAACACGGCGCCCCCGATGGCGTGCGCTATCGCATGGTCACCTGGCTCAACGACCACAAGCGACTGATCTCAGCCGCATCCGACGGCGACTCGCCTCGCGAAGTGCTGACGATCCTGACGGTCGATGGCTCCGCGCCGCCCCGCGCGCTGGACGACCTCGATGTGGGGCGCATCGTCGACCTCGACGTGACGCCGACAATCGACGCGGTCGCAGTCGCCAATCACCGCAACGAGTTGCTGTACATCGACCTCGGTGGCGACAAGCCAACGCTGAAGCAGCTCGACCACAGCCCGTTCGGGCGCATCGAGGGCATGGCGTGGTCGTTCGACGGTCGGTGGCTGGCATACGGCTTCTGTGATACCGCGCAGACCTCGGCCATCAAACTGATCGAGATCGAGACCGGCCAGACTGCCTTCGCTACGCGGCCGACCCTGCGGGATTCGCGGCCAGCTTTCGATCCCGAGGGCAAGTACCTGTACTTCATCGGCCAACGGGACTTCGACCCGGTCTACGACGAGCTGCACTTCGACCTGGGCTTTCCCAAAGGCTCGCGACCGTACGCGATCACGCTGAAGAAGGACCTGCTCAACCCGTTCGTTGCGCGCGCAAAACCGCCCGAGAGCGCGGAAGCAGCCGCGAAGAAGAAGGCTGAGGAGGAAGAGGCGCCCGCGGCGGCACCGCGGATCGAGATCGACCTTGACGGCATCACCGATCGCGTGCTGGCTTTCCCGGTGCCCGAGGACCGCTACGGCCGCATCATGGGCATCAAGGGCAAAGCGCTGTTTTCGAGCTACCCAATTGAGGGCGCGCGCGGCCATCGCTACGAGGATGGCCCGAGCGCCCGCGGCGTGCTCCAGGTCTACGACTTCGACTCGCAGAAGCTGGATCGCATTGCCGACGGCATCACCGACTTCTGGGTCGGCCGCGACGGCAAGACCATGCTGTGCCAGGCGAGCGATCGTCTGCGCGTGCTCAAGGCTGGCGAGAAGGCGCCCGACAAGAAGGACGCCGACAAGCCAGGGCGCGAAAGCGGCTGGGTCGACCTGGGTCGGGTGAAAGTCTCCATTCAGCCCGCGGCCGAGTTCCGCCAGATGTTCCAGGAGGCGTGGCGCCTGCAGCGCGAGCAGTTCTGGACCGAGGATCTGTCGGGCATCGACTGGGACGCCGTCCATCGCCGCTACCTGCCGCTGGTGGACCGCGTGACCACTCGCTCCGAGTTTTCGGACCTGCTGTGGGAGGTGCAAGGCGAGCTGGAGACATCGCACGCGTATGAAATGGGCGGCGAGTATCGCAAGGGCCCCGACTATCGCCAGGGTTTCCTCGGCGTCGACTGGGAATTCGATTCGGGCAGCGGCGCGTATCGGGTCGCGCACATTGCGAAGGGCGACGTGTGGGATTCTGATGCCACGTCGCCGCTGACCGCGCCAGGGGTCAATCTGCCGGTTGGAAGCCTGGTGCTGGCAATCAACGGCCAGCCGCTCGGTGCGAACGTCACGCCCGGCGAGCGCCTGGTCAATCTGGCTGGCAGTGAGGTCGTGCTCACGGTGCGTGGACCGGACGACAAGGAGCCGCGCACGGTGACCGTCAAGGCGCTGGCCGATGAGCGACCGGCGCGCTACCGCGACTGGGTCGAAGCCAACCGCGAGAAGGTGCACGAGGCGACGGCGGGACGGATCGGCTACATCCACGTGCCCGACATGGGCGCCGAAGGCTACGCCGAGTTCCATCGCGCGTACCTGGTCGAGTACGACCGCGATGCGCTGGTGATCGACGTGCGCGTCAACGGCGGTGGTCACGTCTCGGGCTTGCTACTCGAGAAGCTGGCGCGCAAGCGCGTCGGCTATGACTTCCCGCGCTGGGCGTCGCCCAAACCGTATCCAGACGAGTCGCCGGCTGGACCGATGGTCGCCCTGACCAACGAGCTCGCGGGCTCGGACGGCGACATCTTCTCGCACACGTTCAAGATGCTGAAGCTCGGCCCGCTGGTCGGTAAGCGCACCTGGGGCGGCGTGATCGGCATCTGGCCGCGCCACCGGCTCGTGGATGGCACCGTGACGACACAGCCCGAGTTCTCCTTCTTCTTCGACGACGTGGGCTGGCGAGTCGAGAACTACGGCACCGATCCGGACATCGAGGTCGACAATGCTCCGCACGACTACGCGCGCGGCGCCGACCCGCAGCTCGATCGCGCCATTGCGGTCGCGCTAGAGGTGTTGGCGAAGCAGCCGCCGCATCGTCCTCGACCGACCGACCGGCCGCGGCGCAAACCACCGGTGCTCGCTCCGCGAGCAGGGGTCCCGGTGGGCGCGGCGCCGAACGGAGCGGTGAGCCGTGAGCCCGCAAGCGCGCCGACACGTGACCTGTCATCCTGAGCGGAGCGAAGGATCTCGGTTGCTCACCGTGAGATCCTTCGGCTCGCAGGCTCGCCTCAGGATGACATTCCCGGGCTGATGCTCCGCGACCCGTGGCTGCGCGCGCTGGCCATCCTTGGCTGTGCGATTGCCGGCTTCTACCTGATCGGCCTGCTATGGCAGGTCGTCCAGGAGCTCGCGGACATCATCATGCTGTTCTTCCTGGCATGGCTGATCGCCTTTGTTCTCGAGCCCCTGGTGGGGACGCTCGAAACGCGGGTGCCACGCCTGGTGGGCATTGGCATCACGTACGTCACGCTGCTCGTCCTGCTGTCACTTGGCGTCCTGCTGCTGGTGCCGGCGCTGGCGCTGCAGACCGTCGAGGTCGTGCGCAGCATGCCGAGCTACGTCGAGCAAGGCGGGCAGGTGCTCACCGACCTGCAGAACTCGACCAACAACTGGCTGCTCGACCATCGCAGCCCGATCCTGATCGATCTCAAGTCGGCGCTGAATCCACAAGAGCTGAGTCGCCGAGCCGACGCCCTCGGGCCGCAGGTCCTGGGCAATGTCGTGGGCTTCGCCACCGGCGCGGCCACGCTGCTCGTCGAAGTGCTGGCGTTGATCATCCTGTCGTTCTATTTCATGGCCGACGGCGCTCGACTGGCCGATTCCTTCATCTACGCACTGCCCCTGCGCGCACAGGATGATGCCCGCTACCTGGTCGCGAACATCCATCGCGCGTTCGCCGGCTTTCTTCGCGGGCAACTCATTCAGTGTCTGGTCGGAGGAATTGGCACGGGCGTGATCATGTCCGCGTTGAACGTGGACTACGCGCTGCTGGCGAGCGTGATCGCCGGGCTGGTGCTGTTCATCCCGTTCATCGGTCCGCCGGTGGCGGTGGTGCTGCCGGTCACGATCGGCCTGCTCACGCATCCCGAGGTCACGATCTACCTGTTCCTGGCCCTGCTGGCGTTGCAGCAGGTGATTTTCAACGTGCTAGCGCCCCGCCTGCTGAGCCACCACGTGGGCTTGCATCCGTTGCTGGTGTTCTTCGCGGTGCTGACCGGCGCGCGAGTTGCAGGTATCTGGGGTGCGATCTTCGGCGTGCCGATCGTCGCGGTTCTTGCGGCAATGACCTCGTTCTACCGCGCGGGTCATGAGGAGCGTGTGGCGCGACTGCAGGAGGAGCTGCCCGGGCAGGAGCTGGTCTCGGTCGATCTCACTCCAGTCGAAGCGCCCGACGCCGAGCTGATCACGAGCGGGAAGGGAGTGCGCACTACGTGAAACGGGTAAGAAAAGCCGTAATCCCGGCCGCCGGTCTCGGCACACGCTTCTTGCCGGCCTCCAAAGCCGTGCCCAAGGAGATGCTGCCGATCGTCGACAAGCCCGTGATCCAGTACATCGTCGAGGGCGCCGTCGCCTCTGGCATCGAGGAAGTGGTGCTGATCACGGCTTCGACCAAACGCGCCATCGAAGATCATTTCGACCGCTTCTTCGAGCTGGAATACCGTCTCGAAGCCGCTGGCAAACACGATCTGCTCGAGGAGGCGCGGCGGCCGGCAGAGATGGCCAAGTTCATCTTCGTGCGCCAGGGCTCGCCGCTCGGCAACGGACACGCCGTGCTGCTGGCCAAGGAAGTGGTCGGCGACGAGCCGTTCGCGATGCTGTGGGGCGACGACATGGTCCTTGGCGATCCACCGTTCGTGCGGCAGCTCGTGGATGCCCATCACCGCACTGGCGGCTCAGTCGTGGGAGTCATGTCGGTGCCACCTGAGGACGCGATCAAGTACGGGGTGATCGAAGTCGCCGAGCGCCTCGACTCACGTCTGGTACGGGCATCACGCATTGTCGAGAAGCCGCCGCGCGATCAGGTGCCGTCGAACCTCGCCGCGGTGGCGGGCTACGTCCTTACCCCGGACATCTTCGAATACCTGGAGCAGACTTCGGCGGGCCAGGGTGGCGAGATCTGGCTCGCCGACGGCGTACAGAAGATCGCCGCCGAGGGCAATCTGTACGCGCTCGAGTTCGAGGGCCGACGCTACGACGCCGGCAACAAGCAGGAATTCCTGCAGGCCACCGTCGATCTCGCGCTTGCGCGCAGTGACCTGGGGCCCGCGTTTCGCGCTTACCTCGAGGAGAAGTTAGGGGCTAAAGTAGCCCGCTAGGTGGGCAACACAGGCCGCGCGGTCGTCTTTGTTGGCGGCGGAAAACCGTTCGAGATCCGCGAGTACCCCGTGCCCGAGCCGGTGCCCGGCGCGGCCCTGGTCAAGATCAGCCTGGCCAATGTGTGTGGCTCCGATCTGCACGTGTGGCGGGGTGAGCTCGATCCCGAAAAACGCGGCCGAGCGCTGCCAGTCCACCAGGGTCACGAAGGGACGGGTCGCATCGCCGCGCTCGGCGAGGGTGTCACCACCGACTCACGCGGTGAGCCGCTCGAAGTCGGCGATCGCGTCGTCTTCGCCTATTTCTTCCCGTGTGGGCGCTGCCGCAACTGCCTCAAGGGCAAAACCATGGCGTGTCCCAACCGCATGCATCCGCGGGCGACATCGTGCGAGCACTGGCCGCACTTCAAAGGGACCTTCGGCGACTACTTCTACCTGTACCCCAACCACATCGTGTTCAAGGTGCCTGACGACCTGTCTGATGAGCTGGTCGTGGGCGTCAATTGCGCGATGGCCCAGGTCACGTGCGGCTGGGACGTGGCGCAGCTGGCGGTAGGCGAGAGCGTGGTGATCCAGGGCGCTGGCGGCCTCGGGCTGTACGCCATCGCGGTGGCGCGCGAGCGCGGCGCGGGCCGCATCGTCGTGGTCGACGGAGTGCCCGAGCGACTCGAAGTCGCCTCGATGTTTGGCGCCGATGACTTCGTCGATCTGCGTGAGCTCCCGTCGGCCTCGGCTCGCATTCAGCGTGTGCGGGAGCTGACTCGCGGCGGCGCGGATGTCGTGATGGAGGTCGGCGGCTTCCCGGCGATCACCGAAGAAGGCGTGCAGATGGTCGCGCCCGGGGGGCGCTACGTCGAGATCGGCAACATCAGCCCAGGGCTGACGTATTCAGCGGACCCGAGCTACTGGGTGGTGCAGAACATCAGCATCCTGGGCGTGAACCACTACGAGCGGCGTCACCTGCTAGAAGCGCTTTCGAACCTGTCTCGCACGCGGCAGAAATATCCGTTCGACAAGGTCGTGTCGCACAAGTTCCCGCTGGAGCAGGTCAACGAGGCCTTTGCCGCGCAAGCGACCGGCCAGGTGACCCGCTCCAGCCTCGTGCCCTGAGCGCTACACGCCGTGCGGCATGCGCTTGTCGCGCACCGGCGCTGGAATTGCTTTCTGGACAGCGTTGCCGCGGCGCGGTGGGCGGCTCACCGTGGTGCCGTCGAGGTGGTCGGACGGCAGCATCGGCACGAACGTCGGCAGATTCTGCGCTCGAGTCTGGGTGAACGCTTCGTAGCCTGAGGCCAGCCTGATCAAGGCCGGCTCGCTGAAGGCCGTGCCGAGGAAGCTGATCCCGAGCGGCACACCACCAGGGCAGCAAGAAGAAGCTTGCGCATCTGCCAAGTTTCCCGCCCAAGAGGGCTGGCACCGTGAGGGCCTCCGGGCCGCGCGCGCCATTCTAGGCGGCTTCTCCGCGGTCGGGACTCTAACGCCGGCTTACGGCTCGATCTGCTTCGTGCTGCCGCCTTTGGCCTGAACGGTGATATGCGACATCGCAGTCGCGCCCGGTGCGCCGTGCCAGTGGTGTTCGCCCGCGGGGATCAGCACCACGTCGCCCTGCGAGATCGTGCGCTCCTCATGATCATTGGCGACCACGCCCGTGCCTTCGGTCACGATCAGGATCTGATCGCTGGTGTGCACGTGCATCTTGTTGCGCGAGCCAGCGCTGAACGCGACCACACTGAAGTTGAAACTCTCCGATTCTTCGGGCTTCACAATCAACTGCCGGTACACCTGCGAGCCTTCGAAGAGCGGGTTTGCCTCCACGGGCTCCTTGGGCAGCGAGCTGAGCTTGACAACTTTCATGCAGCTACCTTCTCCAGGCCAAAAGTTTCAGCGGCGGTATCGGCAATCATGCGCCCGATCGCGAGTGACGACGTCGCGCCCGGCGACGGCGCATTGCGCACATGGACGATGCGATTGCCCTGTGTATTGAAGACGAAATCGTCGACCAGCGCTCCGTCCGGTCCGAGCGCCTGCGCACGCACACCCGACGGGCCGGGCAGCAGGTCAGCCATGGTCAGTTCCGGGATATACACCTGGCACGACTTCAAGAAGGATTCCTTCGAGAAGTCGCGCACCATCTCGCCCATGCCCGTTTGCCAGAACTTGCCCGCGAGTCTCTGAAAGCCCGAGTAGGAGACCGCGTCGAACAGATCGCGCGGCCGGAAGTCGAGCCGCCCGTAGCCCTCGCGGGCAAAAGCCAGCACCGCGTTCGGGCCCAGCCACACCGAGCCATCCTCGATGCGCCGCGTGGTGTGGACCCCCAGGAACGGAAACGATGGATCGGGCACCGGATAGATCAGGTTGCGCGCCAGGTAGGTACGGTCGGGTCGCAAGATCCAGTAGTCGCCGCGGAACGGGACGATGCGCGGATCGCGCGGCGCTCCCGTGAGGCGGGCGACGCGATCGGCGTGCAAGCCCGCGCACGCGACGACGTGCTTCGCCTGCACCTCGCCAGCGCTGGTGTGCAGTACGACCTCGGATGGCCGGTCTTCGAAGCGTTCCACGCCATAGCCGGGCAGGACGTCGCCGCCGCTTTGAGCAATGTCGTCGGCGCACGCGCGGGCAACGCGACTGTAGTCGACGATGCCCGTATTAGGCGACCACAGCGCTTTGATCCCGGCACAGTGCGGCTCGATCTCTTTTAGCAATTCGGGGCCGATCATCTCCAGCCCCTGGACGCCGTTGGCCTGGCCGCGCTGCATCAGGTTCTCGAGGCGCGGGATCTCCGACTCATTGGTGGCAACGATGACCTTGCCGCAGCGATCGGTAGCGATGCCCTTCTGCTCGCAGTAGGTGTAGAGCTCGCGCTGCCCCTGCACGCACAGCTTCGCTTTGAGCGAGCCCGGGGCGTAGTAGATGCCCGAATGCAGGACACCGCTGTTATGGCCGGTCTGGTGGCGACCGATGCTCGGCTCCTTGTCGAGGATGCCGAGGCGCAGCTTCGGATAGCGGGTCAGTAGCTCGCGGGCGACCGCCAGTCCGACGATGCCAGCGCCCACGACCACGACGTCATAGCTCCGCACCAGGTAACGGTAGCAGGGCTCGATGTCATCCCGAGCTTGCGAGGGATCTCGGCCGCTGACCTGAGATCCCGCGGCTCGCAGGCTCGCCTCGGGATGACAGGCAATCCGTAGAATGCAGCGTGGCTCATCTGACCCCAACGGCAGCACGGCTCGCGGCCTGGCTCAGCGGTGACAAGAAGTCGGCTTTCGAACGAACCGTGGCAAATCCGGCCGCGATGGGCATGGGCCAGGACCTGATTGGCTTTGGCGGTGGCCAGCCCGCCACCGAGCTGTACCCGTTGGAAGCCCTGCAGCGGGCGTTCTCGAAAGCCATTCTTGAGGACGGCCCCGACGTCCTGCCGTACGGCCCAAGCGAGGGCCTCCTCGCCTTGCGTCAGATCATCGCTCGGCGACTGGCCAAACGCGGAATCATCATAGGTCCCGATAACGTTCTGATCACCACCGGGTCACTCCAGGGACTGCACCTGGTCGGTCGCATGCTGCTCGACCACGGCGACACCATCGTCACCGAGGCGCCCACGTTCATGGGCGCGCTGACCACCTGGGAGAACCAGCAGCCGCGCTATCTGACGGTGCCCGTGGATGACCACGGTATGCACGTCGACGAGCTCGAGGCGGCGCTGCGCAAGAGCGCCCAGAAACCCAAGTTCATCTATCTGCTGCCGACCTTCCAGAACCCATCGGGCGTGTCGCTCAACCTCGAGCGCCGCCAGCGGCTCCTGGAGCTGGCCGAAGAGCACAACCTGTTCATCATCGAAGACGATCCGTACGGCGAGTTCTGGTTCGATGACGGGGTCGAGCCCACGCCACCGCTGCGGTCACTGCCAGGCTCCGAGGAGCGGGTGATCTACCTCGGCACGTTCTCGAAGATCCTGGCGCCGGGCATTCGGCTCGCCTACGCGGTCGCCAAAGCGGACACGATCCGGCTGCTGGTGCGCGCCAAGCGCGGCGTCGATTTTCACACCGACTCGCTCGGCCAGCAGGGGGTAGTGCGACTCATCGGCGATCCCGAGTTCGATCTCGAAGCGCACGTCGAGCTGGGCCGTCGTACGTACAAGGCCCGCCGCGACGCGATGCTCGACTCCCTCGAAACCACGTTTGCTGCCGACTCCACGTGGACCCGTCCGAACGGCGGCTACTTCCTGTGGCTCGATCTGCCTGATGGCGTCTCAGGTGACGCGGTCGCCAGCCGCGGCTTGCAAGAGGGTGTGGCTGTGTTCCCGGGCGAGGTCTTCTTCCCGAATGCCGATGGCGGGCACCACAGCGTGCGGCTGAGTTTTTCCAACGCCACTCCCGAGCGCATCGCCGAGGGGATTCGTCGTCTGCACAGGAGCGTCGAAGCCGTAGGAAAATGATTCCCGCGCACCGCGTAACCTCTGGTAGGAAGCGGCAAGCGGGATGAAAGCGTTGCTGCTCAGCAACGAGTACCCGCCCAGCGTCTACGGTGGCGCTGGTGTACACGTCGAGTTCCTGAGCCGCGAGCTAGCCAGGTTGATGGACGTCGAGGTGCGCTGCTTCGGCGACCAGCGCATCGACCAACCGCATCTGCGGGTGCGCGGCTATCCCGAGCCCGAGCTTGCCACAGCGCCTGGGCATTTGCGGCCGGTTTTCGGCGCGATGGCGCGGAATGTCGCGTGGGCCAGCGACAAGGTCGACGCGGACCTCGTGCACTGCCACACCTGGTATGCGCACATGGGCGGCGTGCTGATCAAGGAGGGGTATGGCATCCCGCTGGTGATCACCGTCCACTCGCTGGAGCCACTGCGGCCGTGGAAGCGCGAGCAATTGCAGGGCGGCTACGACCTGTCGTGTTGGATCGAGCAAAGCGCGACCGGGCTGGCCGACGCGGTGGTCGCGGTCTCCAACGGCACCCGCGATGACATCCTCCGGCTGACGCCTGCCAAACCGGAGCGCGTGCACGTGATCTACAACGGCATCGATACCTCGATCTACCGTCGGGTGTCCGCGAGCGATGCCCTGGAGCGCTACGGCATCGACCCGAATCGTCCGTACGTGCTGTTCGTGGGCCGCATCACCCGCCAGAAAGGCATCGTGCACCTGGCGCGTGCGATTCCGCGCATCGACCCGGCAGCGCAAGTGGTGCTGTGCGCAGGCGCGCCCGATACACCCGAGATCGCGCGCGAGATGGAACAGGCCGTCGCCGAGGCGGAGCGTGCCCGCGGCGGGGTGATCTGGATTCGGGAGATGGTGCCGCGCGAAGTCACGATCCAGCTGTACAGCCACGCCGCGGTGTTCTGCTGCCCGTCGATCTACGAGCCCTTCGGGATCATCAACCTCGAGGCGATGGCCTGCAGCATCCCCGTGGTGGCCAGCGCTGTCGGCGGCATCCCCGAGGTCGTGGTCGAAGGCGAGACCGGTGTGCTGGTAGCGGTCGAGCTGCAGCCTGGTCTGGCGTTCGAGCCCGTCGATCCGCACGGCTTCAGCTCCGACCTGGCCAATGCGCTCAATCGCCTGCTCGCGGACCCTGCCGAGCGCGAGCGAATGGGCCAGGCTGGTCGGGCACGCGTCGAGCGCGAGTTTGCCTGGGATGCGATCGCGCGCCAGACCCAGGAGTTGTATCGCTCGCTGGTCTCAGTATGACTTTGGCAGGCCCAGCACCCGCTCCGACAGGTAGTTGAGCACCATCTCCTGACTGATCGGCGCGATGCCGAATAGTCGGATCTCGCGCCACAGTCGCTCGACGTGGAACTCACGCGAGTAGCCGAATCCACCCAGCGTCTGCAGCGCGCGATCGCACGCGCGGAACCCGGCGTCGGCGCCGAGCAGCTTCGCCGCGTTGGCTTCCGCACCGCACGGCCGCTGGTGATCGAACAGCCACGCCGCCTTGTAGGCGAGCAATTCGGCCGCTTCGAGCTCCGCCCACAACTGCGCCAACGGATGGGCGATGGCCTGATTCTGGCCGATCGGTCGGTCGAAGACGCGCCGTTCGCGGGCGTAGTTGGCGGCGTACTCGAGCGCCCACTGGCCAATGCCGATAGCCTCGAGCGCATTGACGACGCGCTCGGGGTTGAGCCCGTCCAGCAGGTGGTAGAAGCCGCGGCCAACCTCCCCGACAACTTCCTCGTCGGCAACCTCCAGACCATCAATGAACACTTCGTTGGAATCGACGGCTGCCCGCCCCAGCTTGTCGATCTTCCTGATAGTGCACGCCCTCCGATCCAGCGGTGCGAAGAACAGGGTGAGCCCATCGAGCGGCCGCGCGTCGTTTCGCGGTGCGGTGCGGGCCAGCAGCAGGATGCGTTCGGCGTGCTGGGCGTTCGTGGTCCACACCTTCTGGCCGTGGACGATCCAGCGGTCGCCCTGCCGTTCGGCGCGGGTGGTGATCCGCGACGTGTCGGTGCCGGCGGTCGGCTCGGTGACACCGAAGGCGCACAGCAGGTCGCCCGTCGCGGCTTTCGGCAAGTAGGTCTGCTTCAGATACTCGGAGCCGTGGCGCACGATCGGCGTGATTGGGAAAATGTAGAAGTGGATCGCCGAGGCGCCGCTGGTGCCCGCGCCCGAGCGACCCACCGCGTGGAGCAGCAGCCCGGCCTCGATGAGGCCTAGCCCAGCCCCGCCGTACTGCTCGGGAATCACCACGCCCAGCCAGCCGGCCGCGGCGTACGCCCGCACGAACTCCCACGGATAGGCCGCCTCGCGGTCGTGTTCGCGCCAGTAGTCGAGCCCGAAGCTGGTGGCGATGGTGAGGGTCTCGCGGCGAACCGACTCCTGCAGCTCGGTCAGCCCAAAGTCCACAATCCCCCAAAGGTACCAATCTGTCGGCTGGGTCATGGCCGTGTGCGCCGTCGCTGCCGTTAATCGACATACATGCGACACACACTTCTTGCCATCATCACCACGGCCGCCCTGCTCGGCGGAGCCACCGTCGCCGCCGCCGCGGCCGAGACCACTTCGACAACCCCCGCCACCACCGCCACCACGACTACGACTACGGCCACGGCTGTCGTCGCGGAGGACGCCATGCCGGCGGCCTGCCAGCCCGACGCCGACGCTGCCTCGAACGAGGATCAAGACGCAGACGCGGACAGCATGAACCACGGTCAGCACATGCGTGCGTGCATCGAGGCGCTGCACGAGCAGGGCGAGCACGGCATCGGCGCCAGCGTGTCCCAGGCCGCGCACGACTGGAACAACGATCGCCGCGAAGGCCGCGACGACGACGACTCCGTTCAGCCCACGCCGACCGCGACCGCTACGGCAACCACGAGCACCGCGACCGCTGCGCCAACCACGAGCACCGCGACCGCGGCCGCGCAGACCACCGCGGGCAGCACCATCTCAGCGCCGAGCGCTGCCGATGACGACGCCGAAGACAGTCAGGGTCAGGGCCACGGCCACGAGCAGGAGCACAAGAGCGGCAACGGCCACGGCCGAGGCCACTAGAGGGAGCTAGACGGCAACCCTCTCCGTCAGGCCCAGCGCCTCGCGCAGCGCCCGGCGCACCGTCCCAATCGGGCGGTTGCCGTCGATCCGTTGCAACAGGCCCTGGGCCACGTAGCGTTCCACGACGGGCAGCGTGTCCCGCAGGTACACGTTCACCCGATTCTCGACAACCTCGCGCTTGTCGTCTGAACGCTGATGCAGCTCAGCGCCACAGTGGTCGCAGCAGCCCGCCGTTCGCGGCGGGTTGAGCGCACTGTGAAAGCTCGACTGGCACTCGCGGCAGATCCAGCGGCCCGCCAAGCGCTCGATCAGCACCCGCGTTGGCACCTCGACATAGATCGCTCGGCGCACCCGTCCACCGCGTTCCGCCAGTCGCTTCTCGAGCGCTTTCGCCTGCGCCACCGTTCGAGGGAAGCCGTCGAGCAGCGCGCCCCGCAGCGCATCGGCGCGATCCAGTCGGTCCGCGATCATGTCGACCACGAGGTCGTCGGGTACCAGCTCGCCGTGATCCATGAACGCTTGCGCCGCCTGGCCGAGGTCGGTCCCGCGTTGGCGATGCTCGCGCAGCAGGTCGCCACTCGCCACGTGGGGCACGCCCAGCAGGTCGGCCAGCAGTCGAGCCTGCGTGCCTTTGCCGGCGCCGGGCGCGCCAAGCAACAAAACCACCTCGTCGTGTCTTTGCAACTCCATCGTTGCGTAGCCCCTCCGCTGACGCAATTGTGGGTGGACTTTGCCGTGGGTGTCTACGGCAGAGCGTTGTTCGAGGGTTTAGCCGGCGTTGCATACGCGCTCAGCCTGAAATTGTCGAAGTGCGGGCGTGTGACCCCCCGTACGCCTCGTCCAGCAGCTCGACGATGTGCTTCACCTCGCCGCGTATGCCTGCCCGTTGAAGTCCGCGCTGCAATTGCATCATGCACCCGGGGTTGGCAGTGACTACGGTCGTGGCGCCGGTACTCGCAACATCGCGCATCTTGTCGTCGAGCAGTCGGCTCGCCATGGCCGGCTGAGTCAGCATATACAGGCCGGCACTGCCGCAGCACAGCTCTGGCCGCGCCATATCGCTGAGCGTGAGGCCCGGCAACATGGCCAGCAACTTGCGCGGCGCTTCGCGGATACGCTGCGCGTGCACCAGGTGGCAGCTCTCCTGCAGCGTCACCGTTCTTGGAACCGCGCCCAAGAGAGGCTTTAGCTCGATCGAGGCCAGGAACTCGGTCACATCCTGGGTCAGCCTGGCGAAAGCCTCCGCATCGGGACCGCCGACGAGCTCGTCGTACTCCTTCATGGTCGAGCCGCAGCCGGCCGAGTTGACCACGATCGCGTCCAGCCCGCGCCCCAGAAACGCGCGCATGTTCTGTCGAGCCAGCTCCGCGCTGACTGCGCGTTCGCCACCGTGGACGTTGAGCGCTCCGCAGCACACCTGCTGTTTCGGCACGTGCACTTCGCAGCCGTTGTGGAGCAGCACGCGCAGCGTGGCCTCGTGCACCGGGCCATAGACCAACGGCATCACGCAGCCCGTGAACAGCCCCACCCGATGCTTGACCTTGCCGCGCGGCGAGAACACTTCGAACCGCGGGTTGAACGGCCGCGGGAGCTTCGGCAGCAACGCCTCCAGATCCTGGAGCTGTTGTGGCAGCAGCGCCCTCGCCAGGCGCCGCAGTCCGCTGCGCTGGTAGATCAGCAGGAGCCCGAACAGCACCCGCAGGCGCCCCTGATGCGGCAGTAGCTCCGTAAACGCGAGCCGCCGCAACGCCCGCTCGTGCCACGCCAGCTGCGTCTCCCGATACAGCTGCGCGCGACCAGCCTCCATGATCCGCCCGAACGGCACCCCGCTCGGGCAGACGCTCTCGCAGTTGCGGCACACCAGGCACAGCTCGAGGTGCTGGCGATAGGCCTCGTTCGGCTCGACGCGTCCTTCGTTCAGCGATTGGATCAGGTGGATGCGGCCGCGCGGCGACTCGGCCTCGTAGCCGGTGACCAGATAGGTCGGGCAGTTGGGCAGGCACAGCCCGCAGTGGACGCACTGGCTCAGATCCGCCGGATCAGGCCCTGGAGCCGTCTCCCTCTGGGAGGGGGTTGGGTGAGGGCTGCTCAAATCCACATGCCCTCGGCCGCGAGCGCCTGCATGCCCGGCCGCTTGGCCGTAGCGTCCACCCCATCGGCCAGAGGCAACACTTTGTCCGGGTTGAAGTTGCCCGTCGGATCGACCGCGCTGCGCACCCGCGCCATCACGTCCAGATCGGCCTCGGAAAAGATGAGCGGCATGAACGCCTGCTTCTCGAGGCCGACGCCGTGCTCGCCCGTGATCGTGCCGCCTGCGTCGATGCACGCGGTGAGGATGTCGTAGCCGGCTGCCATGACCCGCTCGAGGATGCCGGGCTGTCGGGCATCGAACAGGATCATCGGGTGCAGGTTGCCGTCACCGGCGTGGAAGAGGTTCGCGATGGGCAGGTCGTAGCGCTCGGCAATCCGCACCACCGTCGCCAGGATGCTCGGCAAGCGCGTGCGCGGAACGACCGCGTCGTGCAGGTAGTAGTTGGGCGCTATGCGGCCCATCGCGCTCGCCGCGCCCTTGCGCGCCGCCCACAGTTTTGCCCGCGCCTCAGCCGTCGCCGCGAGGCGGATTTCGAGGGCGCCCGCTTCGCGACACACCGCGTCCACGACCTCGGCTTGCTTCTCGACCTGCTCCAGCAGCCCATCGACCTCGACCAACAGCACCGCGCCGGCCTCGGGCGGGTAGCCCGCGTGAAACGCCGCCTCGATCGCCGACAGCGCAAGCTTGTCCATCATCTCCAGCGCCGAAGGCACCACCCCGCGGCCGATCAGCGCCGACACCGCCTCGCTTGCGGCCTCGACCGATGCGAACAGCGCCAGCGTGGTGCGCACCGCCTCGGCGAGCGGCAGCAGCCGCACCGTGGCCTCGGTGACGATGCCGAGCGTGCCTTCCGACCCGACCAGCAGGCCGACCAGATCGAGCCCGGGCGTGTCCGGCGACTTGCCGCCGAGGCAGACCACGCTCCCGTCGTGCAGCACGACCCGCAGGCCGATGATGTGGTTGGTCGTGACGCCCAGCGACAGGCAGTGCGGCCCGCCCGCGTTGTTGGCGATGTTGCCCCCGATCGTGCTGGCCTTCTGACTCGAGGGATCGGGCGCGAAGAACAGCCCGTACGGCTCCGCGTCTTTCGAGAGGTCCAGGTTGATGACGCCCGGCTCCACGACGGCACACCGATTGGCGGCATCGATCTCGAGCACGCGGTGCATCCGCGCCGTCGAGACGATCAGCCCGCCGCGACTCGGCACGGCCCCGCCCGAGATGCCCGTGCCCGCCCCGCGGGCAACGATCGGCACTTTCTCCGCCTGCGCCAGGCGTACGGCCGTTTGCACCTCGGCGGTCGAGCGCGGCAGCGCCACGAGGTCAGGCATGCGGCGGTCCAGGCCGTAGTCGTACTCGTACATGATCACGTCCTCGGCCTGGCTGAAGACCGAGTCGGGCCCCAGCGCCTCGCGCAGCCGGTCAGCGAGCCGCTGCGTTGCCGCCGGCGTCATGTCGCGGCGGGGACTCGCACGTATGGCGCGATGGCCTCGCTGGCGCGGTCGATGTGCTCGGGCGTATTCCACACGTGCGTCGAGAGCCGCACGCTCGTGGCCCGCACAGCGGCCTTGATGCCGCGCTGCGCGAGGTGAGCGCGCACCGCCTCGGCATCGTCAACGGGCACGCTGACCACCGACGATAGCGGCACCTCCAGCCCCAGCTGCCCCGCCAGGCGCCGCGCCAGCCCACGCGCCTCTTCGAGCAGCCCTGCGCGCTGCCACTCCACGAGCAGGTCGAGCGAGACGCTGCCGCCATGCCACGCGAACCAGGCCAGCGAGACGTCGAACCGCGCCGCGGTCGGCGCCAGGTTGAGCGGCCCGCCGAAGTACCCAGCGTAGGGATCGCTTGTGCTGCGCCAGTTGGCGAGCACCGGCTGGACCGTGCTCCAGTGCCCCGGTGCCACGTGTAGGAATGCGACCCCGCGCGGGCAGAGCAGGTGCTTGTAGGCGGCGCACGCGAGGTAGTCGATCTGGCCGATCAAGTCGGCCAGCGGCACGAACGGCACGGCGTGGGTAGCGTCGACCAGGGTCCGCGCGCCGGCCGCGCGCGCCGCGGCCACGATCTCGCGCAACGCCGCGGCCCGCGCCGAGTGCATCTGGATCAGGCTGAACGCGACCAGCTTGGTGCGCGGCTCGATCGCGTTCGCGAGGTCGGCCAGCGGCACCGTCCGCACGCTGATCCCGCGCGCCTGCTGCTGCACCAGGAGCGGGTACAGCACCGAGGTGAACTCATCGTCGGGCGTGATGACCTCGTCGCCAGGCGCGAGCGACGCGGCGATCGTGCCCACGCCGACCGAGACCGTCGGCACCAGGGCGATCGTGTCGCTCGTGGTGCCGATCAGCTCGGCGAACGAGGCACGGCAGCGCTCGCCCGCCTGGTCCCAGCTGCGGACCCAGTCCGCGGTGCCCGCCTGCCACTCGTCGATTGCCTGGTGCATCGCCGCCACGGTGGGTCGCGGCGGCAGCCCGTAGGTGGCCGCGTCGAGGTAGATCGAGTTCGGCGCGGGATCAAAGAGCGCGCGCGCTTCGTCCAGCCGGTCGGGCATCCCAACATGCTAGCGCTGCCGGTGCGTCACGACGCCGCTCGGCTGGCCCTCGCACGGCTCGCTCGCCGCTCGGCTGGCCCCACTCGGCTCGCTCGGCCCAGGGCCCCTCGGCCGCTCAACCACCGCGGCCGCTCGGCCGCCGCCGTCGACTCGCGGCACGCCGGGGCGCCAAGCGGGCGGCCGTTGCCGTGGGCCACTCGATCCGCAGCATCGTCTGGCACTTGCTCCAGCAAGGACACCCGTACCACGACCAGGGCGGCAACTACTTTGACACCCGCACCCAGCCCGCTGTGGCACGCAACCTAGTTCGCCGTCTAAAAGCGCTCGGCTACACCGTCAAACTGGAGCATCCCGCCGCCTGAGCACCCTTTTTCAGACCAGCGTAATCGCCAAGCGTCACGCGAAGCGTCACAGCACCACACTGAAGCGTCACGCGAACCGTCAGGTTTGCTCAGCGAGTGTCACATTCTGGCAAGTTGACCGTATGAAGCGTCAGCGGAACCGTCACAGCGCTGGCGTGGGGCTGCGCTGCACGCCTGATAGCGGTTCGCTATCGTAGGAGTTGGCGTACGGATTCCCCGAAAGGACGCTAGCAGATGCGCAAGTTTGCGGTGTTCATTCCCGTCCTAGCGTTGCTGATGCTGTTGGCATCATCGTCTTCGGCAATCGCCCAGCAGACGATATCGGTCACCATTGGGCCAGGCCGTGATGAGGCTTCAGGAACTGGGACAGCCACTCTGACCGCGATGGGCGCTCAGACGCGAGTGGTGCTGAGCGTGGCACAGACCAACCCCGAGATGCTGGCCCACATCCACGTCGACACCTGCCCGGGCGTCGGTGCGGTCGTCTTCCCGCTGACCAACGTCGTCAACGGCGGCTCGACCACGATGATCAACGCGTCGCTGGCCGACGTCCTCGGCCAGGGTCACTCGATCAACCTCCACAGGAGCCCGGCCGACTCGGGTATCTATGTCGGCTGCGGCAATCTCGCGGGCGCCTTCGCGGGCGCGGGTGGCGCCGGGGCGGCGCAGGTACCGCAACCGCGCGCCTTGCCAGCCACGGGTGACGTGGCGTCGCTGGCTGGCCTGTTCGCGGCCGCGGGCGCGGCGCTGGTCGGCGCGGGCCTCGGCGTTCGGCGCTGGCGCCGCCGCTAGCGTCGCCGAGGATCCACCAAGCCGAAGGCGCGTAGCAGAGCAAGGGCGACGAACGGGTCGATGCACGCTACGCGCTACGGCGTCATCGCAGTTGTCGCGGTCGTGGCCGGGCTGCTGTGCAGCCCGGTCGCTGCGTCCGCCGAGTCGACGATCCCGGCCGGGCAGTTCTTCACCGAGTCGCTGCCCGATCGCGACGATGGCGGCGGCTTCGCCGTCCAGGACGGCCAGGGCGCGAAGCTGTGGAGCGCGTTTTTTGCCGCGGGCGGCGTCGACGCCCTCGGCTACCCGATCAGCCGCCGCTTCGACTTCGACGGCAACATCGCCCAGGCGTTCCAGTACGGGATCCTGGTGTGGGACGCGGCGAACAATCGGGCCGATCTGCACGAGCGGTCGGAGCTGCCGGGCGGCAAGCTGCCCCTGGGGGCGATCCACGCGGACCAGCCGCCGCGCGCAGCGGCCGAGGTCGAAGTACCGGCGTGGTCGGGCTGGTGGTGGCCGGCCTCGCCGTCGATCGCACCCAACCTGTTCGCACCCAACAGCCCGCTCGACAAGTACGATCATTATGTCGAGCTGGTGACGGGCGAGGACCCTGGCACGCGCGACTGGGAGCGGCGCGAGCTGTACTACCCGGGCAGCCTGTGGGCCGGCCATTGCAACGGCTTCGCCGCCGCCGCGCTACTCGAACCCGAGCCGACGGGGCCGGTCGAAGTACTCGGTATCACCTTCAATGTGGCCGACCTCAAAGGGCTGCTGGTCGACTACCACTTCGGCGATGCCGCCGCCTGGTCCTTCGGCAGCGAGGACGAGCTCAACCCGGCCGACTTCCATCGCACCCTGCTCGACTGGCTGCAGGTCAACGGCAAAGGCTTCGTGCTGACCTTCGACATGGGCGGCGGCGAGGTCTGGAGCTACCCGGTGTACCGCTTCGACACCGAGTGGTCACCCGACGCCACCGAGCCTGACCTGTGGCACGTGAAGACCACGGTGTGGATGGCCGATATGGACGTGCCTGCCAACTTCGTCGGCACGCGACCCTTCCCCAGCGCGGCGGGGAAGACGTTCGAGTACACGCTGCGCGGTGACCCGCGCGAGCCATCGGACGGCGCCTGGACGGGCGCCAGTCGCGGTGGTCGGTTCGCCCGCCCGGGCCGCATCTGGTACCCCGAACCACTGGTGCGCAACACCGAGCGCGAGCTGGTCAGCCCGGGCCTCGACTATCAGACCCTGAGCAACATCCTGGCGGGCTCGGACGGCTCGGACATGGCTAGTCCGGCGCCCGCTCCAACGCAGAGCCCTCGACCCTGACCAGGACGTGGACCTTGTCGCGCAGCGTGCGGCGCAGTCCCTCGGGCGTTGGCGCGCCCTGCATCTCCCAGCGGGCTACAAGGAGTTCCGCGAGCTCGGGGTCGACGTCTTCAGCCGAGACGAAGTGGACGACGCCCTCGGCTGAGGTGCGTGTGCCGGGCACCGTCAGACGCACCCACGAGTCGGTCCGCCATCGTCGAGCTTTTTCGCTGAAGGCGAAGCCGAACAAGTAGACCACGCCCGGCGGCGCGACGACGAACCAGACGGGCACGGTGCCGCGGGCCTCGGCCTCGCGCGACGTGACGAGGATCTCCTCAGCGTCGGCGGCGTCGAGCGCGGCCAGGAACTCGGCGGGGAGTGGCCGCATGGGGCTATTGCACTCGGCCAACTCAACCGATACATTAACTGACCAGGCGCTGACGGAGACAGCGCCGCTTCGCATAATCCGCTCCAGAGAGCCCGCGCTGAGGTGCAAGGCGGGTGCGGCACGGCGAAGCGGAGATCACTCCCGAGCCGCGTCCCGAAATGGTCCGCGACGGACCAGAGTAGATGGCGCCGGGGTTGCCACCCGTTATCCACGGCAGAGGTATGAACACGTACCTCATGAGCGCCCCGCGATGAGCGAGGAAACAGGGTGGTACCACGGACCGCACGGCCCGTCCCTATACAGGGGACGGGTTTTTTGTTTTACGGGGGCGCTCATGAGCGACAAGAGGAGAACGAACTTGGTCGCTCTCGCGGCACCCACACAGACGACAACACGGACCCTGACGGGTGGGGCGCTCGCGTGCGAAGCGCTTCTGGCGAACGGGGTCACGACGATGTTCGGCTACCCGGGCGGCGCGGCCCTGCCGTTCTATCGTGAGCTCGCGCGCTACGCGATGCTGCGGCACGTGCTCGTGCGCCACGAGCAGAACGCGGCCCACGCCGCCGACGGATACGCCCGCACGACTGGCAAGGTCGGCGTGTGTGTCGCCACCAGTGGGCCTGGCGCGACCAACCTGCTGACCGGACTGGCAACGGCGTTCATGGATTGCGTGCCGATCGTGGCCATCACGGGTCAGGTGGCGCGCGCGGCGATCGGCACCCAGGCGTTCCAGGAAGTGGACGTGCTGGGCATGGTCGGCCCCATCACTAAGGGCGCCTTTCAGCTGCAATCGGCCGACGAGATCCCGGCGGTGTTTGCTCGGGCTTTCGCGCTCGCCCGCGAGGGCCGGCCCGGGCCAGTGCTGATCGATCTGCCCAAGGACGTCCAGCTTGCCTCCGTGGAGCTTGCAGGCGACCTGGCGCCGTCGCCGGAAGACCCGCCAGGGCCGACCCTGAGCGGGGCGGCGGAGTTTGCGCTCGAACAGGCCGCGGCGCTCTTGCGCGATGCCGAGCGACCCGTGGTCGTGGCGGGTCATGGCGTGGCGATGGCCGGTGCAACCGCCGAGCTGCTGCGTTTCGCTGAAGCCAGCGGTGTGCCCGTCGGCACGACGCTGCTCGGCCTCGGCGTGTTCCCCGAGCAGCACCCGCAAGCCCTCGGCATGGTCGGCATGCATGGCACCGTCCAGGCGAACCTGGCGATGCACCACGCTGACCTCGTCATCGGCGTCGGCATGCGCTTCGACGACCGCGTGGTTGGACGCCCCAAAGACTTCGCGCCGGGCGCGCGCATCGTGCACATCGATCTCGATCCGAAGGCGTTCGGGCGCGTGGTACGGGCGGATGTACCCGTGCTGGCCGATGCGCGCGCGGCGCTGCAAGCGTGGTGCGATCTGGTGCACTGGCAAGATCGGCCGACGTGGTGGTCGCGGCTACGCGAGTGGGCGGTCGATCACGCGGAGTGCGGCGTCGTCAAGGCGGACACTGCCGCGCCAGACGAGCCGCCCACCACGCCTGAGGTCGTACGCGCGATGCGCCGCGTCGTGGGCGGCGCGGCCACGGTCGTGGCCGACATCGGACAGCACCAGATGTTCGTGGCGCTGCATCACGGCTTCGACCGACCCGGCCAGATGCTGACCAGTGGCGGGCTGGGCACGATGGGCTACGCGCTACCAGCGGCCATGGGCGTCAAAGTCGCGGAGCCCGGACGCGCGGTCTGGGCAGTCGTCGGCGATGGCGGCTTCCAGATGAGCGCGGCCGAGCTGTCGACGCTGGTTGCGAACAAGCTCGCGGTCAAGGTGCTGGTCGTGAACAACCGGTGCCTGGGCATGGTGCGGCAGTGGCAGGAGCTGTTCTACGACAACGTGTACAGCCAGTCGCTGCTGCCGCAGCCAGACTTCGCGGCGCTGGCGCGCGCGCACGGCTGCTGGGCGACCACGGTCACCCGCCGCGGGGAGCTGGAGCACGCGTTGCGCGAAGCGGCGCTGCACCCGGGCCCGGTCGTCGTCGACGTGCAGGTGCCGGTCGAGGAGACCGTCTACCCGATGGTGCCGGCTGGCGCGGTGCCGGGTGACGTGCGCTGCGTCGACGCGGTTGACGGCTCGTTGTGCTGATGGAATAGCCGCGAGGCGCGGTAGCCCGGCCGAATGCGATAGTTGAAGCGCTGTCGGAACCGCCCATAGAAGCTGGTGTCGCGGAAGGTCACCAGGCGGAAGCGGCGTGGATCGGCCGAGAGGTGGGCGACGTCGCCGGGCGCGAAGTCGTCGAATGACTCCTGACCGTCGACGCACACGTTGATGCCGAAGCGACCGACCTGGACCACCTCGATGCGGGTCGACTCGGCGACGGAGAACGAGGCGCGCATCGGCGTGTGCGCGCTGATCGGCGTGACGGCGAACGTCTGCGAGCCCGGCGCCAGCACCGGACCACCCGCGGCCAGGTTGTACGCGCTCGACCCGGGGCTGGTAGCGACGATCAGACCATCACCCGGGATCGGGTTCACGTACTTGCCGTCGATATAGAGCTCCAGCATCGTCATCTGCTGGCCGTTGCCGGGCACGACGAAGGCATGAAACACGACGTCCTGCACCGCCCACAGCGTGGCCACTACCTCTTTGCCGCGCTCCAGGTCGACACGGATCGTGGCGTCCTCACGCACCTGGTAGCGGCCATTCAGCACCTGGCTGAGGCGCGCCTCCCAGCGGCTTGGCGGGACGTGCGCCAGGAACCCGAACTGACCGTAGTCGATACCGAGCACGGGCACGTTGCACGCGGCTCGCGCCGCGCGGACAACGGTGCCATCACCACCCAGCACCACCTGCACATCGGCGCCCTGCGGCTCCTCGGCGTAGGCTTCGCGCGCGCGCAGCCAGTTGCGCATGCGCTCGGCCAGTGCCGCGGCGTCTGCCTTGCGCGGGTCGGCGACTACGCTCAACCGCTGCGGACGCGGAACGAGGATGCTTCGCTCGCGCTCGCGGCCGGCGCGGCCGTTTCGGGAGGGGGCCACGTATTCGATTGTGCCGTACTGGGGTCAAGGTGAGTAACGGAGCCCTCACCCCTTGATAAAGCCTCTCGCAGAGGGAGAGGGAGCAATTACAGGTCGCGCACCAGCTTCACGACTTTTCCACGCACCTCCACCTGGTCTGCGGGCACCAGGATCGGTTGCATGGCCGGGTTACGTGGCTGCAGGCGTACCCGGTCCCCTTCGAGATAGAACCGCTTGAGCGTGGCGCCACCGTTTTCGGTGTTGTCGCTGACGATCGCGACCGCAATATCGCCGTTGTCGACCCGTGGCTGCGGACGAATCACCACCAGATCGCCATCGTCGATGTGGTCCTCGATCATCGACTGGCCCTGTACGCGCAGGGCGAAGCAGTCGTGCGGCACCGAGCCGGCGGGCAGCTCGAGCACATCGCTCGGGTCTTCGATCGCTTCGATCGGTAGACCGGCGGCGATCCGACCCACGACCGGAATGCGCATCACGCGCGGCTCCTGCTTCGCGTTTCGACCCGACCTGACCAGTTCGAGCCCACGCGAGACCTCGCGGTCACGACGGATGCGGCCCTCGCGCTCGAGGACCTTGAGGTTGTAGTCGACCACCGACGTGGACGAGATCCCGACCTGGTCGCCGATCTCGCGGATGCTCGGCGGGTAGCCGCGCTCCTCGACGTACTCCTCGATGTATTTCAGGATGTTGTTCTGGCGCTCCGAAAGCTTGCGCGACATAGTCCCCTTCTCGGTGGCGGCGCCGCTATTTGTCCGGGCGCTCCTGTGTCCGACTACAGTATAGAACAGGCGTTCGACGGGAGTCTAGCAATGGGCCGGGGACCGTGTCAATTACGTTGCCATCTCGATAGCGTCTAGTTCTTCAGGAGCCGCGGCGGCGCTCCCACGCGTCGGCGTTGACCAGGCCATGCGGCTGCTCGCCGCGGGCCGCCTGCAGCACGCTCTGCACGACCATCTGCGCACTGACCGCCTGCGCCTCGTGGGTCGAGCCCGCCACGTGCGGCGTCAGCACGACGTTGCGCAAGGCCTCGAAGCGGTTGTCCTGCGGCGGCTCGTGGACGCGCACGTCGAGCCCGGCGCCGCCAAGCCGGCCTTCGGTCAATGCCACGTACAGCGCGTCCTCGTCGACCAGCACGCCGCGGGCGGTGTTGATCACGATCGCGGTTGGCTTCATCAGCGCCAGTAGCTCGGCGTTGACCAGGCGTTCGTTGCCACCTTCGCCTGGCGCGTGCACCGTCAGGTAGTCGGCACGGCGGAAGACCTCCTCCAGATCGACCAACTCGACGTTCCAGCGCTGGCAGAACTCGAGGTCGGGATACGGCTCGTACGCCAGCACGCGCATCTCGAAGCCGAACGCGCGCTGCGCCACACCCTTGCCGATCCGACCCAGCCCGACGATGCCCAGCGTCGTCCGCGCGACGTCGCTGCCGAGCGGACGCTGCCACTGCCCCGAACGAGCCACGGCGTCGAGCTCCACAACCCGTCGGGCAACCGCCAGCAGGAGGGCGAAGGCGTGATCGGCGACAGCGCGGTGATTCGAGCCCTGAGTGGTCGTGACGAGCACCCCGTTGTCCGTTGCGGCGCCAACGTCGACCGTTTCGAAGCCGACCCCCCAGCGCGCGATGTGCTTGAGCGTGTCGGCGCGCTCGAGAACGCCGCGCGTATAGCGCTCCGATGCCGAGGCGATCACGGCGTCGTTGCCCTGCACGAGCTCGACGACGTCTTCTTCGTTTGGCCGGCCACCGCTCCAACGGTGGGTGCGAATCTGCCAGCCGGCGTCGCGCAGCACCTGCAATCGACCATCATCGGGCCCGGTGACGCCGGGCGCGGTCACAAGAACTGTTGGCATTGCGGCTTTCTAGGCTACCGCCCAGGTCACGAACGGGTCAGGTTGATCGACGTGCACGGTGTGGCCAGCGCGTTCGGCGATGGTCAGACGGGCAGTGGGCAGAAGCGGAAGCATACGTGCGGCGATGTCGCGATAGCGCGGGTCAAGCTCGCCAACCAGCAGCCGGACGGGCAGGCGCAACCCAGGCAGGGCGGACCAGAGCGGCGACTGCGCGCCGGCGCCCATGCCGCGCAGGCTATTGGCGAGGCCAGTCGGGGAGTTCCGCAGGCGCTGCGCGTGCTGCACCGTGCGGACATCGGATGAGACATGCGCGGCAAGCGCGAGCAACGGCTGGCGCTCCCAGTCCTCGACGAAGGCGGCGACGCCGTGCTGCTCGATGCGGTCGGCCAGCACGCGATCTGCTTCGAGGCGCGCGGCGCGTTCAGCAGGGTCCGCGATGCCCGGCGAGGCGCTTTCCAATAGAAGCGTGCTGACGCGGTGGGGCCAGTCGACCGCGAAGCGCAGTGCCAGGCGGCCGCCCATCGAGTAGCCGAGTACGGCGACCTGCTGCAGCCCAAGCCCATCCAGCATTGCCAGAAGGTCGTGCGCGGCGTGCTCGAGCGAGTAGCGCTCGGGGTCGTCGGGCGCCGACGACTGGCCGTGGCCGAGCAGGTCCACGAGGATCAGTCGAAAGCGGTGCGCGAGGTCGGAGCGGACGCCATCCCACGCATGGATGCTGCCGGTGAACCCGTGCAGCAGAAGCAGCGGCCGGGAGGAGGGATCGCCGTCGAGCTCGACGTGCAGGTCGATCCCGTTGAGCCGCACTACGCGACGGCGGCTGGGGTCAGCGCGTCCGCGACCACGCGCCAGATCTGGCGGTGCAATTGCACGTTGCGCTGTCGCTCGGTGCGCACTTCCACGACCTGCAGCCCACCGCGATCCAGCCCGTCGGCGACGGCCGTGCCGAACGAGCGCCAGTCATCGAGCTCGACGAAGCGACCGCCGTAGCCCTCGACGAAGGGGCGGAACTCGAGGCCGTGCGGCGTACCAAACAATCGCTCGAAGTGCTCGGGGTGCTCGGCCTGGGGCAAGAACGAGAAGATGCCGCCGCCGTCGTTGTGCACGAGCACCACCAGCAGGTCGAGTCCGTGCTGGCGCGCCGCCAGCAGGCCGTTGAGATCGTGATAGAAGCTGATGTCGCCGATCACCAGTACGACAGGGCCGCTGCTGGCAGCGGCGGCGCCGAGGGCTGAAGAAACCACGCCGTCGATGCCGTTGGCGCCGCGGTTCGACAGGATCCGCCAGTGGTGCAGGCTGTTTGGCAAGAATGTGTCCAGGTCGCGCACGGGCATGCTGTTGCCCGCGAAGATCGTGGCCGCTTCAGGCAGCAGCGTCGCCAGCTCCGAAAACACAGCGCCTTCGAACGGCTCGCCGAGTCCCGCGAGGTGCTCGGCAATGGCCGCGCGCGTGAGACGATCCAGACGCAGCCACGCGATGGCCCAGGCGCGATCGTGGGCAGGCGACAGGCGGTTGGACAGCTCGCGACACAGCAAGCGTGCATCCACGTGCAGGACCTGCGTCGACACGCCGAGCGGATCGCGCCAGCCACCACCGCCGTCCACGAGCAGGTGCCGCGCACGAGCGTGCTGCTGCAGGAACTGCTGCAGCGGCTTCGAGGTGGGCAGCGCGCCGAAGCGCAGGACCACGTCGGGCTCCAGGTCGGGCGCGGTGCGCAGCAGCGCATCGTAGGCGTCGAGCACCAGCGAGCGATCGTGTGGACCGCAGCGCACGCCCGAGAGCGGGTCGGCCAAGATGGGGTACTGCAGCCGGTGGGCAAGCTCCGCGACAGCCGCGGGAAAGCTGGGGTCGTCTTGCGGACCGCACACGATCAAGCCGCGGCGCCCTTCCAGTTGCGCAGCGAGAGACTGCACCAGCTCGGGTTCTGGACCGCGCGGCCCGCTGTACACCGTAAGCGGCGGCGGAGCCTCTGTTTCCAACACAGAAGGCGCGGGCACGAGCGGCTCGCGCAGCGGGACGTTGAGATGGACCGGGCCGGCGGGCGCCTCGAGAGCGATGCCGACGGCTCGCGCTGCCGTGGTCCGTACCAGCGAGGCGCTTTCTACAGACAGCTCGGGCTCGGGCAGGTCGAAAAACCACTTCGTGTGGCGACCGTACAGGTGCAGCTGATCGATCGTCTGCGCCGCGCCACGGTCGCGCAGCTCGTGCGGTCGATCGGCGGTGATCACCACCAGCGGTACGCGGCTGTAGTACGCCTCGACGATGGCGGGGAAGAAGTTCGCGGCGGCAGTGCCCGAGGTGGCCAGCAGCACCACTGGCGATCGGCTGGCTTTGGCGAGCCCGAGGCCGAAGAATGCGGCCGACCGCTCATCGAGATGCGTCCACATGCGCACGCGCGGGTGCTGGGCCAGCTTCAGCGCGACCGGCGTCGAGCGCGAGCCGGGGCACAGGCAGGCGTGCCGCACGCCCGACCGCACCAATTCGTCGACCAGCGCGCCGACAACGAGATCGTTGGCTTGCGCGACCGAGCTCACGCGCCGTCGGTGACGCCGAGCGCCGAGAGCATCGGCCGAAGCTTCCAGGTGGACTCGGCCATCTCAGTGCTGGGAACCGAGTCAGCCACGATGCCGCAGCCCGCGAACAGGGTGGCCTCGCAGCCGCGCAGCAGGGCGGAACGAATGCCAACCACAAACTCGCCTTCGCCCGACCGATTGAGCCAGCCGATCGGCCCGCCATACCAGCCGCGGTCGAGCGCTTCCCGTTCGCGGATCAGGGCCAGCGCCGGCTCCCTGGGCACACCGCCGACCGCTGGGCTGGGGTGCAGCCGCTGGACGACGTCCAGGATGCCGCAGCCAGGCGCGAGCCGGCCATGCACCGGGGTGAGCAGATGTTGCAGGTTGGGCAGCTTGCGGAGCCGAGGCTCGGCGTCGGCGATCACCCGGCTGGAGACCTCAGCGAGCCCGGCGCGCAGCGCCTGCACCACGAAGTCGTGTTCCGAGCGCTCCTTGGGATCGCCCAGCAGTGCCTCGCCCAGCGATCGATCTTCGGCGTCGCTTCGGCCGCGAGGCGCCGAACCCGCCAGGGCCATCGTGGTCGCCAGCCCAGCGCACACGCTGACCAACCGCTCGGGGGTCGCGCCGACGAAGGTGGCCTCGCCATGGCCGAGCCCGAAGACCGTGCACGTCGGGTAGGCGCGGGCCAACCGCCTCAACACCGCCGCCGGCACGAACTGCTCCGCGGCTTCGACCGTGTGCGTGCGCGCGAGGACCACTTTGTCGAGCCCCAGGTCGTTGTGGCGGATGCCGCGCGCAACGGAATCGACCAGCGATTGCCACGCCTCGGGCTGCAATCCACACTCGGCGTCGGACAGCCTGGGCTGTCGCACGATCGACGCAGTGCCACCGACCACCTCGTTGGTGACCAGCCACGCGGTTCGACCGCGCTGGACGTACACCTGCGCGGGCAGCACCAACCGGTCGGAGGCGAAGTCTGACCACAGCGCAGTCGGCTCGCGCGCGGCGTCGAACCGGAAGCCGCCCATCAGCAGCGGTCCCGTCCACAGCAAGCGGGCTGGATCGTCGATCGTGGCCTCCTCGAGCAGCGCCTGCCAGGCGCGCGTCGCGGCAGCGAAGCGATCGCCAGCACCATCGATCTTGATCTCGTACGCCACGCCAAGTCCGACGATCGCTTCGTCGCTCGATGGCCGTAGCCACAGCGCGCGGTCGTGCGCGGTCGACTGCGCGAACAGCTCGAGTGGATCGACCGCTGCGGTCGGGCGAGTCGTGCTCAGCAGGGAGCGCGTCGATGCGCGGGCAGAATCAGCCAGCATGGGTGTCTTCAACCCGGGCGCCGACGCCGCGCAACAGCAGGTCGCGCAGCGTCGGGTACGCGCGCATCAGGCTGACCTGGGAGCGATTGGTCAACGCCCACTGGGTGATGATCTCGTTCACCGCGCCGAACCACGCCGCGGCGGCGGTCGCCGTATCTAGCGGTGGGATGGCGCCGCTTGCGACAGCGTCGTCCAGATAACTCTTGATCAGATCGGCAAATGAGGCGCGGATCTCGACCAGTCGCTGGTTGAACTCGGGGCCCGCGCCAAGCGCCTCGATCATGAACAGCCGCGCAAGTCGCGGATGGCCGCCAAAGGTGTCCAGCACCACTTTGAGCGCGGTTTCTGCCCGCGCGATGGGCACTAGCTCAACAGCGACCGCGGCTTCGATGCGCTCGCGCAGCATCCTGGCGAGGCGATCGAGCAGGGCCATGAAGATGGCCTGCTTGTTGGGGAAATGGAAGTAGACGCCGCCCTTGGAGGTCTCGGCCTCGAGGGCGATCTCGTCGACCAGCGTGCCGTGGTAGCCCTTATCGGAAAAAACGCGCACCGCCGCGTCCAGGATGCGCTCGTGGCGCTGTTGCGAGCGGAGCTGTTCGACCGGCATCGTCGCCTGCTACCTCTGCGAAAACCGACCGACTCGTCAGTCGGTTTTCTACGCACAGTGTAGCAGTGGTGGACGGGGCCGCGCATGGTTCGACAAGCTCACCATGAGCGGCGACAAGCTCACCATGAGCGGCGACAAGCTCACCATGAGCGGCGACAAGCTCACCATGAGCGGCGACAAGCTCACCATGAGCGGCGACAAGCTCACCATGAGCGGGCCGCTCATCCTGAGCTTGTCGAAGGACGCCCTCAGGCTGAGGACTTCGTCGGCTTCTTGGCCGCGGGCTTCCTCGCCACGGGCTTCTTGGCCGCGGTCGCCTTGCTCGCGGCGGTCGTGCGCTTGGCCGTCCTGGCACTCGCCTTCGCGGCGGGCTTCTTGTCCGCCTTCGGCGCCGGCTCCGGCTTCTCGGTCAACGACAACGACTGCAGCCGCGACATCAGCCGCGACTTTCGTCGGGCGGCCGCGTTGCGATGGATGATGCCCTTCTGCGCGGCTCTGTCCAGCGAACGCACCGCTTCGCGCACCACCTCGGCGACGTCCTCGCTCGTAGTGGCCACCGCCACGGTCGCGTTCTTGACAAACGTGCGCACGGCCGATCGCGCCGCCTGATTGCGGACGGCTCGCCGCTCCGCCTGGCGCATCGCCTTCTGCGCTGATTTCGTGTTAGCCACGCTGTGATACAGCTCCTCGAAACGTACTGATGGCGAGTATAGCGCCTATACTCCGGGGCGGTGCCCGACTCGCTCGCCGCCGAGCCGTTCCGGCTCGCCCTGGCGCAGATCAACTCGACCGTCGGGGACCTGCCTGGGAACCGCGACCGCATCATCGACAGCATTCGCTGCGCCGAGCAGCTGGGCGCCGAGCTGGTGGCGTTTCCGGAGCTGGCTCTCACGGGATACCCACCCGAGGACTTGCTCTTAAAACCGTCGTTCATCCGCGACAACCTCGCGGTGCTGAGCGAGATCGCGCGCGAAACCGGTGACATCGTCGCCATCGTCGGCTGCGTCGATCGCCTGGACGACATCTTCAACGCCGCCGCGGTGCTGTATCGCGGGCAGGTCGTGCACGTCTACCACAAGCAGTTCCTGCCGAATTACGGCGTCTTCGACGAGGACCGCTACTTCCGACCGGGCTGGGAAGCGCCCGTGTTCCGACTCGGCGAAGTCTCGCTCGGCGTCAACGTGTGCGAGGACATCTGGTACGCGGTCGGACCGACCAACGCGCAAGCGCTGGCTGGCGCCGAGCTGATCGTGAACATCAACGCCTCGCCGTTTTCGGATCAGAAGTCAGCATTCCGCAAGAAGATGCTGGC
>WNGB01001852.1_pt1 | contig 40868 bp, 34 predicted proteins | sample 5400681 | NCBI WGS metagenome assembly WNGB01 (sample SAMN13153367, study PRJNA577476) | soil metagenome | isolation source: 115 cm soil or saprolite under grassland replicate 2 | place: USA:California | collected 2016-06-15 | reverse complement strand
AGCGCGACGTGGCCATGCTCGATGCGCCCGTGAGTGGCGGACCGGCTGGCGCGGGGTCGGGCAAGCTGGCCATCTGGGTGGGCGGCGACCCGGAGGTCTTCAATGCGCATCGCTCCGTACTCGATGCGATTGGCGACCAGGTCGTATATGTCGGACCGAGCGGCGCTGGCTGTGTGACCAAGCTCGTGCACAACTGCGCGGGATACGCCATTCAGGCGGCGATGGCCGAAGTGTTTTCGTTAGGCGTCAAGGCGGGCGTCGATCCGCTCGCGCTGTGGCAGTCGGTGCGTCAGGGCGCTGTTGGCCGCAGCCGCACGTTCGACCGGCTCGTCAATCAGTTTCTGGCCGGCACGTTCGAGCCGCCGTCGTTCGCGCTGGCGCTGGCGCACAAAGACATGATGCTGGCCACCGAGCTTGGTCGCGAGCTGCATGTGCCGATGCGCGTCGCCAACCTGGCGCTCGACGAGCTCACCGAAGCGCTGAATCGCGGCTGGGGCGCGCGCGACTCCCGCGCCGCGATGCTCCTCCAGGAGGAACGCGCCGGCGTGGAGATCAAAGTCGCGCCTGAGCGCCTGCGCAACGTGACGTTCGACTGAGGCGCCCGGAGGGTTCAACGGAGCCGATAAACGCGGCGCCGCGCGACCTGCTGGCGAAGCCGCCGGTGCCTGGCGAGTCGATCTGCCCGGCGCGACCGCGCATTTCCAGGACGATCCCGCCGGCTACCACTTCATCGGCGGCGATCCAGTGCTGCTGCTCGAAGAAGGCGTAACGCCCGACGCTCCCATTGGCGCACTGGCGCTCGGCTGCTGACCGGCCAGCCCCCCACCGCCCACCAGGGCCCACCGCCCCCCGCCGCCACCCGCAGGCTACTCCGGGCACCGTCACGGGAACCGTCACGCGGCGGCCCTGAAGCGTCATCGGGATGTCACAATGTGCCGCACTACTTGTGCCGCATCACGTAAACGCCGTCCCAATCATCGGGCGGTGGATCCATTTCTAACACTGCGCAGCGGCGCACATAGACCGCACTGGCCGCGTCATCGCGCACTGCCAGGGCTGCCTGAAAACGCGCGCGCGCATGTTCAAAGCGGCGCGCACGATACAGGCGCACTCCCTGGTGATACGGCTCCAGTAATGGCGCCCAGCACTCCTGCAGCGCTGCGTCGTCGGTGTGCCCCAGCAGCTCGTACACCGCGACCGGCACGATCTTAGCTTTGACTGCCACCAGATCGAGAAACCCGAACGAGGAAACCTGAACCAGCAGCGTCGACGGTCGCCTGCGACACGCAGATGCGGGTGCCGTATTCGTCGTTGAGCGGCTCCAGTCGCGCGGCCAGATTTACACTGTCCCCGACGGCCGTATACGCGAAGCGCTGCCGCGTGCCCATGTTACCCACGCTGACTGGCCCAGTATTGATGCCGATACGCATGCGCTGTGTCGCCATTCCTTCTTCGGTCCAGCGCGCGTTCAATTTCTGGAGCGCGACCTGCATGGCCAGTGCGGACTCGCACGCGTGACGCGCATGCTCCGCATCGTCGAGCGGGGCATTCCAGAACGCCATCACGGAGTCGCCAATGAACTTGTCGACCGTGCCGCCGTGATCGAACACCACCGACGTCATTTCGGCCAGGTACTCGGTCACGATCCGACTGACGAGTTCGGCGCCCAGAATCCGTTCACCGGTCCCTGGACGAGCGTCATGTTGCCCGCCAACGCGAGTAGGTACACACCGACCACGCCCACATCAGGCGCGCTGTACTACTTCCGAGTGCGCGCATGCAATATCGGCGAGTGTTCGGCCCGGTCGAACACACTCACCTACACGGCGCCGTAGCGCGCGCGGGCTACTCCGTAAGGAACGCCAGGACGTCTTGCGTAAAGCGTTCTGGCGCTTCCCATGGCACGGCGTGGCCGATGCCCTCGTACACGATGTGCCGTGCACCGGGTATACCCTCGGCGGTGGGTTTGCCGACCTCGTCCCAGGTATTGACGTGGTCGTCAGCGCCCCAGATCACCAGCGTTGGCACCCGAATATGCGGTAAGCGGCGCAAGGTGTTGTAGCGCACGCGCGTCCGTGGCTCGGTCATGTGCTGCATCACCTTGGCGAACGCTTCTGCATGGCCAGGCATGTCGCGCTTGCGAATGAATGTCTCGGCCAGCTCTGCGCGGTCATACGGGCCGTCGGGCACGCGCGCGTACTGCGCCCGAATCTGGTCCGGCTCCGGCACCTTGAACTGGACCATGGTCGCCAGCGGCCGCGCGGCGGCGCCGCCGCCCGCGACGTTGACGGCACGATTGACCAGGTGCGGACTCTCGTAGCTGAGCAGCGTCAGGATCCAGCCGCCCATCGAATGTCCCACGACATTCGCCTTCTCCAAACCCAGCGCGTCCATGAACTCGCGCACGTGATCCACCAGATAGGCAAACGAGAACTCCTGGTCGAGCACGTCGCCGAGGCCCCAGTTCAAACAGTCCAGCGCCAGCACGCGCAGCCGCTCAGACAAAGGCCCAATGGTCGCCGCCCAGCTTTCGCAGCCGCTATTCCAGCCAGCCCCGTGGATCAGAATGGTTGGATAGCCAGTGCCAGCATCCCAGTACCGCGTCCGGCCATGGCTCAGCTCGACGAATCTCTCCGTCCATATTTTGGTCCCCGCTGTCATTTAGTGGCCTCCTGTTGATCTTTTGGAAAATAGAGCCGGCATAGCCTGGTCCGCCACTCGCTGTGGTCAACCGCGTCATACGCTCCTGCCGTGGTGGAAGGTTCTTAGCCTTGGCCCTTCTTTGGAAAAAGGAGCCGGCATAGACTGGTCCGCCACTCGCTCTGGTCAACCGCGTCCCTTTTGGCGCTGCGCGCCATCGGTCCGCTGCTCCCGACGCTCCCGGCTCGCGGAACAGCGTACGGGACGGTTCGTGAGGGGCAGCCGCCAACGGATGGTTCGGACCGTTGCCAGCGTGCAGAGGCGTGTCGCCCCCGTATCGCCCATGGCTCGGACCACGGGCGCCTGCTCAAGCGCGACCGCTGACCTCCGGCGGGAAGCCTTCGGCGGCGCGCTGGCCATCCATCATCGGCGCCAGCCGTAGCGTTCGCTGCTCTGGCGGTTTCGGCCCGTGCGACCGCGAGCTTCGACCACTGCCCGGCGCCTTCCCGTTGGGCGCTGCCCCTCACGAGCCGTCCCGTACGCTGTTCCGCGAGCCGGGAGCGTCGGGAGCAGCGGACCGATGGCGCGCAGCGCCATGAGGGACGCGGTTGACCAGAGCGAGTGGCGGACCAGTCTATGCCGGCTCCTTTTTCCAAAAAACAGCCGCAGGACAGCAGCAAGCGATAAACAGAAGTTCCGCGGACCAGCCTATGCCGGCTCCATTTTCACAAAAGAAGCAACTTCCGGTAACCGGGTAACGTTCATTGAACATCGTGGTCCTGCGTGCGCTACTCCTGTCGGCGATTGTGGTTCTTGCTACGGCCTTTCCAGTGAGCGCCGATCGGTGGTGGGCCGAGCCGCCTGTGCTGGGCATCGTCGACGCTGGGCGTCAGTCAGCGGCGGCGCGGCGGGCCGGCGCCTCCTGGGATCGGGCGCTGTTCTTGTGGCAAGAGATCCAACCCAACGGCCCGAGCGACTGGCTGCTCGACAAGTACGTCGACCAGGTCGGCATTCGCCCCAGCCTGAGCGGCGCGATACCCACTGTCGGCGTGGTCCAAGGTACGCCCGTGTGGGCGGCCACTGACTGGCACGATCAAGCGGCCAGCGTGCCGACCGGACTCGACCTGCCCGTGGACGACCCGCGCAACACGTTCGGCCAGTTCATGCTGCGGCTCGCGCGCAGCTACAAGGGCCACATCTCCACGTGGGTGCTGTGGAACGAGCCGGACTTCCAACCCGGCGAATCGGGCACGTGGTGGACATGGGCCGGCACCCCCGCCGACTTCTACAAGCTCCTGCGCACGGGCTATCGCGCCATCAAGCAGGTCGACCCGTCAGCAACGGTCGTCTTCCCCGCGACCACGTACTTCGCCGACGCCGTGCGCGGACGCGACCTGTTCCTCGCGCGTGTCCTGGCAGAAGGCGAGAAGGACCGCGAGGCGCCAGCCAATGGCTACTTTTTCGATACGCTCGCGGTGAACCTGTACTGCTCGCTGGACGCGGTCTACCGCGTCCATGGCGTCTTTTCGGCGATCCTGACCCGCTATCAGCTCAGCAAACCGATCTGGCTGACCGAGACGAACTGTCCCGTCTACAACGACGCGAGCACGCCTGTCCCGTCATCCGGCCGCATCACCACGGACGAGCAGGCGGCCTACCTCGTCCAGTCGGTCGCGCTGGCCCGCGCCGCGGGCTATCAGCGAATTGGTTGGTACAGCATGATCGATCACAATCCGAATAGTGGCATCCTGGATCGCTGGGGGCTGCTGCGTCCGAACGGCACGTCGCGGCCCGCGTTTCGCGCCTTCCAGGTCGCTGCGCAATACCTGGCGAAGTCGAGCCTGATCGCCACGCTCGCGCCGTTTGGCAGCGTCGATGCCGACGGCTGGCCGGTCACGCGGGTTACGCTCGATGATCCCGCGGACCGCACCCGGGTTCAGGTGCTGTGGCGTACGGCAGCGGGCCCGTCGACCGTACGCGTCGACGCCGTTGGTGGCTCGGCGCAGCTCGTGGATATTCTGGGTGGCCGACGGCCGGCAACTCGGGTCGACGCTGGCTGGGAGGTGCCGCTGCCACCGCCGCGCGTGCCCCAGCCGTTCGATCCGCCGGGCTTCCAGTCCGTCGGCTACCCGGTCCTGCTGGTCGAAGACGGCCTGCCGGCGGGCAAGATCCTCGCCCAGCCAAATGTGAGCTCGCCGCTCATGGCGCTCGCGCCGGCCGCGCTGGAGGCGGCGCGACCTATCGAGGCGACGCGGCCGGTCGCCGCGCCAGCGCCGCCTCCGCCGCCTGCCGCGGCGTTGCCCGCGACGACGCAGCCTGGCCCATCACTGGTGCTCAGCGTCGGCAACCCGCAGCCCGGCGACCTCGTGCCGCGCGGACGGCTGGTCATGCAAGGCCTCGCCTTCGATCGCGCCGCATCGCAGGGCAGCGGCGTCGACAAAGTTTCGGTTTTCCTCGACGATCGCGACACCGGCGGTCAGCACCTGGGCGACGCCACGCTCGGCCAGCCCAACGCCGCCGGCTTCACGATCAGCGCCGACTTCAGCCGCGCCTCGGGCAAACACACGCTCTTTGCGTACGCCCGCTCCTCAGTAACGGGCCGAGAGGCCGTACTCAGTTTCCCGATCAGCGTCGGCTCCCGCTAGTCGCGGTATGACTCCGGTGCGCGCCGTCAATCGCGCAGTCGCCGGTCGGGCGGCGGCGCAGGGCGCCTGGGCTTTAGGTCTGGAGTGGGAGGACGGTTTCGGCTAACGCGGCGAGTTCGGAGCGCCAGGACTCGGGCGGATCTGATGGTCGGACCACGAATTTGCTGAAGCCGACGTCGACGAACTCGCGCAGCCGTTGGTGTAGGCCGTCCAGGCCGATGGGAATGAGCGCGGCTGGGTCCATGTCGGGTCGGCGCCGCGCGACCTGGGCACGCTGGCGCTCGGAGATCTCGTTACGCGCATAGCCAAGGCTCACCCCAAAGTGCTCGGGGTCGATCTGTCGGCCTGCCTCGGCTGCGTAGCGCTCGATCGTCGCGCGGCCGGTGGCCGCCTCGGCCGGCGTGAGCAGACTCGGCAGCCAGCCATCCGAAAGCTGGCTCGCGCGGCGGAGCGCGCTCGACGCGGTACCGCCGAGCCACATCTCGAGCGGGTCTTGCTTCGGGCGTGGGCGGATGGACAGGTCGCTGTAGGTGTAGCGCGCGCCTGTGTGCGAGACGTTGTCCTGGGTCCACAGACGACGCAGCAGCGGCAGCACTTCGTCGATCAAGCGGCCGCGCTCCCTCATCGGGATGCCGATCGCCTCCTGCTCGCGCGCATCGCTCAGGCCGGGCACCATCACCAGCAACAAACGACCGTTCGAGAGACGGTCAATCGTCGCCAGCTCTTTGGCGAGTCGCACTGGATTGCGGCCCGGCAACGCGAGGGTGGTGCCGAGCTTGAGCTTGCGCACGGTGCCCGCGGCAAAGGCGAGGCCCGCCAGAGGGTCGATCACAGGCGTGGTCAGCACTTCGGACAGCCACAGCGAGTCGAAGCCGCACTGCTCCATGTCACACACGATGGCGCCAAGGTCGTCGCTCGCACTGGCTGCGCCGAGCCCAACGCCAATGCGGATCTTCACCAGGGCACACTATCACGCAGAGCGCCGTGTCATTCCGAGCGAAGCCAAGGAATCTCGCGTTAATGACAGTCGCGCTAGCAGCGACGTTCAGACAGGCGAGATCCCTCGCAGGCTCGGGATGACATCAGAGGATTCCCTGGCCCAGGTCACGGCCGACATCGTCAACTGTTTCAAGTGTCCGCGCCTGGTGGCCTGGCGCGAGCAGGTCGGGCGCGAGAAGCGCGCGGCCTACCGTGATTGGGACTACTGGGCGCGGCCCGTCCCTGGTTTTGGCGATCCGCGGGCGCGGCTGCTGGTGCTTGGTCTGGCGCCAGCGGCGCACGGCGGCAATCGGACGGGCCGCGTGTTCACGGGCGACCGCTCGGGCGACTGGCTGTTCGGGGCGCTGTATCGCACTGGCTTTGCCAATCAGCCCACCTCCGAACACCGCGACGACGGGCTCGCGCTGACCGACGCCTATATCTCCGCGTGTGTCAGGTGCGCGCCGCCGGACAACAAGCCACTGCCCGTGGAGAGGGTCACGTGCCTGCCTTACCTGAAGCGGGAGTTGGACCAGCTGCCGAACCTGAAGGTCGTCGTCTGCCTGGGTGCATACGCCCTGGAGGGACTGGCCCTGGTGTATGGCGCACGGCCGAGGCCGAGGTTCGGTCATGCGCTGGAGCACACGTTGCCCGACGGCAATCGGGTGCTGTGCTCCTTCCATCCGAGCCAGCAAAATACGTTCACTGGGAAGCTGACCGTGCCCATGTTCGACGCCATCTTTGCCCGTGCTCGGCAGCTCATCACCACATGAAGAACCGCGAAGTCGCGGCCGTCCTGAACGAGCTTGCCGACACGATGGAGCTTCTGGGCGAGGACCGCTATCGCGTGGCCAGTTATCGCGACGCCGCCACCCGTGTCGAGCACCACACCGAGCCAATCGAGAACATGGCCCGCGACGGGCGGGTCGCCCAGATTCACGGCATCGGCAAGAGCATCGGCGGCAAGATCACCGAGTACCTGACCACCGGCCACCTCGGAGCGCTCGAGGAGCGGCGCGCCCGTGTCCCGCCCGCGGCGCTGATGCTGATGAACATCGCCGGCATCGGACCCAAGCGCGCGATGCTGCTGGCGCGCGAGCTGCAAGTGCACTCAGTGGCCGATCTGCAGGCCTCTCTGGAGAGTGGCCAGGTCGCCGCCCTGCCTCGACTCGGCGAGAAGACGGCGGCTAACATTCTCGAAGAGCTGAATCGCGTTCAAACACGCTCGCAGCGCTTGCCGCTGGCCATCGTGATGCCGGCGGTCGAGCACGTCATTCAAGAACTTCGGGCGTGCGCTGCGGTCGAGGCGATCGCACCGGCCGGCAGCATTCGCCGCTTTCGCGACACGATCGGCGACATCGACATCCTGGTTGCCTCGGCGGCACCGGAGCAGGTCATCAAGGCGTTTACGCAACTCGGGCTGGTCAAGCAGGTCCTGTCGGCGGGCGGCACGCGCGCCTCGGTGCTGACGCACGCTGATTTGCAGATCGACTTGCGTGTGGTTGCGCGCGAAAGTTTCGGCGCCGCGATGCAGTACTTCACCGGTTCGACCGCGCACAACGTCAAACTACGTGAAATTGCCATTCGGAAGGGCTTTAAGCTGAACGAATACGGTGTCTATGACGGTGACACGTGCCTCGCCGGTGTGTCTGAAGAAGACGTGTATCAAGCGCTGGGACTGGCATGGATTCCGCCCGAGCTGCGCGAGGACCGCGGTGAGATCGAGCTTGCCCGTCGCTCTCTGCTACCACGCCTGATTGAATTGAGCGACATCAAAGGTGACTTGCATACGCACACGCGACTGAGCGACGGCTCGAACACGGTGCTGGAGATGATCCAGGCTGCTGCTGCGTGTCGTTATAAGTATGTGGCGATTACGGACCACAGCCAGGCGCTGGGCGTTGCGGGCGGGCTGACCGAGGACGAGTTGCGTGACGAGCACGTGCTGATCCGCCAGCTTGCCGCCGACTTTCCTGACCGGCGGGTGTTGTGTGGCGTGGAAGTCGATGTCCACGTCGACGCTCGTCTGGATTGCTCTGATGCGTTCCTGGCGTCGTGTGACGTGGTGATTGCATCGATTCATTCGTCGCTGCACAAGCCTGCTGACGTTCAGACGGCGCGGCTCCTGGCTGCCATCGAGAACCCGCACGTCGATGTGATTGGCCATCCCACGGGCCGCCTCTTGGGCAAGCGGGCCAGCTACGAGTTCGACCTGAGGGCGGTCCTGGATGCCGCAGCCAGGACGCGCACCGCGCTGGAAGTCAGCGGTCAGCCCGAGCGGCTGGACCTCGACCCCGATGCCGTGCGCGCGGCCGTCGAACGCGGCGTGATGCTGTGTTTGAACACCGATGCGCACGCGGCCGCCCAGATCGGCGACCTGATGCGCTATGCCGTAGGCAATACCCGGCGCGGCTGGGCGCCGCGCGATCTAGTCCTCAACGCCCTCCCGTACGCGAATCTGATGCAGTGGCTTGCCCGACGCTGACGGTGATGACGGCGGGCATGACTCTCGACGCCGATTGCCGGGTCGTTGACCTGCTCGGCCTGATGCAGCGGCTGACCGCGGCGGATATCGTGAGGGCGTGACGAGCATCCGCGGCCAGGCTTATATCGTCGGCGCGTACGAGCATCCGGCGCGCGTCATTCCCGACAAGTCCGTGGCTCAGATCCACGCCGAAGTTGCCGCGGGCGCGCTCGCGGACGCCGGCCTCGGCGTCGACGACGTCGACGGCTTCTTCTGCACCGGCGGCACCGGCATGGTCGGCGTCGCCATGGCCGACTACCTCGGGCTCAAGAACCTGACCTGTCTCGACACGACTATGACCGGCGGCTCGTCGCCGGTGTTTCAGATCGGCCATGCCGCGGCGATGATCGCGGTGGGCAAGTGCAAGCTCGCGCTGGTCAGCCTGGCAAATCGGCCGCGCAGCGAGAGCGGCCCGCGCGGGCCGAACCCGAGTCCCGAGGCGGCGTTCGAGCTCACTTACGGCACCAGCACCCTCGGCATGTACGCGCTCGCGGCGATGCGCCACATGTACGAGTTCGGCACGACCAGCGAGCAGTTGGCGTGGGTCAAAGTCGCTGCCTCCCAGCATGCGCAGCACAATCCACATGCGCTGCTCAAGATCCCGGTGACGGTCGAAGAAGTGCTGGCGTCGCCGATGCTGAGCGACCCGCTACATCGGCTCGACAGCTGCGTGGTCACCGACGGAGGCGGGGCGGTCATCATCGCCAGTCCGGAGATCGCGCGAAGTATCAACCGCCAGAAGGTCAAGATCCTGGGCCACGGCGAGGCGCCCAAGCACACCAACAACGGCCAGATCGATCTGACCTTCACTGGCGCACGCTGGTCCGGGCCACGGGCGTTCTCGGAGGCTGGGGTGACGCCCAAGGACATCAAATACGCCTCGATTTACGACTCGTTCACGATCACCGTGGTCGAGACGATCGAGGACCTGGGCTTCTGCGAGAAAGGTAAAGGCGGCCAGTTCGTGGCGGATGGCGGCCTGTTGTCGCCGAACGGCAAGCTGCCGGTGAATACTGATGGCGGCGGTCTGTGCAACAACCACCCGGGCATGGGCGGCATGATGAAGGTGCTCGAAGGGGTTCGTCAGGTGCGCGGCGAGGCGCATCCCGCTGTACAGGTTCCGAATTGTGATCTGGCACTGGTGCACGGCACCGGTGGCTCGCTGGGCACGCGCATGGGCAGCGCGACGTTGATCCTGGGCACGGAGGACGCTTGAGCTTTATGACCGTTGAGACCGGCCTGCCAGCACCGGCGCCGTATATCAATCCTGAGGTCAAGCCGTTCTGGGACGCGACTGCCGAAGGGCGGCTGGTCGTGCCGCGGTGCGACGAATGCCAGACGCTGATCTGGTTTCCACGGCCATTCTGTCCCGCGTGCCTGTCGACGGCCGTGACGTGGGTCGAGGTCTCGGGTCGCGGGACGGTCTACAGCTTCACGGTTAACCGTCGGGGCGCCGCCGACTTGCCGGACTATCGCAATGTTGGCGTGTACGTGCTGGCCTACGTGGAGCTCGAAGAAGGCCCGCGGATGATGACCAATATCGTCGACTGCGACCCAGACAGCGTGCGCATCGGCCAGCCGGTCGAAGTGGTGTTCCACGACACCGGCCAAGGCAACGCCCTCCCGCGCTTCCGTCCGCGCGCCTAGGGCGACCAGTCCTTGCGCCAGGCCTGCATCTGCAGGCAGTATCTGAGTGGCTGGCCAGGATGCCGCCGGCCGCGTCGAGCAGGTCCTGCTGGCCACCCTCCAGCACGGCTCGATTCGCCATGTCGATCGCCGGCTGCTGCAGTGGCAGCAGTGCATCGATGAACGCGACATCGAACGGCTCGGGCGCCGAACGCAGGTTAGCGATCTCGGCGGCGCCCCCCATCGGCGGCGTTGCGCGTGAGCCGTACCATGCCTCGCGCCACTCCTGGAGGTCGCGGATCAGCGCCGTATCGTCGTCGATCAGCTCTTGCGCCATCTGGCGCAGCTCCTCGTGCTGCGCACGGGTGAGCGCGATCTGTGCGAGCTCGGTCTCGAGCTGCAAGTGCGGCACGAGCGTATCGATGAATTGCTGATCGAAGACCTTCGCGCGGCTCGAGATCACGGACGTCGGAAATGCTGCGCCAGCGGTCGCAGCGATGGCCGTCTCGGGCACGGGTGTCACCCGCGCGGCGCCCAGCGGCGGAGCACTTGACGTGCAGCCAACGATCAGCATGCCAAGCGCCCCGATCAGATGCTGTCGGGTCAACAGCCTGACGTTACTGGTGGATCAAGACTGGCGTGCCGACCGTCGCCCAGTCCCACAGCCATTTCGAGTCGCCCAGCGATAAGCCCAGGCAGCCATGCGAGCCAGGTGCGCCCCATGCCGACGACCACCAGTTGTAATGCAAGCTCTCGCCGGTGTCGCGGAAGTACTGCGTGTACAGCACGTTCTTCAGGTAGTAGCCGCCTGGCGAATTGCGCGGAATGCCAACCGTGGTGCTGTCCATGGTTTCGTTCTGCACGCGACGTACGATCGACCACGCGCCTAGCGGCGTCGGGTACTTCGCAACACCCTTAATCGCGTAGAACGAGCGCACCGGAGCGCCGGCCTCGTACGCGACGACCTTCGCTGCGCCGCTCAGGCTCACCTCGAGCCAGCGACCATCGAACTGCTGAGGCACGTCGGCCATGAACAGGCCGCTCGGCGGCAGAAAATAGCCGTCTTCGGTCTCGAACCACGCCGCGCCGTCATCGCCAATGACCGTGCCGACCACGTTCTCGCGATCGCTGGGCTGCAGGGTCAGCGCACGCGCGCGTGCATCCGGGTTCGGGTAGTAATACAGCGGCGCGTTCTCGGTGACGATGGCTACGGTCGACAGCTCTTCTTCGACAGGCGGCGGAGCCATGTAGATGAAGGCCGCGGGCGTTTCCGCGGGTGACAGCAGGTCGCGATGGATATAGGCAATGGTGTTCGTACGTGGCTCGAACACCTGTGTCCACTCGCCTGCGTCGTCGTGTAGGACACGCAGGATCGAGCCTGAGCGGACGGTGCCGACGCGCTCGGAGAGCAGGTCGGGCGCGGCGCGCAGATACGACAGCGCAGACGTGCTGGCCCAGATCTGACTTGTGGTCGGGTCGGAAGCCCAGCGGTCGGCCAGCGCAGCCGAGGGCAACGCGCACAGCGCGACAATGGACAAAACGACGAAGACACGCACAAGCGGCGCCATTGGTCTCAACTCTCGGTTCGGTTAAGGGGCGCATGCGCGCCGAGGACTTGGTTCAAATATCCGTCGTGTTGGGTCGGCTGACAAGCCGGCACGGTTACGGTGGATCCTGGACAGGCCAGCGGACCGCCGCCACCAGACTCAAAGCCACGCCGACGGCGGCGCAAGTCAGCGCTACGGGGTTCCCCGCGCGCTCGGCCACACTGCCCCAGATAGCGCTGCCAATCGCCTGCCCACCCTGAAACGTCAGCAGATAGGTAGCGATAGCTCGCGCGCGGACCCAACCGGGCGCGCCCAACTGCACAGCGATTTGGAAATTCTGATTCGAGGATGTCCACGCCGCGCCTCCTAGCGCCAGCATTGGCCACACTAGAGGCAAAAATCGGACCCAGGCGAGGACCGTCAGCATCACAGTAAAAATCACGATGCCGGCCATCAGCAGCTGGTTCGGTGTCCAGTGCTGTCGGAGCCTGGGTAGGACGAAGGCGCCGCCGACCGCGCCGGCGCCGACGCACGTGACCAGGAAGCCGTAGCCGGGTGCGTCGAGACCAAGCTCGTGACGCGCCACCAGCGGCAACAGGCTCCAGAGCGCGCTTGCCCCGAGCATCCACAGGATGCTGCGCGTGAGCACGATTCGCTGCTCGTCAGCCCGCCAGACATACTTCAGTCCAGTGGCCATCGCGCCGACGAAGTCCTCCCGCGTGCCTGACTCGGCCTTTCGAGCGAGCACGCCGCGCCAGCGGAAGACCACGCCCATGGTCGTCACATAGGCGACGGCATTGGCGGCAAACGTGGCCGCCGGGCCAACCGCGAATACCAGGAAACCACCGATGGCTGGCCCGACCGAACGGGCGATGTTGTAGCCGAGGCTGTTGAAGCTCACCGCCGCCGGCAACTGCGCTCGGCTGACCACGTCTGGCAGCGTCGACGCCCAGGTCGGCCCGCCCACGGCGGCACCCGTGCCAAGCCCAAAGGTGAGGAGGAGCAGCAAGGCCGGGGTGATGCGTTCGCTCACGGTCAGCGCAACCATCAAGCTGACGCACGACAGCATCCAGGCTTGTGTCGCCAGGAGCAGCTTGCCCCTGTCGACGCGGTCGGCCAGGCTGCCCGCCGGTAGTCCGAACAGGAAGAACGGCAGCGTTGTGGCGGTCTGCATCAGCGCGACGGGCAGCGCGTCCCTGGTGAGCGTGGTCATCAGCCACGCGCCGCCCACGGTCTGGGCCCATGTGCCGATATTCATGACCGTGTTCGCCACCCACAGCGCGCGGAACGCCGGCTCGCGGAGTGGATGTCGCGGTGCGACTTTCAGACGGGCTCTAGCCCTGTGTGGGGTAGCGCCGGCAGGTCGACCCGAATCGCGTCGCCGGGTCGGACGTCACCACCCGTGAGCACGATGCTCATCACGCCGGCTTTGCGCAGCAGCGCGCCGTCGGCCACGCGGTCGAGGTTCGCCGCCATCAGGCCGGGCTGAATGCCGTCGAGCTGCTTGCACGGATTGCGCAGACCCGTGAGCTCCACCGTGGCCATCGCGCCCATCTGCAGCCTCGTCCCTTTTGGGAGCCCCAGCAGGTCAATCCCACTAGTTGTGACGTTCTCACCCATTTGCCCAGGCTCCAGCGTGAAGCCACGCTCGCGCAATGCCTGGATCCATTCCACCGGCATCAGGTGCACCTGCCGCAGGTTAGGCTGCGCTGGGTTGCGGGCGACGCGCGAGCGGTGCTTCACCGTCGCACCAGCGTGCGCGTCACCTTCGACGCCCAGGCCAGGCAGCAGGCGAATGCGGGCCCGCGCCGGCTTGCGCATCGTGTGACTCGAGCTGCGGCTCACAGCGACGACGACGCCGCTCATACAGCTCGACAGTCGACGACGACCTTCATTCCGCCGCGGGCGATGGCGATGTCGAATGCTTCGCCCACCCGACGCAGAGGCAACACGTGGCTGACCAGGCGGTCAGCATGGATGCGCCCATCACGAATCATCTCGAGCGCCTTCCCGCGGTACTCGGGTGCATAGCCTCGTGAGGGTATTTTGCCGCCGATGACGGTCAGGAATTTCTGGAACACGTCTTCGATCGTGAAGTCGTTCAACGGCCGGTACGGCCGACCGGCCAGGGCGACGGTGGCGCCATTCGCCGCGACGCGCAGTGCGTCTTGAATCGGCTTGGACTGGCCCGTGCTTTCGATGACGACGCTGGGCTGGAGGTCCATGGCGTCGCGACTGTCCGAGAACGTATGCGTGACGCCAAGCTCGCGCGCCAGCGCCAGGCGCTGCTCGTCCAGGTCGATGCCGACGATGGTGTGGCAGCCGATCTCACGCACCTGCTCCAGGCATAGTGCGCCGAACGGGCCGAGGCCGATGATGAGCACGCGGTCAGCAGGCTCGATGCGCAGCATCTCACGACACAGGAAGTAGGTCTCGAAGCCCATGTAGCCAAGCGCGGCATGCTCGAGCGACACGCCGGCCGGAATCGGCACCAGGCCAGCATCGGCGCGGACCAGCGCATGCGTGGCGAAGACTGAATGAATCGGCATCACCGCCTGACCGACTTCTAGACCCTTGACGCCCGGGCCAAGCGCGGCCACGACGGCGCTGGCTTCGTGCCCGATCCGCCGCGGGTACTTGAGGACGCCCCGGTACAGGGGAAATTCGGTCGCCAGTCCGAGGTAGGGCGCGAATTCCGAGCCGCACACCGCGACCGCGCCAATCTGGAGCAGAACCTCACCCGGCCCTGGTTCCGGAGTCGGCGATTCGACGAACTCGAACTGCCGCGGGCCAATCAGGCGTGCCTCGATCATTACCGGCGGCGGCGCTCCCAGGCTTCGGCGTTGACGAGCCCGTGCGGGCTCTCGCCGCGCGCGGCCTGGAGGACGCTGCGCACGACCATCTCCGCGCTCAGCTCCTGGGCATCGAAGGTAGAGCCGGCTACGTGTGGCGTGAGGACCACGTTGTCGAGTGCCTCGAAGCGGTCATCCTCGGGTGGCTCGTGCACCCGCACGTCCAGGCCCGCCCCGCCGATTCGCCCCTCTTTCAACGCCGTGTACAGCGCATCCTCGTCCACAAGGACACCACGCGCCGTGTTGATCACGACGGCCGTCGGCTTCATCAAAGCGAGCCGTTCGACATTGACCAGCGCCTGGTTCTGTGACTCGCCCGGTGCATGCACGGTCAGGAAGTCCGCCTGTCGGAAGACCTCATCCAGTTCCACGAGCTGCACCTTCCACTGCGCGTTGAACTCCGGGTCAGGGAAGGGCTCATACGCCACGACCTGCATGTCGAAGCCGAACGCGCGCTTGGCTACGCCCTTGCCGATCCGGCCCAGGCCAACGATGCCCAGTGTCTTGCCAGCCACGTCCAGGCCGAGCGGCCGCACCCACTGCCGTGTGCGCGCAACGCGATCGAGCTCCACGACACGGCGCGCCACTGCCAGGAGCAGCGCGAAAGCGTGATCGGCCACAGCAAAGTGGTTCGAGCCCTGTGTCGTTGTCACCAGCACGCCGTTGTCGCTCGCCGCCACCACGTCGATCGTCTCGTAGCCGACGCCCCAGCGCGCGACATGCTTCAACGTGTCGGCTCCTTCCAGAACCGAACGCGTGTACAGCTCGGCGGCAGACGCAATGACCGCGTCGTTGCCCTGGACGAGCTCGACGACCTCATCCTCCGGTGGGCGACCGCCGGGCCAGCGGTGGGTGCGAATCTGCCACCCAGCATCGCGCAGCGCCTGGAGACGGACGTCGTCGGGACCCCGCACGCCAGGCGCGGTGATGAGTACGTTGGGCATCGCCGCTTACGGTACCGGTGCGCAGAGTCGCCGCGCGCGGCCCATACAATCGACAATACGACGAAGGAAGTTCGCCTCGCCTACGGTCGCCACGGCCTGGTGGCTCGGCTGCCCGAGCAGGCCGAGATCATCGAGCCGTGGTTCGTGCCTGGCCTGCCCGACGAGGCGGCTGCCATCGCCCACGCCCTGCGCGAGCCGTCGGCTGGCCCGCCGCTGCGCGACCGTGTCCCAGCGGGCGCTAGCGTGGCCGTCGTCATCTGCGACGTGACGCGGCCGTTCCCTGCTCGGCGCGTGCTGCCGGTCCTGCTGGAGGAGCTGACCGGCCGGCGGGTGACGATCTTCATCGCCACGGGTACCCACCGGGCGTGCAGCGACGCCGAGCTCGTCGAGATGCTTGGCCCCGTGGCCGATCGATGCGCTGTCGTGCAGCACGACGCCTTCGATCGAAGCCGCCACGTCCAGCTCGGCACCGTCCTCGGCACCGCGACGCCAGCGCTTGTCGAGCGGGCCTTTCTGGAACACCAGGTCAGAATCACGACCGGCTTCATCGAGCCGCACTTCTTCGCCGGCTTCTCGGGCGGTCCCAAGATGGTCGCGCCTGGCCTGGCCGCGATCGAGACCGTGCTCGACCTGCACTCAGCCGCGCGCATCGGCCACTCGAACGCCACCTGGGGCATAACGGAGGGCAACCCGGTCCACGACGCGGTGCGCGACATCGCCGCGCGCGCCGAGGTCACCTTCAACCTGGACGTCACGCTCAACCGTGACCACGCCATAACGTCCGTCTTCGCGGGCGACCTGTTTCCGAGTCACGCCGCCGGCTGCGCCTTTGCTCACTCGACCGCGATGGTCTCGGTCGAGCGACCGTTCGACGTGGTGCTGACCACCAACAGCGGCTACCCGCTCGATCAGAACCTGTATCAGACGGTCAAAGGCATCAGCGCCGCCGCGCAAGTCGTCAAATCCGGCGGGAGCATCGTCGTGGCCAGCGAATGCTCGGACGGTCTGCCCGACCACGGCCAGTACAAGGACCTGCTGCGCCAGGCCGACGGTCCTGCCGCGTTCTTAGCACGCCTTGCTGACCCAGGTTTCAGCGCGCACGACCAGTGGCAAGTGCAGGTCCAGGCGCTGATCCAGCAGAAGGCACGCGTCCTGGTCCATGCGTCGGGTCTGACTCCGGCACAGCTGCGCGACGCGTGGTTTGAACCAGCCGACGATCCCGCCGCCTGCGCCGAGTCGTTGCTTGCCGCAGCCGGTGCCGATGCGCGACTGGCGGTGCTGCCGCAGGGCCCGCAGACGATTCCCTACCTCGCCTGAATCACGGGCCAGCTAGTGCTGGTGAGATCACCGACGTCCGCCATAAGGTCGCCGCGAATGCCAACGTCCGCCCGGCGCGCTGGCGGGCCGGTGCCGTCGACCACCGACCGCCGTGGATCAGCAGGTCGAAGTCGGTCACTGCACCGGCGTGCGCAGCGTGCCCAACTTCTCGATACGCGCCTCCATCACATCGCCGGATTTCAAATACGTGCCGCTGGTGGCGCCGACGCCGGACGGAGTGCCTGTCTCGATGATGTCGCCTGGCTCGAGCGTCATGAAGCTCGACGCAAACACGATCGTCTCGGCCACGGTCGAGATCATCTCGCGCGTGTTCGAGTGCTGTTTTCGTTCGCCATTCAGGTGCAGCGAGAGATCGAGTGTTTGCGGGTCAGACAGTTCATCGGCCGTGAGCAGGTACGGTCCGAGCGGCGCAAAGCCATCGGGCCATTTGCCGTTCAACCAGTCGAAGAAGTCGTTCCACACGTCGGGGTCGCGCTCGACTCCCCAGTCCGCAGTCCGCGCAGACAGATCATTGGCAATGGTGTAGCCGAAGACCATGTTCAGGGCGTCACTCAGCGCCACATTGCGACAGCGCGTCCCGACTACCACCGCGAGCTCCACTTCCCAGTCGTTGGTGTGCGACACGCTCGGCAAGCACAGCGGTTCGTCCGGTCCGACGATCGCACTGGACGGTTTCAGAAACAGCTTGGGCACAATTCGTCGCTTGTCGACCGGCTGACCCCCGCCTTCGGTGATGTGGTCCTGGTAGTTGCGTGCGAGCGCCAGCAGTTTGGGCGGTCGGCGCAGCGGCGCCAGGAGGCGCACGCTGCCAATGTCGTAGCGCGCTCCCCCGGCCAGCCGGGCACCGTCCAGTCCCGATTCGATCAAGTCGAGCAGGTCGCCCGGGCCAAGGTCGGTCACCGTGCCGGCCGATCGATCACCGTCCAGCACGCCGTGGCGGATGCCAGTGTCAGTTTGGTATGTCACCAGTTTCATTGATGGTCTCCCTGAAGCTCGACAACGCGATTCTCGGTCGCCGACGTCTGCGCTGCGAAAATGATCTGGAGCGCGGCGCGTGCATCGCGCGGCCCGAGCTCCGGAGCAAGCTCGCCGCGAACGGCGCCAATGAAGTGGTCGATCAGGCTACGGATGGATTCGTTTCCGTAGTAGCGTTGCGTCGGGCTTTCCGTCCCGTACACGGACAGCGCCGGCGCCGCCGCGTCCACGACGATGGTGCCGTGCGAGCCCATCACGCGCAGACGACGATCGCCGCCATAGCCGTTCGGATGGCCCGTGGTGGGTGCGCGGCCAACGGACGTCGTCGCTACGACGCCGTGCTCAAACGTCATGGCTAACACAGAGAAATCGTCGGCATCGCCGCCGTAGAAGAACGCGCCGCGCGTGGCGTAGACAGACCGTGCCTCGAGTCCGAGCACGCAACGGATGGCATCGACCGGGTAGAGTCCGAAATTCAGTAATTCGCCCATTGGCCACGCGGCGGTGCCGGCTGCAATCACGAACTCCGAGTGGACGGCCCACGGTAGGCCCACGGCGCCGCCTGCGACCGCGCTGCGGGCAGAACGAATCGCCGGATTGAAGCGATAGTGATGGGCCGGCATGCACACGCGCGTCGTGCCAAACGCCTGCTCGATAAGCTCACAATCGTGCACCGTGCCCGCGAGTGGCTTGTCGACCAGCGCGTGCTTGCCGGCAGCCGCCACGCGCTCGAGAACCGCGGCACGGCGCTCCAGCGGGCAGCACACCGATACCACGTCAACCCGCGGATCGGCCAACGCGAACTCCAGATCGGCCACGTACGGTACATCGAGCGCGACTGCCTCGCGGCGATTCAGCGCGTGCTGCGCCTCAGGCGCCTCCGCCTCGTCCGCGACGGCCACGATACGCAGCGCGGCATGATTGGCCAGCACCGGTAGATACATGGTGCGCTGGTGCGCCTGGCCGCCGATGCTCGAGAAGCTGACGAGCAAAACGCCGAGCCGGCCGTCCTCAGTTGGCAACGCCAACCACCTCGCCCGTGCGGAGCGATTCTTCGCCAGCCACGGCCATCGCCACGGCGCGCCGTGCGTCCGCTCCTGAGACGGCCGGCTGCGTCTGCCCCTGGATAGCGACGATCCAGGCGGCCACTTCACGATCGAAACCGATCTGGCCGTTGCCCGGCAGGAGGCTCGTGCCACCCTCGAGGAACGCCACACCCTGCTCCGCGTCCCAGGGCAATCGGAGCGCGCCGCGCGTGCCCTGGACAAACACATCCCGATAGCCGAACGACCGTGGGCGATTGGCGCGACTCATCTCGCACACCGCGGTCCCACCGTCCTGGTAGCGCACGATCATACTCAGGTAGTCGTGAATGGCCAGATCAGCCGACGTTTCCTTGCGCCCTTGCACGTAGATCGACGCCGGTTCGTCGTTCATCCACCATGTCGCGAGGTCGAGCAGATGGACACCGTTGTGCAGCACGTGACCCCCGGAACGACGCGGGTCGAGCACCCAGGCGCGCCAGTCCGGCCAGAGCCAGCCGCCGAGGATCGCGAGTCGGATATACACCGGTCGCCCGATATCCCCGCTGTCCAGGGTGCGTTTGATCGTGCGGCCGTAGTCGTAGAAGCGGTGTGTATGCGCGCCCATCAGGACCAGTCCGCGCTCGTCGAATGCGCGCACGAGTGCGTCGGCACCGTCGACACTGATCGCCAGCGGTTTTTCCATGAGCAGGTGCTTGCCCGCGCGGGCGATGGCCAGACCAAGCTCTACGTGCGTGTCGTTGGGCGTGCACACGATGCACGCATCAACCTCGGGCCACGCCAGTAGTTCGGCGGCGCTGGTCGCGCCGCGCGCGTTGGGCAGGCCGCGGATCGCTGCGCGAGCCCGGCCAGCATCGACGTCTGCGACTCCGACGAGTCGGACTCCGGGCAACCCGCCCAGTGCCGCGAGATGCATATTGGCGACGAATCCGGTGCCAATGACTCCGACGCCAACCGTCACAGGCTGAACACCTGACGCGCCACCTCGGTTGTGCAGCGAAGCTGTGCGCCGGCGTCGGCGTAGATGCCGAGCACGTAGTCCGGATCGAGCAGTGGTGCGTCGCTGCCGAACAGCAGCCGTTCGGAGCCGACGCGCCGCACGACGTCGCGCGCGACGGGTAAATCCGGAAACGACGTCGACAACTCGACGTACACGTTCGACGTGTGCTCGACCAGGGTCGCGGTCGAGCGTGACGGGGCACCCGGACCGGCATGCGCGACGATCAATCTCCACGCCGGGTACTCGGCTGCGATGCATGCCAGCGCCCCGTCCCATTGAGCACCGTCCACGTGGATCTTCAACGGATGGCCACGCCGCGCGACCTCGCGCATCAGCGCCATGCACTCGCGACTGGCGGTCGGCTGACCAGAGTAGCTGCAATGCAATTTTGCGCCCACGGCTCGATCGTGCTTGTAGGCCGCATCCATCGCGCGGCAGGAGCCATCGAGATCGTTCGGATTCACGACCACGTACGCGCGCTGTGCGTCGTCGACTGCCGCGAACGCTTCAGCATTGCCCGCTTGCGCATCGTCGGTTATGGCCTGCAACGACGAGGCGATACGCAGCTTGATATCCGGGCGTGGCCGCCAGGCCGGTGTGGGAAAGCCAAGTGCGCCAACGTGGGCGTGCACATCGACCAACTGCTCAGCCCGGGTGGTGTGTGGCAGATGCAATGGCTCGGTCGGCACACCGAAGAGGCGGCTAGCGTTGTCCGCCAGGATCAATCGCTTGTCGTCGGTGGAGATGTCCGCGCTCAGGACGGCATTCAGCGCCGCCTGAATGGGCCGGCTCGGCGCACCGGAGCCGAACAGGAGTCGCCGCGCGCCGACGCTGCGCACCACGGTTTCCACGCCCCGGTACAGGCCCAGGCGGCTCGTCTCGAGGTACAGGTGCGGCCAGCGCTCCAGCGCCGCCAGACAATCACCGAGGTTCGTGTAGTGCGCACCGACCAGCACCACCGGCACGCCGAGGGCTTCCGTGGCCGTCCCGATGGCGGTCGCATCGCCAAAGTGCATCACCGGCACGAGCAGCGGGCAGCGGCCATGCACGGCCCCCGCCATTGCGCGGAACGCCTCCGAATCAAGCTCGGGCAGAAGCCGAATGCCAACCACGCCCGCGGATAGCACACGCTCGAGTTCGGAGCGCCAGTCCAGGTACTGCACCGGATTCAGCGCGGCCACAGGATACAGCCGTACACCGCCACTGCTGCCCGCCGCTGATAGCGCAACGTCGTTCGAACGTTCGTGGCGCGAGCTGCGCGTGGCGACAAGTGCGCTACCGATGCCGTGACTGTGGAGTTCGCGCAGCGCGGCGCCAACGTCGTACTCGGTAGTGGGTATGAGGCGCGGCGACGCGTCGGCCAAGACGGTGACGTCGATCACGTCCGTTGCCGAGGATCCAATGCGTCGCGCAAGCCGTCGCCAATGAAGTTGATCGCCAGCACCGTGATAGCGATGGCCAGTCCGGGCGGCAGCCACAGCCACGGCATGGACTCGAGAATGGTGAGCGACTGGGCCTCGTTCAGCATGTTGCCCCACGATGGCTGGGGCGGTCGGACGCCCAGTCCGAGGAACGACAGCGCGGCCTCGAGCAGAATCGCCTGGGCAACCGCGAAGGTGCCGGTGACCGTCAGTGGCGACAACACCGAGGGCACCATGTGGCGCACGATGACGTGTCCGGTTGACGCGCCCAGGGCGCGCGCGGCTATGAAAAAGTCCTGCTCGCGCAGTGACAATGCGAGGCCGCGCACGATGCGGCACGCGGTCGGCCAGTAGAACACGCCGATCCCGAGGATGATCGTCTCGCGGCTTGGACCGACCAGCGCGACAATGGTAATGATCACGACCAATGCTGGAAACGACAGCACCACGTCGGTCAAGCGCATGATGACCGTGTCCGTCCAGCCGCCATAGGTGCCCGCCAATGAGCCGAGCAGCAGGCCAATCGACGTCGACATCAGCGCCGCGGTCAGGCCGACCGTTAACGAGACCTGGCCAGCGTAGAGCAACCGACTGAGTACATCGCGACCGGCGGAGTCCGTACCCAGCGGATGCGTAGGGCTGGGCGGCTTGCGGAAGAAGGCCAGGTCAACCTTGAACGGGTCCGTGGGTGCGATCAATGGCGCCAGGAACGACAGCAGCGCGACGGCGATCAGTATGCCCAGGCCCAAGAGGGCCAACCGGTGGCGCAGAAAACGGCGCAGCGCCATCTGACCCGGCGAACGCGCGGTCGGAGTCTTTACGGACGTGACCAGTGGGCTTCCGCCGCGCGCGGACGCTGATGCGAGCGCGCTCATTGGAGCCGGATGCGCGGATCGACGACCGCGTAGGACAGGTCCGCGAGCAAGTTCGAAATCAACACGATCACGGCCACGATCATGATGAAGCCGGTCAGCACCGGATAGTCACGCTGACTGATCGACGCCAGCGCCAGTTGACCCATACCTGGCCACGAGAAGATCTGCTCGACCACGACCGCCCCGCCGAACAACGTTGGAATCTGGATGCCGATGACCGTGATCAACGGGATCAATGCGTTAGGCAGCGCGTGGCGCAAAATGACCAGTCGCTGTTGGAGCCCCTTGGCGCGCGCGGTCGTCAGGTAGTCCTGGCGGATGACTTCGAGCAGGCTGGAGCGTGCATAGCGCGCAAACGGACCCGACAAATTGAGGCCGAGAATCATCGCCGGCAGCACCAGGTGGTGCAGGTCGTCGCCGATGGTTCTGGGCGCGCCCGCGGTAAACATGCCTGACGTGGGCAGCAGATTCAGCTTGAGCGAGAAGATGTAGATGGCCGCCAGACCCAGGAAAAAGCTCGGCGTCGAGATCGTCGCCAGGCTGATCACGGCCGAGGCATAGTCGAGCAGCGAATACTGGCGGATGGCCGCCAGCAACCCGATTGGCACGCCGATGCTCAGGGCGATCAGGAGCGCTGTACCCATCAGCTCGATGGTTGGCCAGACGCGCTCTTTGACGACGTCGCCGACCGGGCGGCGATCGAAATACGAATACCCGAGATTGCCCTTGGCAACCTCGCCGAGCCACACGACATACTGGATGGGCAGCGGCTGATCGAGGCCCAATTGGGCACGCAGGCGCGCCACGTACTCCTCCGCACCCCCGGCCATGTACTCAGGATTGATCATCATGCGTACCGGATCGCCCGGCGCCAGGCGCACGAACACAAAGCTCAGCACGGTAATGCCCAGCAACACGGGCACCGAGATCAGCAGGCGGCGAAGGATCCATCGCTGCATAGGTCCTGGTCAGCCGTCCCGTCGGGTCATCCGCGTGGCATTGTCATCCTGAACGCAGCGAAGGATCCGCTTGCTGAAACGTGTGTGCCCGCGGTGCCCGCGGTGGACGCGGCCCGGACGGCTGTGGCAGCTACGACAGCCGCCTGGGTCGGCGGCGACGGCGGCGCGGCCGGACCACAGGCAGCGACAAGCAAAGCGAGGCTGGCCAGGGTCGACCAGAGTGTCGGCAGCGACTTCACGACCTGTTACTCCTTCGTTTGCCGCCGCATCGTACCCCGGGTTTGAGCCACGCCGCGCGTTCCGTTAGAGTGGGCGGCATCTTCGGGCCCCGGGGGTACGCGTGACCGCTCCGACGACAACGCGCCGCCTGTTCCTTCGTTATGCAGTGCTCGGTTCAGCCGCGGCCTCCCTGCTCGCCGCCTGCGCGCCGCCTGCGCCCGCGGCGCCCACCGCCGCACCCGCGGCGCCGACCTCTGCCCCGCCCGCGCCCACGGCAGCAGCCATACCGACCACCGCACCCGCCGCCGCCGCCGCTGCGCCGACTGCCGCGCCTACCGCCGCCGCCGCCGCGGCTGCCAAGCCCACGACCGCGCCAGCGGCGACGGCCAAGCCGTCGCTCACCGATGCGCACATCGCCATTCAGGTCAAGCCGACAGGTTTCTACACCCTCAAATTCATCGCCCAGCAGATTTCCTTCCTCTTCCTCGACAAGCTGCTGACGGTCGCCGACGACTGGACGCTGCAGCCGCGCCTCGCCGAACGCTGGGAGACTGCACCCGATGGCAAGGCGGTCACCTTCTATTTGCGCAAGGGCTTGAAGTGGAGCGACGGCGCGCCGCTCACCGCCAAGGATATCCAGTTCACCTTCAAGTCCACGATGGACGTGCGCACGGCTGCAGCGCCTGGCCCGACCTCGATCATCAAGGGCTATCAGGACTTCCGCGACGGCAAGATCGACAGCCCTCCAGGACTCGTCGTCGTTGACGACTCCACGTTTCGGATCGAATTCGACACTCCGAACGCCGGTTTCGTGCCCAGCATCAGCTTCCTGGGCTTCCAGATCCTGCCGCAGCACGTCCTCGGCTCCGTCGATCCGACGCAACTGGAGCAGCATCCGTTCTTCCAGAATCCGACCGTCGCCAGTGGTCCGTTCAAGTTCGTCAAGTACGAGACCGACCAGTTCGTCCAGGTCGAGCGCAACCCGAACTTCTACGGCACGCCAGCCAAGCTCGAGCGTATTTTCGTCCATATCGCAACGTCTGACGTAGCGACCGCGCAGTTGCAAAAAGGCGAGATTCTGCACACGCAGATCTCGGTGACAGACACCGAAACGCTCAAGAACCTGCCCGGTGTCAAGGTCGCCAACAAGCCCGCCGCCGGCATCTTCGTGATGGGCCCGATGATCGACGGCAAGAAATTCAACGACAAACGTGTTCGCCAGGCACTGGTGTACGCCATCGACCGCGAGGGCATCGTCAAACAGGTCCTCAAGGGCTATGGACGCGTCGTCAACAGCCATATCATCGGTCCGGAGTGGGCCATCAACCCCAACCTGAACAAGTACGAGTACAATCCCGAGAAGGCCAAGGCTCTGCTGGCCGAGGCTGGCTGGGACGCCAATACACCAGTGGTCATCAATTGGATGGCCGGTCAGGGCGGCCGCGACGTCGAGAATTCACTCTTGATTGCGCAGTCGCAGCTCCAGGCAGTGGGCATCAAGGCAGACTTCCAACCCCTGGAGCGTGGCCCGCTACTGGAGGCGATCACTGGACGGAAATTCGATCTCATCTCGTACGGCGGCGGTGTGTACACCGTCGATCCGGACAGCACGTCGTACGTGCTGATGACGCAGTTCATTCAGCCCAAGGGTGCCAACAACGTGGGCTATTCGAACCCGACCGTCGACCGCTTGTTCATGGACGGTCGCGCTGAAACGGATCCGGCCAAGCGCGCCAAGATCTACCAGGAAGCGTCGGCGCTGATCAACGACGACGTCTCGCACGTGTGGCTCTTCGTCGCCGATGCCATCTACGGCTACAGCGACAAGCTCCAGGGTCTCAAGCCGCACGGCGACTTCAACTCCGCATACTGGAATGCCAATGAGTGGACGGTGCCCGGCTGAAGGTCGCCAACCTCGAAACCATTCGGGTCCGCGCGGACTTGACCGAGCCGCGCGGGCCTTCGATGTTCACCTATCGCGCGCGCGAAACGCTATTCATCAAGCTCACCACCGACGACGGACTCGTCGGCTGGGGCGAGACCTACGCGATGGGCGGTGTCCAGTCGGCGATCGAGGATGTCCTTCGGCCACTCCTGCTTGGCCGCGACCCACTCGCCGCACGCCAACTGCACCAGGAACTGCTGAGCGCAACGTTCTCCAACGGCTTCGCCGTCGGCGGTGTGGACCTCGCGCTTGACGACCTGCGCGGCAAAGCGCTTGGCGTACCCGTCCACGCGCTGTACGGCGGCGCACTGCGTCCACGGGTCGAGGCCTACGCGTCGTTACCCGGCTACTATCTCGACCGCGGCCCCGAGGCCCACTGGCAAGACGAGGTCAACGCACTCGTCGCCCGAGGGTTTCGGGGTATGAAGTTTCGCATCGGCCGCTTCGATCCTCGGCGCGAGGTGCCGCTGCTCTCGGCGATCCGTGACACGGTGGGACCTGACGTACGCCTGATGGCCGACGCTAACGCCGCTTATTCACCGGCCCTGGCGCTACGTGCCGCGCACGCCCTGAGCGAACTCGACTTCGCCTGGCTGGAGGAGCCGCTGCCCCAGTCGGGCTATCTGGGCTATCCGGTGCTGCGCGCCAAAATGGACCTGCCGCTGGCCGGTGGTGAAGGCCTCATGACGCGCCCGTCGGCCTATGAGGCGCTCCAGCGCGGCTGCTTCGACATCATCCAACCTGACGTGAGCATCTGCGGCGGCATCGCGGAGTGCTTGTTCATCGGCGAGCTCGCCCGAATGAGCGCGGTCCGCTGCGTCCCACATTGCTGGGCTGGTGGCATCACGCTCGCGGCGACGCTGCACCTCGCGGCCTTGCTGCCCGAGCCTAGTCGTATGCCCGGCACAGATGCACCCCTGCTCGAATATGACGTCACGGAAAATCCGTTTCGTGATGAGCTGATCGTGGACGCTCCGTTTGCCCTCCACGACGGCTTTGTTGAAGTGCCGACGTCGCCCGGTCTCGGCGCGGAGATCGACGAAGCGGCGCTGCGTCGCTACGCCGTCTGAGGCGCCCAGTGCGGATAGTCGCGCCGCAAGAAAGCCAGGAATTCGTCCGCGGCTGACTCCGTGGCGCCCTGATATGGCGGCAGCATGCGCAGCGGAAAACGAGGATCGTGCAAGCGCCACAGCACCTTGTCATACGCGCCGTCGATCCGGCTTAGCCCTTGGCCGACACACGCGTGAAATACCGGTGCGATGCGGTGCAGCTCACCCTCGAGTGTGACGAGCTGTGCCACGTCGCGGTTTTGTCCCGCGTCGAAGTAGTGGCGGCCCATCGCCAGGTTGATCGTCGCCAGACTGATCAACAGGCCACAGTCGCCGACGAGGCTGCCGTACAGAAACCCGCGCTCGTTGACGAAATGGCGCAGCGCGCCGGCCGTATCGAGCAGCTCGCGTACGCGCTGCATCGAGTCGGTGCTGTTCTTGGTCGCGACGAGGTTCGGGTGATCGGCGGCGATCGCCGCGTACTCGGCGGCCGTGACCAGGCGTTTGGCGCGCAGCAGGTTGTAGTGCAGGAACTGACAGTCCTCGAACTTGCCCAGCACGGTGTCGAAGAACATCCGCACTTCTGACTCTTCGAGCGCCCCCCAGCTAGGCAGCGACACCTGGAACAGGCGCACTCCGAGTGTGTCGCGCGCGAAGGCGATGCGGCGCAGGATCGTCTCCATCGACAGCGAGATAACGCCGACCATCGGCTCCACATGGCCACTGCGCATCTCGTCGGCGAAGACCTTGGCGATCTGTTCGAACTGTTGGTCGTCGACGGCGTAGCCCTCGCCGGCGGTGCCGAATACGTACAGGTGCGTATAGCCATTCGCGATCAGCGTGCGGATCTCGTGCCGGAACAGTCCATCATCAAGGGTGAATGTGTCGGTCCACGGCACGACCGCCGTGCCCATGATGCACGCCGGAAAGCGGCTCACTTAGCGACCGCTCATGGTGAGCCTGTCGAATCCAGAGCGGTGCCTGGGGTGAGCGCAACACCCTGCCCGAGCGCGTGCGAGCGATACCCCGCTTCGACCATCGCCACCGCCGCCAAGCCGTCCTCGCCCGTCACCGGCTGTTCGCGACCATCGCGCAGAGCGTCGATGAAGTCCTGCGTCATGGCGAAGAACGCCTCGAGTCGAACGCGCTCCATCGGTCGATTGATGAAATCCATCGGCGCCTGTTCGTACAGCGTTTCCCAAGCGTTCCCGCTGGCCAATTGCAGTTGACCGTAGCCATGCGCGTCGACATTGCCGGTCTCGCCAACCACGCGCGCCCGAAAATTGGTGTTTTGCCAGCCCGGCTCGGGCACCTCGTAGCTCAGCCACAGGCTACCCATGACACCATTCGCGAACGTGACGGTGGTCATCGTGCTGCGCGGCGTCTCGCTGTCCTGGTTAAATGTCGCCAGTTGCGCGTACAACCGCGTCGGCTCGGCACCGGCCACCCAGCGCATGAAGTCGAAGCAGTGCGAGCCCGCGTCGAGGAACAGCCCGCCTTCGCGCTTGTCGCGAAACCACTCCTTGCCGATGAACGGGATGCGCGGATAGAGCCACCACAGGCTGATCATGCGCACCTCGCCGATGTCACCGCGCTGGATGCACTCGTACAGTCCACGCGTGGAGCCGCGATAGCGCCACGGCTTGATGACCGAGAGCGCGACGCCCGCCGTTCGGCAGGCCTCGATCATCTCGCGGCATTCACCGGTTGACGTGGCCATCGGCTTTTCGACCATCACGTGCTTGCCGCGCTCGGCGGCCGCGCGCGTGTGATCGCGATGCGCTGACTGTGGCGAGGTGATGATGACCGCGTCGACGTCCGTACGCTCGAGGAGCGCCTCGATCGACGCCTCGCTCGCTAGGCCATAGTCAGCGGCCAGGCCAGGTGCACGCGACCCGCCCGCGACCGCGACAAGCCGCGCGCCCGTGTTGTAGCGCGCCACACACTCGGCGTACGTGCGGCCCATATAGCCCGAGCCGATGATGCCAATGCCAATCTCAGACCCAGGCACCCCGACACGCTACTGAGCGCCAGAGCGCGCCGTCAAACGCAGGGCCGGTTAGTCGCCCAGGCAGCTTACGAATTCGTCGCGTGTGTCCTCGTTGCCGCCTTTGCGTACGAGCACGAACAGGCCACGCGCCGGGCGCCCAAGGTCACAGCCGCATGCAGTACGTGCATGCCACAGACGGGATCTTTGGCCATCAGACAATGGACTCCACCGGATAATCCTCTTCCGCGAGGAGCGCCTTCATCTTGTCGACGTTGACCTGAGCCTCGTCGTACTCGACCTTGACCTGTTTCGCGGGGATATCGACGCTCACGCTGCGCACGCCGTCGACGGGCGAAAGCGCACCGCTGATGGCTCGTTCACAGTGCTCGCACGAAATATCCGGCACGTTCAGAGTGACGCTGCTCATACCCAAAACCTTGCTCCTTGTCACGAGATGGTGATCGAGCCCCGCATGCCCGCGGGGTAATGGCCGGGGACATGGCAGCCATACTCCAGCGCCCCTGGCTGATCGAAGGTATAGATGAGTCGCACGGTCTGGCCGGCTGGCACGTCGACCTGACCCGGTTCCGCGTGCATCGGCGCGCCGCTGGCCATTTCGCGCTCGTGCTCCTGTTGTTCGGCCGGTGTGCCAACGAAGAACTCATGCGGCACCGCGCCAGAGTTTCCAATCTCAAAAGCAATGGTCTCACCGGCACGCGCCGAAAGTTGCTCCGGCGCGAAGCGCAGCGCATCTGTCGTGTCGACCTGAATGGTGCGACTCACCGGTCGAGTGTTCACGCTGCCCATATCGCTCCGCGCGAAGTACAGCGCCGCCGCGCCGACTGCCAGTGCGACGACGGCAATGCCAACGAGGTAGGCGTACTCGGCAATCCGGACGCCCAGCGACGGGTGCAGAATCGCTTCGGCCGAATCGGGTCGCGCGAAGCGGCGCAGGCGCAGGGCGTTGGTCACGACGCTGACGCTGCTCATGGCCATCGCCGCCGCGGCCAGCACGGGGCTAAGCAGCACGCCAAACAGTGGATACAGCAGCCCCATGGCGACCGGGATGAGCACCACGTTGTAGGCGAAGGCCCAGAACAGGCCCTGCTTGATGACGCCGACCGTCTTGCGCGAGAGGCCGATGGCGGTGACGATGTTCCGCAGATCTGCGCCGATCAGCGTGACGTCCGAGGCGGCCATGGCCACATCGGTCCCCGTGCCGATCGCGATGCCCAGGTCGGCCTGGGCCAGGGCTGGCGCGTCGTTGATACCGTCGCCGACCATGGCCACGACCTTGCCGTCTGCCTGCAGCGCCCGGATCTTGTCCGACTTCTGCTCCGGTAGGACTTCAGACAGGACATGATCGATGCTCGCCTCACGAGCGATCGCCTCGGCTGTGGCTCGGTTGTCGCCGGTCAGCATCCACACCTCGAGCCCGAGCGCCCTTAGCTGCTCGACCGCCAGCGCCGACTCCGGCCGCAGCGTGTCGGCCACACCAATGATGCCCGCCGGCTTATCGCCGACCGCGACGTACATGGCCGTGGCGCCCGTGCGCGCGACCGCCTCAGCACGCGCGCCAAGTCCGTTCAGCGCGATGCCGTAGTCCGTCAGCAACGCCGCATTGCCGAGCAGGACTTCACGTCCCTCTACGCGCGCCTGGATGCCCTTGCCGGCGAACGCCTGGAAGTGCTCCGACTGTGGCAGTTCGATGCCTGCCTCGTGTGCATGGTCGACGATGGCTTCGCCGAGGGGGTGCTCCGATCCGACCTCGGCCGCTGCCGCCAGCCGCAGGAGTTCGGCTTCGGAGAGCCCGTTCGCGACGATCACCTGCGTCACGGCAGGCTTGCCACGCGTGAGCGTGCCGGTCTTGTCGAGGACGATCGTGTCGATGCGTCGTGCGCCCTCGAGCGCTTCGCCACCGCGAATCAGGATGCCGTGCTCGGCAGCCTTGCCCGTGCCGACCATGATCGCGGTCGGCGTGGCTAGGCCCAGGGCGCACGGGCAGGCGATGATCAACACCGCGATTGCGGCCTGGAGTGCCAACGTCAAGCGCGGTTCGGGTCCAAGAACGATCCAGCCGACGAACGTCAGTGCCGCCAGGAGCAGGATGGCCGGTACGAAGACCTCGGAGATACGGTCGGCCAGGCGTTGCATAGGCGCCTTGGAGCCTTGCGCTTGCTCGACCAGACGCACGATCTGGGCAAGCGTGGTGTCCTTGCCGATCCTGGTCGCCGTGAAGATGAAGCTGCCGGTCTTGTTGAGCGTGGCGCCGATGACCTGCGCACCGGGCCCCTTCTCGACGGGCAGGCTTTCGCCCGTGAGCATGCTTTCGTCGAGGGCCGAGTGGCCGTCTTCGATGACACCATCGACTGGCACCTTCTCGCCCGGGCGGACCCGCACCAGGTCGCCAACCTGGACCGTCTCCACGGGAATGTCCTGCTCGATGCCGTTGCGGATCACGCGTGCCGTCTTCGCTCGGAGGCCCATCAGCGCCTTGATCGCGGCGCCGGTCTGCTTCTTGGCACGTGCCTCGAGCCAGCGGCCCAGCACGATGAGTGCGATGATGATCACTGCCGTCTCGAAATACAGGTGCTGCGGGAAGCCAAATTGGGTGGCGAGACGCGGCCAGAGGGTGACGAAGGCGCTGTAGGCATACGCTACCGAGGTGCCGACGGCGATCAGCGTGTTCATGTTCGTGCCGCCATGGCGCGCCGCCGCCCAGGCAGCCGCATAGATCGGTGCGCCGGCCCAGAACTGGACCAGCGTGGCCACGATCAGCAGGACCGGCGCGATGACGTCCATCGGCACGTTCAGCGGGATGAACGACAGCGCCATCATCAGCAGGCCGGCCGCGAGACTGACCATCCACTTGCGCTTGAGCTCGTCGATCTCGCGCTGACGTCCCAGGTCGTGCGCATCCTCTGTCGAATCGGCCTCGGGACGCCCTGGCGCAAGTGGCTGCGCTACGGGTATGTCGCGGACCTGGCCCGCGATGGGCAGTCCGATATCGCCTGTGTTGGCCGGAGGCTGCGCGAGCGGCGGCGCCGGCAGCTCGCGCACACCATATCCTGCCTTTTCGATCGCCGCTTGAAGCTGCGCGGGTGTGGCGACAGACGGCTCGTACACCACAGTCGCCCGTTCCGTCGCCAGATTGACGTTCGCCTCGGCAACGCCATCGACTCGGCCGAGCGCCTTTTCGATGCGCCGCACGCAGGATGCGCACGTCATACCCGTCACCGGGAACGTGATTTCTTGTTGGGTCGAAGATTCTGTAGTCGTTGCCATGAAGCCGGCCCGGTGCTTACTTGCGCGAGAGCTGGAAGAGCTCACCCAGCTCGCGGATCATCTCCTGATCGCGACCTTCCTTGAAACCGGTCGGTACGCACGAGCTGAGGTGGCCCTCGAGCAGCGCGCCCTCGAAGGCCTTGAGCGCGCGTTCGACGGCGTAGGCCTGATGGAGGATGTCGACGCAATATTGGTCGGCTTCGACCATCTTGCGGATGCCCTTGAGATGGCCCTCGATGGACGCCAGACGGTTCAGGATCTGTTTCTTGTCGCTCTGCACGGCGTGGCTCGATTCTCAATCCCGCCCCAGAGGGGAGGGGGTTACCAGCACTGTATCGCCCATGGGCTAGTAGTGTCAACCCCCTCCCCAGGGGGATGGGCATGAGCTGATGCTGATGGCCCTACCTGGGCCCGCGGCTGCGGTCCGCTACGTCCTGTCGACTAGGTCCCGTACAGCTCGAGGTACGGAACCCGACTAGGTGTTGTCGACGACTGTCGCGGTCGTGGCGCCCGCTTTGATTTGGTTGATGGCCTCCTGGCAGGCCTGTTTTGTTGTGTATGTCTCGCTGGTCGCCAGCGTTTCGTAATTCCCCGCTGCCTGGATCTCGAAGTAGTACTGGCCGTTGCTGCTTTTGCCAATTCGGAACCGCATCCTGTCACCTCGCTTCTAGTCTATGGACTCCCATATAGCTCCAGGTATTGCCTGTAGTTGGTGTAGATGCGCTGCACGTAGGGGTAGGTCTCGGTGAACGGGATGGCTTCGGCGAAGGTGTCTACGTCGGCGCTGCCGGCGGCCAGGAGCCAGCCGTCGACGCTGGATTGGCTGGCGTTGTAGGCGGCGACGGCCGGGAAGATTCTGTTGTCGTAGCGGGCCAGGCGGCGGCCGAAGGTGTACGCGCCTAACTGGATGCTGGTGTTGGGGTGGAAGAGGTCCGACGTACGGAAACCATAGACGCCGAGCGCGCGGGCGGCTTCGTAGGCGGTGCTGGCGATCATCTGACTCAAGCCGCGGGCTTGCGCGGCGCTCTCGACGTCCTGGTCCATCAGACTTTCCTGGAGCATCAGGCCGCTGAACAGCAGCGGGTCGGTGTGCAGCTGTTGGCCGGCGCGGGCCAGCACGGCGGGGTGCGGCAACGGGTACATGAGCTTGCGGACGGGCGCCGGCCCGCTCACCAGCGACACACGCGCAGCGGACGCCAGGTCGTAGCCGAGCAATAGCGCCGCGTTGTACAGGCCATGCTGCTGCTCCCACGCGCCGAGCACAGCCAGACCGGCGACGTCGTTGCCGATGCGATCGGAGACGCCGCTAACCTCCCAGAGCGCCTCGCGGCGCAGACCCATGCTCAGCAGTGCCTCGGCGCGTGCCAGCCCGGCGTCGCCAGACACACGCGCGGTGGCAGCGCCGACGTCGCCACGCGACGCCGCCCAGGCGCGCAGCTCGACCGACGGGTCATCATCCGCGTGGCGCTGGACCAACGGCAGCGTGCGGTCGGCGGCGGCGCGCGGATCGTCGCGACCGTTCAGCAGGTCGTCGGCGCGCATGCCGTAGAAGCCGCGCGGATCGGCATCTCGGGCGCTGACCAGCGCCGCCGACGCGGCCGCGGCGTCCCCCGACGCACGCAGGGCCTTGCCGAGCCAGAACCAGGCCTGGGCGCGATCGTCGGCCGCGGTCACGCGCGAGGTCAGGTCGCGCCAGCCGGCGGCGGCGTCGGCGAATCGGCCCTGTAGGAAACGGACGAAGGCGAGCCTGAACTGGGCATCGGTCGCCCGCGAGCCCGCATCTTGTTGAGCCATGACGAGGCGGTAGGACTCGGCGGCGCCTTCGAGGTCGGCCAGACTCTCGCGGATGCGTCCGCCGCGGAACATGCCATCGGCGGCGTCGAGGGTGTTCGGGAAGCGCTGGCCAATGCTCTCCAGCACGGCGATGCCAGCGCGGTCCTGATTGAGTCGCACCAGCGACACACCGCGGCCGTAATACGCCTTCGGCACGCGCCGATCGGACGGATTGGCGTCCATAAAGGCGGAGTACGCGGCCAGCGCCTCCCGATAGCGGTCCTGCTCGAAGCGCGTCTCACCCGCTTCGAACGAGCGCGCGAAGGGATCGCCGAGCGACACGAGCTCGTCGAGCGCGGCCTGCGCGGCGCGTGTCTTCGGGTCGATTTGGACCGCGGCACGCAGGTGCGCGGCATCACCCGTGACGATGCCCAGTTCGTATTCGAGCTCTGCGCGATAGCCGTCGGAGCGCGCACTCGACAACAGGGCGCGATAGTCTGCGGCCGCGCCGTCGGCGTCGCCGGCACGCAGGCGGGCGAGAGCCAGGCGTTCGCGGAAGTCGATCGTTTGCAGACGTGGCAACGCGGCATTCGACGCCGCCTGTTCGAGGAGGGGCACGGCATCGCTGGCTCGACCGAGGTCCTGGAGGCAGGCGGCCTGCGCAACCTGGCCATGCGCGACGAATGCGCCGCGATTGGCCTCGACGAAACGCTGCAAGGCGGGCAGCGCGTCCTGGCAGCTCGGCGGCGTCGGCTGCTTGCAGGACGTCGACGGCATCGACGGCGCGACCCGCGCCCAGCAATGCCTGGCCGAAGCGCAGGCGCGCCGCGACGGCGACGGCAGCGTCGGGCGCGCCTACCAGGCTTTGATAGATTTCGGCCGCGGCGGCTTGGTCGCCATCGCGTTGCAGCACGGCGGCACGGCTGAAGGCTTGTTGTTGATCGGGCGACCCCACGACTGCGACGGGGGCCACTGGCGCGGCGGGCGGCACGTCGCCGGCGAGTCGGCCGATCTTGATCCACGCTGCAGTTGGTTCGGGCTTCACCTGCTGGGCAGCAACTGGGTCAGCGATCGGGCTGGGGTAGATCATGCCATACGCGAGCCGGGTCGCCAGCGTCTCGAGCGTGGCGCTGCGTACGCCGGCGAAATCGATGTGCTCGAGGAACACATCCGGATCATCCGCGCCAGGGCGCGCCAGCCAGCCGTCGACAATGCGTTCGGTGGTGGCGATCGTGGTCAACGCCACCTCGGGCCGGCCATCGAAGCGGCGCAGCCGATCGGCGACGAGCCACGCCTGCTGTTCCACCGAATCCAGCGGCCGGAATGAATCCAACGAACGGCCGATGCCGCGCACGGTTTCCTCGGTGTGGATGGGCGCCATGCGCGCCAGCCCGCGCGTGCCGCTGGCGGTGTCCTCGGCGAACGGATCGAACTGGCTTGCCTCGCGCAGCGTGGTCTCGAGCAGCAGCGGATCGAGCCCGTAGCGCTCGGAAGTCCGTTGCGTCAGATCCGCGAAGGGCCGAGGATAGGCAACCTGGCGCAGCGCGGCGGGCGCGTCGCTGGGCGACTCGATCCCAGCGGCCGAAACGGCTGCCTGACCAAGACGTGTGGCAGCGCCGCCGAGGCCGAGGTCGGCGAAGCGCTCGGCCAGGACGTACAGGCGGTCGGCGCGGTCGGGGTAGCGCTGCAAGACTTCGTCGACTTCCCAGTTGCCTTCGCGCACCAGGCCCAGGCTCGACAACAGACGCGCGCGCGCCAGGGCGGGGTCGTTGCCCACCGTGGTGGCAGCGCTCACCAGGTCGAGGTTGCGGCCACGCATCCAGGTCGCCAACTCGACGTCGGGCGCGGAGGGCGTGCCCAGCAGCAGCGCGGCGCGAAGCGAGTAGTAGCTGGACGGCCGCACGGCCATAGCTTGTTGCAGGCTGGCCTGGGCATCGGCGGCGCGGTTGAGCCTGGTCAGCGCCTTGGCGCGCCAGTACAGCACGCGCGCGACGTCCTCAGGCGTGAGGTCGTCGCGGCGGGCTACCAGACCATCCCAGGCGGCGAGCGCGTCGCTGTCGGCGCCGCGGACGTAGCGCGCCAGACCCAAACGGAAGCCGGCTACGGCCGCGGCATCAAGGCGCGGGAAGCGTTGCAGCAGCCGCTCGTAGCGCACCTCCGCCTGATCTGTCTCGGACAGGCCCTCGAGCGCCTGGCCGGCCTCGACCAGCGCCTGGGCGGCGATCTCGGATTCCTGGTTCGGATCGTCGGCGATCGCGTCGAGCTCGCGCAGGGCGTTCGGCTCGTTGCCTGGTGTGAGACTAGCCAGGCCGCGATACAGACGTGCCAGGGGCACGTCGGGACCATTCGGATCGACCCGGAGATAGCGATCGAAGGCGGTCACGGCGTTGCGATAGTCGACGGCGAAGTAGCGCGCGCGACCGAGCACGAACGGATCGACCTCGTCGGCTGCGCCTAGCTCGTCGAGCAGGCGCAATGCATCGGCAGTCGTGCTGGCGCCAGGGAATTGATCGAGCGCGGTCTTCAGCGCCCGGACGGCCTCGTCGCGTTTGCCCAGATCGCGACTCACCTCGGCCAGGCGGAACAATTGCTCGCCGAGCGTGGCATTGCTCGTAGCGAGCGCCAGGACCTGGCGATGGGCATCGAAGGCGGCTTCGTGGTCGCCCAGGGCGGCCAGCGCCTGGGCACGGACTTCGAGCAGGCGCTGTTTGAGCTGGCGCGCCTGGGCGGCGTCGAGGCCTTTCGACGTGGCGTCGGCGGCTTCGCGGGGGCGGCGCGCGGTGAGCTCGCGTTCGGCGAGCTCCAGCCACACTGCACCGGCCACGCTTGGGTTGGCCGCTGCGAACGCGCTCATCGAGGCCATCGCCTCGACGTGGCGGTTGCTGGCGTCCAGGGCGATGCCGCGGATGAAGTCTTCGCGGCTGTCGGGCTGGGGCGGCGGGGTTTGCAGGACCTGCAGGGCGTCCGCGCCGCGCGCGTCTCTGGCCAGGGCCAAGGCGAGCTCGAAGCGCACTTCAGTGGTCGCTTCCGCGGGTAGCGCAGCCTGCATCAACTGTCGCCAGGCGTCGGCCGCGCGGGCGTAGTCGCCTTCGAACATGCGCTGGCGCGCCGCGCTGAAAGCGCGCTGCAGATCAGATGACAGCTGCTCGATCGCGAACATCTGCCGCGATTCGATGCGTAGCGCGGCAGCGGTTGGCTCGGCAACCGGTGTGGGATCCGGCGCGCGCGTTGGCGCCGTGGGTGGCGTTAGCGTTGGCTCGGGCGCAGCCGTGGGCGTTGGGACGATCGGCGCGGGGCTGCTGCAGGCGATCAGCAGCGCCAGTGCCGCAGCGGGAAGGGACCGCATCACTACCAGTGATTGTCACAAAACTGGGAGTCGGTGTTGCCAAACTGACTGCCCACGCATCTTGAGTCCGGGCATCGTGCCTGCGGCCAAATCGCTCCTACGGTGCGGCACATTCTCATCGTCGACGGCGATCCGGCCATTCGGCACGTCGTCGCCGACATTCTCGAGATGTCCGACAGGCGCCGGCCTCAGAGGGGTGGAGTGGAGCGGGTCGGTACTTGGTGGCGACGGGCTGCGGCTCGCCTTGACGGGATTAGTGGGCTACCACTTGGGGCGGGGGCCCAGCTCGATCAGCGGGCCGCCGGGCATGCCTTCGTCGATCAGCCGGACCTGGTCGACCTGGCGCAGGCGGCGCACGCTGTCTACGGCGGCCTGGGCGCTGTCGAGCACCTGGCGCGCCATTTCGCGCAGGCGTTCTGGCAGTTCAGGATCTTCGGCGATCAACTCCGCATAACCAACCGTGAGCGTGAGATGGTTGGTCAGGTGGTGCTCGAGCGTCCGCGCCGCGAGCCGCACGCCTTCCAGGCGTGCCTGGTCCCCAACGCGAAATTCCGCCTGTGTCGCCTCTTCTTCGGGCATCGGTACCACCATTGCGGATGGACTTATCCACGGCGATGGGTGTGCAGTCGTTGCTCGCGCATTGGCGCGCGGTTGAGATCGCCGCCGACCATGCGTAAACCGGCCTAATCGATGTGGCCGTACGCGGGAAGCGTCAGGAACTCGATGAACTGCTCGCTCAACGCCACCTCTTCGAAGATCGTGCGTGCTTCGGCGAAGCGACCGGCCTGAAACGCGGCATCGCCAACGGCAGCGCGGATCTTGGGCAGCTCTTCATCGGCGATCTGGCGCACAAGATCGGCCGTGATCCGACGCCCGTCTGCAAGGGTCGCCCCGTGGCGCACCCATTGCCAGATTTGCGAGCGCGAAATCTCGGCCGTGGCCGCGTCCTCCATCAGGTTGAAGATCGCCGCTGCGCCGGTACCGCGCAGCCAGGACTCGATGTACTGCATGCCGACGCTCACGTTGAGCCGCAGACCAGCTTCAGTAATCTGCCCATCGGGCACGCGCAAGTCGAGGAGATCGTGAGCAGTCACGGCTACTTCGGGTCGCTGCCGCTCGAGCTGATTGGGTCGATCGCCCATGAATTCGGCGAAGACGTCGCGCGCCACCGGTACCAGGTCCGGATGAGCGACCCACGTGCCGTCGAATCCATCGCGCGACTCACGCACCTTGTCGTCGGTTACTTTGGGCAACGCGACCTCGTTGACCTTGGGGTCGCGCCGGCTGGGAATGAAGGCGGCCATGCCACCCATTGCGAATGCACCGCGTTTGTGGCAGGTCTGCACCAGCAGCTCGGTATAGGCGCGCATGAACGGCACGGTCATGGTCACCTGCACCCGGTCCGGCAGCAGGAAGTCAGGCCGACTACGGAACTTCTTGATGATGCTGAAGATGAAGTCCCAGCGTCCGGCGTTCAGCCCGGCCGAGTGGTCGCGCAGCTCATAGAGGATCTCCTCCATCTCGAACGCCGACGTGACGACCTCGAGCAGCACGGTTGCCTTGATCGTGCCGCGCGGGATGCCCAGCGCGTCTTGCGCAAGCGAAAACACCTCGTTCCAAAGGCGGGCCTCGCGATGTCCTTCCAGCTTCGGCAGATAGAAGTACGGACCGCTGCCACGCTCGATCAATCGTCGGGCGTTATGAAAGATGAACAGTCCGAAGTCCATGAACGCGCCCGCGATCGGACTGCCATCCACGATGATGTGCTTCTCGGGCAGGTGCCAGCCGCGCGGTCTCACGAGCAGCGTGGCGGTCTGTTCGTTGAGCTGATACGTTCGCCCGTCAGGATTCTCGAAAGAGATCGTGCGCTGGACGGCGTCGGCCAGGTTGATCTGTCCTTCGATCATGTTCTGCCAGGTCGGGGTGTTCGCGTCCTCGAAGTCCGCCATGTACACGTCGGCACCCGAGTTCAACGCGTTGATGAGCATCTTGCGCTCGGTCGGTCCTGTGAGCTCGACCCAGCGCTTCTGAAGGTCCAGCGTGGTAATCGGCGCGACACGCCAGTCGCTCTCGCGAATGTGGCGCGTCTCAGCCAGGAAATCGGGCAGCTCGCCCGCGTCGAACCGCTGCTGACGGTCGGCACGCGCCTGAAGCAAGCGCTCGCGTTCGGCGTTGAACTCGCGATGCAGACGGGCGACGAACTCGAGCGCGGCGGGCGTCAGAATCTCTTCGGAGCGGGGTAGGGGAGTACCCCGCAGCTCGACGCCAGCCGTGGAGGACGTGGTCAATGACAAGGTATCGCCACCTCCAATCCCACTGATGGTACGCCTCAGGGCGGCAGATACGTGAAGCGCGCGCCGCGGCCAAGGACGAGCACGGTCAACTCAGGATACGTGGCATTGACGTAGCCCACGAGATCGTTGGGATAGCCGCGGTTGTGCGGGAACAACTCCCAGTGCATCGGCACGAGCACCTGGGCGCCCGCATCGTGCGCCAGGCGCGCCGCCTCGCGCTCGTCCATGTTGCCCACCAGGTTGCGCTCGGTCTCTCTGAAGTAGTCCCGACCATTGATCGGCAGGAGTGCAAGATGTGGCTGGAGCGCGCGCAGGCGGTCGACGTGGCCGTCATAAGGGATGCAATCGCCGGCGTGGTACAGGCGCACGCCGCCGATCTCGACAACGTAGCCGAGGTAGCGGATCTGCCCATTGGAGAGCTGTTCGCCGAAGCTGTACGAGTCCGAGACGTTGACCCCGTGGCGGGCGGGCAGTGGATGGACCGTGAGGCCGTCGCGCTCGATGGTCTCGCCTGGTTGGGCGCCGACTACTCTCTCGGCGGGTAGGCCAATCTCTTTGACGGCGATGTCGACCAGCGGTCGCGGCAGGACGAGCGTAAAGCGTGAGCCAGATTGTTCGGCGGCGGCCTTGAGGCTGGGTCGATCCAGGTGGTCAGAATGTTCGTGAGAGGCCAGGATCACGTCCGCCTGGGCGAGCGTGGCGGGCTCGACGGGTGCCTGCCACGAGCGATCCTGGCGCTGCAGCAGGAATGGATCGAGAAAGACGGTCGGCCCACCGGCCGGGTCGCGGACGCGGAAGCCGGATTGGCCGAGCCACCACAGCTCGACGCCGCTCATCAGACGGCGAGCGAGAGCGCGGCGCGGATATCGTCGGTGTGGGCGCGTTTATGGCTGGCGAGCAGACGGAAGCAGTCTTCGGTCGAGCCTTCCTGCCCGGTACTTAGATAGCCACGCTGATCCAGTCCGCGATCGTCGAGGCTGTCGAGCACCTCCAGGATCTCCGCGTGCGCGGCCTCCAGGCGCTGGCGCATCTCGATTGGGTCGACCTCGGCATGACGGCGCTGCTGCCCGGCGTTCCAACGGTTGGGGTCGAAGTCAGCGGGCACGCCACCTTCACCCGCGGCCATGCGGCGAACGGTGCCGACGAAGCCATGCTCGGAGGTGCTCAGGTGGGTCAGGAGATGGCGGATGGTCCAGCCCTCGTTCGGCGAAGGTCGCTCCCAATCAGTCGGACCGACGCGATCGAGCGCCTCGAGCAGGTCCTGCTGCGTCGAGCGCAGCTCGTAACGGATGGCGCCTTTGCGGTCATGCACGGCTGCGAGGCTAACGCGCTCATTTGCGCGCACGCAACAGCTTCCAGGCCAGGGCGCTCAGCAGCGATAGTCCGCCGCCGATGAGACCAATGCGGCCACCGGCGACCAGCGGCTCCATGGTCTGGGTGAGCACCTCGTCGAGGATGCTGGCGCTCTGGACGCCAGCGACGGCAGGCGTAGGCTCGGGCGCGGGTGTGGCGCGCGAGGTCGCCGTTGGCGCGGGCGTGCGCGATCCAGACACCGTGGGAATGGCGGTGACGTCGACGAAGACGGTCTCAGGCGTGGGCT
>WNGB01002096.1_pt1 | contig 40872 bp, 45 predicted proteins | sample 5400681 | NCBI WGS metagenome assembly WNGB01 (sample SAMN13153367, study PRJNA577476) | soil metagenome | isolation source: 115 cm soil or saprolite under grassland replicate 2 | place: USA:California | collected 2016-06-15 | reverse complement strand
GCACGGCCGCGGTACCGGTCCTCGCGCGCGCGCGCGTAGGAGACATTGCCCTCGAGCGCGACGCCGTAGCGGTAGCGCGTCTCGAGGCCGAGCGATCGAGCAGTGATCCCGTTGACTCCGTCCGCGCCGATCACCACCGACCCCCGGACGGTCTCGCCGTCGAGAGTGACCTCGCCGTGAAGGCTGACCGCGCTCACCTTTACTCCGTCCCGGAAGTCGGCGCCGGCTTCAGCGGCCTGCTCCGCGAGAAAAGCGTCGAGGCGGCGGCGCTGCGTCATCAGGATGATCGGCGCGGCGCCCCTCCGCACGAAGCGGCTGCGGTAGCGAAAGCCGAACTCGAATGACTCGACGACATCCTCCACCACCGGGTCGACGGACAACGGAAGCTCGCCCACGGCACGGTAGGTGAGGCCGCCCCCGCACGGCTTGTCCCGCGGAAACCGGGCCCGGTCGAGCAGCAGCACGGACGCGCCGGCGTGCGCGAGGCGGTAGGCCGTCACCGACCCTGCCGGGCCGGCCCCGACCACGATCGCGTCGAAGGACTTCACGAGCTCATCCTAGGGAGGGCGGCGAGTGGGCCTGAGAGAACTTCCTTCAAACCCGCCTGAACCTCTCGCTGACCTCTTGTCCTTCTATGACTTGATCCTTGAAAAGCCGCGAAAGAAGAGGAGCCCACAACTATAGTAACAAATGAAACATATAGGATACGCATGGTTAGCGCGGCTTCCCCGGCGATTGCCTAATCAGAGCTTTTCATCATCCGCGCTTCCCGCTCACGGAGAGCTCGGTCAGGTAGCTCTTCCTCACCCGTCCACCAAAGTTCTCGTCGATCAATGAACCGACGCACTCAAAGAGGTCTCGCCGGACATTCTCACTCAGCGTGCGGTGCCCTGAGTACGTCGAAAGCAACTCCAGATAGCGCGCACGAGAGTAGGTTTCATGGGTCAGGTATGTCGTGACTTCTGGCTCTTCGAAGAGCCCACTCGCCCTGAGCTCGCTCACGCTAGGTTCGTACTCAATCGGTTCTTTCAAGCGTTGCTCCGGATCGGTGCCCGGCATAAAGCGGAGGTAGCAGTCCTGGACCTGCTCGAAGAAGGCTCGATCCCCGCCGGCGATGTGGTGGTAGCCAAAGATGGCGAGCGCACCTCCTGGCCGAAGAGCGTCGGCAGCTTTCTTGTAGCGCAACTCCGGATCGATCCAGTGCCATGCGGTCGCGCTCGTGACGACGTCAAAGGGCTCAGTAGGGAGTTCCCAATCCTCGAAGTTCGCGACGACGACATCGACATCACGGAACCGCGACAACTTCTTCCGCGCCACGGCCGCCAGGTCGTCTCCCAGCTCGACCGCCACAACGCGGTAGCCGCGTTCGGCTAGCGGCAGAGTCGAGATACCCGTGCCGGCACCCACTTCCAGAACGCGGCCACTTTCAGGTAGGCCGGACAGCGAGACCAGGTCATCGAAGAGCTGAGCCGGGTAGTCCGGTCGGACCTGGTCATAGAGCTCCGCGACCTCGTCGAAGGTCTCACGTTTTTGCGCACTCATCTCTCTTAGTCTAAGGGCACCGTAGTCCAATTTGCCAACAAACCGTAGAGGACTTCAAACCAAAACGACCTGTTACTCGTCTGCATACTGAGTTGTCTTGTTTGACAACAGTTGATGGGGGCGGGAGGATTCGAACCTCCGTAGGCTGAGCCGACGGGTTTACAGCCCGTTCCCTTTGGCCGCTCGGGCACACCCCCAAGGAGCGGGGAATTGTAGCCGCGTGGGACTCGGAGTCTCCGCCGCGCAGGCGGGCTTTGCTCGTCTGCGCCCACTAACGCCGGGTTCATTACGCCAACCCGCCGAAAGTCGCAAGACTTTCGGCGGCAGAGGTCGTTCCCTTTGGCCGCTCGGGCACACCCCCAAGAGCGGTGATTGTAGCCGTGTCGACTAGGAGCTTCCGCGGCGCTAGAGGACCTTGACCGCGAGCCGCAGCGTGTGATCCGGACCGAGGGTCTGGGCCTCCATGGTCATCCCGGGCATCTCGACGACCTTCGTCCGGAACCTGTAGATGCCCGCCTTCCTGAACGAGACCGACATCCCGCGGTTCACCATCATCGGGCCGCCGATATGCAACCTCGTCGGCCCTGCGACCTGCACCAGCTGGTGCGCGTCGACGTCCTGGTCGAGAATCGAGAGGCTGCCGCCCGGCTTCAAGGTCAGGCGCATCGCGCTCCCCGTCCTCTTGCCGTTCGACCAAACGTGGCACCCCTTCAGGACATGCTGGATCATCAGCCGCCGCGTTCGGGGAACGGCACGAGCAACCATGCTCATCCCGTCCGCCATGTGCGGCATGTGCAGGCCCTGCGGCCCCGCCGATCGAACAGTGACGTTCGTCGTCGCCGGAAGCGCCACGAGCAGGGCGACCATGAGCACGATGCCGAAGACCAGGCCGCCCGTTGCGATAAGCAAGTTTCTCATGCCGCACACTCTCGCGTCCGATGGCGCCGGGGCCATCGGGGCCACCCCTGCTCCTTCGTCCGTAATTCCCCTAAGCGGTAATCAGGAGATCGCCCGATGCCTGTTGGCTTCGGCTAAAACAAGCTCATTTGTGCCAACCAAAGAGGAGGCTTCGATGTATCACTGGATGGACGGCTGGGGCTGGTTCTGGATGAGCTTCATGATGGTCTTCTGGATCGTCGTCCTCGGCGCCGTCGTCTACGCCGCCGTGCGCCTTGCGCAGAGGCCGCCGCGCGAGCGATCGTCGTAATCGAGGCCGCGCCGCCGTCGCGTCGTCTTGCGCTCTGCTGAGCGGTTCTAGACTCACGGCGTGCGGACCTGTCCGCAGTGCAGCGAGGAGAACCCCGAGCGGGCGCGCTTCTGTCTCGCCTGCGGGACGCCTCTCGATGCCGGGGAAGCCAAGCCACAGGAGGAGCGGCGCATCATCTCGGTCGTCTTCGTCGACCTGGTCGGCTTCACCTCGCGCTCCGACAAGCAGGATCCCGAAGACGTCCAGGCCATCCTCACGCCCTACCACGATCTCGTCCGGCGCGAGCTCGAATCCTTCGGCGGCGTGGTCGAGAAGTTCATCGGCGACGCGATCGTGGCCGTCTTCGGCGCCCCTACCGCGCACGGCGACGACGCAGAGCGCGCGGTTCGCGCGGCTCTCTCGGTGCGCGACAGCGTCCAGGAGAGTGACGAGACCGAGCTCCAACTCGGGCTACAGCTGCGAATCGCCGTGAACACCGGCGAGGCACTGGTCTCTCTCGGGGCGCGGCCCGCTCTCGGTGAGCACATGGTCGCCGGAGACGTGGTCAACACGGCCTCGCGGCTCCAGCAGGCCGCCCCGATCGACGGCATCCTTGTCGGCGACGAGACGTACGCGGCCACGAAGGAGTTGTTCGAGTACGAGCCCGCGGCTCCGATCGAGGCCAAGGGGAAGGCGGAGCCGGTCGGAGCGTGGATCGCGATCGCGCCTTTGCTCCCGGCGGGCCAGCGGAAGCAATCGGGAGCATTCGTCGGACGGGCGCACGAGCTCGACGTCCTGCGCGGGATCTGGGAGCGGGTGGCCGGCGAGCGAGCGCCGCACTTGGTGACGATCCTCGGACCGGCCGGCGTGGGCAAGACGCGGCTGACCCAGGAGTTCGAGACGATGGTGGAAGACCTCGGCGGCCGGGTCGTCCGCGGACGCTCGCTCCCCTACCGCGAGAGCTCCGCATACTTCGGCTTCTCGATCCAGGTCAAGCAGCTGTGCGGGATCTTCGAGAGCGATCCGCCCGAGCTCGCCCTCGAGAAGCTACGCGCGCGCGTGAGCGAGTTCGTGACGTCAGACGCCGAGACGGTCACGCAGCACCTCGCGATCCTGCTCGGCCTCGACCTCGAAGGCTCGGTCGAGGAGCGAGAGGAGCTCTTCTTCTCGGTTCGCCGCTTCATCGAGGCGGTCGCCCTCGACCGACCGGCCATGCTCGTCTTCGAGGACATCCACTGGGCCGACCGCAGCCTCCTCGACCTGGTCGAGCTCCTGGCGGCGCGGCTGCGCGACCTCCCGGTCCTGCTGCTGGCGCTCGCCAGGCCGGAGCTTCTCGACTCGCGGCCCGCCTGGGGCGGAGGGCTGACCGCCTACACCGCCCTCCCGCTGGCGCCGCTGAACCCAGCGGAGGCGGAAGAGCTTGCGGAACTGCTGCTCGGGCAGGTCGAGCGTGAGCGGATCAGCACGCTGGCCGAGACCGCCGAGGGCAACCCGCTCTTCATCGAACAGCTGGCCGCGACGGTCGCCGAGGGCTCCGCCGCCAAGGGGTCACTCCCGACCACGGTGAGGGGAATCGTCGCCGCGCGACTCGACGCGCTTCCGCCCGCGGAGCGCTCGCTTCTCCTCGACGCCGCGGTGGTGGGAAAGGTCTTCTGGCGCGGTGTCCTCGAGCGGATGCGCGACGGCGAAGAGGAATTGTCCGAGCTTCTCGGCGCTCTAGAGCGGCGCGACCTGATCACCCGCGAAACGACCTCGATGATCGAGGGCGAGCAGCAGTTCTCCTTCAAGCACGTATTGATCCGAGAGGTCGCCTACGAGCTCCTCCCCCGCGCGCGCAGACAGGAGCGGCACGCGCGCGCCGCCGAGTTCATCGAGCAGTCGACGGCCGAGCTCGGCGAGGCGGGCGCGGCTACGGCGCGCCACTGGCGCGACTCTGGCGATCCGGAGCGGGCGATCGTCTACTTCGTCCGCGCCGCGGAGCAGGCCGAACGCGGCTGGGCGAAGGACCAGGCGGCGATCCTCTACCGCGAGGCGCTCGATCTCGTCTCTCAGGACGACGCCGAGCAAGTGGGAACGCTCCGGCGGCGGCTCGCGCTCGCGCGGGCCGCCGCCGTGCACATTCCGGACGCGCGTCAGCTCATGCGGGAGAGCTGACCGCGGGGAAATCGGCAGGCGTTACGTCGCCCGCGATCTCCAGAACCTGTTCGACCGTGTGCTTGCCGAGGTCGACGGAGTGCTCCCGGACGGTTTCCTCGTTGGGCGCCTCGTAGACGCAATACGTCCAGACCGTCCCGTCGTCGTCCACCACGACGTGGCTGTGCTCCCAGACGATTTGGGGGTAGCTCCCCTCCATGACCTCGCGGGAGCGACGGCCCACCTCGGGCATCTCTTCCTCGCTGACGTCGAATTTCCGAACGACCAGATATCTCGGCATAAAGGCTCCTTACGCCGCCGGCTGGATGTTCTGGTTGACGTGGAAGAAGTTTTCCGGGTCGTACTTTGCCTTGACCTTTGCGAGGCGTGGGTAGTTGTCGCGGTAGGTCGCCTGGACCCGCTCCTGGCCCTCCTCCATCATCATGTTCAAGGGCGCGCCGCCGGCCGAGTACGGGTGCACCGCCTCCCAGTAGCCCACGCACCAGTCACGGAGCTCGTCCTTCAAGGCGGGATCGGTATCGACGCCGATGATGACCTGCGCCCACTTTGCATCGCGGAACGACCACGCCGTTTCGTCGCTTCCGACTCGCGACTGGGCGCCGTCGATCGGGTACATGTGCATGCCGGACTTCCACGTCGGCATCTTGGCCCCCCACTCCGCGTTGAGCTCCACCGCCTCGTCGGGAATCTCCTTGACGAAGTCGGCGCGCCAATACCACTGGTCTCCGTGCGGATAGAGACCGTCGAAAGCGGAGTTCAGGGCCGGCAGCGGCATCTCGGCCACGCCGTCGAGTATGGGGTCGAGGGCCCTGGCCGGAGCGATCAGCTCGTCGGCCTGCGCAGTATCGGTGCAGCACCAGACCACACCGCAGACCTTCTGCAGATGGAGCTCTTCCGGGAAAGGCGGCGCAGGCGGCACGCTGTGGAAGTTGAAGAAGCCGCCCAGCTCCTCCGGCTGCTCCCCGATGAAGCCCCGATACCAGTCGAGGATCTCGGCAGCGCGCTCGACCGGCCACCACATCGGGCCGGCCACCACGGTCGAGACGGGATGGAGGCGGAAGGTGAGGGAGGTAACGACGCCGAAGTTCCCGCCTCCGCCTCGCAGCGCCCAGAAGAGGTCCTCGTTCTCGTTCTCGCTCGCCTTGACGAAGCTTCCATCGGCGAGAACGACATCCGCCGAGAGAAGGCTGTCGATCGTCAAGCCGTGACCCCGGGTGAGATGGCCGGTTCCTCCTCCGAGAGTCAGTCCCCCGACGCCTGTGGTGCCGAGGATCCCGGATGGAACGGCAAGGCCGAATGCATGCGTCGCGTGGTCGAGGTCACCGAGAAGCGCCCCGCCCCCGACGGTTGCGGTGCGCGCCTCGGGATCGACCTGGACGTTGTTGATGCGGGAAAGGTCGATGACCAAGCCGTCGTCCACGCTGCCCAGGCCGCCGCCGTTGTGCGCGCCTGAGCGGATCGCCGTGTCAAGGCCGTTGTCCCGGGCGAAATTCACCGCCGCGATCACATCCGCGGCGTCGCGACAGTACGCGATTAGCGCGGGGTGCTTTTCGATCATTGCGTTGTAGAGCTTGCGAGCTTCCTCGTAGCGCGAGTCGTCGCGCTCAATGAGGTCACCGCGGACAGTCTCGCGCAGGCCTTCGGTTGCGATCGTGGCCGTTCCTTGCATCACAGTCTCCTCCCCGGTATGTGTCGTGCGGGTCATATCACCCCGGCGTTTCGGTTGCAACAGGGACACAGTCGTAGACTGCCCGAATGCCCGTCTGCACCCAGTGTGGAGAGGAAAATCCCGAACGCGCGCGCTTCTGCCTCGCCTGCGGAGCGGCGCTCGAGGCGGAGCCGGCCGCGCTCCGCGAGGAGCGGAAGGTCGTCACGGTGCTGTTCGCCGACCTGGTCGGATTCACGTCCACTGCCGAGCAACTCGATCCCGAGGAGGTGCGCGCTGTCCAGGCTCCGTACTGGGCTCGCGTCAAGTCGGAGATCGAGCGCTACGGCGGTACGGTCGAGAAGTTCATCGGCGATGCCGTTATGGCGCTGTTCGGGGCGCCGACGGCCCACGAGGACGACCCCGAACGAGCCGTGAGGGCGGCGATCTCCATTCGCGACGGAATCGCCGGTGAGGAAGGGCTTCAGGTGCGCATCGCCGTCACGACCGGAGAGGCGCTCGTTGCCCTCGGCGCCCGACCGGCTGAGGGAGAGGGCATGGCGTCCGGGGACGTCGTCAACACGGCCTCGCGGCTGCAGTCGGCGGCGCCCCCGAACGGGATCCTCGTCGACGAGCCCACGTACCGCGCCACCGAGCGGGCAATCGAATACGAGCCCACCGAGCCTGTCCAGGCGAAGGGCAAAGCGGAGCCGGTAGAGGTCTGGCGAGCCGTCGCTCCGCGCTGGCGCTTCGGAGTCGACGTCGAGCAGCGCGGCCCGGCAGAGCTGATCGGCCGCGGGGAAGAGCTCGATGTGCTCTCCGATGCGCTAGCCCGTGCGCGGCGTGAGCGAGCCTCGCAGCTCGTCACTCTCGTAGGGGTGCCGGGCATCGGCAAGTCCAGGCTCGTGTACGAGCTCTCGCAGCTAATCGATGCGGACCCTGAGCTGATCTACTGGCGGCAGGGCCGCTCGCTCCCCTATGGCGAAGGGGTGACGTTCTGGGCGCTGGCCGAGATGGTGAAAGCGCACGCCGGCATCCTCGAAACGGACACCGCCGAGGAGGCCGGGGCGAAGCTGCGCGCGGTCGCGTCGGAGCTGATCGAGGATCCGGCCGACATCGACTGGGTCTTGGGGCATATGCGACCCCTCGTCGGGCTGGGGGGTGCCCCCGAGCTCGGGGGCGAGCGGCGGGCCGAGGTCTTCGCCGCCTGGCGCAAGTTCTTCGAAGCGCTCGCCGAGCGCCACGCGCTGGTGCTCATCTTCGAGGACCTGCAGTGGGCCGACGACGGGCTGCTCGACTTCGTCGACCACGTCGTCGAATGGGCGAGCGGCGTCCCCCTCCTGTGTGTCTGTACCGCCAGGCCCGAGCTGCTCGAGCGTCGTCCCGACTGGGGCGGCGGCAAGCGCAACGCAACGACCATCTCGCTTTCACCGCTCTCGGAGACCGAGACGGCCCAGCTCCTCGCTGCCTTGCTCGAGCAGGCCGTCCTCCCTGCCGAGGTCCAGTCTGCGTTGCTTGCGCGCGCGGGCGGGAACCCCCTCTATGCCGAGGAGTACGTCCGGATGCTCCAGGACCGCGGCCCGCGCGGCTCGATGCATTGAGGATCGAAGAGAAGGACCTTCTGCAGGACTCGGCCGTGCTCGGGAAGGTCGTCTGGGTCGGCGCCCTCGCGCAGATCACCGGCCTACCCCGCTGGACGGTCGAGGAGCGGTTGCACGCTTTGGAACGCAAGGAGTTCGTCCGCCGCGAGCAGCACTCCTCGGTTGCAGGCGAGACCGAGTACGCCTTCAGGCACATCCTCGTACAGGACGTCGCTTACGGGCAGATCCCGCGCTCGCGCCGGGCCCACAAGCACCGCGCCGCCTCCAGGCGCTCGAGTACGCGAGAGCAGCCGGAGACGACACGGCTGTGCTCGCCGAAGGCGCGAGGCTCGCGCTGCGCAACGCCGGCGAGCGCGCCTACGCGCTCACCGCTATGAACGCCGCACTGAGGTTCTTCGATGCAGCACTGCAGCTCTCGCAACCGGACGACCCCGAGCGGCCCGAGCTTCTGCTTCGGACCGCGGAGGCAGCGTGGTGGACCGGCGCGGCCGGCATCGCCGAGCGGGCACTCGAGGCTCGGGATTCGCTGCTTGCCGCCGGCAACAAGGAGCTCGCAGCCGAGGCCGACGTCCTGCTCACGAACATCTCCTGGTACCAAGGCGACGCCGCGGGTACTTCCGAATACCTGACGGGCGCGCTTGGTCTTGTGGAGGACCTGCCGCGGTCACGGTCGAAGGCGTACGTGTTGTGCCAGCTCGCCCGGATGAGCATGCTCGCGGGGAAGAATAAGGCGGCGGTTGATGTCGGCCGCGAGGCCCTGCAGATGGCCGAGCAGCTCGGTATCGACTCCTTTCAGGCAGACGCCCTGGCCACAATCGGGACCGCTCGCGTGAACGTCGGCGACGGCGGAGGCATCGAGGACCTCGAACGCGCCGTCAGCCTGGGCGCCGCCACGAAGAACATGCACACGCATGGACGCGCACTGCTGAACCTCGGCGTCATCCTGGGTGGTCTGGGCGAGCTGGATCGAGTCTTCGAGCTGGAACAGGCGGCGTTGGAGGCAGAGCGCAGCGCCGGTCATGTGGCGGCCATACGACACGTCGAAGGCAACCTGATCAAATCGCTGTACTGGCGAGGCCGGTGGGACGAGGCGCTGCAAATCGCCGACTCGTTCATCGGCGATGCCGAAGCGGGCTCGGTTCACTACATGGCGACGCAGTCGTACTACCACCGCGCGGCGATACGGCTCGCCCGGGGCGAAGAGAGTGCAGTCGAGGACGCCGAGCGGGCGCTCGAGCACGCTCGGGCGGCGCAGGATCCACAGGTGGTCTTTCCGACGCTGCGATTCGCCGCGCACGTTATGCAGCACGCAGGCGAATCCGCGCGCGCGGAAGAGGTTTGGGGTGAGCTCATGCAGTCCTGGCTCGAAGCGTCCGACCCGCTTCGCCATGTCGGCCTGGCCGAGGCCGCCTGGCTTGCTCACGATCTCGGCTCGGAAGCGAGATTCCGAGAAGGTCTCTCGGCACTTACTTCTACGCCCTGGATAGAAGCAGCGAAAGCGATCGCGGCCGGCGAGCCGACCCGGGCGGCGCGCATCCTCGGGGAGATCGGCGCGCGGCCCGAAGAGGCCTTCACGCGCCTTCGCTCGGGAGACCCCGCTCAGGTCGAGCGGGCGCTCGTGTTCTACCGCTCGGTCGGCGCGGTCAGGTACGTCCGTGAGGGCGAGATGCTGCTCGCCGCCACCGCCTGAGGCTCAGTCGATTACGAGGCCGACGTCGACTCGCGTGACGCGGTGGCGCTTGATCGCGAAGTCGGTCACGCGCCTGCCGGCGAGGAACTTGCCGAGGAAGCAGTGGCGGGAGCGATGCTCCGTCTTGCAGGTGAGGCCTTTGACCTTCGCCTTGAGCTGAGCCTCGGTCGAGCCGACGCCGACCCCACTTGCAGTCAGCTCGGTGATGCGGGTCGTGGAGATGTTCGTGACTGCAGTGTTCCCCTGGAAGGTCACAACGAGGCCGTCGTAGACGAGCTCCGTGTAGCGGCCGAACGCGTTCTTTCCGTGCTCCACGGCCAGCGGCTTGTGCAGAACGGAGCGCACCTTGGTTTGGCTCATCCCGATCCTGACGCCCGCGATGCCTTTCTGCAGGACGATGGTCGCACCGGCCGCGGCCGCGAACGCGAGCGCGAGCGCGACGACAGCAACGACGAGAGCCGGGCTGCGCACCGTCAGTCGATGACGATGCCGACGGAGACGCGGGTCACGTGGCCGCGCTTGATCGTGAAGTCGGTCACGCGCTTCCCCGCCACGAACTTGCCCACGAAGCAGTGCCGGAAGCCCGCCTCCGTTTTGCACTTGACGCCGGTGACCTTCGCCTTCACCTGAGCCTCAGTCGAACCGACGCCGACGCCGCTCGCCGTCTTCTCGCTGCGGCGGGTCGTCGCGATGCTCGTCGCAGAGGCGTTTCCCTGGAAGATGATCTCGAGCCCGGTGTAGCCGAACTTCGTGTACTTGCCGAAGTCGTTCGTGCCGTGCTTCACCGATTTCGGCGTGCCGAGCACCGCGGTCACCTTTCCCTTGCTCATCCCGAGGCTGACGCCTGCGATCCCTTTCTGCGGGACGATGGTCGCGCCGGCCGCGGCGGCGAGCGCGAGCGCCGAGGCGGCAACGAGGAGGAAGCGACGCATTGTCCGACCATACACCCTTTGAATTCGTCTGCCAAACAGGTCAGAATTCTCGGAGATGACGCGGGCACGCCGGCACCAGCGCCTCTCATGAGCACGCAGCTCGCAACGGAAGTTCAGACTGGAGAGCGGCGCCGCCGGCTGGCGCGGCGCGTGGCCGTCTCGCTGCTCGGGCCGCTGACCGCGGGAGTAGGCGTCGTCTGGGCGCTCGCGCAGCCCTACCGGGTCACGCTCCTGCATCCGCACGGGCAGGGCTTCTGGAACCTCGCGGTCGAGCCCCCGCTGCTCGTGGTGCTCGTCGGGGTTCTGTTCCAGCTGCTCATCCTGCCGGCGCTGCTCGAAGACCTTGCCGAGGAGAGCGACTCGTGATGCCGCCTCCGGAAAACGTCCACTGGCTGTTCGCGACGGCGTTCCTCGGCCTGGGCCTCTTCCTGCTCGCCGAGGCGATCGCCGGGCCGGAGATCTGGCGCAAGCGCGGCTGGCGGCTCTACCTCTGGCCCAGCCTCTGCTTCGGGATGGGGCTCTTCATGTGGCCGGTGATGGTCTTCTTCACCAGCTCGACGATTCACATGCTCGCCCACGGCGCCTGGGCACAGGTGCTGATGCTCGCAGGAGCGGTGGAGCTCGGGCTCGCGCGCGGCAAGCTCCACAACCCGATCTGGCGGATCACGATGTTCATCGCCTTCTTCGTCAGCGGGCTCGCTTTCCTCGCCCACGAGCAGAACCCGTGGTTGTTCCAACGCTCGGCCTTCCTCCACCACCTGCTCGGCTGGACGTTCCTCGGCGCGTCCATCTTCCCGCTCGCGCGGACCTTCCGGCCCCGCTCTGCGGTGTTCGCAAGCGGATTCGCGCTCGCGTTCGTGGCCGTGGCGGTGATGCTCTACTGCGATCGTGACATCGCGCCGGTCTTCGGGCACCTGTCGCCGCTCGCCGGGGTTCCTCACCGGTGAGGCGGGCAAGTAACACAGTGTTACTTGCCGGGTTTGCGCTTGTTGCGCTCGCCTGGCCGAGCTCAGCCTTCGCGCACGCGACGCTCCTCAAGACGGCGCCCTCGTTCAAGGAACGACTCCGGGCCGCCCCGCACCGGGTCGTCCTCGGCTTCGACCAGGGCGTCAAGGTCCTCCCCAACGGGATCGAGGTCTACGGCGCTGACGGCATGCGGTATGCGACGACTGCACGTGATCGTTCCGACAGCCGTTACGTCGAGGCAGGCCTCCGGTCGTTGCCCCGAGGCGCGTACACCGTCCGCTGGAGCGCGATCTCGAGCGACGGCCACGTCGTCTCCGGTGTCTACACATTCGGCGTCCGTCATGCGGCGCCGCCCCCGACCGAGGCCTACGGCGCCTCGGGCCCGACCACGGCCGAGGACGTCGTCCGCTGGCTCTACTTCCTGGCACTCGCGCTCCTGATCGGCGGCCTCGTCTTCCGGTTGCTCGTCCTTCCGCGCCGCGTGTCGCACGCGGTCGAGCGGCGCTTCTACCAGCTGACGGGGGTCGGAGTCGTCGCCGCGGTCGAGGTCGGAATCCTCGCGTTCGTCCTCCGATCGGAGGACGCGCTCCAGCTCCCGTTCGGCAAGCTGCTGTACGGGGACCTGTCGCCGATCGCGAGCGGCACGCGCTTCGGCATCGCCTTCATCGCGATGACGCTCGGCCTCGCCTTGGTGGCCGCACTCCTCTTCATGTCGTGGCTGACCGAACGGAAGGCGTTCCTCTGGACGGCGCTCGTGCTCTCGGTCGGGCTCGGGTCAGGCCTCTCGCTCTCCGGGCACTCCGCAGCCGACCGCGGCTCCTCGTGGCTCTCCGAACTGGCCGACTGGGTGCACCTGACCGCCGCGGCGACGTGGGTCGGCGGCCTCGTCATGCTCGCCGCCTGCGTCTTCCCCCTCGCGCCCGAGCTGCGCAAGGACGCGTTCCTGCGCTTCTCCCGCCTGGCGCCCGTGCTGATCGCGCTCCTGCTCGCGGCCGGCATCTACCTCAGCATCCTGAGGTTGCCGCGGCTTTCAGATCTGTGGGAGGCGGGCTACGGCCAGGTACTGCTCGTGAAGCTCTCGTTCGTTGCCCTCGCCCTTGCCTGGGGAGCCTTCCACCACTTCGTGGCCAGGGCCCCACTGGAACGTGGCGTGGAAAGCGGCTTTCTGAGGCGGCTGCCACGCAGCCTCGTCGGCGAAAGCGCCGTCGGGATGGCGATCCTCCTCGTCGCCGCGGTGCTCGTGAACTCGAAGCCGCCGCCCGAGCCCTCACCGCAGCCCGCACAGGCTTCGGTGATAGTTCCTCGCTAGGTGCTCTACGCGATCTCGGGTGGTGCAGGCTTTCTCGGCCTGCACTTGGCGCGCCGGTTGCTGGCCGACGGCCACGACGTCCGCTCCCTCGACCTCGCGCCGCTCGACGACCCCGGCCTGGCCGGGAAGGTCGAGGAGATTCGCGGCGACATCCGCGACCCGAAGCTTGCGCGAGCCTTGTGCACCAGTGCACAAGTTCTTGTCCATGCCGCGGCCGCGCTCCCGATCCAGGGCTCGGCAACCGAGATTCGCTCGGTCAACATCCAGGGAACGGCGACCCTGTTGGCGGCGGCGCTCGAGGCCGGCGTCGCGCGCACGGTCTTGATCTCCTCGACCGCCGTCTACGGCATCCCGGAGGTCCACCCCATCTTCGAGGACGCGCCGCTCGTCGGAGTCGGCCACTACGGGCGCTCGAAGATCGAGGCGGAAAAGGTTGCGCTGAGCTTCGCCGCCCGCGGCCTACCGGTCGTCATCCTGCGCCCGAAGACGTTCATCGGGCCCGAGCGCCTCGGCGTGTTCGAGATCCTGTTCGACTGGATCCGTGAGGGACGGCGGATCTACATCCTCGGCGACGGATCGAACCGCTACCAGCTGCTGGCGGTCGACGACCTCGTCGATGCGATCGTGCGCTCGACCGCGGCCGAGGGAGTGGAGGGCGAGGCGCTCAACGTCGGCGCGGCCGAGTTCGGCACCGTCCGCAGCGACCTGCAGGGGCTGATCGCCCACGCCGGCTCTGACAGCCGCCTGACTCCCGTTCCGGCGCGACCCGCTGAGGCGATCCTGTGCGCGCTCGAGCTGCTTCGGCTCTCTCCGCTCGTCGAGTGGCACTACCGCACGGCCCACCGTGACTCCTACGTCGACGTCTCGAAGGCGAGGCGGCTCCTCGGCTGGGAGCCGCGACTCTCGAACGAGCAGGCGCTCCGCGAGACCTACGACTGGTACATGGCAAATCGCGAGAGGCTCGGCTCGGGCGGGCTGACACACCGTGTGCCCTGGAACCAGAAGGCGCTCGGCCTCTTGCGCCGGATCAGCTAGCGAGCATGACGAGGCGGGAGTCCAGCGTCAGCTCTTCCTGCTCGTATCCCCCGTAGCAGTCGACCGTGTCGAAGCCGGCCTCGCGCGCCATCTCCACCAGCTCGGTCGCCGTGTAGAGCCGCAGGGCATACGGGTACTCGCGCGGCTCGCCTTCGTCGGGCAGATAGGTGATCGTCGTCCGGATGACGCTCTCGACCAGGTCGAAGCTTCGCTCCTCGAGGAGATAGCCATCCGGGAGCCGTTCCCAGCCACGCGGCTGGAAGATGCGCGCCAGGCGGTCGCGCTGCATCGTCTCGACCACGAGCTTCCCGCCCGGCTTCAGGACCCGCCGGAACTCGCGCAGCCCCTGCGTGTCGCCCTCACGGCCCGTGTAGCCGATCGAGGTGAAGAGGTTGAGGACGGCGTCGAAGCAATCGTCGGGAAGGGGAAGCTCCCGGTAGTCGGCCTGGACGAGCTCGAGCTCGGCGTCGCCCGCACGGCGCCGCGCCTCGTCGAGGAGCGCCTGCGAGCGGTCGGCGCCGACGACGCGGTAGCCGTCCCGGGCGAGGGCGATCGAATGACGCCCGAAGCCGCAGGGGCAGTCGAGGATCGCGGCGCCGGGCTCGCAGCCGGCGAGCCGCGCTGCCGCAAGCGCCTCGGCGGCGGCCTCCTCGTCGTCCTTCTGCCGTGGAGCGTAGACGTCGAGATACCCCTCGTCGAAGAGGCGGTCGAATTCTTCTTGCCGGCTCACGCGCCCATCTTCGCGGAGACGAGCTCGGCCAGCCGGAGCGCGTAGCCCGGCGCGGTCGGCTCGTCCTCGTGCTTGAAGTAGCAGTACACGTCGATTCCCTCGGCAAGGAGCAGCCGCAGCTTCCCGGCCCAGTCCTCCAGCGCCGCGTTGTCGTAGGGCGGCTCCCGCAGCCGCAGGTAGCGGAAGCGCGCGGGGCCGTCAAGCGCGTTGACGAGCTGGAGGCCCGCGATGCCCTCCCACGAGGAATGGCGGAATTCGAACGCGTACTCGAGCTCGGGGTCGAGGGAGTCGCGGAGCAGCTGCAGCATGCCCTCGTCCCGCGTGCGCGTCGGCGGGAACTGGACGAGCACGGGACCGAGGCGGTCGCCGAGCGCGCGCACGCGCTCGCAGAAGGTGCCGACGAGGTCGAGCCCGCCGAAGTGCGTGATCCGCCGGCTCATCTTGACGGCGAAGCGGAAGCCGGGCGGCGTCGCCTTGGCCCAGGTCCGGAATTGCTCTTCCGAGGGCAGCCGGTAGAAGGTGTTGTTCAACTCAACCGAAGGAAGCTGCTCGGCGTAGAGGCGGAGGAAGTCCGCAGGCCGTGCGCCCTCGGGATAGAAGCCGCCCTTCCAGGTCGGGTAGGAGAAGCCGGAGGATCCGACATATAGCCTCGCTAGACTCGACTTCCCGGTGACCGTCACAGCAGAAGTGATACCCGAGGGCACCATCAAGGTCCTGGACCACGGCTTCGTCCGCCTCGACGAGGCAATGGCCTCCGACCTCTCCGTGGTGAACGGCGCACGAGTCAGCTTCGCCCGCCACAAGCAGGAGATGGACGAGTCCGACGAGGGGCTGATCCGCTTCCTGATGCGGGAGCGACACGGGTGTTACGACGACGCTACCGAGGTTCTCACCGACACAGGTTGGAAACCGTGGCCGCAAGTCACCGGCGAAGAGATGTTTGCCACTCGTGCGCCCGCCGGGGATCTCGTCTATCAGCCCGCCTTGCGACTGGTTCGGAAGGAGTACAGAGGGCACATGATTGGCTTCAAGGGGTTGAGCATCGACTTGCTCGTGACCCCCGATCACCGAGTCCTCGCGTCAACGACCACAACCAGAGCGTCGCGGGAGCGACCTTCATTCGGGCTTCGTCCGGCACACTCCGTTCTCTGGAGACCTCACCGCCACGTTGCTACAGCAAATTGGAGCGGCCCCGTTGTTGACTGGCTTCGCTTCGATGACATACAAGTTCCAGCGAAACCGCTTCTGAGTCTGATCGGGTTCTTCATCGGCGACGGAAACCTCCCTCCGTCGAACCACATCCTGTTCAACTTGCGGAAGGCTCGGGAGATTCGTTTTCTCGAACGAACGGTTGGAGAGACCGGACTCGAGCTCAAGCGATGGGGTGAGCGGTACGCAATCCCTCTCGGCCCCGAACTTCGCGGGATCTTTGCGAAGTGTTACGAACAAGGGGAGAAGGTCATTCCGTCCCGACTCCTGGAACTCGGCCCAGTGCTCTTGAGCGCACTACTGGAGGGCTTGCTCGAGTCAGACGGATCCAGGGTGACGCGTCCAAGCGGTAGTGAGCGACAAACGTATTTCACGACGAGCAAAAGCCTTGCCGACCAGGTTCAGCAACTTGCCCTCAAGCTTGGTCGAACCGCCAGCGTGCGACCGCACAGGGTCAGGGAGGGAGACGGTCACTATGGACGGAAGCCGAGATGGCGCGTCACGATCTATGGGCCTCGCAACTCCAATCCAGAACTTTGCCGCACTCGCTCCCAAGCCCAGGAGCACATGGGCGTTGAGAACTACGACGGACTCATCCATTGCGTCGAGGTCCCGAACAGAACGCTGTGCGTCCGGCGAAACGGATATCCGGTCTTTTGCGGAAACACGCCTTTCGAGCACAACAGCTTCCGCTTCCACATCCGCTGCCCCATTTTCGTCGCGCGCGAATGGTTCCGGCACCGCACGTCCTCCTTCAACGAGTTCAGCATGCGCTACGCGAAGGCGACGGAGGACTTCTACGTTCCCGAGTCCGAGGACGTGCGCACCCAGGTCGGAAAGCCGGGCTCGTATTCGTTCGAGCCTGTCTCCGCAGAGGTCGCCGAGACGACCCGCGAGCAGCTCCAGGAGGTCTACGCGGCCGCATACGCGACCTACGAGCGCCTGGTCGAGCTGGGTGTCGCCCGCGAGCTCGCCCGCTGCGTCATCCCGGTGGGCGCCTACACCGAGTTCTACTGGACGGTCAACGCACGTTCGCTCATGAACTTCATCTCGCTGCGGGCCGCCGAGACGGCGCAGCGGGAGATCCGCCGGTACGCCGACGCGTGCGAGCAGTTCCTGGCCGAGGCGATGCCCGTCACGCACGGGGCCTTCCTGGCCAACGAGCGCGTCGCGCCCTAGCTAGGTCGTCATTACCGGCGACGTGGACTCGGGACGGCCGGGCAGCTTCTCCAGCACGATCCAGCCGCCGCGGTCGAACTTCCTGAAATCGTAGGGAGCGTTCAGCCGGATGGTCGTCTCGCCGGCCTTCTCGACGCGGAAGGTGCCGCACGAGGCGGCCGGCTTATTGTTCTTCGTCAGCCACATCTCGTAGTAACCCCCGGCGGGGAGCTGCTTCAATCCGGTGACCTTGAGCTCGAGCGGCCAGTTGCCGGCGGCGTCGAGCGGCGCAACCTTGAGCTCGCCCTGCGCGGCCCGAGCCGCCTTCGTCCCGTGCATCGCAAGGCTGAAATCGGTCTCGAAGCCGTGCCCCGAGCGTCCGACGAGGTAGCCGGCCGCCAGGGCGAGCACGGCGAAGGCAGCGGCGAACGTCAGCGCCCGGCCGACCCGCCGCGGCGGCAGCCAGCCGAGCTCCTCCTGTCGAGGCAGCTCGCCCATGCCCGGCGCAGCGGCGAGCGCTGGCGGCAGCTCCGGGGGAGGCCCGGCCTCGAGCAGGAGCTCGTGCACACGGCGAAGCCGCTCGAGCTCCTCGCCGCGCACGTCCTCACCCAGGACGTCTCGCAGATCTACGCGCTCGCTCACGACAGCTCTCCTTCGAGCAGCTCGGCCAGATGGTTGAGGCCGCTGCGCGTCCTCGTCTTGACGGTCCCAAGCGGGATCCCGAGGAAGTCCGCGATCTCGCTCTGCGAGAGCCCGCCCCAGTACGCCAGCTCAATCACTCGCTGCTCGGAGTCCGGCAGCTCACCGAAGGCGCGGTGTACCTGCCATGCCGTCGAGGCGGACTCGACCCGTTCCTCCGGGCCGGGCTCGCGCGTCGCCGTCTCGGGCACATCGCCGGACTCGGCAGGCATGCTCCGGAACCTATCGACGATCGCGTTGCGGGCGACGGCGTAGAGCCAGGGTGCCCCGGATCCCTGCTCGGCCCGATAGCTCGACGCCGAACGCCAGATCGAGGTGAAGGTCTCCTGGACGGCATCCTCGGCGCGCTCCCGGTCGCGCAGCCGCCGGAGCGCCAGCCCGTAGACCGAGCGCGCATACCTCTGGTAGAGCTGCTCGAACGCGTCGCGGTCGCCATCGGCAATCAGCCGGATCAGCTCCCCGTCGCTGAGATCAGGCTTCGGCACGGCGATGCCCGCCCTCCCGGCGGGCACGGAGCGGAACGCTGGAAGACGAACGGCGAGCTCCATCCTCCATGTTCTACGCGGCCTTTTCCCATGCGGTTTTCACGGCCATCGGCTTCATAACGTAAAGGAGTTGCAAAGGCGCGCATAAATCGCCCTCCCGGCGGGAAGACTGGGAGCGAAACGAAGGAGGAGGGGTACAAGCATGCGAAAGAACCTGATTTTGCTACCGCTGGTGGCGATCGCGATTGCGATCACACCGGCGGCTACGGCTGACACGGCGGCGACCGTCGCGGTGTCGATCACGAAAGCGGCCTTCGTTCCCAAGAATGCGACCGCCACCGTGAACGACACCGTCAAGTGGACGAACAACGACACGGCCACCCACCAGGTCGTCTGCCAGAAATGCCCGTTCACGTCGCCCATCCTGAAGGCGTCCGAGAGCTTCTCGTACAAGTTCACGAAGACGGGCAACTTCGCCATCACCGACGCGCTGGCCTCACGCGTCAAGGGCACGGTTACGGTCAAGGCGGCAGGCCCGTCCGTGACGCTCGCCGCGAAGCCGGCGACTGTGACTTACGGAGCGGCGACGACGCTGTCCGGCAAGGTCTCGAACAACGCTGCCGGCGAGAAGGTCGTCGTTCTCGGCCAGGAGTGCGGTAAGCCTGTCTTCAGCTCCATCGGCACGGTCAACACCATCGGCGGAGGGAAGTTCAGCACCACCGCGATGCCGGCCAAGAACACCACCTACCAGGCGAAGTGGAAGATGAGCACGAGCCCAAACGTGGCGGTGAAGGTGCGGCCCTTGGTCCGCCTTGCCAAACTCGCGTCGCACAAGTACCGCGCGCGCGTTCGGGCCGCCGAGTCCTTCAACGGCAAGCTCGTCGTCTTCCAGCGCTGGAGCACTGCGAAGAGAACCTGGGTCAAGGTTCGGGCTGTCGTCCTGAAGTCGATCGGCACGGTCGGAACGACCCAGATCTCGGGTAGGACGTTCCGCTCGACTGTCAGGGCCGGCCTCAAGGTGCGAATCCTGCTCCGGACGAGCCAGGTCGCTCCCTGCTACGTCGGCGGCACGAGCAACGTGATCAAGAGCTAGACAGCCCCAATACGGCTGACTGGACGAGAGGGAGCCACGAGGCTCCCTCTCTCTTTATGCTGCTTCCGCCGTTCGACCTAAAGGAGCGCAATGACGACACTTGTCTTCAACCACGAGGAGATCGCCCCGCGCGACCTGAAGCCGAGCTTGTACGAGCTCGACGGGATCTCGCGCGAGTCGGTGGAGGCCCACTACAAGCTGTACGAGGGCTACGTCTCGAAGCGGAACGAGATCCTCTCCAAGCTCGCGGAGGTCGACCCCTCGTCGGCCAACCAGGTCTACTCTGAGATCCGCGCGCTCAAGGTCGAGCTGAGCTTCGCCGTCGGAGGGGTCAAGAACCACGAGATCTATTTCGAGCATCTCGGCGGCGACGGCGGGGACCCGGACGGGGCGGCCGCCGCGCTGATCGAGCGCGATTTCGGCTCGACGGAGGCCTGGAGGACCGACCTGAAGGCGAGCGGCATGGCCGGCCGTGGCTGGGCATGGACCGCGTACGACTGGGACGAGCAGCGGTTGTTCAACTACGTCGGGGACGCACAGAACACGTACCCGATCTGGAACGCGACGCCCCTCGTGGCGCTCGACGTCTACGAGCACGCGTACTTCCTCGACTACCGGACCGACCGCGCTTCCTACATCGACGCCTTCTTCAACAACCTCGACTGGGACATCGTGAACGACTGGGTCTCGAAGTACGGCATCCAGCCGTAGCCCGTTGAGCACAGCCGCCTTTGCGATTGCCGGCTACCTGGCCGGGAGCATGCCGTTCGGCTACTGGCTCGTCCGGATCTTCAAGGGCGCCGACATCCGCAAGGTCGGTAGCGGCAACATCGGAGCCTCGAACGTGTGGCGCACTTTCGGCCGCCGCTATGGACTGGCCGCCGCGCTTCTCGACATCGCCAAGGCGTTCGTGCCCGCACTTCTCGCGACGATCTTCGTCGACCATCTCGCGGGCGTGCTCGCGGGCGGAGCCGCGATGCTCGGGCACTGGAGGCCCATCTTCCTGCGCTTCCAGCGCGGCGGCAAGATGGTCGCCACCTGCGGCGGCGCCTTCCTCGGAGTCGCGCCGATCGTCGGTGGGATCGGCGCCGGCGTGTGGATCCTCGCGTTCCTCCTCTTCCGCTACGCCTCGCTCGCTTCGATCCTCGCGGCGCTCTCGCTACCGGTGATCGCCGCCGCGCTGGACGAGCCGTGGCCCGTAATCGGCTTTGCGATCGCAGCCGCCCTGGGCGTCGCCTTTCTCCACCGCGGCAACATCGCTCGGCTCAGGGCGGGGACGGAGAATCGCTTCTCGCTGCGGCGGGCTAACGCAGCCCGCGCACCGCGTAGGCCGGGACCGGCTCGCGGAAGCCCTTGAGCTCGAGCTCGCCAACCGGCTCCGCTTCAACTCGATCCTCGACCGCCGCGAAGACGCGCTGTGAGATCAGTGTCTGGCCCGGCTCGGCCTGGGAGGTCAGACGAGCGGCGAGGTTCGTTGCCGCGCCGAGCGCGCCGTAGTCGTAGCGCCCCTCGAAGCCGATCCGGCCGAGCGTGGCATAACCCGCCGCGATACCGATTCCGAGACCGAGCTCGATTCCGCGCTTGCGCCAGCCAGCCGCGAGCTCGTGAAGACGGTCCTGCGCCGCGAGTGCGAGTTGAATGGCATTGAGCTCGTGGTTCTCGACCGGGATGGGGTCGTTGAAGAAGACCATCAGCCCGTCGCCCTGGAAGTGCTCGAGCGTCCCCTGGTACTCGGGGATCAATCCGCCGACGGCGGCGAAGTAGTCACCCAGCACTTCGAACAGCTCCTCGGGCTCGGCCGTTTGCGTAAAGGCGGTGAAGCCGCGGAGATCGCAGAAGAGAATCGTGACGTACGCACGGTGACCGGCAAGCATCTGCTCGCCCTCGTCGCTGGACAGGAGCTCGGCCACCTGTGGGGACACGAATCGCGCGAGCTCCGTCTTCTGGCGCTCGACCGCCTCGATCAGCCGCGCGTTCGCGATGGCGATGGCGGCCTGGTCGGCAAACGTGCGTAGCAGCTCGATCTCCTCGCCGGAGAAAGGCCTTGGTGAAGTTCGCACGACATTGAAGACGCCGACCAGCTCGTCTCCGACAAGGATCGGAGCGCCGAGGATGACGCGGAGTCCGCTCTCCACGGCGACGTCCAGGGAGTACTCCGGATCCTCGCGAATGTCAGGGATGTGGACCACGTCGCGCGAGAGCGCGACGCGTCCGACGACCGAGCTTCGGTCTCGCACGTGTGGATGCTCGCGCTCGTACTCGTAGAGCTCGGGCGGACCGCCGTGCCCGACGGCGAGTCGTAGCACGTCCCCCTCAACAAGGTGGACCTCACCGAACTCTGCGTCGCACAGGCGCGCCGTCACCTCGACGAGCTCGTGGAAGACAGATTCCAAGCCCTCGGATCGCGCCACCGCGGCGAGCAGGTCGCTAATCGCGCGCTGCTGCTCGAGCTGCCGCTCGACCGCGTCCAGCAGGCGCGCGTTCGCGATGGCGATCGCGGCCTGGTCGGCGAACGTTTGGACAAGCTCGATGACCTCGTCTGAGAACGGCTCCGCAGCTTTGCGAACTATCCCGAACACGCCGATCAGGTCATCGTCGAGAAGGATCGGCACGGAGAGGTTGGCGCGGAAGGAGATGGGCCCCTCATATCGGTAGTCCGGATCGATTGTTATGTCGGCGATGTGCACGCGCTTGCGCGTCAGTGCGGCCCGCCCGCTGGCCGACGTATGGTCGAGGACGTGTGGGTGTTCCTTGTCGTACTCCCAACCGTCGGACGAACCGCCGTTGGCAACAGCGTGAAGCAGTCCGTCTTCGAGGAGCCACATCCGGACGTTGTCCCCGCCGCACAGGCGGGTGACATCCTCGACGATCTCGTCTAAGACCGGCTGCAGCCCCTCTGACCGCGCGATCGCTCCGAGAACGCGTCCGAGAGCGCGCTGCTGCTCGCGTAAGTCCTCGAGCTCCCGGGCGAGCTCGCTGGTGTCGGTGCTTACGTCAGCCATTCGCGCAGCTCGGTGTGGCGCGACAGGCGCTCGCCGCGCTCGAGCTCGGCCCGGACCTCCCCCACCGTGCCGAAACGCTCTGCGACCACATCGTGGTTGTGAATCGTCTCCATGTTGAGCTGGCGCGAATGGAGGAAGTCGCCGTCCTCGAGCTCCGGATAGACGTCGAGGATGCCTTTGAGCGCGAAGCGGACGGAGTCCTCGACGAACCGCGGCTGCAGGTGCGCGTGCTCGACAACGAAGAGCTCGTCGGGCCGCTTCAGCAGCTCGTAGACCGGCGAGCTCATCGAGCCCTCGACGATCTCGACGAGGCGCTCGGCATTGACCTGGTGGTCACTCCCGACGTAGAGCGTTCCCCGGCCGCGCTGGTTGTGGGTCGCGAGCGGCACGAGCTCGAGGATCCGCTCGACGTCCGAGTCGCCGAAGCCGGCCTCGAGCAGGCGCTCGGCGGCGCTTCCCCGCACGAGGCCCTGCGCGCACGGGCAGGCGTTGATCCCCGTCGCCTCGACCCCGACGAGCCTTCGAACGTCACCTTCGGACGCGACGGCGATTCCGATCAGCGAAACCATCTCCTGGGTCGGGAGCCCGGTCACCGGGGTGACGCGCTCGACCGGATACCGGGCGGTGATGCGAACCTCGGCGCGAAGGGACCGCTGCCGCTCGACGATGTGCCGGGCGACGTGGTCGGCCAGCTCCTCCACGAGGAAGGCCTCGCCGATCACGACCTCGTCGATCGCCTCCTCGAACAGCTCCGGGAAGCGCGACATGTGGACGCCTTTCTGCTCAGGGTCGAGGTCGACCGAGCAGTCGATCTCCGCCGAGATCAGCTTCTCGGTGTCCCCGTAGCGCAGCCGAATCGCCTTCTGGACGCCGGTGACCCCGGCGCGGGAGAGGCCGATCCGGATCTCGGCGGGAGAAGCCTGGAGGTCATGAGTCAGGAGATCGCGCGGGTCTTCCACAGGGAGAAGACTATTCTCCGCGACACCTTGGCCAGCTTCGCCGCGCTCGTTAACCTCGCATGCCACGACCTGCGCACGCCGCTCGCGACCGTGCGGGGGTTCGCGAAGACGCTGGTACGCCTCGAACCGCTGACCGAGCGGACCGCCAAGCATCTCAGGATGATCGAAGAAGCGGCCGGCCAGATGAGCAGTCAGCTCGAGCAGCTCGCCCTCGTCGCTCGGATCGAGGAAGGCAGGTACGAGCCCGCGCTTCAGCAGGTCGACTCGCTCGAGCTCGCCCACGCGGCGGGCGCCAAGCTCGCTGAGGGGAGCTTTGCAGTCGGGGGCTTGGGCAGTCCGGTGACCGTGGACGTCGAGCCTGTAGAACGAGCACTCGCGGCCTTCGCGGACTGCGCGCTTCGCCACGGCGGGCTCGAACGGGTGGCGCTTCAGGTGGAGGGGGCCGAGATCCGCATCTCGCCGACGACGGTCGAGTCGGCACCGGTGCTCGTGGGTGAGGAGTTGCGTGACCTTGGCTCGGCTGCGGCGCGCCGGCTCGTCGAGGCGCTCGGCGGCTCGGTCTCGCTGGACAGTGACAGCCTGCTCGTGCGGCTACCTGAGTAATCGCGACAATCGGCGATCCTTCAGTAGTCGCCCAAACGGGCGTGCGGAGGGCCAAGCCCTCCTCCGCCCGCTTTTCAAAGCTCGGATGACGCGGCCAGTCTCCTCGGTCCTCTCAGCGCAACAGCCGCGACAGCCGTCGGTCCTTGAGGACCCGGCCGCTCGTCTGGCAGGCCGGGCAGTAGTAGATCGTGTGCTCCTCGAAGTCGACCTGCGCGATCGGTGTGCCGCAGGCGTAGCAGGGCTCGCGGAGATGCCCGTGCACGCGGTAGACACGCTTGTCGCCAAGGCCGCGCTCCCGCAACTCGAGCCCCCGGCGAAGCTCGGCGTCGATCGCTTCGGCAAGCCGCGCGAGCTCCTCGAGGTCGAGCTGATCCGAAAGCGCGTAGGGCGAGAGCTGCGCCGCGTGCAGGATCTCGTTTGCCCACGCGCGGCCGATTCCCGCGAGCGCGCGCTGGTCGCGCAGGAGCGCATGCAGCCGCCGCGAGTCGTTCCCGCAGATCTCGCCGAGCTGCTCGGCCGTCAGCCCCAGCGCGTCGGGGCCGAGGTGCTCGAGCTCGGCCTCGGCGTGCTCGGGACGCAGTAGCCAGACCCCCGCCCGTTTCTTCTTGCCGGCCTCGGTCAGGACGAGCTCGCCGCCGTCGGAGAAGCGCAGGCGAAAGGCCGGGGTCTTCGGGCCCTGCTCGCCGGGACGCAGATAGCGCATGCGCCCGCTTGTCATCTGGTGCACAAGGAGGACCAAGGAGCCGTCCGCGGTGGGAAAGAGCAGGCGCTTGCCGCGTCGCTCGGCCCCGGCGAGTTTTCGCCCCTCGAGCTCGGTTAGCGGCGGATCGACCGTCTTCAGTGTCGCGACGTGACCAGGCCCGGCTCCTGCCACCGGGAACGCGCGCACCGGGTCGTCGAGCGAGCGGCGCAGGGCTTCGACTTCCGGAAGTTCGGGCACGTAGGGTCTCCTCGGTGGAGCCGATCAGCGTAGCCGTCAGCCGCGGCGGGATCATCGAGGCGCTCCACCGCGTCCACGCCGTCGCCTTCAAGGACGGAGAGGTCGTAGCGGCTGCCGGCGACACCGGTCTCGTCACCTTCCTCCGCTCCGCCGCGAAGCCGTTCCAGGCGCTCGAGCTCGTCCGCGCGCGCGACGACCTGGAGGAGACGGACGTCGCGATCGCCTCCGCCTCCCACCGGGCCGAGCCCGCCCAGATCGAAGCCGTGCGGGCGCTGCTCGCCAAGGCCGGCGTCACCGAAGACAGCCTCGAGTGCGGCCCGCAGCCCGGACGGCCGGCCGGCCCGATCTACCACAACTGCTCGGGAAAGCACGCGGGGATGCTCGCCGCCTGCACCGCCCGCGGCTGGCCGACTGAGGGCTACCGCCTCCCGGATCACCCCGTGCAGCAGGCGAACCAGGCCGACGTCGCGGCGGCGACCGGCGTCTCGGAGGATGAGCTCCCGGCCGCGACCGACGGTTGCGGTGTCGTCACGTGGGCGCTGCAGCTCGAACGGATCGCGGCCATGTTCTCCCGGCTCGAGCAGACTGCCGAAGGCGCGCGGATCGCAGCCACGATGCGAGCGAGGCCCGAGCTCATCGGCGGCGAGGGCTCCGTCGATACCGAGCTGATGCGACTCCTCCCCGGGCTCGCGGCCAAAGGAGGGGCCGAGGGCCTCCTCTGCGCGGCCGCCCCGGACGGCCTCGGCGTCGTACTCAAGGCCGAGGACGGATCGTTCCGCGCGATCAAGCCCGCTCTCGCCTCGTTCCTCGAGCCGCTGGGGCACCCGCTTCCGACCTTTGTGCGCGAGCCGGTTCTGAACAGCCGCGGAGAAGACGTCGGCGAGATCGCGTTGGCCGCAAAGAAAACGTAAGAATTCCCCTTGCCTTTTGCCGCTTCGTATGTAAGATTCCGGCCTCCTTTGAGTGTCCAGGTAGGTACCGACCCCACCGACCAAGCGAACACTTGCTAACTGTCGACATCTCGCTGCCAGACGTGGAGGAGCTGCACAAGCTCGTCCAGGACGGCCAGGAGAAAGGCTTCCTGACGTATGACGAGATCGCGGCGAGCCTGGACGAGATCGAGCTCAGCAAGGAGCAGGTCGAGGACTTCTACACCTACCTGATCGACCACTCGATCGACCTCGTCGAGGGCGTGGAGCACAAACATCCGCCGCACGAGCCGCCCGCGCCGGCCGAGGAGGAGAAGGTTCCGAAGCTCGACCTGAGCGTCGAGCCCTCGCTCGACTCCCTCCGGCTCTACCTGCGTGAGATCGGGAAGGTCGAGCTCCTGACCGCCGACCAGGAGGTCTCGCTGGCGAAGCGGATCGAGCGCGGCGACATGGCGGCGAAGACCCACATGACCCAGGCAAACCTCCGCCTGGTCGTCTCGATCGCAAAGGGCTACCTGGGCCGCGGCCTCACCTTCCTTGACCTGATCCAGGAGGGCTCGCTCGGCCTGATTCGCGCGGTTGAGAAGTTCGACTACCGAAAGGGCTACAAGTTCTCGACCTACGCCACGTGGTGGATCCGGCAGGCCGTCACGCGCGCCATCGCCGACAAGGCGCGGACGATTCGAATTCCGGTTCACATGGTCGAGAAGCTGAACAAGGTCGTGCACATCGAGCGCCAGCTCGTGCAGCGGCTCGGCCGGGAGCCGACCCCGGAGGAGATCGGCGTGGAGCTCGAGATGACGCTCGAGGAGGTGCGGGAGATCATGCGGATGTCCCAGCTCCCCGCGTCGCTCGACAAGCCGATCGGCGATGACGAGGAGTCCGCGCTCGGCGACTTCGTCCCCGACGAGCAGGCGGAGTCGCCTTTCGACACCGCCTCGCTCACGCTCCGGCGCAACGACGTCCAGCAGGCGCTCGACTCGCTGCCGGAGCGGGAACGACTCGTGATCGAGCTCCGCTACGGCTTGAGCGGCGAGCAGCCGTACACGCTCGAGGAGGTGGGCGCGGCCTTCGGCGTCACGCGCGAGCGCATCCGCCAGATCGAGAACAACACCCTCAAGAAGCTCGAGACCCTGCCCGAGGCGCAGGGGCTCAGAGGCGCTTCCTAGCGCTCGCGCCCCTCGCCGCCGTCTGCTCCCACCGGGCGAAGCCCGGCTGGGCTGACGGCTGACGCCGCTGGCGGCAGGATGCTGCGCCGTCGGCGCTTGGCCGTACTACTTGTACTGTCCTTCGCGCCGCCGGCTTGCCTCCTTTGCCAGCGACGCCCGAGGAACGCGAGCGGGCGCCTACCTATGTCTCGGGCTCGGCTCCTGCCCGCTCATACGGGACGAGCAATCCGCAGTGCGGGCACTTGAAACCAACCTGGGCGAGCGTGGCGCCGACCAGCGGCTCCGCGCGGAAGGGAGCCCCGCAATGGACGCACTCGACCTCGTAAGTCACGTCTCTCCCCGGCTCATCGACCACTAAGTCCAACGTAGCATTCGCGGGGTGCGCCGGACGATCATGCTCGCACTGGTCCTCGCTCTCTCCGCAACGGCGTGCGGATCCTCCGCGAAGCACGCGGGCTTCAGCGCACGCGTCGACAACAAGTGGTTCCCGCTCCTACCGGGAACCCGGCTCGTCTACCGCGGCGTCAAGGACGGCAGGCGTGCGCGGGACGTGGTAACGGTCTCGCACGAGACGAAGACGATCGACGGCGCACCATGCGCCATCGTCCGTGACCGCCTGTATCTGAACGGCCGGCTCGAGGAGCGGACGACCGACTGGTACACGCAGGACGGCCGCGGAAACGTCTGGTACTACGGCGAGGCGACGGCCGAGCTCGATCCGAGCGGCAAGGTCAAGTCGACCGAAGGCTCCTGGCAGGCCGGGCGCAACGGCGCGAAGCCGGGGGTCTACATGCCCGCCCAGCCAAAGGTCGGCCAGTCCGGCCGGCAGGAGTACTACAAGGGCCAGGCCGAGGACCACTTCGAGGTTCTCAACGTGACGCGACATCAGGTGATCACGAAGGAATGGACGCCGCTCGAGCCGGGCGTCATCGACCACAAGCTCTACCGGCGTGGAACGGGCACCGTCCTCGAGCAGACGGTCAGAGGCGGCGACGAGCGGCTCAGGCTGGTCTCGAAGAGCTAACGAGCGCCCTCGCCTTCGCTCCGCGGACGGCGGCCGTGAGCGTTTCGATGTCGTAGGCGCCGTGCAGGCGGCGGCCGTTGACGAAGAAGGTCGGCGTGCCCGTGACGCCGCTGAGATCGGCGCCGTCCACGTCGAGCGCGACCTTGCCGGCGCCCTTGCGCTTCCGCAGAAACTCGGCGAAGTCGTCCACGTCGAGCCCGAGGTCGCGCGCATAGCCGAGCAGGTTGGAGGGAGCCAGCCCATCCTGGTGCTCGAAGAGGAGGTCGTGCATCTCCCAGAAGGCTCCCTGCGTGTCCGCGGCCTCGGACGCCTCCGCGGCGAGTTGCGCGCGCGGGTGGACGTCGCTCAGCGGCAGGTGCCGCCAGACGTAGCGGAGGTCGGCGAAGTCGGCGAGGAGCTCGCGCACGACCGGCTCGGCCTGCCCGCAGTTGGGACACTCGAAGTCACCGTACTCGACGAGCGTGACCGGCCCCTGCACGGGACCGCGGATGTGGTCGGTCTCGGGATCAACCGTCTCGGCCAGGTCGACGATCAGTTCGGCCCGCCCGACCAGCGCGCGCAGCCGGAGTCGCTCCGGCAGCGTGGCGATCGCGCGGACCGCGAGCCACGTGACGACCGAGGCACAAATGGCTGCGCTGAGCACACCCAGCTTCGCCTCGCGCAGGCGCTCGCCGTGGAAGGCGTGAGTCGCGATCAGAATCGAGACGGTGAACCCGATCCCGGCCGCCGAGCCCCCGATCGCAAGCGCTCCGAGCCCCACCGGTAGCTTGAAGCGGCCCTTCGTCACCCGGCCCGCGAGCCAGGACGCGCCGACGACGCCGAGCGGCTTGCCGGCGACGAAGCCGACGAGGATCCCGAGCGTGATCGGTGACGTGAAGGCCTTAGCGAGGAAGCCTCCGTTGATGACGATGCCGGCGTTCGCGAGCGCAAACAGCGGGACGATCACGTAGCTCGACCACGGGTGGAAGAGCTCCTGGAGCCGCTCGTTCGGGGAGAGCGCGGACTGGAGCGCCGCGCGGGCCGAGCGCGCGAGCTCGGGCGTCGGCTGCTCGCGGAAGAGCCGGAACTGAGCACTCGCCTCTTCGAGCTCCGTGCGGGCGGCGGGATAGGCGAAGACGAGCAGCCCGAGCGCAAGTCCGACCACGACCGGGTCGACCCCCGACTTGAAGACCGCCACCCACAGCGCGACTCCCAGCGCGAGGAAGAGCAGCCCGCTGTGCATCACGTGCAAGAGCTTCACGGCGACCAGCACTGCGAAGAGGCCGAGCGCGGCGGCGAGCGCCGTGATCGCGACGTGGTCGGTGTACACGGTCGCGATCACGACCAGCGAGACGAGGTCGTCGACGACGAGGAGCGTCAGCATCAGGGCCCGCAACCGGCTGGGGAAGCGCGGCCCGACGAGCGCCAGCAGGCCAAGCGCGAACGCGGTGTCCGTGGACATCGCCGCTCCCCAGCCGTGAGAGGACGAACGACCGGCGGTGAAGGCGAGGAAGAGCCCGACCGCGAGCACCATCCCGCCGAGTCCGGCGATCACAGGGACGAGCAGCCGCCGGCGCTCGCGCAGCTCGCCGATGTCGAACTCGCGCCGCGCCTCGAGCCCAACGACGAAGAAGAAGAACACCATGAGCCCGTTGTCGACCCAGTGCCGGAGGTCCTGCGTGACGCCGGCGCCGCCGATCTGGATCGAGAGCTTCGTCGTCCAGACGTCCTCGTACGAGGACGCGTGCGCGTTCACCCACGCGAGCGCGACAAGGGCGGCGGCGAGGAGGACGATCGCGCTGCCGGTCTCGGTGCGCAGGTAGTCGCGGAGCGGCGAGGCGAGGTTGCGAGCCCAGGCCGTTTTCTCCGAGAAGGCGCGAGGCTGCTCCATGGGAATGGATTCTCGCGTGCCTCGTTACTCTGAGGAGCGATGACGGACGACCGCACACGCTGGCTCGCCCTCTATGTGCTCTGCCTGGCCAGCCTGATGATCGTCCTCGACGTGACGATCGTGAACGTCGCGCTCCCGTCCATCAGGAAGGACCTCGGCTTCTCGGAGACCTCGCTCGCCTGGGTCGTCAATGCGTACCTTCTGACCTACGGCGGCCTGTTGCTGCTCGGCGGGCGGCTCGGCGACCTCTTCGGCCACCGGCGGCTCTTCATCTTCGGCATCGCGTTCTTCACCGGCGCCTCGCTCCTATGCGGCCTCGCGACCTCGCAAGGATTCCTCGTCGCGGCACGGGCGGTTCAGGGGATCGGGGGCGCCGTCGCCTCCGCGGTTTCGCTCTCGCTCGTGATGACCCTGTTCACCGAGCAGGGCGAGCGGGCGAAGGCGATGGGCCTGTTCGGCTTCGTCGCCGCGGGCGGGGGGAGCATCGGCGTGTTGCTCGGGGGCATCCTCACCGACTCGCTGAGCTGGCACTGGATCTTCCTCGTCAACGTCCCGATCGGAGTCGTTGTCTGCATCCTCTGCCTGCGCCTCCTTCCCGCCGCTCCGGGGACGGCGCAGGGCGCGCGCCTCGACGTCGCCGGCGCGGCGTTCGTCACCGGAGCGCTGATGCTCGCCGTCTACGCGATCGTGAACGGGAACAACAACGGCTGGACGTCCGCCGAGACACTCGGGCTCCTGGGGGGAGCGATAGCGCTCATGGCCGTCTTCCTCACGATAGAAACGCGGGTGCGCGCCCCGCTGATGCCGCTCCGCCTCTTCCGCTTGCGCAACGTCGCGGCCGCGAACGTCGTGGGCGTGCTCTGGGCAGCCGCCATGTTCGCGTGGTTCTTCCTCTCTGCCCTCTACCTCCAGTTCGTCCTGGGGTACAGCCCGCTCCAGGTCGGCCTGGCCTTCCTGCCGGCCAACCTGATCATGGGCGCCTTCTCGCTCGGGCTCTCGGCGAAGCTCGTGATGCGCTTCGGGTTCAGACTGCCGCTCGCAACGGGCCTGTTGCTCGCCGCCGTCGGCCTGGCCCTGTTCGTGCGGCTACCGGTGGGAGGAAGCTTCGTCGTGGACGTCTTGCCCAGCATGATCCTGCTCGGATTCGGCGCGGGGATGGCGTTCAACCCGGTGCTGCTCGCCGCGATGAGCGACGTCGAGCCGAGCGAAGCAGGCCTTGCCTCCGGCGTCGTCAACACCTCGTTCCTGATGGGCGGCGCACTGGGTCTCGCCGTGCTCGCCAGCGTGGCGGCGTCCCGTACGAGCAGCCTGAGCGCGTCCGGCGAGAAGCATCTAGCGGCCCTGACCGGCGGGTACCACGCGGCCTTCCTGATCGGTTCCGTCTTCGCGCTCGCGGCAGCGGCGATCGGCGGAACGCTCCTCCGCACGCGCACCTCGCCGGCCGGCCAGGAAGCGCCCGGGGCCATCGGCGAGCCCGCAACGCAGGACGCGAGCTGACCGACCTGAGCATCGCGAGCGGCGACGCCACGCTCGCCGCCAGCTACTCGCAGGCGGGCGAAACGGTTCTCATCGCACTGCACGGAGCCGAAGCGGCAACGAGGGACTTCTTCCTCTACGAGCACTTGCACGAGGTGCTGCCCCCGGCCGGGATCGGAGTCGTCACCTTCGACCGCCGCGGTGAGGGGGAGTCGACGGGCGAGGCGACCCGCGGCCGCTTCGAGGAGCAGGTTGCCGACGCCCTCGCGGTCGTGGACGCGGTGGATGCGAAGCGCGTCGGCCTCTGGGGCGTCAGCCAGGGCGGCTGGATCGCGCCGCTGGCCGCCACGCGCTCGAACCGGGTCGCATTCCTCGTCCTGATCGCCTCAACCGGCGTCTCCCCAGGGGAGCAGATGATGTACGCGAACGCCGAGCAGCTCCGGCGCGCCGGCTACGACGAAGAGGTCGTACGCCACGCCCTCGACCTGCGGCGCCGTTTCGAGGACTCGGTGCACGGCCGGCCCGTAAACGAAGAACAGCTGAAGGCCGACCTTCTGGCCGGCCTCGACGAGCCGTGGTGGTCCCACATGTACCTTCCTCCGGGTCTTCTCGACGAGGAGGGGCGTGCGGTCTGGATCGAGGAGATGGACTTCGACCCGAGGCCGATCTTCGCGCAGATTCGCGTCCCGGCGCTTCTCTTCTTCGGCGAGGACGACGGCTGGACGCCCGTCGGCCCGAGCGTCGAGGCCTGGCGCGAGGCCCGCGGCGACGAGGCCGAGATCGTCGTCATTCCCGAGGCCTCGCACGAGCTGACGCTTCCCGACGGAACGCTTTCTCCCGAGTACGAACGGAAGCTCGTTGACTGGCTGCCGGCGCTGAGCCGATAGTCCTCTTGCACCATGTCCGCCGCGGCCATCTTGCGCGGCGACTCACCGAACGCCATCCTTGCGGAACGTGGAAGAGATCCCTGAGGCGCTGATCTATCGCACCGAGGTGCTCGGTATCATCGGTGCGCTGGCCGACATTCTCGTCGAGGTCCGCGACATTCACGAACATCTCGAGGGAGAAGACGATGACGAAACGGAGTAAGAGGAATGCAGAGGACTCGCCTATCGTGCGCCAGCTTCGCGAGCTTTATGCACGCGGAATGGACGAGCTCGAGGCAAAGGGGCGGCTGCGCGGCCGCCCGCGCCGAGAGTACGAGTCCGCTGCCGATCACCTTCACGATCTCTACGCAATAGGGATTGAGGAGCTCGAGACGCGCCGCCGGGCGCAGCAGTAGTCCCCTTCCGCAGCGCCCTATTTGACTCGCCCCTCTTTTTGGAGGAGGATTAGCGTCCGCCGCGTCTAGCGAGCAAAGGGAGGGAGATATGGGACTCAAGATCGGTGACACGGCCCCGGATTTCGAGGCCGAGACCACGGAAGGGAAGATCAACTTCCACGACTGGATGAAGATCGTGGGGCTCTCCGTCGACTCGACCGGTGACCACGAAGGCTGGGCGAAGGACATCGAGGAGACGCAGGGCACCGCGCCCAACTATCCGATCATCGGGGACGCCGACTTCGAGGTCTCGAAGCTGTACGGGATGCTGCCAGCCGAGACGTCCGGCGATCCCAAGGAGCGCATGCCCGCCGACAACCAGACCGTCCGAAACGTCTACGTGATCGGCCCGGACAAGAAGGTCAAGCTCCTGCTCGTCTACCCGATGACCACGGGGCGGAACTTCGACGAGGTGCTGCGCGTGATCGACTCGCTGCAGCTGACCGCGGAGCACCAGGTTGCGACGCCCGTCAACTGGAAGCCGGGCGAGGACGTGATCATCGCCGGCTCGGTTTCGAACGACGAGGCGAAGGAGCGCTATCCGGACGGCTGGGAATCGCCCAAGCCGTACATCCGGATCGTCCCGCAGCCCGAAACGGAGTACGCCAAGGTCTGAACGGTGAGGCCCCGCCCCGGCGGGGCCTCTCTCTTCCCATTTAGGCCACAATTCCTGCCGAAGGGAGGACTGATGAAGATCACGACTATCGGCAAGGGGAACATCGGCGGCGGGCTCGCCGAGCTCTGGAAGCAGGCCGGACACGAGGTCACAACCCTCGGCCATGAGGGAGGAGACGCGTCGGACGCCGACGTCGTCCTGGTCGCCGTCCCGTCGGGCTCGATCTCCGAGGCGCTGGGCAAGGTGACCGGCCTCCAAGGCAAGGTCGCAATCGACGCCGCCAACGCGTTTTCGGGCCGGAACGAGGACTACGAGTCGTTCGCGCACGAGGTGAAGGCGCACACGAACGGGCCCGTCGCGAAGGCTTTCAACGCCAACTTCGCGGCCCTCTACGACCAGGTTGGCGCCCAGCGGGTGCCGCCGAGCTGCCTGTACGCGGCCGACGACGAGGCTCGCGAGGCCACCGAGCAGCTGATCCGCGATGCCGGCTATGAGCCGGTCAGCCTGGGCGGGATCGAGAACGCCCGGGCGCTCGAGGACTTCGTCCCCGGAGTGCTCGGGAAGGCCGGCCAGGTCTTCTACCGGTTCGTGCCACCCGGCGAGCTTTGATGCGTAGGGATGGCCATGTGCGGGTAGACCCCGCGTATGGCTACCGCTAGCGAGCAGCTGCGGGCCGCCGATGGCTTCCTCGTCGAATCCTCGGACGGGGACGTCGGCTGGGTCGAGGAGGTGTGGCTGGGCGACGGCGACGAGCCGCGCGCGCTGGCCCTGCAGACGCTGGACGGCCGGCACGCGCTCCTTCGCGTCGAGGACGTTCTCGCGGTCGATCCTGAGGAGCGCTGGGTCGTCGTGCCGCCGGGGCAGGAGCTCCTCGAGCTCGACGCGCCGCGCGTGAGGAGCGAGAACGGCCGTGTCGTCGCCTCCTGGGGAACGACCGGAGCAGTCCTCCCCGCTCTTGCCGAGCCGCGCTGGCACTGGCCGCTGCACCTGCCGCATCACCATTCGCGTCCGCATCCACGGCTCGAGGCCGCGTCGCGACGGGTCCGCCGGTGGCCGCCGTGGGTTGCGATCGCCGCCCTCTACGGCGCGCTGGCCCTGCTCGCCGCGTCTCTGATGGCGCTCGCGTTCCTCGTCGCGCAGCTTGTGACCGGCACCGCTTACTGACGTCAGTCCGAAGCGCCGTGCTCCGCGAGCCACGCCTTCGCGACGCGCTTCTGCGCCCTCGTCAGCCAGGCCTCGACCACCATCTCGCGTAGCTCGTCCCGGTCGATCCGCGAAAGCTCCGGGATCCGCACGAGCACGGCCGGGTAGCCGTCGAAGTGCGGCGTCGTGAAGTACACGCCGCGATCGTCCGCCAGCAAAAGGTCCTTCACGTCGAGGTCTGCGACGCGGAACATGAGCACGTCGTCGAGGCGCTCGCCCTTCGCATCGACCGCGTCGGGCCTGCGGCTGCGATGGAGCAGGAACCGCTTACCGTGTGCGAGGTAGGACGGCCGCCCGTCGTCCGAGACCTCCTTCGTCGTGTGCGGCAGGGCGAGCGCGATCTTGTCGAGATCGGCAATGGTCGCCATTGCTAGGTCGCCCAGTTGAAGAGCAGGACGCCGCCGTAGATTCCGCCGGCGATCGCCGCGAGCTGCACGACCAGCCAGTAGAAGCGCGCGCCGCCGCTCATGTATCCCCCAGGAGCCGCCGCTTGGCCCGGGCGTACTCCTCCTGAGTGAGCGCGCCCGACTGCAGCAGCGAGTCGAGCCGCTCGAGGTCGGTGACGAGGCGGTCGCCGGTCGGGGCGAGCCCGAAGCGCCGCGCGACGCGCTTGGCGTGGACGACCGGCACGCCGGCCGGGAAGTCGTGCTGCTGCGGCTCGCCTCGTTGGAACTCCCGGATGATCGCCGGCAGAGTCGCGAAGAGCGGAATGCCGCCCATCAGCACGAAGATCACGCCGCACAGCAGCCAGCTCCAGATGAGGCCGTGCATCGGCGGCGTCGGATCGAACGCATACTCGAAGAAGTTCCAGCCAAGGGAGAGGAAGAGGGCCGACCACGCGAGGGCGACGAGGGTCGGAATGTTGAAGAAGGCCCCGACGACCGCGTAGGCGAACGCGAGGATGAGCCCGCCCCAGATGCTCCCGATCAGCACCCCGGGTATGCCCTGCGGGCAGTGCTGCCGGATGTTGTATGCGCCGCCCTCGGCGCAGAAGCCGCCGACGTTCATCACCGAGCGCGAGCTCAGGAAGACAAGCGTCAGCGCGCAGGCAAGGCCGGCGAGCGAGAGCGCGACTGCGAACGTCCCGACCACGCTGCCGGCGCCGATTTTCTCCTCGCGTACTGCTTCCACGCACCCGGCACTTTACGATGCGAACGGTCGTCCTCCCTGACCGCCCGCCCGCCCGAGGCGTGCTTCTCGTCCGGTTGACATTCCCGGAGCCAGGTGAGAGGGTCGCCGCGACAAGTCGTCTGGGGCAATACCGCCCCAGATCGAAAAGCGAAGTCGACAATCATCGCTCGCCCAGGCGAGCGGAAAAAGGGGGGGTCCGCTGCTATGCGGAAAAAGCTCTCATACGTCCTCGTCGCGCTGATCGCTGCGGCCGTGACAGGAGGGGTCTCGTGGGCGGAGTCTGGAGGCGGAACGATCCAGGCTTGCGTCAACGACACCAACGGCAACACGCGCATCGTCACTGCGGCTCCAGCTGACTGTCGTACACACGAGTCCGCCAGAGAGTGGGGCATCGTCGGCCCGCAGGGGCCGACCGGCCCACGAGGACCGTCCGACGCGTACGACGGGTTCAAGTACCCCGGCAACAACACCCTGATCACAGGCACGAACGCGGCACGCACCCGCGTGCTCACGTTCAACCTGCCGGCCGGTAAGTTCGCGATCACGTCAAAGGTCAACCTGTCGGCGGGGACGAGCGGCGGCGGCCTCGTCCACTGCCTCACGCAGACCAAGTCGGGCTGGTACGACATGGGCGTCGCGAGCATCGGCCCGCGGGCCGGCGAGACGCTCGAGTCGACGGAGGCGGCAACGTTCACCGCGCAGGAAGCCACCGCCGGTCAGCTGACCATCGACTGCTGGCGGATCAACCCGGTCGGCGACGCCCCAATCGCGGGTCTCGCCGAGGCGGTCGCAATCCAGGTCGAGAACGCCACCTACTACGGCTTCTGATCAATCCGTCCGGGTGCGGCCGGATCGTGGGTCGCGCCCGGACGAACCTATTGGTCGAGCCTCGCGGCCTCCAGGTCGAGATCGCGCTGGACCCGCTGCATGACGTTGTCGTCGATGACGCCGTCGTTCCGCAGCTTGACCAGCGCGGCCTGCTCGGCCTCGAGCAGCTGGCGCATCACCCGCTGGTAGGCCTGAGAGCGCTCCTCGATCGCGCCGTCGTCGTCCTCGTCGAGGCGGGCGGTGAAGCGATCGCGCCGGAAGCCAAGGGCAGCGCGGATGCGCTCGGCCGTGTCCTCGCGGACCGCGCCGTCCTCTACGAGCTCCTCCAGGCGCGCCAGCGCCGCGGTGACCGCCTTGATCCGTGCCTTGGCGTCTTCGCGATCGGCGCGCCCGTCGTCGCTCATCCTCAGCACCCGAATCAGCGCCGGCAGCGTCAGCCCCTGCAGGACGAGCGTCGTGACGATCACCGTGAACGCGAGGAAGATGATCAGCTCGCGCTGCGGGAAATGCGTCGGCAGCGCGAGCGCGGCGACGAGGGTGACCGCACCGCGGATCCCGGTCCACGAGACGACCGCCGCCCACTGCCAGGGCGGGTACGGGTCCCGCTCGCGTATGAACCGGAAAGCCCAGCGCGGCAGGTAGGCGAAGACCGGCACCCACACGATCCGCATGACGATGACCGTCGCGCAGATGAGAGCGGCGTAGCCGGCGAGCCTGAGCGAGGAGATGTTCGAGAGCGCGTCGACGATCCCCCGCAGCTGCAGGCCGACGAGGACGAACAGGAGCGCATTGACGAGGAAGACCACGATCTCCCAGAACGCGTCGCCCGAGAGCCGCGTGCGCTCGGTCGTCAGCTCCGGGGTGTGCCAGCCCATGTAGATGCCGATCGTGACCGCCGCGAGCACGCCCGAGACTCCGGCCGCGACCGCCGGCAGGTACGCGAGGTAGCCGCTGAGCACGGCGATCGCGACCTCGGTCGGCGTGTCGTCGACGCGCTTGCGCACCTGCCTCACGATCCAGCCCACAGCGAGGCCGATCGCGATCCCGCCGAGCACGTTCAGCACGATTCGTCCCGACGTGTCGACGAGCGAGAACGTCCCGCCCACGGCCGCGCCGATCGCAGCCTTGTACAGGACGAGCGCGGTGCCGTCGTTGACGAGGCTCTCACCCTCGATCAGCGAGACCAGCCGCGGGGGAGCGCCGAGCCGCGAGAAGATCTCCGACGAGGCGAGCGCGTCCGTCGGCGAGACGATCGCCCCGAGCGTGAAGGCGACGGCCCACGGAAGGCCGATCCACTGGTGCGCGACGAGCGCGACCGCGGTCATCGTTATCGCGACGAGGCCTAAGGCGAGAAACGAGATTCCTCGCCTGTTCAGGCGCAGGTCGCGGAGCGAGGTAAAGAAGGCGCCCGAGTAGAGGAGCGGAGGCAGCAGCGCCACGAGCACGATCTCGGGTGGCAGCGCGATGTGCGGGAGCCCGGGGATGAACCCGAGCAGGACTCCGCCGACCACGAGCAGGATCGGCAGCGGTAGGCGCAGCGTCGGCGCGAGCACGAGCAGCCCGCCGAGGGCTACGAGCAGTGCGAGAAGCTCGAGATCCTCCTGCGTGCCGAAGTGCACGGCGCGAGCCTAGTCCCGAGCGCTACCGTCGTGACATGGGAGACGTCGCGGTGCGGGACAACCCGGGCGAGCTTCGTTACGAGCTGCTGCTCGACGGGGGTGTGGTCGGAGAGATCCAGTACCGCCTCAGGCCCCCGGATGCCGTCGTCCTTGTCCACACCGAGGTCTCGCCCTCGCTCGAGGGCAAAGGGCTCGGGGCGCAGCTGGTAGCCGGGGCGCTCGACGACGTCCGCGCCCGCGGGCTGCACGTCGTCCCAATCTGCCCGTTCGTGCGCTCGTACATCCGCCGTCATCCTGAGTACCGGGATCTCGTCGTCCGGGACAAGGAGGTGGCTGGGTGAGCGTTACCCCGGAGCAAGAGCGAGGGCCGAAGCGCGTGTACGCCGACGACAAGATCGAGGTGCACTGGGAGCCGCGGCTGTGCATCCACGTGCGCAACTGCGTACGGGGTTTGCCCGACGTGTTCGACCCCGAGGCACGGCCTTGGGTCAACGTCGAAGCGGCCGACCCGGACGCGATCGCAGCCACGGTCGAGACGTGCCCGACCGGCGCGCTCCACTACCGCCGTCTCGACGGCGGCGCGCAGGAGCAGCCGGCCGAGGACACGATCGTCGAGCCGCGGCCGAACGGCCCGCTCTTCCTCCGCGGCCGCGTGCGCATCGTCGACGCGGACGGCAAGCTGATCCGCGAGGACACGCGGGTGGCGCTGTGTCGCTGCGGCGCCTCCCGGAACAAGCCGTTCTGCGACGGCAGCCATCTCCGGATCGGCTTCACGACCGACCCTGCCGATCAAGAGGAGCCCCACGGTTAGCATGCCGGCGCTTCGCCCACAACCGAAATCGAGGGAGGATCATGGCTACTAAGGCGATTCCGGAGGGCTATCACACCCTCACCCCGTATCTCGCGCTCGACAACGCGAGTGAGGCAATCGAGTTCTACAAGCGCGCGTTCGGCGCCAAGGAGCGGATGCGCATGGACGCCCCGGGCGGCAAGATCGGGCACGCGCAGCTGGAGATCGGAGACTCGGTGGTGATGCTCTCCGACACCTTCCCGCAGTCGTCCACGAAAGCGCCGAACGAGCTGGGCGGAACGACCGGAGGCGTCTTCATGTACGTCGAGGACGTGGACGCAGTCGTCAAGCAGGCGGTCGAGGCGGGTGCGACCGTAGACATGGAGCCCGAGGACATGTTCTGGGGCGACCGTTTCGGCACCGTCTCGGATCCGTACGGCCACCACTGGTCGATCGCGACGCACATCGAGGACGTCCCGCCGGAGGAGATGGCCGAGCGCGGCAAGGCCGCGATGGCCGAGATGGGGAGCAGCTGAACTCGGACTGCCACGCCCACCTTGCGGGCCTGATCCCGCAATGATGGCTTCTTGAGAGAGGATGCGTCATTCCGACGGTCGGCGCTTATCCATCATGGCTTCTGCGGCTGGGTCAGGTTCAAGGCGCTGCTGGCAGAGCCGCAGCAGGTGCCTGCGACGGGAGGCGTCTATGTCGTCCTGCGCGACTCGGCTAGACCTCCGGAGTTCTTATCCACGAACCCAGGCGGTCGATTCAAGGGCCGCGATCCCACTGTGCCGGTCGAGGCCCTGCGTGCCAACTGGGTCGTGGGAGCCGAAGTCATCTACATCGGAAAGGCCAACGACCTGCGCCGTCGACTAGGGGAGTTCTGCAAGTTCGGAGTTGGTCGTCCGATCGGCCATTGGGGAGGTCGCCTCATCTGGCAGCTCGCCGACTCAGCCCCCCTCCTCGTAGCCTGGAAGGAGACGCCTGTGGACGTGGTGCCGCGAGCAGCCGAGAGCGAGCTAATCGCCCGGTTTCGCACGCTGTATGAGAAGCCGCCCTTCGCCAATAGCCCACACTTACTTGGGAGGTAGCCCCCAAGGGGTGCCTCCCGCGACTGCCTGCGTTGCCGGGCATCCGGCTTGCCCGCCAAGTCCTCGCTTTGCTGGACCACTACAAGGGCCGCCCTGGCGGAGAGTTGGCAGCCGATCGTCTGCTGTACGGCTTCTTCGAGGCGAAGTTTGGAAACATGAGCCGGCAGCATCAAGTGACGCTTGGCCGGATTGACTACCGGTTCGGAACGACCAATCCGGTCGTCCTCGAGTTTGCTCTTCGCTCATCCGGGGAGCCGAGCTCCAAGCTCTATGAGAGCCAGAATCGCTCCGAGTTGCGGAAACTCACACGTGTGAGGCCGCAGACGGCGAGGATGCGCGTGCTACTCCTTCTAGATCGAGCACGAACGTCAATCCCTAAGAGCGTCCTCCGCATGGGCTACGACCAATCGAATGCAGGTAGGGGCCGATTTGAGCGGCACCCGGTCAGGATTCTGTACGTACATCGCAGCCTGAGCTACGAGCTTCTCTGGCGACCCAAGAAAAAGCCTTAGCCGCTTTGTCACCTGCGGGTGCAACGCAGCGCCGAACCTACTATAGTGAACCTAATGGTTCAGTATTCAACGACCGTCGACCGCGCTTTCGCAGCCCTCGCCGACCCGACCCGCCGCGCCGTCCTCGAACGGCTCGGTTCCGGCAACGCGACGGTCAGCGAGCTCGCCGAGCCCTTCGGCATGTCGCTGACCGGGATGAAGAAGCACATCCGGCTGCTCGAGGAGGCGCAGCTCGTGACGACGGAGAAGGTCGGCCGTGTCCGCAGGTGCATGCTCGCGCCCTACGCCTTCGAGGGCATCAGCACGTGGCTGCAGCGGCTCGACCGCTTCGCGCAGGTCGTCGAACGCACGAAAG
>WNGB01001298.1_pt1 | contig 40873 bp, 37 predicted proteins | sample 5400681 | NCBI WGS metagenome assembly WNGB01 (sample SAMN13153367, study PRJNA577476) | soil metagenome | isolation source: 115 cm soil or saprolite under grassland replicate 2 | place: USA:California | collected 2016-06-15 | reverse complement strand
ACTCCCTGCTTAAAAACCAGCGTGACGTGCGCAATATCGGCAATGCTGGCCGCGGGATTGCCGTCGACCACCACGAGGTCGGCCTGCTTGCCCACCGCAATGGAGCCGATGCGATCCGCCCGGCCGAGGTAGGTCGCCCCGTTCAGCGTGCAGACCTTGATCGCCTCGAGCGGCGTCAGGCCGCTCTCGACGAGCAGCTCAGCCTCCCGCTGGTCGGAGTAGCCGGGGATCACGCCGCCGCCGCCCGTCGGATCCGTCCCCGCCAAGAGCAGCCCGCCGGCGCGGAAGAACGCCAGCTCCATCGCGCGGTCGAGCGCCAGCAGCTTGCCGAAGGGCGACGTCGTGTTCTGCTGCACGCGCGCGTATTGCTGGTCGTACTGCGTCCTGAGAACGGGATCGAGCACGTCGAGCCCGGGAGGCACCGGCTGACCGGGCGTAACGGTCTCGAACACAGTCTGCGTCGATGTGACCGCGACGTGATGAGCGATCAGGTACTGCACGAGGGACGTGAACTCCGGCGATTTCGGATCGACGGTGCCGAGGGCCGTCATCCCCGCTTGTCCGGGACAAAGGTCCGGTTGCTTGTCCTTGACAAAGTCGGTGGCGACGAAGAAGCCGTGCTCCAGGTCGTCGATGCCGAGCTCGGCGGCTTCGCGGTAGGTGACCGAACAGAGATGGCCCGTGATCTTGAGTCCCCGCCGGTGCGCTTCATCCACCGCCGCGGCGAGCTCGGCGCGCGTGATGTTCATGTACGCTTTGAACGACGTCGCGCCGGCGTCAGCCCAGAATGCCACAAAGCGGCGCGCGTCGGCCGAGTCCTTCAGAGCGTACATCTGGGTGAACGGGGACGGGCCGTTCACATAGGGAGCGGTGGCGTCGATCCACGGTCCCACCTGATTGCCGGCCTTGATCGCCGCCGCGAGGTTCAGGTCGGCATAGCCGCCCACGTTGCCGCCGGTCCGCATCGACGTGACCCCGCCCGCCAGGTACAGCCGCGAGAAGCTCACGTAATCGGCGCCGTAGACGCCCGGGCCGGTCGGGTAGTAGAGGTGCTCGTGCATCATCACGAGGCCCGGGATCACGGACTTCCCGGTGAGGTCCATCACTTGCGCACCCTCCGGTACTCTGGTTGAGCGAGCCGCGCCGAGCGCGACGATGCTGCCGTCACGGATGATCAGCGTCTGGTCTTCCTTGGGCGCGGCGCCCGTGCCATCGATGACGCGCACGTGGGTGAGAGCCACCGCGGGCGTGTCGACTGTGACGTATTGCTTGACCGCGGCGGAGAGCGTCGGACGCTGGGCCGTGGCCAGCGCGGGCACGAGGAGCAGCGCGCCAAGGGCGTGGAGAGTGGTGGTTAACATGCGGTGAGACTAGCACCAGGTTCGATAGCTGACCAGTCAGGCGTAGATTAGATGTGGCTGAGATTGAAATTGGTGCTGAGATCCGTGGGAAAGGAGTAACTATGAACGACGTGGGAGTCTTTCGCACGACGATTGAAATCCAGAATCTGGACCTGCGCGGCCCGCGCCGTGCGCTCCCGGAGACGCTGGTCGATACGGGCAGCGAATTCACCTGGATCCCGCGCCGCGTGCTCGAGGAGCTGGCCATCCGTGCGCAGCGGAAACAAGCTTTCGAAGTCGCCGATGGTCGGCGCATCGAGCGCGATATCGGCTACGCGTTGGTGCGCGCAGCCGGGACGGAGGCGCCGGATCTGGTCGTATTCGCGGAGCCGGGCGATATGACTCTGCTGGGCGCACACTCTCTCGAGGGGCTGAACCTGAAGATCGATCCTGTGAGGAAGGAATTGGTACCAGCCGGGCCGGTGATCACTGCGGCGGCGGCTTAGCGAAGGACCTGCTTTTGAATGCTATTATAGACAGCCCATGACACTGCTCTTCTAATGCGGGTCGGAATCGGCTACGACTCACACCCCTTCGCCGCGGGCCGCAAGCTGATCCTCGGCGGTGTCACGATTCCGAATGCCAAAGGCCTCGCTGGTCACTCCGACGCCGACGCCGTGGCCCACGCGGTCACGGATGCCATCCTCGGCGCTGCCGGCCTCGGCGATATCGGCCGCATGTTCCCGAACGACGATCCGCAGTGGAAAGACGCCAGCTCGATCGCCCTCCTCAACAAAGCGTATCTCAAGGTCGTGGAGGCAGGCTTCCAGTTCGTACACACGGATGTCACCGTAATCCTGGAGCAACCCAAACTGGCGCCCCACGTCGAGGCGATGGAGAAGAAGCTGGCGGAGGCGCTGCTCACGGGGCCCGCGCAGGTGTCGGTCAAAGCGAAGACGAACGAGGGCATGGGCTGGATCGGACGTGGCGAAGGGATCGCCGTGATGGCGGTCGCAACGCTCGCCGGGCCGAGCGCCACACGGCCGAGCGGAGGGCATTCGGTCATCTGACGGACTTTCTCGCCTTTCTCGAGCAGCTGCCTACCGGGCCGCTCTACGCGCTGATCGCCGCGCTTGCCGCCGTCGAAAACATCTTCCCCCCGGTCCCGGCCGATGTCGCAGTCTCACTCGGCGCATTCCTGTCGGGGCGCGGTGTCATGAACGCGTGGCTCGTCTTTCTTCTCACCTGGGTGGCCAATGTGGCCTCGGGAGCAGCGGTGTACGCACTGGCGCGCCGCCACGGCCGCGCCTTGTTCCAGGGCGTCCTCGGGCGCCGGCTCTTTTCCGATGCGACGATCGCCCGGATCGAGCAGCAGTACGAACGGCATGGGACGTGGGGCATCTTCCTGTCGCGTCTCCTTCCGGTATGGCGCGGCCTGGTGATGCCGTTTGCGGGGATCGCCCGGGTTTCTCCCGGGCGCGCCTTGGTCCCGCTTGCCGCGGCATCGGGACTCTACTATGGCGCGTTGACCTTCCTGATCACGACGCTCGGCACGAACCTCGACGACGTGCTCCGCGTCCTGGGACGCGTGAATGCGGTGCTCGGCGTCCTCGCAGCCTTGCTGCTGATCGTGATCGCGATCTGGATTGTACGGCGGATGAAGCGCTAGAATGGAGCAGCCTCTCATGAGCGCGGCCTTCCGGCTCGAACAGTTTCGCGACTACCTCGCGCTCGAAGCGGGGAACAGCCCTCACACGGTCGAGAACTACCTGCGCGACGTCCATCGCCTCGCCGAGTACGGGACAAGCAAGAGGATCCGCGGCCCGGCCGATGTGACGGCGGCGCAGTTGCGCGAGTTCATCTACTTCCTGAAGGACCTCGGCCTCGCCGCTACTACGATTCGCCGCCAGGTCTCGGCGCTCCGGACGTATTTCAAGTTCCTGGTCGGAGAGGGCACGGTGACGCGGGATCCGAGCGAGCGGATCGAGTCGCCCAAACGCTGGCGCACGCTCCCGGCCGTGCTGACGGTACCGGAGATCAAGCAGCTCCTTGCCGCACCGAACACCGACGAGCCGCTGGCGATCCGTGATCGTGCCTTGCTCGAGTTCGCCTACGCCACCGGCGTGCGTGTCTCCGAGCTGGTGGCGATCAAGCTGCAGGACATCTCGTTCGGCGAGCGAATCGTCCGGGTTTTCGGAAAGGGCGGGAAAGAGCGCCTGGTCCCGTTCGGCAAACCGGCGCTCGGCATCGTTTCGATGTACGCCCGCGAAACCCGGCCGACCCTGGATCGCGGCAAGGGCCGAGGCGTGCTCTTTCTCAACGCCCGCGGTACGCCGCTCTCACGGGTGGGGGCGTGGGGCATCATCAAAGCCACGGCCCGCCGGGCCGGTCTCACCAAGCGCGTCACGCCACACACCCTGCGGCACACCTTCGCCACCCATCTGCTGGAGGGAGGCGCGGATCTCCGCGCCGTCCAGGAGATGCTCGGACATGCCGATCTCTCGACGACGCAGCTCTATACCCACGTCGATCGCGATTATCTCCGAACCGTGCATCGGAGCCACCACCCCCGCGCCTGAGCCCTAGCGACCGCCTCCCGTGGCGGCGGCGCGCCCCTCACCCAGGAATGCGGCAATCGCCGACGCTTCCGCGTCACTCAGGCCGAGGTCCGGCATGGTCTGCGACGCCGGATTCTTCACTTTCTGCAGGACATACTCACGCGCCAGATGGCGGCCGCCGAGCTCGGGCCCGACCGTGAACGCGGCCTGATTATCCGGCCGGCTCACCAGATCGGTATTCGAATGGCAGGTGTTGCACCCCTTGGCGACGAACAGCATCTGTCCGCGGTCGCGTGGCGTCATTGGTGAGCGCGAGCTTCCGGCAGCGACGACAGGCTCCGGATAGAGGTGCAGCTCGCTGTTGCCGAAGCCGCTCCTGATCGTGAGACTCACTTGCGCCGCAGTGGGTGCAGTGAATGTGGCGGCGTACGTCCCCTCGGACGACCGGGAAACCGCGGGGACGATCACGTCACGAATCCCCGGGCTCTCGAGCACGAGTTGCGGCCGCAGCCCAGTCAAGAGCGTGCGCCCGTGTTGTCGGACTTGAAACTCGATCGTGTATTGCTGTCCCGCGACGAAGTATTCCGGCAGATCCTTGACCGTTACGACGGCCCAGCCGCCCATCGCGACGACCCCCGCGATTAGCGCCGATGCGAGCTTCAGCATGAGGTGTCTCCTTCAGGCTTGTGGTGTGTCCTCAAACCGACCCTCTTTAGGATGCCGGCGGGCATCCCGTGGTTTAGCCGCACAAGCTGAGTTAGAATCCCTCCATGCTCTTCGTCCTCGACAACTACGATTCGTTCACCTACAACCTCGTGCAGTATCTCGGCGAGTTGGGAGAGGATCCCGTTGTCTATCGGAACGACGCGCTGAGCGTCGCCGAGGTGCAGGCGTTGAAACCCACCGCCGCGGTGCTCTCGCCAGGTCCCAAGACGCCCGCGCAGGCGGGCATCCTGGTCCCCTTGGTTCGGGCGCTCGCCGGCCGGGTGCCGATGCTGGGCGTGTGCCTCGGCCACCAGGCGATCGGTGAGGCGTTCGGCGGGAAGATCGTCCGCGCGCCCCGCCTGATGCACGGCAAGACCTGTCCCATCGTGCATAGCGACGACGAGCTGTTCGACGGGATTCCGAGTCCGTTTACCGCGATGCGCTACCACTCGCTCGTGGTCGATCCCGCCTCGCTCCCCGCCGCGCTCGTCGTCACCGCCATGAGCGCCGACCGCCAGGGTCCCGGCGATGCCGCAGAGATCATGGCCATGAAACATCGGGATCACCCGACTTACGGCGTGCAATTCCATCCCGAGTCCATCGGGACGGAGCATGGGAAACGCATTCTCGAGAACTTCCTCCGTGTCGTCAGGTCGACCAGCGAAGTAGCTTGACGAGGCAATTCTCGGCGCCTTGGGAGCCCTGAAGACGTCCGTGAACGGGACGTGTGGCAACGGCAATAGAACCAAGCACCTAGGACGGGCTAGACTCAACGGCACGGATTTTGTATCTTCCTCCGTGCCCGTCCTTGGCGTGATTCCTGCACGGCTGGGCTCCAGCCGGCTCCCTCGCAAACCACTCCTGCCGCTGGGTGGCGAACCCCTCATCATCACCGTCACTCGCCGTATCGCCGATTTCGGCGTGTGTGATCGTCTCGTCGTCGCGACGGACGCCCGCGAAGTGGCGAGTGTCATCACGGACGCAGGTTTTGAGGCGGTCATGACGTCTCCCGATCACTCGTCGGGTACGGAGCGCGTCGCGGAAGTCATTGCCACTCCAGCGTTTAGCAGCTTCCACTTTATCCTGAACATACAAGGTGACGAGCCCTTCGTCGCGGCGGCCGCCGTGCGAGGGGCCTTGGCGTGCCTCGAGGGTGGCGAGCCACTCGGTACCGCCGCGGGCTCGCTTGACCGGGCGTTGGTCAACGATCCGAGTCGCGTCAAAGTCGTCGTGGATACACGGGGGCGGGCGGTGTACTTCTCGCGCGCGCCGATTCCGTTCGACCGCGATGGCACGGGCGACGTGATCTACCATCAGCACGTCGGCGTGTACGCCTATACGCGCGAAGCATTGGAGGCATGGGTGCGGCTGCCGCCCGTGCCGGAAGAGCAGTGGGAAAGGCTGGAGCAATTGCGCCCGCTGTTACACGGCATTCCGATGGGCGTGACGTTGTTCGACGGACCGGCTGCGCCAGGCATCGATACGCCGGCCGACCTCAAGTGGGCTGAAGCGGAAATCAACCGACACCTCAGAGAGGTGAGCCCGTGAGCTCGACCAAGTACATCTTCGTGACCGGAGGCGTGGTGAGCTCCCTGGGGAAGGGAATCGCCGCGGCATCGCTCGGCCGGCTGCTCGCCGAGCGCGGACTGAAAGTCACGATCCAGAAGTTCGATCCCTACATCAACGTCGATCCGGGCACGATGTCGCCGTTCCAGCACGGCGAAGTGTACGTGACCGACGACGGCGCCGAGACCGATCTCGACCTCGGCCACTACGAGCGGTTCATTGACCGGTCGCTCTCGCAGGTGAACAACGTGACGACCGGCCGGATCTATCTCTCCGTCATCACGAAGGAGCGCCGCGGCGAGTACCTCGGCTCGACGGTGCAGGTGATCCCGCACATCACCGACGAGATCAAGGGCGCCATCCGCCGGCTCGCTCCCGATCATGACGTGGTCATCACCGAGATCGGCGGCACGGTCGGCGACATCGAGTCGCTGCCGTTCCTCGAGGCGATCCGGCAGTTCCGCCAGGAAGTGGGCCGCGACAATACGCTCTTCATTCATCTGACGCTCGTGCCGTTCATCGCCGCCACGGCCGAGCTGAAGACGAAACCGACGCAGCACTCCGTCCGCGAGCTGATGCAGATCGGAATTCAGCCCGACATCCTGGTGTGCCGCACCGAGCGCCCGCTGTCCGAAGACCTGAAGCGCAAGATCGCGCAGTTCTGCAACGTGGACTTCGGCTGCGTGGTCGAGAGTCCCGACGTGAAGTCGATCTACGAGATCCCCTTGAAGCTCCATGAGCAGGGACTCGACAAGGAAGTCTGCATGCGGCTGCACCTGGACACCAAAGAGCCCGACTTGCGGGCCTGGGCCGCGATGGTCGACAAGATCCTGAAGCCGCCGCACCAGGTGCGGATCGCGGTGGTGGGCAAGTACACCGAGCTCGCGGACAGCTACAAGAGCATTCACGAAGCGCTGGTCCACGGCGGCATCGCGAACGAGGCCGGGGTCTCGATCCATTGGATCGCGTCCGACCGCTTCACCGATCAGGAAACCGCGGGTGAGCTGCTGGCGAGCTACGACGGCTTGCTCGTGCCGGGCGGCTTCGGCGTGCGCGGCGTGGAGGGCATGCTCGAGGCGATTCGCTGGGCGCGGGAGCACAAGCTGCCGTTCTTCGGCATCTGCCTCGGTCTCCAGACCGCGATCATCGAGTTCGCCCGCGACGTCTGTAAGATCCCCGATACGAACTCGAGCGAGTTCGCGCCCGAGTGCGAGAACCCCGTCATCGCGCTGATGCGCTCCCAGGAAGGGATTCAGGAGATGGGCGGCACGATGCGGCTGGGCGCCTATCCCTGCCGCCTGCGCCCCGGCTCACGCGTGGCGCAGGCGTACAATGCGACGGAAGTGAGCGAGCGCCACCGCCATCGCTACGAAGTCTCCAATGCGTACCGCGACGTGCTCGCGGAGTACGGCATGCGCTGTTCGGGCTTGTCGCCCGATGGGTCATTGGTCGAGATGATCGAGCTGCCCGAGCATCCGTGGTTCATCGGCTGCCAGTTCCATCCCGAGCTGAAGTCGCGGCCGATGCGCCCGCACCCGCTGTTTGCGGGCTTTATCGGCGCCGCGCTCGATCGCCGCAAGCAACAGACACGAACCGAGGCGTCGCGCCAGTTGGCAGAGCTCACCGACTGATATGACCCAGCGGTTCCTGGCTGAGAGCAGCCCGTTTCTCATCGCGGGCCCGTGCGTCGTCGAATCGGACGACCTCAACGTGCGCGTGGGCGAGGCGCTGGCCGAGCTCGCGGTCAAGCTCGGCATCGGCGTCATCTACAAGGCGTCGTACGATAAGGCCAACCGCTCTCGGCTGAACGCCCCGCGGGGCCCCGGTCTCGAATCGGGTCTCCGCGCCCTCGACAAAGTCCGGACCGCCACCGGTCTGCCCATTCTCACCGACGTGCATGAGCCAGGGCAGGTATCGCAGGCCGCCCGGGTCGCGGATGTGCTCCAGATTCCCGCCTTTCTTTGCCGCCAGACCGATTTGCTGGTGGCGGCCGGCAAAGCGGGCCGGCCCGTCAATATCAAGAAGGGCCAGTGGATGTCGCCCGAGGAGATGCGCGGCGCCGTCGAGAAAGTGCGGGCGGGGGGCGCCCCGGAAGTCGCGGTGACGGAGCGCGGCACGTTCTTCGGCTACGGCGACCTCGTCGTGGACATGCGCAGTTTCCCGCGTCTCCGCGCCGCCTGTGGCGCGCCGGTGATCTTCGACGCCACCCATTCGGTGCAACAGCCCGGCCAGGGCAGGGACGGCTCGAGTGGTGGGGAGCGCGGCTTTATCCCACCGCTGCTCTATGCCGCCGCCGCCGCCGGCGCCGACGGCTTCTTCCTGGAAACACATCCTGATCCGGCGCGCGCGCCCTCCGATGGACCGAACATGGTGCCGCTCGATCAGCTCGCCGGCATCGTGGGCTTGGCCGTCGACGTCTGGCAGCGCGTGCGGGAGACCGTCCGTGCGTAAGCTCGCGCCGGCATCGGAGCGACTGGTCGACCGCGGCAAGCGCGTGCTGGCGCTCGAGGCCGCGGCGGTCCAGGAGCTTGCGAACAATCTCGGCGTCGCCTTCGCGCGCGCCATCGAGATCCTCGCGGGCGCCAAAGGACGCGTCATCGTCTCGGGCGTCGGCAAATCGGGACTGATCGCCCGCAAGATCGCTGCGACGTTCACGTCCACCGGAACGCCGGCCATGTTCCTGCATCCCGTGGACTCGCTGCACGGCGACCTCGGCATCGTGAGCCGCAACGACGTCGGCATCGTCCTCTCCAAGAGCGGCGCGTCGGACGAGCTATTCGGTCTCGTCAATCAGTTGACGCGGCTCGGGGTACCGATCATCGCGCTGACGGGCGACGCCGACTCGCCGCTGGGACGGCAGGCGACGGTCGTGCTCGACGCCTCGGTCGCCGAGGAAGCCTGTCCCGAGACACTCGCGCCGACCGCGAGTACGACGGTCGCGCTGGCGTTGGGCGACGCCCTCGCCGTCACGTTGCTCGAGGTCAAGGGATTTCGGCGCGAGGACTTCGCCGCCCTGCATCCGGGCGGCGTCCTGGGCCGCAAGCTGCTGCTGCGCGTCGCCGATGTGATGCTCACGCGCGATCTGCCGATCCTCGCTCCGGACCGCCCGATGCGGGAGTGCGTCGTGTTGCTCGCCGAGAAGCGCGGTACCGTCGTGGTCGTGGCCGGGACGGCTTTGGCAGGCGTCGTCACCGCGGGGGATTTGACTCGACTGATGGAGAAGACGGACGCGTTCCTCGACGTCCCCGTCGGCGACGTCATGACCAAAACGCCGAAGGCGACGACTGCTGATGAGCTGGCCAGCGCCGCGGTGAGTCTGATGGAGCGCCACGGCATCATGGCGCTGCCGGTACTCGACGGTGACAAGACCGTGGTGGGAATCGTGCACCTGCATGATCTGATGAAGGCGGGCGCCGTATGAGAAGGCAAACGGCGTCGAGCAACAGCGTCGAGCAAGACCGTCGAGAAGCACTGTGGCGCTACGGTTCCGCTCGACGACTTTTCTTGACGATTCTGTTCAACGCCGTTTTGGTTTTCAACGCCGTTTTGGTTTCCTGCAAAAGCGGCACCCCCGTCACCGCAACTCAGGCCGTGCTCGACAGCGCGGACCAGGTGCTGCTCGGCATGAGCCATTACGTCACCGAGTCGGGAGTCCTGCGGGCGCGCGTGCGGGCCGACACCGCGTATTTCTTCTCGAACACGCAGCGTGCCGAATTGCGCAACGTGCACGTGACGTTCTACGACCTGACGGGGAAGGCCACCTCGACCCTGACGTCCCGCGAGGGGACGCATCACTGGCGTACGGGCGACATGGAAGCCCGCGGCAACGTCATCGTCGTCCGCGACAAGGATGGCGCGACGATGAAGACCGAAGTCATGGACTACGACCAGGTGGGCAACGAGGTGAGCTCCGACAAGAGCTTCGTCTGGGACGAGCCCGGTCGCCACGTCGAAGGTGATGGATTCACCTCCGACCCTGAATTCAAGAAAATCACCGCCAAGCGGCCGCACGGCACTGGCGGGCAGTTCCTGCTCCCGAATCAATGACGCCGGTACTTGCCGCGCTGCTGCTGCTGCAAGGTGTCCCCGCCACGCCGGATACGACGGCGGGGCGGCCCTGCCGAGTAGCCGTGGATTCCATGGGTCACTACGCGGAGATCCCCAACGCCGATGGCACCAAGACCGTGCACGGCGGCGGCGGCGTGCTCGCGCATTGCGACGGCACCAGCACCACGATCTCCGCGGACAGCTTTGCGCATTACCCCGCGCTGGGCCGGCTCGACCTCGTCGGGCGCGTGGTAATTCGTGATACGGGGCTCGCCCTCGATTGCCACTTTGCATCGTACTTCGTGCGGGACGAGCGGCTCGAAGCGCACAACAACGTCGTGGCCGTGAACCGCCGCACCGGTTCGGTGCTGCGCGGACCCAATCTGAAGTACTGGCGTGCCGCCAGGGGTGTGCGGGATACAGTCGAGATGTACGCGACCCAGCGACCCACCCTCGAGTACCGGCAAAACGAGCCCGGGGACACCGGTACGCATGAGCCGTACATCATCGTCGCCGATCGGTTGCGCTTCAAAGGCGATGACCGGATGTGGGCAGGCGGCAAGGTGACGATCGACCGCAGCGACTTCGCCTCCCGCTCCGACTCGATGCTGCTCGACCAGACGACGGGATTCGGGGTCCTCGTCGGAACCCCGAGCGTCGAGGGCAGGGGACAGGGCAGCACCGGTCAAGTCGCCAAGAACTACACGCTCGTGGGCACGCGGATCGAGCTCGGCCTGGCGCAGCGCGACATCCGCCAGGTGAAGGCGCTCGGCCAGGGCAAAGCCACGGGCGCCGACTGGACGCTGACCGCGGACACGATCGATCTCCGCATCGCCGACCGGCTCCTGCAACACACGTTCGCCTGGGGCGATACGACGCGCCCCCACGCGATCTCATCGCTGTACACGATTCAGTCCGATTCACTGGCGATCGATTCGCCCGGCGAAGTGCTGACCGAATCGCGGGCATTCGGCAACGCGTTCTCCACCGCGAAGCGCGATTCGACAACGCCCGCCAACGAGACCGACTGGATCACCGGCGACTCGCTCACGATCCGCTTCGCGCAGGAACCGGACTCGATCACCAAGCGTCCGCGTTCCCGGTTGCACGAGCTCGTGTCGCGCGGATCGGCGCGCGCCTTGACGCACCATCCCAATGAGCGCGACACCACGCATGCCGGTCCTTCGATCACCTATTCGCGTGGTGAGCGCATCACGGTCGCCATGGTGAAGGATCGGATCGATCGCGTGGTGGTGGCCGGCAAGGCCGACGGTGTGCACCTGGAGCCGCGCCCGGTCGTCGAGGCCGACAGCCTGAAACGCGCTGCGCCTGCGACACCTCCAGCCCCTCCAGCACCTCGACCATCGGCTTCTCCGTGACCGGGCTCGACCGCTTTTCGGACCTCTTCGCGCCCCGCGACTCGTCCCTGGCATTGGCCGCGGGGGCGCTGGCGCGCATTGCCGACGACCAGGGCAGCGCGTCATTCAGCGATCTCGCCGTCGCCTATCGCGAGGAGTTCCTGAAGCTCCGCGCCCACGCCAAAGGCGAGATCCCCGATTCGGGCAGCCTGTCGGTGGACGACGCGCGCGCCTACCTCGCGAACTCGGTGTTGCCGCGGCTGGGGATGCTCAAGGTGATCCGGCTGCCCGCGGGCGCGCTGTGGGGCGACGTTCCGGTGTCCTTCGCGCCCGAGGTCTGGGCCAGCATGCGCACCGATCGCGCGGCGGCGGCGCAGCACTTCCTGCTGCTGGCCGAAGACACCGTGGCCCGCAGCGAGTCGGTCAGCGGCGAGCACCCGGTTGTGCGCGGCGGCAGCCGCCTCGAGGCGCAACACCTCGTGAAGGCCTACAAGGGCCGGCGCGTCGTGAACGATGTGTCGCTCGATCTGGCGCAGGGAGAGATCGTCGGGCTGTTGGGCCCGAACGGCGCGGGGAAGACCACCTCCTTCTATATGATCACCGGTCTGATCCGACCCGACGAGGGCACGATTGCGCTCGACGGCCGGGACATCACGGCGCTGCCCATGTATCTCCGGGCGCGCGCCGGGATCGGCTATCTGGCGCAGGAGCCGTCCATCTTTCGGAAACTGACGGTCGAGGAAAACGTCCTCGCCATCCTCGAAACGTTGAACATCAGCGCCGCCGAGCGCGCGCAGCGGCTGGAATCACTGCTCGACGAGCTCGCCATCAAGCATCTGCGGGGCCAGAAGGCCTACCAGCTGTCAGGCGGTGAGCGGCGCCGCCTCGAGATCACCCGGGCCCTCGTCACCGAGCCGAAGTTCCTGCTGCTCGACGAGCCGTTCGCCGGCGTGGACCCGATCGCCGTCAACGACATCCAGACGATCGTCGCGGGACTGCGCCACCGCGGCATCGGCGTGTTGATCACCGACCACAACGTCGAGCAGACGCTCGACATCGTGGACCGCGCCTACATCATGTTCGAGGGCCGCGTGCAGGTCGCCGGCACGGTGCGGCAGCTCGTCTTCGACGACCGCGTCGCCTCGCTCTACCTCGGTCCCACGCTCACGACGCGCCTGCGCGCGCGCCTGTCTCCCGCGGCATGAAGACCGGCCTGCATCAGCACATCGGCCTGCGCCAGGACCTGCGCATCAATCCACGCCTGTACCAGGCGATGGATCTGTTGTACATGCCGCTGCTCGACCTCGAGCAACACCTCAAGCAGGAGCTGCTCGGTAACCCGTTCCTCGAGATGATCGAACCCGAGGAAGAGGTCCAGGCAACGGCAGCCGACCAGCAGCAGAACAAGCCCGAGAAAGAGGCCAAAGCCGAGGACGAGCCCGATTGGGAAAGCATTCTGCTCCAGGACCGCACCGAGCACGGTGTCCCGAGCGGCAGCTACAGCGACGCCCGGGAATACGTCGAGCCGGTCACGGTCGAGAGCAAAGACCTGATCGACCATCTGCGCGACCAGACCCGGATGCTCGACCTCAACCCGCGCCAGCAGCTCCTCACCGAGGAGTTCCTCGGCAACATCGGCGAAGACGGGTATCTCCAGCACAGCCTCGAAGAGATCCTCAAGGGCGCGAACCAGCTGCTCGAAGAGCACGAGGCCGAGTCGGAGCTCGAGCTGAATGTGGCACCGTTCACGCTGGCGGAAGTCGAAGCGATGCTGCACGTCATTCAGCAGCTCGATCCCCCCGGCATCGGCGCGCGCAATTTACGCGAGTGTTTGATGCTGCAACTCGAGAGCCCGAAGCGCACCGACTCGCTGGTGTACCGGCTCGTCAAGGAAGCCTTCGAAGACCTGATCGCCCACCGCTGGAGTGATCTGGGCAAGCGGTTCGGCCTGGCACCCGACGAGGTGCAGCGCGCGGCCGACGAGCTGGCGCGGCTCGATCCCAAACCGGGGTTGCAGCATTCGGCCGCGAACGACGCGTATATCATTCCGGATCTGATCGTCGAGAAGATCGACGACAAGTACCATGTCTTCCTGAACGACAGCGGGCTGCCGCGCCTGCGGATTTCCAAGACGTACCAGGAGATCGCGCGCGACAAGAAGAAGTACGACGCCGAGAGCAAGGAATTCATCAATCAACGCCTGAACAGCGCGCATTGGATGATTCAGGCGATCGAGCAGCGCCGGCAGACGATGCTCAAAGTGATGAATTTCATCGTCGACCGGCAGCGCGAGTTTTTCGAGAAGGGTATCGACTATCTCAAGCCGCTCACACTGCGCGAGGTCGCCGACGTCATCAGCATGCACGAGAGCACGGTGAGCCGCGTGACCAATGAGAAATACGTGCAGACGCCGCGCGGCCTGCTGCCGCTCAAGTTCTTTTTCTCGAGCGGCCTCTCGACCACCACGGGCGAAGACGCCAGCGCGCGGTCGATCAAGTCGCAGATTCAGAAGCTGGTCGACGACGAGCCACCCAAGAACCCGCTCACGGATCAGCAGATCGTGGAGATGTTCGATCGCAAGGGCGTGAAGATCGCCCGGCGCACCGTCGCCAAGTACCGGGACCAGCTCGGCATCCTGCCCGCGCGGATGCGCAAGCGGCTATGAGCCTCGCGACGAACTCGACGCCACCCGACGTGAGTGTCCTCGTGCCGGCGAAGGACGAGGCCGAGAACCTCGCCGAGTTTGTGCGGCTCACGCGCGAAGCCCTGCTGCCGCTGCCGTACGCCTGCGAGCTGGTGATCATCAACGACGGCAGCCATGACGGCACGGCACGGCTGCTCGATGAGATCGCCGCGAAACATCCGTTCGTGCGCGTCGCCACCCATCGGACGCAGCGCGGCATCGCCGATGCCCTGAATTCGGGGGCGGACCTCGCCCGCGGACGCGTCCTGGTCTACTACCCTGCGGATCTGCAGTACCTGCCGTCCGACATCCCGACGCTGGTCGGTCCGATTCTGGAAGGGCAGGCGGACGTCGTCACCGGCACGAAGCAGGGCCAGTACAACAAGCGCCTCGTCTCCGGGATCTACAACGCGCTGTGTCGCTGGCTGTTCGGGGTGCGCGTCAAGGACCTGAACTCCGTGAAGGCGTATCGCCGGGAGATCATGGACGTCGTGCCGATGCGTCCGGACTGGCACCGGTTCATGGTCGTGATCGCGGCCTCTCAAGGGTTCCGGCTCGCCGAGCGGCCCGTGCCGGTGCATCCGCGGCGGGCCGGCAGCTCGAAGTTCGGGGTGAGCCGTATTCCGGTCGGCGTGCTCGACCTGATGTCCGTCTGGTTCCAGCTTCGCTTCGGGCGCAAGCCGATGCTCTTCTTTGGCGTGATCGGCGCGATGCTGTTCTCGCTCGGCCTGGTGGTCGGGATTCTGGCGCTCTATCTGCGCTTTGGCCCCCCCCACCTCGGGTTTCGTCCGCTCCTCGATCTGATCATGGTTCTCGTGATCTCAGGGGTGGTCTTGTTCGGGTTTGGATTCGTAGGAGAGATGCTGGCCGGGATGCGCGAGGATGTCCGCGCGCTCGAGCGGGAAATACGGAGAATCCGCACCGAACAGTAGGCACTTAAGAGACGCGGAGCAAACTGGAACCTCGCAGGTATTAATTCTAGCGATGCCGCCGCTCGCCCTCGCCTCACTCCTCCAGGGTGCTGTGCCGTGGCTGTCTTCGGACGGCCGAGCGGTGGTAAACACCCTCATCTGTGACAACGGACGGGTCGGATCGGCCCAGGCGCTCTGTGAGCGCTTGGGCCTCCGCAGCCGCTTTCAGCTCAGCCGCTTGTTGCGGCGTGAGGGGCTGCCACCCTATGAGGAGCTGGCAGGGTGGGTCTCCGTGCTCTACTGGATGCTGCGGAGCGACACTGAAACCCGCGGCACGGCGCTTCGCTCGCTCGCAGCCCAAACGCAAATCGAGACTGCCAGCGCCTACCGCCTGGTGCGTCGCGTCACCGGCCATCGCTGGAAGGAGCTGCGCCGCGCAGGCACGCCGGAAGTGGTGCGCTGGTTCCAATACCGCACTCATCCTCCACGTCCGACGCGGCAACCTGTCGAATCGCGCCCAGCGCTGCGGGCCACGCCGCCGCCGGCCCGACCGACCAGCGCGCTCCCCCTCGCCCCTGTCCCCCTTCGGACTCAGGCCTGTCGTTTGGCGCTCCCGGGAGGGCCGTACGGCATCGCGGTGCGGGGCCGTGACCTTGCGTACATCACCCGCGGTCAGGCGGCATCCGTTGAGCGACTGGACTTGAAGACCGGTCGGCTGTCGGGCAGCACCTTCATCGGCTGCACGCCCAGCGGCGTGACGTTCGCTCCGTCCGGCTCGCGCGCCTACGTGAGCGTACACTATCTGGACCAGATCGCGGTGATCGACGCGACCCGACACGTGCTCATCCAGACCTGGCCGGTCTGCGGCGACCCGCTGCCCCTCCTGCTGTCCGGGAATGGGCGCGTGCTGTTCGTGACGACCAACGAAGACCGGCTCTTCGGCCTGTCGACGCTGAGCGGACGCGTCCTCGGCTCGCTGCCGCTCCCGGCGACCTCGCATCATCTCGCGTTGCATCCGGCCGCTGACCGCCTCTACGTCGCCACCCGAGCCGCGGGCTCGGTCCTGGAAGTCGATGCGAGCCGGTTGCGCGTGCTGCGCACGTTCCAGCTCGGAGGATGGCCGCAAGGACTCGTCGTGTCGCCGGATGGTCTGACGCTCTACGTGGCGAACGAACACCACGGCCTGGACGTGATCGGGCTGGGAAGCGGGAAGTGCGTGGCGAGACTCGCGCCTGAAACCGGTGCTGTCGCGCTCGCCATGAGTCCGGATCACCGCTTCCTCTATACGGGCCATCCGCGCCACGGGAAGGTCGGGGTGATCGAACTCGCGACCCTCAGGCAACTGGGCCTGCTCGAGACCGGCGGCCGACCCGCACAAATCGCATTTGATGGAGCGGGGCAGGTGATTCTGGTGAACGAAGCAGGCTGGCTCGACATCCTTCCCCTCGGAGTCTCGTCCCTTGGATTTATGACGTATTGAGCGGTTCGGGTTGCGATGTCTTAGTCCCTCCTGCCTATGTGTGCGTAACCCCATTTCGTGAGAATGTCTCATGAGCCGGCTCCCGATCATCGTGACCGCGGCGGCGATCAGTGCGACGCTCGCCCTTGGTTGCTCGACGCCCACGGACGAGACCCCGAACGGGTTCCTGACCACGCCGCCCGTGCCCGGCGGCGATGGCACCGTCGCGCGCATGGCGCTGCCGGGCGGGCCCTTGGGTATCGCCGTGGCGTCGGAGGGATTCGCGTACATCACGCAGGCCTACTTCGGCCAGGCGCCCGGCACCGTCGCTCGTGTCGATTTGAACGCGCGCACGGTGACGGCGTCCATTCCGGTCGGGATGGTCCCTTCGCTCGTGATCTTCAACGCCACGCGCACCCGCGCGTACGTCTCGAATCAGTGGAGCGACAACGTCGGCATCATCGACGTCGCGTCGAACACGCAGACCGACGTAATTCCCACCAACGGCGACCCGTTTGCCCTCGCGCTCTCGCCGGACGGCACCACGCTGCTCGTGACGACGAATGTGAATCGTCTGTTCAAGTTCAACATCGCGACGAAGACCGAGCTCGGCTCGATCGCGCTGCCGGCAACTTCGCATCACATCATCATGGACTCGCGGGGCAAGTTCCTGTACGTCGCGACGCGCGACGGCGGCACGGTGATGGAAGTCGACTGGCGTGCGATGGCGGTCACCCGGACCTTCACGTTCGGCGGCAGGCCCCAGGACATGGCGTTCTCGCCAGATGGCCAGGTGCTCTACGTCGCGAACGAGCTCAACAACGTCGTGCACGTGGTCAGGCTCGGGGCTGGAACGTTTACGAATATCCCGCTCTCGGGTGGGGGCGAAGGGCTGGCCATCGGCAACAACGGCGATCACCTCTACGTCAGCCTCGTGTTCGCCGGCTACGTGCAGGTGATCGACCGCAAGAGCGGGGAAACCGTGCGACTGATTCCTGTCGGCGGCGTGCCACGCGAGATCGCGCTCGATTACAACGGGCACGACGTCCTGGTAACCAACGACGGTGGGTGGGTGGACTTCATCGAGCCGAACGATTCGCTCGTGCCGCCACCACCACCCCCACCGCCACCCCCGCCTCCGCCGCCGCCTCCGCCGCCGCCTGATACCGGCTTTGCGCGTGTGGCACTGGGTGGGGGGCCGATCGGCATCGCGACATTTGGCGATATCGCGTTGGTCAGTCAGGATCAGGCAGGGACGGTGGGGCGGCTGGACCTCACGTCCAGCACGTTCACTAACTCGATTTTCACCGGTGGCATCCCGGCATACCTCACCTTCAATGCCTCCGGCTCAACCGCGTACGTCGCCAACTTTACCAACAACAACGTGGGCATCATCGACGTGGCGACGAATACGCAAACGGACGTGATTCCGGTCAATGCAGATCCGTTGCCGGTCGCGATCTCGCACGATGGCGCCAGGCTGTTCGTCACCACCGACGCGAATCGTCTGTACAAGATCGACCTGAGCACGAAGACGGTCGTGGACTCCCTCGACCTGCCGGCTACGTCGCACCACCTCCTCACGCATCCCAACGACACGCTGGTGTACGTCGCGACGCGAGACGGGGGCACGGTGTTGGAAGTCAATCAACTGACGATGGCCGTGCTGCGCACGTTCTCGGTTGGGGGCCGCCCCCAGGGCATGGCGCTGTCGACCAACGGGACGGAGTTGTACGTCGCGAATGAGGTGAGCAACGTGTTGCACATCATAACCCTGTCGAGCGGCGCGATCACCAACGTGCCTCTCACCAGCGGCGGGGAGGGGATGGCGCTCGCCTCCGACGGCAAGCTGTATATCGGTGAAGTGTTCGCCGGATTCATCGAGGTCGTGGATCCCGCGACCCGGACTGTCGTCCGTACGATCACCGTCGGTGGGACACCGCGCGAGGTCGCGGCGGATCCCGCCCGGAATCAGGTCCTCGTCGCGAACGAGGCGGGATGGGTGGACATCGTCCACATCCACTGACCGCTAGCGGTCGTAGTAGCGCGCGAGCCGCACGCCGTAGCGGCCGATGAAGAGGGCGAGCTCCTCCGTAAGGCGGGAGCCGCCCTCGCTGCGCGTGCGGCCGCCGAGATCGAGCCAGTACACGCCGCGTTTCGCAAATTCGGCGCGGGACGCCGCGGGTAGGGGAGTCTCGCTCAACACCGTATCGCCACTCGACGGCGGCGGGCTGCTGCTCGTGCCACGAAGCCAAAGCAGCCGCCACGTCTTGCGCCCGTAACGATAGACGCGCACGGGCCCCTGTTCTTCCAACGTCACACCGCTATGGCGCAGAAATCGATCAAACTCCGCCCGGATCGTCGCGACGAGCGCGGCGCGCTCGCTTTCGCCGAGCTGCTGCGGAAAGTCGGGAGCCGTGCGAATCACCTTGGCCGGTGACCCCACCGCCAGGCTCCGCGGCGGAATGTGGCCGGAGACCAGGGAGTTCGCGCCGATGACCGTCCCGTCGCCAATCGTACTTCCAGGCATCACGAACACGCGCCATGGTAACCAGACGCTCGCACCGAGGGTGACGGGCTCATAGGTCACCGGATAGCCGTCCAGCGCGTTGGCCCAGGCGCCGTGGGTGAAGATCAGGCAGTGCCCGCCGATGCCGGTGTCGTCGCCGATCACCACCGGCTTCGTCGGATTGATGTTGGTCAGCTGGAGGATGATGGTGCGGCTGCCGAGCACGAATTTCGACTCCGGCAGCTGCGGGCCGCCGACGTAGACCTGCTCGCGGATCTTCGCGTCCTCGCCGATTTCGATCACGTTGCACGACAGGTAGCTGAACGTCCCCACGCTCGAATGGCGCCCGATCCGGATCGTCTCGCCCTGAACGACGGCGAGGAATCCAATCTCCACGTGGTCGCCGAGCTCCACGCTCTTCCCGATCACCACGCCGCCGAAGCTGATGCGCACGCGCCGCCCAATGCGGTAGCCCAGCAGCAGGCGATACGCCAACACCTTCAGCGGGCTCGGGAGCCAGCCAAAAAGAATGAGGTGCCGCCACGGGATGCGCGTCTTGGGGAGCAGTGTTTCGGGCATTGGCGTCGTAATGTACGTTTCGTCGCCCTGTGATCAAACTCCCCGAATCCGGTCTCTCATCGGCCGAGCGCTTCGCGCTCGACGTGCTGGTCGATCTGGCGCGGCTGCTCCCGGCCGCGCCGGCGCTGGACGTCGTCCGCCTGGAGCTGAGCGAGCAAGCGCCACGCGAGCTGCGGGACTGGATGGCGGCGGGGTGGGGGATCGACGTCGCGGATGGTGTCGTGCGGGTGCCTCGGGCTGTCCTGCGAGCGGTGGTCGATGTCGCGGGCGCCGCGGGGGAACAGCGGGCCACCGAACGCGATCGCTACAGCCGCGTTCCATCCTCGGCGAATCCCCTCGTTCGCGAGGGCCTCGAGCGCGAGCCGGTGATCCACGGCGCTGCCCTCGCCCTCCAGGAGGCCGCGCGAAAGGCCGCCGGCCCGCGGCCGTTCCGCACGGTCACGGCCTGGCCCAACGGACATCGCTGGGCAGCGGCGTTCACGCACGATCTCGACGTGGTGTCCTGGTGGCCGGCATTCACACTGCTTCGGATCGTGGAGCTCGCCCGCAAGGGCGCGCTCGCGCGCATCGGACGGGTCGCCGCAGCCGCCATCACGAACGCCGGGTTCGATCCGGTAACCCAGGGCGTCGTGGGCGTGCTGAATCACGAAGCGAACGCGCACGTCCGGTCGACGTGGTTCATCCTGTGCGGCACCCCCACGCTGCGCACCATGCAGGCGGGCGATCTCACCTACAGCCCTGAGTCGACCAGAGCGCGCGGCATTCTGGCGCAGGTTAGCGCGATCGGCCATGAAATCGGCCTGCACGGCAGCTTCGCGACGCTGGACCACCCCGAGTCCTTCCGCGAGCAACGGCACCGGCTCGAAGGCATCACCGGTCCACCGGTGCACGGCATTCGGCAGCACTACGTGCGTATCCGGCCGGGCGTCACCGAGCACGCGATGGCGGCGGCCGGCTTCAGCTACGACACGACCTACGGGTTTCCGGACCGGAACGGCTTCCGGCTCGGCATCGCCGACGTCGTGCAGCGATGGGATGACTCGGCCCAGCAGCCGATCGCTCTCGACGAAGTGCCGTTTACCTGGATGGATCGCGCGCTGAGCAAGTATCGCGGGGTGGAGAATCCCGCGGCGTGGTCCCAGGACGCGCTGGAGCTCGCCGCGAGCGCTCGTGCCGTCGGCGGGTTATGGGTGGGGTTGTGGCATCCCAATCTCACGCCGGCGTTGGGCTTCCCCGACGCGCCTCCTGCCTACGGCGCGACGATTGCCGGCGTGCTCGCCGAGTCCCCCTTTGTCGCACCGCTCGACACGATCGTGCAATGGCGTCGGGCGCGCCGCGCCGTTCGCGCGACCGCGATCGCCGCAGACGGGAGCGTCGAGGCAGCTGGCGAGCAGGCCGCGTTTCAGATTCGGCTGGAGGATGCGGGCGGCAACGCCGCCGAAGCCGTGCGGTAAAGCGCGTCCCACTTGGCGGTGATTACGTCCCAGCTGAAGCGCGTGCGCAGCCGCTCGCGTCCCGCTTCCGCGAGCCGCCGCGCGAATGCCGGGTCCGTGGCGACGCGCTCGATCGCGTCGGCGAGCGCCGCAGGATCCGCCGGCGGCACGAGCAGGCCGGACACGCCGTCTTCGATGATGTCGGGAATTCCTCCCACACGACTCGCGATGACGGGGATGCAGTAGCTCATCGCGTCGAGCAGCGCGACGCCGAGTCCCTCGGTGTCGCCGCGCGCGTCGATGATCGACGGCAGGACCAGGAGGTCGGACGTGAGAAACGCGAGGTGCAGTTCGGCATCGGGCACCTTATTGCGAAAGTCGACGGCGATGTTGCGCTCGCGGGCGAGTGCCTCGAGGCGCTCGCGCTCCGGGCCGATGCCGATGACGACGATGCGCGCCGGCACGCGGTCTCGCAGCCGAGCCGCCGCTTCGATCAGGTACGTGAGCCCCTTGAGCTCGACCAGCCGACCGACGAACAGAATCGTCAATGCCCGGCCGTCTCCCGACGCGAGAGCACGGGGTGCGGCGTCACCCCTGCCCGGAAACGGGGTGGTATAGGGGATGACGTCGACCGGGACGTCGACGAGCTCGCGAATCTCTCGTGCGGTTTCGGAGGAGATGGCGACAACGCGATCGGCGCGGCGGCAGGCCCACCGCACGAAGCTCTTGAGGAAGGGCAGGGAGCGCTTCACCCACCGCAGCTCGATGCCATAGAACGTCAGCACCACAGCCGCCCGCCGGGCCAGGCGCGCGGCCCAGCCCCATAGCGCGAGCGGCACCGGCCAGTGCACGTGGACGACGTCATAGCGCTCGCGCCGGCACCGGCGCCAGATCGCGAACATGCCCGCGATCACGAACGGCGCCGGCATCAGGCGGTAGAGCAGCGAACGCCGCATCCGGTCGGCGGCCGACTCGTCATGCGTCAGCGCTTCCCACCGCGCAAAGAAGTAGCGGAACCGATGCACCGGGATGCCGGCAAACTCGTGGTCTGCCGAGCCGTGATAGGAGGGCGCGAACACCTGCGCATCGTGACCCGCGGCGCGTTGCCGTTTGATCAGCTCGACCAGCCACGGCGCGATGATGTCGCGCTCATCGCGCGGAAACGCCGTCACCAAATGCAGGATGCGCATGGCCTCGAAGATAAGTAACTTTCGCGTTCCTTTGCGGAGTCTTCCAAGAATGGCGAAACGCATAGCCCCGGGCTCGCCCGAGCTGGCCGCGTTCTACAGCGACCGCACCGGGTGGCGGAACTGGGGTGAGGAAAGCATCCGCTATCGGCTCGCGCAAAAGCTCGCACAGACTCGAGCCGGCCACGCGGTACTCGATATTGGCGGCCGAGAGGGAGAGATCCGGAAATTTCTGCCGCAGGGGATCAAGTATCAGGGGCTCGATATCGCGCCGGAGTACGCCAGCCCCGATGTCATCATCCACGACATCACCACGGGGCTGCCGTTCCCCGACGCGTCGTTCGACCGCGTGTTCATGATCGAAGTGCTCGAGCACACACCGACCGCGTTTCAAACTGCCGGCGAGGTCTACCGGGTCCTCAAGCCGGGTGGCGTGTGGGTCGTTTCGGTGCCCAATCCCTATCATTTCAAAGAAATCATCTGGAATCTGCTGGGCGTGGCCGACAAGTGGGGGCACGTCTACAGCTGGACCAAGCAGACGATGACCCGGCTGGGCGAGATGAACGGCTTCCGCCGTGCCGACTACGCGGGCACGTACATCTGGCCGCCGATTCCGGCGCCGTGGTGGCTGCTGGGGCGGTCCATCGCCTACAAGTTCGTCAAAGATTGAAAAAGGGCTGGCTCAAGGCGGGCAAATTCGCCGCCATGCTCCTGGTCCTGGCCCTGATCGCTCGCTCGCTCGCGCGCAATTGGACCGCGTTTCAATCAGTACAGGTGACGCTCGACGTCAAGATCGGCTGGCTCGCTGCGTCCGTCGGCGTCGTTTTCCTCACCTACGCCATTCAGATCGAGTCGTGGCGCCGCATGCTGCACGGCTGGGACCAGCGGCTGTCCTACCCGAACGCGGCGCGGGCGTGGACGCTGGCGAACCTCGGCCGCTATATCCCGGGGAAGGTGTGGAGCGTGGCGGGACTCGTCGTGCTCGCCGAGCGCGCCGGCGTGCGGCGCAGCGCCGCCGCGGTCTCCGCGTTCGCGATGCAGGCAGTGGTCCTGGGGACGGGCGTCGTCCTGACCGCCCTCGCGACACCGCATGCGGCGTCGCCGCTCCTGCTGGGCGGCGCCGTACTCGCCGCGCTCGCGCTGATCGGCGTGTTGGCCTGGCGCCGCACAGCCCAGTGGCTCGGTACGCTGGCCGATTCGATCACGCCGCTGTCGCCATTGCCGCTGTCCGCCATCATCGTCTCGAGCGGCCTGATGCTCAGCAGTTGGGCCACATTCGGGGTTTCGTTTTGGATGCTCATCCGAGGCCTGATTTCCACGGCCAGCGTGCCGCTCCCGGCCGCGATGGGTATGTTCGCCCTCGGATATGTCATGGGACTCGTCGCCATCGTCGCCCCAGGAGGCCTCGGCGTGCGGGATCTCGCTCTGGTCGGCTTTCTCACGCCGTTTGTGGGCAGCGGGGGAGCGCTCGCCGTGAGTCTCGCGTCGCGGGTGCAGTTGACGCTCACTGAGGTGGGATCGGCAGGGCTCATGCTGGCACTGAAGCGCGGACCAAAGGAGAAATCAACTGGCTCCTAAACCGACGCAGCAGACGCAACAGGTCGTCGCGTTCGAGCCGCGCTACCCGACGCTTACGGCGACCGGGTTCATGGTTCTGTTCATCGCCGTCCTCGGGTTCCCGATGCTCCAGGGAAAATGGCTCGCGGCGCCCAACAGCGACCAGTACGCCAGCGCCTACGCCGTGCACGAGTGGCAGGCCGAGCAGTGGCGCGCGACCGGTCACCTGCCGCTGTGGAATCCGATGATCATGGACGGGTTGCCGTACATCGCGCCCGTGACGCACGGCGACGTGCTGTATCCGACGTCGTTCCTGCGGAAGTACTTGTCGGCCGACAAAGTGACGAACCTCGGGTTCGTCCTCCACTACATCCTCGCCGGCCTGTTCATGTTCCTGTTCTTGCAGCGCCTCAACGTCTCGTGGGTCGGCTCGACGGTGGGAGGGCTCGCCTACCAGCTGTCCGGCATCTTGATCTCGTACGCGCGTCCCGGACACGACGGCAAGCTGTTCGTCTCGACGATGCTGCCGCTGGCATGTCTGGCGCTGCTGGCGGCGATGCGCGATCGACGGGCCTGGGGCTATCCGCTCCTCGCTGTCGCGGTGGCACTCTGCCTGCTGAGTCCACACGTGCAGACGACGTACTACCTGCTCATCGCGACGGGCCTCTGGGCGCTGTATCTGACGTTTGGTGAGCCCACGGCCGAGCCGCTCCGTCTACGGCTGACGCGTTTGGCGATCGTGCTGGTCGCCGTCATCGCCGGCTTCGGCATCGCGGCGGCACAAATCCTCCCGTTCCTCGAGTATATCCCGCATTCGCCGCGCGCTGTCGCCTATTCGGCCGCGTTCGAGAACGCCGCGTCGTACGGTGTTCCCTGGGAACACGTGCCCGGATTCTTCCTCGCGGGATTCGTCGGTGAGTCGGGGACGTATTGGGGCTCGAACCCGATCAAGCTCCACTCGGAATACCTCGGCCTGCCGGTGATCGCGCTCGCGATCCTCGGGCTCGGAGGAAATCCGGACCGGCGGCGCCTGATCTGGTGGCTCGGCGGGATCTGCATCCTGTTTCTGTTGATTGCGCTCAGTAACGCCACGCCTTTCTACAAGCTGTGGTGGAGCGTCATGCCTTACGTGCGCAAGACGCGCGCGCCGGGCATGGTCTTCTTTGTGGTGGCGTTCTGCACGGCGGCGTTCGCGGCATTCGGGGCGGCCCGACTCGAGCGGAAAGAGGGAGCGAGTCATGTGCGCGCCTGGCTCATCACCGCCGGCGTCATCGTACTGCTCGGGATCGCCGGTGTGTTCGGCCATGTCGCGACCGCGCTGGCCCCACCGGAACGCGCGGCCGCGGCCGAAGCCCTGAGTGCATCGATTCGCGCGTCGGCGGTCATCGGTGCTTTCATCCTGCTTGCGACCGCCCTGCTGGCGTTCGCCCACCTGCAGGGCAGAGTACCGGCGCTTGCATTCGCGATTGGACTGCCGCTGCTGGTGGGTGTCGATCTGTGGCGCGACGGGCGGCGGTTCTGGCTCTATTCCGATCCGCCGAACCAAACCCTCTACCGGCCCGATCCGATCACGACGCGTCTGCGAGCGGAACCGAAGCCTTACCGCGTGCTCGACCTCAATGTGTATCCGGAAAACGTCCTGATGGCGCACAACATCCCGCAGGTGCTCGGCTATCAGGGGAACGAGCTGCGCTATTTCGACGAGCTGATCGGGGGCCGGCCCGGAACACAGGGGCAGGCACGCTATCTCCTCACGTCCACCAAACTCTGGGACCTGCTCGCCGTTCGGTTCGTGCTCATCTCCGATACCGTGCGGATTCCGGGTTACCACGCAGTCCTCGGCCCCGTTGAGACCGCCGCGGGCAACCGCGGATACCTCTACGAAGCCGATACCGCGCCCCCGTACGCCCGCGTGGTGCCGGCAGCGGTGAAGGTCGATGCCGACTCGCTCGTTCCGCCAACGCTCGCCGATCCCCGGTTCCCGGGCTACGACCGCGTCGTCCTGCTGCCCGCCAATTCACCGGTCAATCCGCCACCGCTGCGAGGGTTACCGCCGGCTTCTGCGTCGAAGGCGCGCGTGACCGCGTGGGACGCGGGGAAGATGACCGTCGAGCTCGAGCCGCCCCCGCACGATTCGAGCTACGTGCTGATCGCCGAGAACTGGTATCTCGACTGGCGCGTCAGCGTCGACGGCAATACCGGCCAGGTGCTGCGCGGGGACCATGCGCTCATAACGGTCCCCGTGGGACCGGGCGCTCGTAAGCTGGAGCTGACCTATTACTCCCGCGCGTTTGCCAAGGGGAAGGCGATCGGGCTTGTGATGCTGCTCCTCGTCGTGGCCGGCTTTGTCGTGCCGCCGGCCTGGGCACGGAGACGCCCGCGTGCCTGAGCGGGCTCTCGTGGTCATCCCTACCTACAACGAGGCGATCAACGTTCCTCAGATCGTGCCGCAGGTGCTGTCGCAGGATCCTCGATTGCAGGTGCTCATCGTCGACGACAATTCGCCTGACGGCACGGGGCGGATTGCCGATGAAATAGCGCGCACCAACCCGCGCGTCCACGCGCTGCATCGCGAAGGCAAGTTGGGGCTGGGCACCGCGTACATCACCGGGTTCAAGTGGGCTCTGAAGGAGGGATACGACTACATCTTCGAGATGGATGCCGATTTCTCGCACGATCCGGCACACCTCAAGGAGTTTCTCACGGCCATTCAGGATGCGGACCTCGTATTGGGCTCACGCTACCTGGACGGCAAGGTGACCATCGTCAATTGGCCGATGAGCCGTCTCATGCTATCGTACTTCGCCAATGTATATGCCCGCTTGTTCACGGGGCTCAGGTTGTGGGACCTGACGGGCGGGTTCAAGTGCTTTCGCAGGCGGGTGCTGGAAGCGATCGACCTTTCCCAGGTCGGTTCCAACGGCTATGCCTTTCAAATCGAGATGAGCGTTCGCGCATGGCGAAAAGGGTTCAAGCTCCGAGAGATTCCGATCGTGTTCGTCGACCGGGCCGAGGGGCAGAGCAAGATGAATCGGGCCATCGTCCGCGAGGCGGTGTGGAAGGTGCCACGCTTGCGGTTCATGGCCTGGTTCGGCCGCATCTGATCGGCCTTCCGATCTACAAGATGACGGGATCGGGCAACGATTTCGTCATGCTGGATGCACGCGTGTCCACGCCGGCCGATTGGATGCCGGAAGACATGCAGGCTGTGTGCGCCCGGGGCACGGGTATCGGCGCCGACGGCATCGTCTTCGTAGGGCCGGGCTCGCACGCAGGGGCGGCCCGGATGATCTACTACAACGCCGATGGGTCTCACGCCGCCATGTGCGGCAATGCCGCCCTCTGCAGCACGACGCTCGCCGCGCATCTGGGCGTCGGCACACCCGACGGCGTGGATCTCGAGACCGACGCCGGAACTTACCGGAGTCGCGCCGCCGAGGCCGGCCGGGCAGAGCTGCATCTCGCGCCCGTCGACGCGCCCGCCGCCGTGCCAGGGCTCGGCCTCGTCGCCGGCGAACGCCAGGCGGCACTCAGCCGGGTCGGCGTACCACACCTCATCGTCCTGGTCGACGACGTCGACCACGTAGCGTTGCTGGAGCGCGGCCGGGCGTTGCGGTTCGATCCGGCGCTCGCGCCCGAGGGCGCCAACATCAACTTCATTTCGCAGGACCCGACTGGCGGCTGGCGGATGCGGACCTATGAGCGCGGGATCGAAGGCGAAACCTTGGCCTGCGGCACCGGCGCCGTTGGCGCCGGATGCGCGATCGAGGAATGGGGTCTGGGGCACCTGCCGATCGACATCCAGAGCCGCAGCGGCCGGATCCTCGGCGTGCGGGCCCGGAAGGCCCAGAGTGGCCGCTACGACGACGTCTGGCTGTCTGGGGAGGGGAGAATGGTGTTCAGAGGTGTGATTACTTGATGGGCTTGTCCACATTCACACACACGGTAACTTAACATAACCTCTATTATACGAACCAAGCTGCTACGAAGCTGTCCCCTTCGTGAGCTCAGCGAGCCGCACTTTCGCTTCCGTGGCTGCCCCCTCTTTGGCGAAGTCCTGCACGATGCGCCGATACGCCGCAACGGCCTTGGTGGTGTCGCTAGCGACCGTCCAGGCGCGACCGGCATCCGACAGCAGCTGGGCCTTCATGAAGTCCAGGCGGGCCGCTGCAGAGCCGTTTTCGTACGCTTCTCCGGCCTCCCGAAAGCGACCCATGTTCTCGTAGGCCGCGCCTAGCAGCCCGAAGGCCTGCGCCCGGTACGCCTTCCCCGCGCCGTCCGCGTAGTCCTTGAGGACCACGACGGCCTGTTGGGGCTGCCCCTGCAACAGCCGCACGTTCCCGAGTAGCAGCCGTCCTTCCTCCGCGGCATTGGTCCCGGCGTAGTTCTCGATCACCTTCGCCAATTCGCTCGCGGCGAGTGGCAGGTTCTGATTCTCGAACGCGAACCGCGCGCCCTGGAGCTCGCGGCTGGCGATCTCTTCGGAGCGGCGTTTCGTCGACAATGTCCACAGGAATAGCCCGGCGCCCACGACGGCGATGCCGCCGATCCAGTACGTCAGCTGCCTGTGCGTTCTAACCCACAGACCGAGTCGATCGGAGAGTGACGGCCTCTGCGCGCCCGGAACCACGGCTGTTGCGGTTGCCATTGCTCCTTCGGAGAACGCTCAATGTTCAAAGTTCAAAGTTCAATGTTCAATGATCATTGATCATTGATCATTGAGGGTTCAGTAGTCAGTGCCCCTGGGGTGACTCGAACACCCGGCCAACGGTTTAGGAAACCGCTGCTCTATCCACCTGAGCTACAGGGGCGTGTGTGTTCCGGGGGCGTAAACGATGAAATGTACGCGAGTTAGGCGTAGTGCAGCAAGGCCTCGACTCGCCGTCCCTGAAGGCGCTGGCGTCCTTTCAGGAAATCGAGCTCGATCAGAAACGTGAACCCTGCGACCGCGGCCCCCGTCCCCCCCACAAGCTGCGCCGCGGCATTCGCCGTGCCGCCCGTCGCGAGCACATCGTCCACGACGAGGACGCGATCGCCGGGCTGTACCGCGTCGTGGTGCATCTCGAGGGCGTCGGTCCCGTACTCCAGGGCGTACTCGACGCGCTGGGTCGCGGCCGGCAGCTTCCCCGGCTTCCGGATAGGAACCAGCCCTGCGCCGAGCGCGAGGGCGATCGGCGCGCCGAACAAAAAGCCGCGCGACTCGATCGACACGACGCGGGTGATCTTCGCATCCCGGTACGGATCCGCCATCAGCTCGACCGTCCGGGCGAACAATTGGGCATCCAACAACACCGGCGTGACGTCCTTGAACACGATCCCGGCTTTGGGGAAGTTGTTCACGTCGCGGATCGTGCGGCGCAGCTCGTCCAAGACCGTCGTTTTAGCGGATGTCAAAGGACCTCGGAATATCCACTTCAACTGGAACTTGAAGTCGTTCGACGTCGTCCACGCGCGCGTGGGACGGCCCACGCCGCAGCCGGCTCTCCAGGATCTCAAGTGCCGCGTCAGGGCCCTCAGAGACTACTTCAACCGATCCGTCCGGCAGATTGCTTGCGTACCCGCCCAACTTCAGTCGCTCGGCTTCCGACATGACAAACCACCTGAACCCCACCCCCTGAACGCGCCCTCGGATAACCCAGCGACGGCGGCTCAAATTGGCCGACGCCGGCGACGCAGGACGTACACACCGATCAGCGTGAGACTGATCGGAATCAGCGCGAGCACCGCCCACGTGACGTAGCGATGGATCTCTTCGCTTCGCAACACACTCTCGTGTTGACCCAGGAAGTAGCCGATCCACGTCAGGATCGCGCACCACACTGCGGCGCCGGCGGCAGTATACAGAATGAACTTCGGCAGCGGCATCCGGTGCAGCCCCGCCGGGATCGAGATGAGGTGCCGGATTACGGGAAACAGGCGCCCGATCAGCGTGCTGATCTCCCCGTGCTCGGCAAAGAATCGTTCGGAGCGCAGCAGATTCTTTTCGCTCAGCAGCACGTACTTGCCGTACCGCTGGATCAGGGGCCGGCCGATGAGCTGGGCGCCGTAATAGTTGGCAAGCGCGCCGATAACGCTCCCCAGCACGCCGCAGACCAGGGCAACCGCGAAGCTCATCTGACCCTTGGCCGCCCAATACCCCGCCGGTGGCATGACCAGCTCGCTCGGCACCGGCAAGATCGAGGACTCCATCGCCATCAGCGCGATGATGCCCGGGTAGCCGAGGTCTAACAGGGTCTGCAGCAGCCAATCGATGAACCGCTCAAGCATCGAAGCCATGCTCCCCGACCAGCGGGACAAACCGCGCCTCGCCGATCGGGGACGAGCGGATCCCCTCGGCGGTGCGGCGTACCAGCGTCAGCATTTGGGCGCCCTTGGCACCCACCGGGATGATCATGCGGCCACCGGGCGCGAGCTGCTCGACGAGTGGTGGCGGGATCTCCGGCCCGCCGGCGGTCACCAGGATCGCATGGTAGGGCGCGTAGGCGCTCCAGCCCAGCGTTCCGTCGCCCACGAGCACCGAGACATTCGTGACCGCTGCGGCGCGCAGCGCCGCCTGGGCCGCCTCGGCCAGGGGGCGCATGCGTTCGATCGTGAAGACCTGCTCGGCAAGCGCCGCGAGCAGCGCGGTCTGGTACCCTGACCCGGTGCCGATCTCGAGCACGCGCTCCTTCCCCTTGAGGCCGAGCGCTTCGAGGTAACGGGCCTGGGTGAAGGGCTGCGAGATGGTCTGGCCGATGCCGATCGGCAGGGCGGCGTCTTCATAGGCGCGGTGGCGCACGGCCTCGGGCACGAACAAATGGCGCGGCGTGGAGGCAAAGGCGCGCAGCACCGCGAGGTCGCGAATGCCCTGGGCACGCAGCTGCTCCACCAGCCGCGCCCGGTACCCGCCGTAGGTGTCGCGGCTGGCGCCTCCCGTCACTTCCCGAGATCCCAATTCCGGACGACTTCGAGCAGCTTGTAGTTCGTGAGATCCACGTGCAGCGGCGTGACCGAGATGTACCCGTCCCGCACCGCCTGGAAGTCGGAGTCGGCGCCGCCGGACCACGTCACCCGTCCTCCCCCGATCCAATGCACCTCGCGCCCCCACGGATCCTTCATCGTGGCGATCTCTTCGTGGAACACGCGGCTACCGAGGTTCGTCACCTTCACGCCTTTCACCTGATCGCCGGGGATCGGCGGGAGGTTGATGTTGAGGAGCGTTTCTCCCGGAAAGTTCTCGACGCGCACGATACGTTGAATCAGCCGCTCGAGGCCCTTGCGATGACTCTCCATGTGCTCGATGTCGAAGCTGCCGTAGGAGAGCGCGATGCTGGGAACGCCGGCCGCCAAGCCCTCCATCGCCGCGGATACGGTGCCGGAATACAGCACGTCCTCGCCCATGTTGGGGCCATGGTTTACTCCCGAGAACACCCAATTCGGGCCATCGGGCATCAGTGCGCCCAGCGCCAGCAGCACGCAGTCGGTCGGCGTGCCATCGACCTGGAACGCGCCGTCGGAGCGCCGATGCGCACGGAGCGGCCGGTGCAGCGTGAGCGAGTGCGAGGTGCCGCTTTGCTCCCGGTCCGGCGCGACGACGGTGACTTGCCCAACGGTGGCGCAGACATCGGCGAGCAACGCGATCCCCGGCGCCAGGACGCCATCGTCGTTCGAGACGAGAATGCGCAGCGTCGCGTCGCTCACAGGACGATCCGCCGGGCGTGCCGCCCGAACGCGCGCGCCATACGCCAGGTATCGCCCCACGACCGGAAGTGGCTGCGCGCCCCGTAGATGGTCGGGACATCGATGGAAACGACACGGAAACCTGCCCGCAAAGCATCGAGCAGGAAGTTCGCCTCGTACTCGTAACGATTCCCTGCCGGCTGCACGCCCTCGGCCACCGCTCGCGTGAACGCCCGGAATCCTGTCTGTGCGTCGCGCACCGGTTGACCGCCGATCCGCGACGCCAGCGTGGCGGACAGCCAATTCGTGAAACGGCGGGACAGGGGCATCACCCCGTCACGCTTGCGGGCGCCCAGCACGAAGTCGGCGTCTCCGTCCGCGATCGGTCTGAGCAGGCGCGGGATATCCTCCGGTGCGTGTTGTCCATCGGCATCGATCGTCACGATGATGGACGACTCGTCCACACACGCGCGCGCGACGCCCGCTCGCAGTGCGGCGCCCTTGCCACGATTGCGCGGGTGTGTGAGCAGCGTTGCACCCCTCCCCCTGCCCTCTTCCCCCGTCCCATCGTCGGATCCGTCATCGACCACAATGATATCGGCCTCGGGGATGGCGGCGCGCGTACGCGCGACAATATCGCCGATCGTCGCGGCGGCCTGGAATGCGGGGATCACCACTGCGACCCGCACGTCAGCTCCCTTCGAGGATGCCGAGCACCGACTTGAGCTCGGCGCGGAGCTCCTTGACGGTTTCGGTGGCGAGCGCGCGCCGGGCCTCGGGCTTGAGCTCGCCGGACCGCCGGTACTGCTCGATCTTCTGGCGCGCGCCTTCGATCGTGTATTTCTCCGTGTACAGCAGGTGCTTCACGAGCATGATCAGCTCGATCTCGCGCCGCTGGTAGACGCGATTGCCCGAGCGGTTCTTGGCGGGATTCAGGAAGCGGAACTGACTCTCCCAGTAGCGCAGCACGTGCGGTTTCAGATCGGTGAGCTGGCACACCTCTCCGATCGAGAAGAACTCCTGCACCGGCTGGGCAGGCGTACCGCCCCCGGTGCTCATCGGCTCTCCGCCTTCAGCTCGCGCTCCATCAGGTCGCTCACGGCCTGGCGTGGCGGCTTGCTATGGAACAGCACATTGGCGACCTCGCGCGCGATCGGCAGCTCGACGCCGTGGCGCTCGCCCAGCGCCACCGCGGTGCGGGTCGTGTTGACCCCTTCGACGACGGCCGGCTTGCCGGCGAGCGCTTGCTCCAGCGTCTTCCCCTGCCCCAGCGCGACGCCCAGGGTGCGATTGCGCGACAGCGCGCCCGTCGCCGTCAGGATCAGGTCTCCCATGCCTGCCAGGCCCGCGAACGTCATCGGCTGCGCACCCAGGGTCACGCCGAGGCGCGTGATTTCGGCGAGCCCGCGCGTGATCAGCGCCGCGCGGGTGTTGAAGCCCAGCCCCAGGCCCTCGAGTATCCCCGCCGCCAGAGCGATCACGTTCTTGAGCGCGCCGGCCAGCTCGACCCCGACGACATCGGTGTGCGAGTAGACTCGGAAGTAGCTGGTCGAAAAGACGCGCTGGGCACGCTGCGCGACGCTGTGATCGGTCGCGGCGGCCACGACCGCGGTCGGCTGCATCTGAAAGACTTCCCACGCGAACGACGGCCCCGAGAGCACCGCTACCGGAATACCCTGCGGCAGCACCTCGGCAAGCACGGACGACGGGCGCTCCAGCCGATCAGGATCGAGTCCCTTCGAGGCGCTCACGACGAGCGGCCGTGACCGATCGAGCGCACGGGCGGCCTCCGCCATCACCGGACGCACGGCGTGCGATGGCGCGGCCGACACGACCGTCTCGACGCCGCGCATCGCCGCTGCGATGTCGCCGTCCGCTCGCAGTGCCGGCGCGAGCGCGGCCCCCGGGAGGAACATCTCGTTCACGTGCTGGCGGTTCACGCTCTCGACGACCTCGGCTTCGCGGGCCCAGAGCACGACCTGGTCACCTTTGCGGGCGAGCAGGTCCGCGAGGGCGGTTCCCCAGGCGCCACCGCCGATGACCGCCACTTTCACTCGCTCACCGTCTTTCTGGTTCGGAATCGATTCTCAGTCCCGGCGAGCAGCCGCCCGATGTTGAGCCGGTGCGCGAAGATGATCAGCGCCACGAGCGCCAGGCTCGCCCACAAAACGTACGGTGACTCGTGGGGAAACCCGTTGAGCCACACCCACACCGGGACCGTCGCGACGGCGATGATCGAGCTGAGGGAGACGTAGCCGGTCAGCCAGAGGCAAATCCCCCACACGGGGATCGCGAGCAGCACCGCGACGGGCGCGAGCGCGAGAAACATCCCGGCCGCGGTGGCGACGCCCTTGCCGCCCTTGAAACTGACGTAGGGCGAAAACATGTGGCCGAGTACCGCGGCTCCGCCCAGCACGACGGGCAGCCAGGGATGCTCCGTCGCGCCCGCCCACGCCGAGAAGAACAGCACCGGAATCGCGCCTTTGGCGATGTCGATCAGCGCGACGGGGATCGCGTACTTCCAGCCGAGGATGCGGTAGACGTTGGTGGCCCCCAGGTTCCGGGAGCCATGCTCGCGCAAGTCGATCCCCCGCCCCACCTTGCCGGCGATGTAACTGGTCGGCGTGGCACCGAGCAGGTAGGAGGCGAGAATCGCCAGGATGGCGTTCAGCGCCGGCCCCGTTTGCGCCGGAACTTGATCGTGAGCGGCGCGCCCGTGAACTCCCACGCTTCGCGGAAGCCGTTGTGCAGGTACCGCGAATACGATTCGGGGATCGCTTCAGGCCGGTTGGCGACGACGGCGAACCGCGGCGGTGCGGTGCCTACCTGCGTCGCATAAAAGAGCCGCACCGACTCACCCACCGGCTGCGGCGGCTGCTGGCGCGCCAGGAGCTCCTCCAGAACGCGATTCACCTCGGCCGTGGGTACGCGCTTCTCCCGCTCATCGGCGACCGCGACGATCGCGTCGAGCAGTCTCGTGACGCGCTGACCGGTCTTCGCCGAGACGTAGAAAAACGGAATGAACTCGAGGAACGGCGCCCGCGCCTTGATGTCCCGCTCGCCGTCGCGCGCCGTGTTGGTCTCTTTTTCCTCGATCAGGTCCCACTTGTTCACGGCGATGATCACGGCCGCGCCGCGCTCCCACGCCTCGTTGGCGATCTTGAGGTCCTGGGCATGCATCCCGTCCTTCGCGTCCACGACGAGCAAACAGACGTCGGCCCGCTCCATCGCGCGCGACGTACGCAGCGTCGAGTAGAACTCGAGGTCTTCTTCGACCTTGCTGCGCTTGCGAAGCCCCGCGGTGTCGATGAACACGAGCTTGCGGCCTTGGTAGTCGAACGGCGTGTCGATGGCGTCGCGCGTCGTCCCCGGCTCAGCGGCGACGACCAGTCGGTCCTGGCCCAACAGCTTGTTCACCAGGCTCGACTTGCCGACATTGGGCCGGCCGACGACCGCCACATCGATCGCCTCGTCCTCGTCGGTTTCTGGTGCGTCGGGCAATAACGAGACGAGCTTATCGAGCAGGTCACCGCTGCTCTTCCCCACCGCCGCGGACACGGGGAACGGATCACCGAGGCCGAGCTCGTAGAAGGAGAGGTAGCGCGTTTCGTCGGGAAGGTTATCGGCCTTGTTGACGACCAGGATCAACGGCCGTTTTGCCTTGCGGAGATACTGCGCGATCTCGAGGTCCATCGGGTGGATCCCCGACTCGATGTCCACGACAAACAGCAGCACGTCGCTGGCCGAAACCGCCTGCTCCACCTGTCCGCGAATCGCCCGGTTCATCGGGTCCGCCGAACCGGGGACCAGACCGCCGGTGTCGATCAGCCAGAACCGGCGGCCGTTCCACACGGCGGGCGCGAAATGGCGATCGCGGGTGACCCCGGGCCGTGCGTCGACGATCGCCTGACGCCGCCCGATGATGCGGTTGAAGAGCGTCGACTTGCCGACGTTGGGGCGGCCGATGATGGCAACGGTGGGAATGCTCACGATTCGCCGCGAGAGCGTTGGACTGTTGGAATGTTGGACGGTGAACTCATTCCAACCTTCCAACCTTCCAACCGTTCTTCCAGAGCATCCGCAAAGTCGTATGAGAGCCGCACCGGCATGGGCAGCTGTGCCGCGAGGTCGTGAGCCTCCATGTCATCCATGAACAACAGGTCGTCATTCACCGACTCGGCGGGCAGCAGCGCGAGATCGAGGTCGGAACGATCCTTTAACACTGCGAGAATCGCCTTCCCTGGCAGCAATCCGGCCGTCGTGACTGATGGCCCGAACACCGTGTTCTCGACCGCCAGGATCTCGAACCTGCCGCCCGTCGCGGCTGCGAGTTCGGTCACCACTTGCGGCATCAGCGGCGCCATCGCCATGCCCGTGACCACGCCGATCCGCTTCCCACCCCAGTCGCCAGCCCCGAGCCCCGAGCCCCGCGCGGCAATCCGCGTTTGCAGATAGCGCACGGCACCGACGCCGTTCTCACGCTGCTCGAAGTCGCCGTACCACTCCGCCGGCGGCAAGGGACTGTCGGCCTGCAAATACAGGTCGTCCGCCCCGTAGCACCACGGCATCCCCCGATCGGCAACGGCCCGGGCCGCGAAGTCGTCCACCGTGGCGAGGGCGGCTCGGCATTCTTCGCGCGTGGGCTGCCGGACCAGCGCATGCTTGCTGAATTCAGTCAACGCCACCGGCACCACGGAGACCGAGAGCACGGCCGGCCCCAGGCCGTACAAGTCGCCCAGCGTGCGCACGAGCTGCGGTCCGTCGTTGATGCCGGGGACCAGCACCACCTGCGTGTGGAACGCGATCCCCCGCTCCACAAACCAGCGCAGCTGCGGAATGACCTCGGTCGCCTCGGGATTGCGGAGCAGCCAGCGCCGCACGACCGGGTCCGTCGCGTGGACCGACACGTAGAGGGGCGAGAGCCGGTATTCGACGATCCGCTCCAGGTCCCACGGCTTCAGGTTGGTCAACGTCGCGAAGTTGCCGTAGCGGAACGACAGGCGGTAATCGTCGTCCCGGATGTACAGCGCTTGCCGCATGCCCAGGGGGTTGCCATCCACGAAGCAGAAATCGCAGTGGTTGGCGCAGCGGCGGATCCGGGGCGGCTCCAGCATGACACCCATCGGCAGCCCTTCCGGCCGTTCGACGTCGTATTCGATCTCCTCCCCCGAAGGCAGGCGCGCCCGGAGCACGAACTGCTCGTCGGCGGTCAGGAACTCCCAGTCGAGAAAGTCCTCGAGGTGCTTGCCGTTGACCTCGAGCAACTCGGTTCCTGGGATGAGTTCGAGGGCGGCACCCAACGAGTCGGGTGCCACCGCCTGTACGCGAATCACGGCTGACCACCTAGAGGTTCAAGGAGTTTCTGAAGCAAACGCCGCAACTTCAACAGCTAATATCGCTTAGGAGGGGTCGTGCTGCAAGCTGGATTAACGCCGGGGAGAAGTCACCTCGATTCGCGTCTCGTCGCTCGCGCCGGACGCGGTAATCGCTCGTACAACGTGAGTTCCGGGCCGGAGCGCCCAGCGCGACTGGAGGACTCGCCGGCCATCGATGAACCACCGAATTGCGCCGTCGCCCGGCATTGCCGAGGCCCGCAGGGCGATTGTGGCGTAGCGGGCGTCCATCCCAGGCGGGATCTCGTACCGGTCGCCGGAGCGTGGGGAGACGATCTGAAATTGGGCTCCGCCGCCCTGCGCCGCCGTTTTATCTGCCGCCGCTTCACCTGCCGCCGCTTCACCTGCCGCCGCCTTACCATTCTGCGCGGCCCACTCCACGTACTCTGTCGGCCACACGACGGTGCCGTTCTGGTGCCAGTCGCATTCCTGTTGCGGCGCCGTCCCCGGCAGGAACCACTCATCGAGATCAGCGCAGCCGCCCCTCGCCCGCAAACCAGACAGCGCGCAAATCCGCACCCGCGTCGCACCGACCGTACGGGGACTCGGGAGCTCGCCGGGGGCGTAGCGGCGCGCGGTGACGAGCATCGCCCGCCGCAGCAGCGGTCCCGCGCCTGTGACGCCACTTACGCCTCGCATCGGCTCCCCGTCAAAGTTGCCGACCCACACCGCCACCGTGAAACCTCCGGTGACGCCCACCGCCCAATTGTCCGTGAAGTGATGACTCGTGCCCGTTTTGACCGCCGCGGGGAACGGGAAGTCGAACGGCGTCTCGACGCCGAAACCCGGAATGCGGGCGGTGGGGTCCGCGAGAATGTCGAGCACCAGAGCCGCGGATCCCGCCGACACGAAACGACGATCTCCCGCAGGTCGAGCATCAGGACTCAGTCTACGCCAATCGACCGCGTGCCAAACGCCCTCAGTCGCCAGACCCCGATAGCCGTTCGCAAGCTCGAGCAGCGTGACGTCGCCGTTGCCCAGGGCTAACCCCAGGCCGTAGTACTGCGCGCTGCGCGCGAGCGAGCCGAAGCCCGCGGCCCGCAGGACCGTGAGCAAGCTTGCCGCTCCGACGCGGTCGGTGAGCTCGACTGCGGGCACGTTGTACGAGCTCGCGAGCGCCTCACGCGCACGCACGGGGCCGTGGAAGCGCCGGTCGTAATTGCGCGGCTGGTAGGGACCCGTGGAGGTCGGATAAGCGCGGGCAACGTCCGGCAACACCGACGCCGGCGTGTAGCCGCGGTCGAACGCGAGGCCGTATAGGAACGGTTTCAGCGCCGAGCCGGGTTGGCGCGGAGAGACCACCATGTCCACCTGCCCCGCCGAGTCAGCCCAGAAGTCCGGCGACCCCACCCAGGCGAGCAGCTCGCCTGTGGCGTTGTCGATCACGACCAACGCGGCCTCGCGCACGCCCTGGTTCGAGAGGCTGTTGACGGTGTGGCGCACCTCGCCCTCGAGAGCGGTCTGCAACGGCAGATCGAGCGCTGTGCGCCAGGTTCCTGCCGTGGCCGTGGTGTCCAACCATTGCAGGACGCGACTCGTGAAGTGTGGCGCGAGAAACGGCGGAGTGGATCGCGGCACGACGAGCGGCTCGCGACTGGCGCGATCGAGGGCATCGGCGTTCACGTACCCGTAGCGGCCGATCCGGCCCAGCACGAGCGCGCGGCGGCTGCGCGCGCGATCGGGAGCGACGAACGGGTTGTCGGTCGAGGGCGCGCTGGCCAGTCCGGCGAGCAGTGCCGCCTGACCGAGTGAGAGCCGCGCGGCGGAGCCATTGAAGTAGAGCGCGGCGGCCGCGTCGACGCCGACCGTGCCCTGCCCCAACGGCACACGATTCAAGTACTGCTCCAGGGTTTCTTGCTTGGAGAGATGCGCTTCCAGACGCAGCGCCCAGAACGCCTGCAGCATCTTTCCGCGCCAGGTCCGACTACCCCCGGGGCGCAGCAGTCGCGCGAGCTGCATCGTGATCGTGGACGCGCCCGAGCGCACTCGCCGAGCCCGCAGGTTGTCTTTGATCGCGCGCCCCACCGCGCGCAGATCTACCCCGTGATGATCGTAGAAGCGATGGTCCTCGCCGGCAACGAACGCTTCCAACAGGTCCGGATCGATTTCGCCGAGTGAGAGCCAGCGTTGCAGCGTGCCGTCACCGGCGCGCGTGCTGCGCAGGACCAGGCCGTTGCGGTCTTCGAGCGTGAGGCTCGCCACACGGGGCGGCGAGGTGAGCGTCCGCGGCAACGGCAGCGCCACCCAAGTGCCGGCCCATAACACCGCAGCGGCGATCGTCCCGCCGGCAATCGCCAGGACACGCCTGCGCCCCGCCCGGCTCACGGCTTCCGCTCGGTGACCGTGAACACCCCACCGTCACTGCGGCCCTGGACCGCCGGGTTGTACATCTCCTCCGCGTGTGCCGGCGGCCGCACGAACGTGCCAGGAGTAGTCGCTCGCGCGACGTAGGTCGCCGTGTAGCGTCCGGTCCAGAGCACCGTCGCGACGTACACCACGCGATCGTCGCGCAGCTCCTTGTGATCGAACGGCGACCACCAACCCGCGTCCCAGCTGCCGTAATACCAGCCCCACGGGTAGTAGTCCGATTCGCCCGCTTCAACCTCCGTCCGCGTCTCGGGGACCGACGCACCAGGCCCGGGCAGCTGACCCGTCGTCCGCAGGCTCAGGTCCAGGGCCTCGAGTCCCGCCGGCAACGGATCGGTGAGGGCGACGAATTGCCGATCGGCCGGCACCGTGACCCGCAGCCGCACGCGCACCAGCGAGCCCTCGGTCGCGCTGATGATCGGCTTTCCGGTTTCGTAATCCTCATACCAGCGCTCGACCTGAATGCCTTGCTGATCGGGCGTGACGGGCCGTTGGCGCGGGACGTCGTGCACCGTGACGTAGAAAAAGAGTGGCGCGCTGCCGGACGTGGCCGCATCAGTGGCGCGGACGTTGAGGGTGACCCGCTGACCGCCACCGGGAGCATTTGAGACCGTTCCGGTAAGCGGACGCGTCACCTCACGGAGCGAGTCGCCACGCGAGCGGAACACGATCTGATTTCCCGCCCGCACTTCATAGCCGCGTTGCGCGGCGCGTGTTTGCCGTGCGGTGAAGTCGGCAAGGGCGGCAGCCGCTGTCCCGAAGTCCTGCGTATTCCAATAGCCCCACCCGTTCGCGCCTCGCGTCTGCTCCACCAGCGTTTCGACGAGTGGACCGATCAACGCGTTGGTCGAATCCACCACCAGGGTCGCCGACAAGAGTCGGGCGACTGGTCGCTGGCTCGAGGGGAAGTAGAACCAGTAGGCGCGCCGCGCAGAGTCCGGCAGCACGGCGCGTCGACCCTCCACGCGCACCGACGCCCAGATCGGGGAGATGAGCTGGCGCGCCGCGCCCCGAGCGCCCCGCCGCGCCATCATCTGCGCCAACCGGAGCCGGTCTTCCCACGCGAGCTGCGCCGCCTGGCGGTACAGCTCGTTCTCGGTGGGCAAATCGGGCCTCCCGACGCGGCTCAGGAAATCGGCGGCCGCGACCAGCTCCGCCAGGACCACGCGCAGATTCGAGTACCACGTGGCAACCGGCGCCATGATGGTGCTGCGCTCGTGCGCGCTGCGATACAGATAGTTGCTGAGCCGGCCGAGCACCGAGTCGCGCACCGGAATGCCGGCGTCGCGCGCCGCGAGCAGCGCCTCACCCGCGAACGCACTCAGCCACGGCGTCGACCAATCCTCGGCCGACCACAGACCGATTCCACCGTCGGGCCGCTGACGCGCGCTCAACACGGCGACGCCCTGCTCGATCTCGGCGCGCGCGCGCGCAGTTGTCAGACCGGTGAGCTGCGCCACGGGGCCGGCCCGGTAGATCGCGATCAAGGGAAGCATTTCCGAGGCAATCTGCTCAGAGCAGTCGAACGGATAGACCGCCAACCAGCGGTAGCTGCCCGCCAG
>WNGB01003282.1_pt1 | contig 40890 bp, 40 predicted proteins | sample 5400681 | NCBI WGS metagenome assembly WNGB01 (sample SAMN13153367, study PRJNA577476) | soil metagenome | isolation source: 115 cm soil or saprolite under grassland replicate 2 | place: USA:California | collected 2016-06-15 | reverse complement strand
GTGGGCGAGGAATTTTTGAAATAAGCCTGCATCATGGATTTCTTGTTATTGAAGTACAGCGTTTCCATATCGTGAGCAACGTAGGCGATGAGCCGCGTGCGCTGTCCAACAAGCTGCCCTGTTTCAACATCTCCAAGTACGACTTCATTTGGTGCGGTATTTTGGTCAAGCCAATGGAGCGCTGCTTCGAGATCCTTGGGATAGAAAACATCTTTTGGATGTGCTTGCACATATAAACTGGAACCCAAGATGAGATAAATAGAAGACAAAGACGCGAAAATAATGTAGGTGAAGATGATGAGATTTTCACGCTTAAGGAGAATTGGAAACTTTGCCACTAGCTTCTTGAGCAGCTCGATCAACCCGTTTATTGCCAGTATTCCAAGCGGAATCGTGATGCCGAGCAAAAATCTTCGCTGAATAAAAACAGGTAGGTACGCCAGAGCAAATGCGCTCAAAGTCCATGCAAGTATCGCGCCCCAGGCTGGTATACGAAATTGAAATGCTTGTACCATCCCATAAATGGCGAATGGCCAAAATAATGCAAAACCCCAGAAATAGAAAGATGGAGGTGGAGAAAGCGTTTGATTTTGTGTAGTGAATTGACTCCAAACCGGGTCACGGCTGAGAACGATGAAGTTATAAGCTAGCAACGGGACTTGAGCAACTGCAATCACGCTCAGCGCAAGGACATGGTTCCAAATAAGCTTATGTTCACTCCACCAGTGGAAAAGCGTCGCGCCTGCTATTGCAATATCAACGACTGCAAAGGCGATAGGATTTACAACCTGACAAGCAATGGCCATTAGGATGATCCAAAAGATTTTTTGCCAGTCGGGAAATTCGAGATAGTCAAGATAAAAGTTCAACGCGGCGGCCATCAGCATCAAAGTGAAGGAGAATGAGGGAAAGAGTGAGATGCTGAAAAAGACGTATGCATCGATCAGCCAGAAATCGATGGGTGAGATTGGCTTCAGAGGAGCGCCAAGCATCAGTTGCAGCCAGCCGAGCCCTGAACCAAATGCGGCCAGCACAAACGCGGCACGGGCGTATTTTTGTTCAAGAAATACTCTCTGGCAAAGACGATAAATTGCAAACAATGCTCCAAGACCAAATACCCAGCGGGCTACTTCAAACGTTACTTCAACCGGAAGCCTCGTCCATTTGCTTATATGTCCGAGGATTATGTAGAACATCCGAAGAAAAGCCGGGTTATGCGGCTCACTTGTAAACCGCATCTGATAAGCCCAATTGCCCATATACCCAGCACGCATCATGGCAATGTGTACCGCGTAGTCACCTTCGTCAAAGTAAGCGCCGCGGAAAAGCAGGTCATTCGTCTGCGCGGCATATCCGACCCAATAAGGTATGGAACCGAGCAAGAGCAAAATAAGAGCAATAGTAAAAAACCAAAGTAAGTCTTTTCGCTCACGTTCCTTACTCATCGTTATCTCCGTGTGAAGAGATAAAGGCGAATGTCACTCCATTGTTCGACCGTCACCAATATGAATTGTTTTTCTAGGTATTCAACATCTGGATGTGTAATCTGTCCCTGATTTCTAAATTCATCGATGGATTGCTGAAATATAATAAACCAGACGCGGGACGCATCCGCCGTAGCAGATTCTACGTCCTCGGCGGCGTTCAATCTTAGGACTTGTATGGATGTGGGAGAAAGGGTATCTGTCTTAGCCCCGACCGGATCACGGATAAAGCTCTGAGGTAAACTCCGGTCGAAATAAACAGCAGGCAAGTAGGATAGTTTATTCGAATGGACGATGACATCGCCTGGTTGGAGGCGCTCATTGAGGGATTGATCCAGTTGTGAATATGGACCATAGGGAAAGCCGCCGTATGTCACATGTTGTTGTATCCCGATCGCGGCAGATGCAATAATAAGCGCGAAAGCAGATAGCTGAACTGGGCGTGGGAGACTAGTTTTTGTCAATGCCCATGCCAGCCAGAGGCAAAAGAAAACGTGCGATGGAAGTAAAGCGCGCTCAATATACAGCGGCACAAATTGCGAAACCAGCCATAATACAATCGCTGGAACAAAGGAGAGATAAGCGAGCCATAAGCCATGGTCATAGCCAGGTAGTTTTAGCCTAATTGCGAGATAAGTCTGATAAGCCGCAAGAGCGATGATAAGCGTGGCGAATGATAATCCGACAAACAGCCAAATCTCAGGCAATGGCAGGTTGGGAATAAAATATAGAAATAGTGTAAAGAGTCGTTCTACGCCGGGTCTTTCTATCCAAAAGTTATTCTGTATTTTTGAAAATTGCGCCGGAAGATGGATCAGCCACGGAGAGTAAAGGATGATGGCGGCAAATCCGGCCAAAGTCAACGCGCGCAGCATCTTCCAATCCTTGCGAATGATTGGTGTAAGCGCAAGAAGAATCAAATAGATCGCGGCAAGATTATGAGTATATTGAGCAAGTGCGGCAGAAATCGCGAACAAAATCCATCGTCTTTTCAACAAAGCGTAAGTAGCAATAGAGAGCCACAAAGCAAGGAAGACATACATACGGATTTCCTGCGCGTAATGAACTTGAAATGGCAGGATAGCCGCGAATAAACTTGCGGTAAGCCCGGTGGTGAGATTGAAAAGATTAGCTCCGATGAGATACACCAGCACAACAATCCCAAGGCTTGCAAGAATGGATAATGACCTTACAGATGATAATGAATTGCTAAATGCTTTTATCCAACCCCAAAGCATGAAGTAATATGCAGGTGGATGCTCCTCCGCGGCAGACGCGTCCGCATCCGTGCTGATGGTACCTGTCAGAATGGCAGGCGGACCCTGTTCGGACATCAATATGGAAAAGGCCTCATCGTACCAGATTGGACGCGACATGACCCCAGCAAGTCGGATGCCAAGTGCGAAAAGTAGAATCAGAATCAGCCGCGAATAATCAAGTTGGCGAACCATGGATAGATTTTACCGCCTGTTATATAAATCTCTGAACTTTTAGTCCCAATCATGGACAAAGCTCAGAATTTTGGTTTCGTTGTTTATGCGGCACTCTATAAAGCAATGTAGGGCAGGATGTTATCCTGCCCTACAGCTAGTTTAGTATATTCTCGTTTTTATTCGCCGAGATAGTCACGCAGCTTACGGCGAATAGATGGATGCCGCAAGCGACTGAGTGCCTGTGCTTCGATCTGGCGCACGCGCTCGCGTGTCACACCCATTTTTCGTCCAACTTCTTCAAGTGTGTAGGCCTGCCCATCAAGCAAGCCATAACGCAATTGCAAGATGCGCACCTCGCGGGGTGGTAGTCCATTCAGCACTTCGCCAAGATGTTCGCGTAAGAGGTTGTATGTCGCGGTATCGTCCGGAGGCGGAGCCTCATCATCTTCGATGAAATCGCCAAGCACCGAATCTTCTTCATCATCGGTTGGCGTCTCCAGGGAAAGCGGACGGCGCGCAACCTGGATCATGTTCTCCACTTTCTTCGGAGGTACATCCAGCGCGACAGCGAGTTCATCCACGCTCGGCTCGCGGCCAAGTCGCTGGGTAAGTTGGTGTTGCACGCGCAGGAGTTTATTGATCTGATCTCCCATATGCACCGGTACACGGATCGTACGCCCCTGGTCGGCTATGGCGCGTGTCACTGCTTGGCGAATCCACCATGTAGCATAGGTTGAAAACTTGTGTCCACGGCGATAATCGAATTTCTTTGTCGCGCGGATCAGGCCGATATTGCCTTCCTGAATCAGATCAAGGAAAGGCACACCACGTCCCATATACTTCTTTGCGACCGAGATTACAAGGCGCGAGTTAGCCGTGATCAGATGCTCGCGTGCCGCCCAACCATCTTCGATTAACTTGCGGAGTTCTAAACGTCGGCGCGGCGCAGCGTTTCCATGGGCGAGTTCTTCACGCGCCATGCGTCCGCGCTCGATACGTTGGGCAAGTTCTACTTCCTCTTCAGCAGTCAACAGCGGAACGCGGCTGACTTCCTTGAGGTAAAGTCCAATCGTATCATCAGTATCAATATTAGCAAGGTAATCATCAATGGAAAGATCGGGTTCCTGCTCAACTTCGCCGCTCTCCTCCACAGCCACCAGTTCGTCTTCGGTGGGCTCAGGTGTGGCAGCATCTTCAACGAAAGGAATGCCCGCACTTAGGAGTGCCGAAAAGGCTTCCTCAAGTTGTTCCACATCCTGTTCTGCTTCAGGGAAGAAATGCAAAATGTCATCCAAAGTGACATACGATTTCTGGCGACCTAATTCGATCAGCCGTGCTATCGCAGGAAATTCTTCTTCCTCATCAACAATTAAAATTTTCTCAACGTCCATTTACACATCCAATGTTAGAATTTGAATCCAGAATACTCTTTTTTAAGGTGAAAATCAATACCTTTCGTCATCTTAGACGATTTGTAATGCAAATGCATTACAAAACATACATTTTAAGGTATTTTTGTAGGAATTTTCTTAACAAGCGATACAAATTAACACCATTTAAGGTGTTGGAGTTACGGCTGATTGCGGGGCACTGGTTTCGCTTGGGGCAATCGGCGTCCCTATCAGCGGAAGTACAGAAGGCGTGGGTGTATTCAGGTAAGGCGGAGAGGTGACAAGATTCAATAGGCTTTCCAAACCACTGAGATCTACAATAAACATCTTCTCTTTGTCTTTGCGAACATAGTAGCCATTGTTTGTTGGTGTCTTATCTCCAACTTCCAGTATATGTTCACTGCCTCCGGTAAATTTGATGGTAATGACATAGGTTGGTTTATCTAAGCCTAAGATATCCGGCGCGGCATCTATATCCCTCAAGATCCTTAAAGTGGATACCTGTGTAGCTGCCGCTTCCGCGAGACCTTGGTCTGCTGGGACGTTCTCAGGCAGTTCCAACGCCCAAGCATTCTCTGCATTACGTACCAAACGAACCGCTTCACCTTCCTGAGGCTTGACCTCAATACTACTCGGCAGGCCATCTTCCGATGTAAATACATACGAGACAGTTGTAGATGGAGTTGCTTCTGCGTTTTGAGTTTTAGCTTTACTATTCAAATAGAAAGCAAGACCAATCAATGCAGCCAAGAGGATAACGGTGATCCATGTTCCCATACGAAAGATAGGCTTTTCTCTCCTCAACCTGGCTATCTCAGGACGAGTCGCTTCTGGTTGGCGGGAAACAGGTTTCGTCTTTTTGGCCGTGCGGGCTTTGGATGTACTTGTTGTTTTACGAGCCATATCTTAGCCTCTCCTGCGGCGGGCAAGCCATGAAGAGACACCAGCTACTACAACAAGGCCAGGAAGGATGAATACTGAGAATATCAAAATCGCAATCATAACTAGCTGTGCATTTGGCAATGAAGGGAGCAGGAAAGTGCGTTGTACAGGTGTACGCGGTGTGATATTGATCAAATTCTCCTGCTCTGCAGACCAATCCACAGAGTTGACAAAGATATTTCCATTGCCATAAGCATCAAATAACTGATCGCCCGCGAAGACTGAATTTCCAAAGACAACCACGCGTCCCTTGGTTGTGGTATTGTCGGCTGCTACCGCCATGCTCAGTGGGCCGGGCAAGTCGCTGCCTTCGTCGAATTTGATCTGATCGCCTTGGGCTGACGTAAAATTGGTTTCACCCCATGAATTGGGAGAAGTGGAGATAAGAGGCGTAGCGGTGATACCTTCCAACTGTCCTGAAACGCTAAGGCTGCGTGCCTGCGGCATGATGACTACATAATTAGCACTCAAGTTCTGTGTGATTGCATGCTGATTGTAAGAGGCTGAAATCGCATTCAATCCTTGCTGGGTAGAGAGATCAATGATGATATCGCTATCGAGTGTGATACCCCAGTCGCTTTTGAGATAGGCAGCGAGCGGATCGGGTGAGTCTCCAAAATCAGTAACAATCGTCGGGTCTTCCATTACAACCAGTGAACCGCCGTTGTTCACATATTCCTTGAGAGTGGTTACTTCTTCATCGGATAATGGTTTCTGCGGTCCGGCGATAACAATCGCACTTGCATCTTCAGGTATTTTTTTTTCAGCCAATAAGTTTAGAGTATTTACAGTGTAATTCTTGCTCTCCAGTGTTGTCTTGGCAACCGAATAACTTACCTGGTCATTACTACCACCGCCTTCCAGACTTTTTTCACCATGGCCAGTCAGGAAATAAATGGCGCGTGCTGCTGGGCTGATAAGCCGGATTAATGTGCGGGTCAATTCGTTCTCGTCTGCAGATGAAGCAATTTCCTTGTGTTCGCCCATTACTAGCAGGATCTTACCATCCCCGGTGATGCCTGCTTCACGAGCCGCAAGTGGATCAGCATCTGGGTCAACAAACCGGAAATCGAATTTACCCTTGCTATTGTTCTTGAAGTCCGTTAATAGTTTTTGCGCACTGTCCTTGGGTAGGTTTGTAGAGTAAAAAGCCACAGCGGATACCTTACCCGGCAAAGTGGCAAGTGCTTGCAGGGTTTCAGGTGCAAGGGTATGAGATTTGTCTTCGGTCAAGTCCCAGCTCTTAGGATTTTGATAAACAATGTAATTCACTACGACGATAACCCCGATAAATGCCAGGATCATGATCAATGCATTCGAGCCATAGCGGGCTTGGCGTCCTGAAATGAAGCGTCGGATCGTATCCGGCGCCATCAATGCGTACGCAGCAAGTCCGGCGATAACCAGCGCAATGCTGATTTGTAGCGCGAGTGTAATCGTCTCTGGTTTTGCTGGCGTGAACATTTGCAGCGCGATAACACCCTTGAGCAAGCCAAGCAAGCCAGAGGAAATACAAGCCAGTAATGCAATGATCAGACCAATAAATGCATAGCGAGCCGCGGGGTTCTTCTCTTTCCTGTTCATTATTGCCACCTCCTAATCTCAACCGCAGTAGTGCCCATAAATAAACCCAATGCGGTCAGGCTGATGAAGTAAGCAATATCACTAAGATTGATGATGCCGACATTTAATGATTCATAGAAATGTGATTGCATATCAAAATATGTAAAAACGCTTCCGCCAACAGGAACGACATTGGCCGGAAAACCAACCAACCACCATAAGAATATAAATGTTAGCAACGTGACGAAGAAAGCCGCAATCTGGTTGGTGAAGATTGCGGAGATGCCTACGCCAAGGCCGAGGAAAGACGCCGAGATCAGAATAACGCCTAAATACGCGGACATCATCACTCTTTGATCAATGCTTGGTGAGACAAGATTGTTCAATATAAGTGGATATACCAGTGTAACGGCAATCACAGTCAGGATGAACAAGAAGCCGCCCAGCCATTTACCGATGATCAATTCCCAGTCGCGGACTGGCGCGGTAAGCAGCAGTTCCATCGTACCAATCCGGTTCTCATCCGAGACGAGACGCATGGTCAACGCGGGAACCGAAAGAACCAGTAAGAAAGTGAAAGCTCCTGTGATAGGTCCGATATCCGGCGTGCTGCCGAAGGATTGGAACGCGTTCTGGTAATAGTAGAAGAGGTTCAGTGCAAAAATAACACCCAGCACGAGAAAAATAGCAAAAGCCACCACGTACGCGACCGGACTGGTAAAGTAATGATTGTATTCACGTTTTGCAAGGGTCCAAATGTTTTTCATAAATCACCTCTCCTTACGCCTGACATCTTCGCTAGTGAGCTCGAGGAAGATCTCTTCGAGGCTCAAACCAACCGGGCGCATTTCGAGCAGGTCATAACCTTCCTTGATTACGATCTTGGCAACTTCAGGGCGCACATCCTTGCCTGGTGCAAATTCAAATTCAATTGCGCCATCTGGTTTGGCTTCTACATTCTGTACGCCTTTGACTTTCCCAATAATTTTTGGTAGATCATCCATTTCGCCGCGCACCCTCAGAATGACGCGTTCTGAGCCTACGAGTCGCGCCTGCAGGTTCTCTGGCGTATCTTCCGCGACGATCTTGCCATTGTTGATGATCAACACTCGGTCACAGACATTTTGTGCTTCAGAAAGAATGTGAGTGGAAAGCAATACTGTGCGTTCCTTACCGATCTGCTTGATCAAGTTGCGTACATCCACAACCTGGCCAGGATCAAGCCCGATGGTCGGCTCATCTAAAATAAGTACTTCAGGGCGATGTAAAAGTGCTTGAGCAATTCCTAATCTTTGGCGCATACCTTTTGACAGGTTTCCAATAAATCCGCTGGCGCGTTCTCCAAGGCCAACCATTTCGAGCGATTCGTCCACACGTTCATCCAGGCTAGGGATGTGGCGTAGGTCGCCCATAAATTTTAGAAAGTCAAAAACTGTCATGTCATTGTAGAGTGGAACGGTTTCCGGTAAATAGCCGACGCGCTTGCGAACTTCAAGCGACTCTGCTACAACATCATACCCAGCAACAATGGCTTCGCCTTCAGTGGGAGGCATATAGCCGGTAAGAATGCGCATGGTGGTTGTTTTGCCCGCGCCATTTGGACCAAGGAAGCCGACAATTTCACCTTGCTCGGCATCAAAGGTCACGTTATCAATGGCGCGACGCGCCCCATAGTCTTTGGTGAGGCCAGTGACTTTGATCATGGGCCCTCCTTATAAAAAATGAAATGGAAGTATTTTATGAACTGACGAAACAAACGGCACAGCAGCCTGTCGGCGGGCCGTGCCGGAGTGGTTCAACAAAATAATATACAATAAATGGAGAGTCTAAGTCAAGCGGCTTGAAAGACTCTAATCTAACACTAATCTGGAATCTGATTATCTATCAGTGTGGACATAAAGCGATTGAATGTATAGATTTATCTTCCTAGCAAAAACCATACTCCAATTGCACCCAGACCAAGCACGAGGATCAGCCCTATACTAATAATAAGCCAACGCAAGCTATTGTTTTCGGGTTCAATTGCAGATGGTGAATTAACGGGAACATATGGGGACGAAGGAAATGCTGGTTGAGACGGAGTCAAGTTCGAGGTGTCGCGCTGAACTTGTTGAAGGGTGCCACTAGCGGCAGACGACATTCCAACTATGCTTTCCAAGAAATCGGGGATTCCATTTTTATCTGCATCCAGTTTACCCATTGCCTGATCATATTTTTGCCGCGCTTCTGGAGGCAGTTGCTCAACACTGTCATATTTTTTGCCGTCATAGATAATGGACGTGCTACTGCTTTGTATATTCAAATCATTTGTATTCTTGTCTAGCATTCCTTCAAGCACATCCGGCATGCCGTTTTGATTTTTATCCGCGAAAGCGCTCATGACTTGCTCGTAAGCTTGTCGTATATCGGGCGGCATCTCATCAACACTGTGATATGTTTTTCCGTTAAAAACAATTGTTCCGGCCATAATCTCTCCTTTTTAATTTTATTAGACCAATTCTACATTTACATGTAGTTGCGGTACAGGTCGCGACTATAATAAGAGAATGACTGAACTTATCTATCAAACCGATGCTTATATAAAAGAATTCGAATCGATTGTCACCGCGGTGGACGCTGAAACGCGCGGGGTCGTGTTGAATCGTACCGCGTTTTATCCAGGCGGAGGTGGACAACCCTGTGACTTCGGCTCGCTTGAAGTCTCAGGCATTGTTTATCCTGTGGAGAAAGTCAAGAAGCAAGGCGAGATTGTGATTCACTTTCTCGGCGGCGCGACGCCTTTGCCGGGTATAGGCTCCGCTTCGCGCGGGACTTTAGACTGGGTTCGGCGTTATCAACTGATGCGCACCCATACAGCCCTCCACGTTCTATGTGGAACTGTGTTTCGTGATTATGGAGCTTTGGTCACGGGCGGCGACATGGAACCACTCAAAGGCCGTATGGACTTTGAGTTCCAGACGATGCGTGGCGAGCTGGTACGAGAAATTGAGGCCGCGGTAAATAAAGAAGTAGCTACCGGACGGCAAATTCGCGTAAAAATATTACCCCGTGAAGAGGCCTTTAAGATTCCGGATTTAATCCGCACGAAAATTAATCTGTTACCTGAAGGAATCACTCAGGTCCGAACTGTTGAAATTGTTGGGCTGGATTTACAAGCTGACGGTGGGACACACGTTGCACATACTTCGGAAGTTGGAAAGATCAAAGTTGCTGATTACAAGAGCAAGGGCGCAATCAATAAGCGTATTTACATTGAAGTAGAATAAATCTCCAGTATGGCTTTAAGAGAGGTAATAATACCGAGTACCCTCCCTCAATTTAGGGAATGGTTCATTATTGGTGCGACAAGTTGAGCAGATCGTGGAAAATCTGGGCGCGTTGGAGCTGAAGTTGACAACTGAAGTACTAGGTTTGTGCTGCGGCGTTTTGTGCTATGGTTACTTTTCCCTTTGCAAGATCTTGTTCAATAAAGGCTTGCAGGTTGCCAAAACCACGTTCGCGTATCTGCAAAAACGATATAAAAATTCTCAATCGATTCGATAAAGATTTGCGGCTGAATAAAACTTGTCTCAGGCGCGTACATAAAGATGGCATCTCCCCTGAAGCCCGAAAGGATGAATGGATGCTTGATCGCTGCTAGTTGTGCTTCAAGCAGAGTTTGCAGAATCTCGTTTGCATGGTCAAGCTCGGAGCCTGTGAGAAACTCGGTATAACCTGAAATATCAGTAATAATGAAAAAACCTTTGTTCGCCATTACTATTTCTGCGCTTTCCTCTTTCTTGAACGCACAGCCGCCCGTATGTCTCGAATTATTATGATAAAAATCACCAGTTCAGCGATAAACAGGAATGTAATCCAGCTCTCTACCCCGCTTGTATAATCAGGGACGATATTGGCAATTGTAGGTCTGGTTGGATGTGTGATGAAGTACTTGCCTGGAGTTTCAATCGTAAAAATTGCAACAGGCCTGCCTTTTGCCAGTAGGGTGTCATAAAACGCCATGCCACGGCTGATTAAATTAACCTGAATACCCTTTCCGTTGTCGGCTTCAATCTTCAGCCAGGGTTTTGAGCCTGCTTCTACAATGGCATCGTTGATCACCAGCAAATCATAATTATCGGTAAAAAAGGCATAATTGCCTGATTTCGTAAAGGTTATTGGGCTTGGTGATGTTGACATATCTATCGATATCACTTCTTCAGGTTGCACCACGTGCATAAGCCCTATCTTGCCCGGGATAAAAGCCAGCCCTGCGCCAACAATTTTAACGAGTGTCGCTAAGTTTAAAAAAGCCAGAAGTAATAGCAATGCAAGGGCAATGCCCCCAAAGATGCTTCGAAAAGTTGGAGAGGGGGATCCTCCTTCGTATCCTGCCATATTTTCCTTTTTGTTTGAGTTCTGATGTAGAAGTAAACTATACCTGGATTTGATTTCTAAGGCAAGCTTTAGTAGAAATAATTATCTACAAAGCTATCTTTCCTGCGCAATAAATATTTTGGATACTTGATCAGGGATGGCATGTGGCATGCCTGTCTTCACATTGACAAAGACCCAAACCGTCTCACCTTTGACTAGGATTTTGCCGTCTGATTTGCGGACAAACTCATACTTCCTCAATGATCTCACCCGGCGAATATTCTCAACCCATGTTTTGATTTCAATCACTTCGTTCACGAAAGCTGGCAGCAGATACTCGATCCGGTGTTCGCGCACGACCCAAGTTGCATCCTGTCCTTGTGCTGTGATGCCGCCAATAGACGCATAGTGCTCCACGGCGATATCTTGCATCCATTGAACATAGGCCACATTGTTCACGTGTCCGTTTTCGTCTATTGCAGATTGAGGGATAGTGATAGTTTTTGAGTAGATCGGAGAGAGGGGCATAGGATTTATTCGTCCTGCCTGCACCGTGCAGCCCCGTCCTGGCCCGGCCGGGCCAGGGCAGGCACGTGTGAGCGGAATGACGAGCGGAGCGAGGAATGAAGTCGAAGGACGGTTTTCAAGCGAATTCTGTATTTCCAAGATACCTGCGCTTCGACTTCATTACAATCCGAAGAACACGGATTTCACTCCGCTCAGCGCGAAATTAGGAAGCCAATCAGCGCGCCGCCCGCGATCAGCCAGGTTGAGTTAATTTTATACCGTAGAAGCAAAAGCAAGGAGATGATGGCGATAATGGCTGTGTAGAAATCCGTCAATGAGGAGGATGCCAGTTGGACGGTCACAGCAGCCATCAGTCCAAGAGCAGAAGCGTTGACTCCGTCGAGCAAGCTGCTCATCCAACTTGAATTGCGAACGCGTGGAATCAATGGATTTGATATCGCTACAAAAATGAATGATGGAAGAAAAATTCCAAGCGTGGCCAGCAATGCACCAGAGGTTCCTCCAAGGATGTAGCCAATAAAAGTCGCTGAGGTGAAAAGCGGCCCTGGTGTGACTTGTCCGATAGCGATAGCATCAATCAGTTGCTGGTCAGTTAGCCAACCTAGCCGCAAGACGAAATCAGAGCGCAAGAAAGCAAGAAGTACGTAACCACCACCGTATAAAACTGCACCGATTTTGAGAAAGGTTAAGAATAAGATGGGGAGACTGAAAGGGATGGGAGTTTGCATCAAGCTAAACGCCACAGGTGACAACAGGAATGTTGGAGATGGACTTCTGAGCCGCCTCCAATTTGAGACTAGCATGACGATAAACCCACCTGCGAAGAGCAATCCGATTTCATTGATCTTCAAAAAATACAAAACGAAAACTGCGACGCCCATGGAAGCCGTGAGAGGATTCTTGATAGCCTTGGTGCCAAGGATCCAGAGTGCCTGAGCAATGATGGCAATGACTACAGGTTTAATCCCGTACATTAACCACTCGACTTGTGGCATTGTCCCGAAGCGGACATAAAGCCAAGAAAGTGCAAGCACCATCAACATGGCGGGAGTAATAAAACATAGGCCACTAGTGATCAAACCCAGCCAGCCCGCGCGCAGATAGCCAATGTGGATTGCCATTTCTGTTGAATTGGGACCGGGGATTAAATTAGTCGCGCCGAGCAAATCAAGAAATTCTTGGTCCGTTAACCATTTGCGCCGAACGACGACTTCATCGTGCATGATCGCGATATGTGCAGCAGGTCCGCCGAAGGCCGTGAATCCAAGCTTGAGGAAGAGCCCGGCGACTTCGGCGAGATTGGACATGCCGCAAGTTTACCGCGAGAGTAGGTCGGAATGCCATTCCGACCTACATATAGTTTCACAATTGCCCTACGACTTTATAATGCGCCACTTTGTGCCTGAACTCAAGCATATCATCAGGATAGTATTTAGCTACTTCTCCTAAGTTTGCTGCTTAATTGGATGCTCCTGTTGGTAAGATGCAACGCACTTGCAGTTATCTCGTTTGGTCTGCGTTTCGCCACCAATAAAACGTCGCGGCGAGGCCAATAATGCTTGCTAAAATCACGAGCACGTAACTATGAAATCCAATCAACTCTGTACGCGGACCTGCCGCTCCGCTAAACAGCGCGGGAACAGACCATGGAAACCAGTCCCCCCAGCCTGTGACCGCCGCGATCTGCGAGAGGAACATAATGAAAATTGCCCATCCAAACGGAGGTAGGTAGCCTCTACCAATACTGGCCATGAGTGCGACATAAGGCATGAGCACAATGGTCAGTGCGGCAGAAACCAGCACATCACGAAAGGCTGTTTGCATCAGTTCTGTTGACCAGCCAGGAATCACAACGAGATTCCCCACCACGAGACCGAAGCCAAAGACGAGCAGAGTTAGCGCAAGAGTCCAAATGGCGATCACCAGGAACTTTGCACCGACAATCGCTTCGCGCGAAGTCGGCAAGCTTAGTAATTCTTTGGCGGTGCGATCAGAAAACTCGCGGCCAAAGACCCAGATAGTGATAATAGCAAATACAATTGCTCCGCCAATTGCAACAGACTGGGCGAGCAGGCCGAAATACGTGGGCCAATCAGCTACACCAACAGTGATTTGTGCTTTTGTGCTGATAAGTCCCATCGAGCGCGCGGCTTCGGGGTCTTTCAAGATGATCATAAATAGCCCACCCACAATAGGCGCGAGCGAAAAGCCAATTACAGTCAACAACGGCACTTTTGAGCGGCGTGCTTTAAGAGTTTCAGCCCAGAGGGCGGAGAAGAAGGTGTTCATGGTTACTCCAGATATTCAAAAGCAATGCGATGGTCGAGTAGCGACGAACGAAGTGAGAAGCGTATCGCCTGTCCTGCCTGCACCGCCCGTGCCTACCGGCAGGGTAGGTATGCGCAGGCACAGGTGGCCGGACAGGCCAGGGAGACCACACTTCATGACTTCATGGAAAATTCTTTTGATATGGTAGTCTCGATATGGCGGACCCCGAAAAATCATCGGGGGAAGCGAACACCGCCTACTCGACCACCGTGTTGGTTAACCTCAAAAAGTATTCTTCCAGGTTTTCCTGTTCCACAGCAAGATGGGTGGGGGGAGCACCTGCGTTCACCAACATCGTTGCAACGACTTCGGGCATCTCAACAGCGCGCTGCTCTTTCAATGTTAAGTGCCCGTCTCTAACCATCACATCAAAACTTGACAGCGCTTCGCGCGCCTTCGCCAAATCTCGTGTTTCGATTACAAGTTGCCGCCCACGGATCTCCTCCAATCGTATTGTGTCCAACTCTTCGATCAGCTTCCCTTTGTGAATGATTCCAATTCGGTCAGCGAGTTTGTCCACTTCAGGGAGGATATGGCTGGACATGAAAACTGTCGTGTTATGTTCGCGTGCGAGCGAAGCCAGTAGTTCGCGTATTTCGACGACGCCGGCGGGATCAAGTCCGTTAGCGGGTTCGTCTAGAATCAATAGCTCGGGATTGTGCAGTAAGGCACGCGCTAGTCCCAAGCGTTGGAGATTGCCCGTTGAAAGCGTGCCAGCTTTACGGTCCGCGTAAGAAGCGATGGAAAGTCGTGACATAGTTTCGTCTACAACTTCCGTATTTCGGATTCCGTGCAGGCGCCGCGCAATATCCAGATTTTCCCGAACAGACAATTCAGGATAGGCAGACGGACTCTCCACAAGGTGACCGACCTGCGCCCACGGCCCGCGTCCACCTGGACCGAGAACCTGCCCGAGCACTTTGACAATTCCCTCGTTTGGGCGAATCATGCCCAACAACGCGCGGATGGTTGTGGTTTTGCCCGCTCCATTAAGACCCAGAAAGCCGTAGATTTCTGCCTGCTTCACGCGTAAATTAACGGAGTCCACCGCGCGTACTTCACCATAAAATTTTGACAATCCGTTTGTTTCGATTGCAAATTCCATCATGCACCTTCCACAATATAACCCGCGACGAGCTCGGCCAGAACTTCCATCGTTTCGACATAAGCACCTTCACCCAAATCATCCCGATGTAGACTGACGAAAAACAAGCTCTTCATCAAGTTAGCAATGAGGCGCGGCGAAGCTTTAATAACAATTTCTTCTTGCTTGATCCTTTTGATAAAGTTATTGACACATGCCAAAGTTTTTTAGCAGTGGATATTGATCCCAGGTAAGCAAAGCATCCTTGAGCGATTTAGCCAGAAGCTGGCGCACATCTTCTTTTGGACTGATCGAAAAGTCAAAGATGCGTGAACGGAAGTCCATTTCAAGTTCTTCCAAAATTTGAAGGAATAACTCTTCCTTGGACTCGTAAAAGAGATAGAACGCGCCTTTGGAAATGCCAACGGATTCTGTCAACTCATCTACACTAGTTTTCCGGAGTCCTTGCTTTTCGAAGAGCTTTTTGCCTTTTTCACGCATTTGCGCGCGGATTGTGTCCTTTTCGTGTTCAGAGAATGCCTTGGGCATAGTTCGCCTTTCTGTGACTAAATTAGTAAAAATAGTCACAGAGGATTATATACAATTTGGGATGTAAGTCAAGAGGGACCGAATCAAGAGCTCGCCAGTCAACAACAGCTATTCCAAGTGTTATACATGATTAGAGAGTTTCTATTAGAGACGGGATTGGAAAAATAAATAGTAAGGAAATACTACCAAGCAACATCGTTGTAATTTGGATATCACCAGAAGTTGATAAGGGAACCTTGTAAAGCCAAACTTTTTGATCTAAGCTACGATTTGGAAGGGAGAAACTAGATTTAGAAACCGATATCTCAATCTCAAAAGATTCACTCACTGCCCAGCATCTATAGTTCAACCATTCACATTCATGTCCGCTATGGTCTTTTCGGTGAAAATTAACCTATTGAATCTTATCCAAGACTGGATATACTATAAATACAGTACTATGATTTCATTAACTTGATTTTTAGCATTTCAAGACAGTACATATCAAGGCCATGAATGCAAAATAAATAGTTGGTAGGTATTATTAGTTAAAGGAGTGTTCCTATGGCGGCTGAGCGTCGAAGGCAAAAACGGCGAAAAGTTACTTACTATATGCCGGTAGTGGATGCCAACACATTGCAAGTAGTTGGTTATCTGACAGATATTAGCGCGCTAGGAATCAGGGTGGACAGCAAGAAGCCTCTTCCACTTAATGCAAGTTATAGACTACGCCTAGATCTAAGCCAGGAAATGGCAAATAAAACTTTTATGGTGTTTAATGGCCGTAGTAAATGGTGCCAAATGGACAGGCTCGAACCGAATACGTACAATGTCGGTTTTGAGGTGAGTGTCTTCTCGCGCGATGACACCGATATCTTCCAGAGAATATATGATAAATATGGGTCGGATAATATGTGGTAGTGATTTTCCAACCTTTTTGAGTAGTCGGTTGAGAAAAATCTTAAAGCTAAGCTCATTCGAGGGCTTAGCCCTCGAATGAGCTTGATAATTTATAGAACTTATCGATGGTTACTTGGCAAGTGGGTTAAGGGGTGAGAAGTTGATCTACTGCCGCGACCAATTCCCTCAAATTTCCCACTTTCAGTACGTGACTGCATAACGGAGCATACTTAGGCATGTCGCTGTCGCCATGCCACATCGTCGCGGGTTCGGGATTTAGCCAAATTGTTCGCACGGCGCGACGGCTCAATACGGAGAAAAGGTCAACGCGCGGGTCATTGTAGTTGTTGCGTCCATCGCCGACGACAAGTAGAGTAGTTTGTCCGTTCAGAGTATCCATAAAATCATCATTGAAATTCTGCAATGACAAGCCGAGGTCGGTGTTGTAATGTCCGCTGGGCATACGCCATAAAACGGAAGCAATCGCTTCGTCCGCGTTGGAGCCGTTGAAGTCTTCCGATATCGACTCAAGATGGTCGATAAATGCGAAGGCATGTGTCTTGCGGACCTGTCCTTGCAGTGCATACAAAAAACTCAACATTAGTTCAGAACAAAATCGCATGGAGGTGCTGATATCGCAGATGACCACGATCCTTGGTTTGCGTACCCGGTCGCGATGGCGTATCTCCATCGGCACACCTTGATATTTCAGGTTGGCACGGATTGTTGCCTTCGGGTCGAGCTGTCCGCTCTTGGCGTGCTTCTGTCTTAGAGCGATCCGTGTGCGTAATGCCGCGGCCAGACGTTGAACTTCATGTTGAACAAGTTTTTTATCTGCATCTGATAAAGCATTGAATGGGCGGTTCATTAATCCGTCAATATTATCAGGGCGTGGGCGCTCACTCAAATTCTCAGCAATGCGTTCTCCCGCGAATTGATTGAGCTGATCTTGCATGCCTTGCATATTTTGTTGAATAAGCTCTCGCATTTGATCGAGACGTTCACGGCTCATGCCCATCTGTGCGAGTTGCTCCATCAACTCTTTTAACGCTTCACGCACTTCGGGGAAGGCTAACGCGCGCATCATTCGTTGTGCCATCCAATTTTGGTAACTTAGATCATCGACCTGATTCAGTCCCACGAATTGTGCTAATGCTTCCAACTCAGACTTAGACAATTGCTCGCCATTCATCAGCCTTTCCATCCGCTCACGCAGTTCCTGTGAAAATTGCCTCAATGCATCAGCAAGCATCTGCGCTTCTTCGGGTGTTAAATCGTCCATTGGATTTCCGCCCATCAATGGGGGCTGTCCAGAGCCGAAGAACAAAGGAAATAATTTATCGAACGTAGGTATATCCTTTGCATCTTTTATCAGTGTAGCCCGCAAAGACAACCGAAAAGTCTCGCGGTTTTGAATCCCCATTAGATCCACTGCTGAGAAAGCCTCTGTGCTCTCCGCTAAAGAAACGCGAACACCACTCGATCGTAATGCTGCAATTAACTGTAAAATGCGTGATTCCATCTCTCAATCCTCTTTTGAACCACTAAACCTGCAAAGAAATCCATAAAGAATTTCGTACTCTTTGCGTTTAATCCGTTGTGTCCTTTTTGCTTAGTTTCCTGAGAAACGACCAAACTCATCTGGCCGCGGCCTCGATGAAGGAGGCGGCGCAATTAACTGTCTCTTCGCCTTCTGTAGATCCGCCTCATGTTTGAGCAATACAGAAAGTGTATCGTCCAGTGTTTCCTTGTCGAGGTGCTTGGCATTCAGCGCTACAAGTGCGTTTGCCCAATCTAGAGTTTCACTAATGGATGGTGATTTCCGTAAGTCTCCCGCACGCAGACGCTGGACAAATTCAACAGCCTGACGGGCAAGTTTTGGATTCAAATCTGGTACTTTCAAACGGACTACCGCGAGTTCTTCTTCGATGGAAGGATAGTTAATGAACAGATACAGGCAGCGCCGCTTGAGTGCTTCAGATAGCTCACGTGTATTGTTAGACGTTAGAATGACGAATGGAATATGTTTAGCGGTCAGAGTTCCCAACTCGGGAACCGAAACCTGAAAGTCACTCAATACTTCCAATAAGAAAGCTTCGAACTCAGCATCCGCACGATCAATTTCATCAATTAGCAGCACAGTTGGTTGATCACACAAAATCGCCTTCAACAGCGGTCGCTCTAATAAGAAGCGATGGGAGAAAAATACATCTTCTTCTTTCGCTAATTTGTCTGCTGCCTCAGCCAACGATGTAGCCGTGCCGAGAGTGTCATTTAACTTATCTCGCAATAACTGGGTGTACAACAATTGCTTGGAATACTCCCACTCATACAAAGCCTTCGATTCGTCTAATCCTTCATAACATTGCAGGCGGATCAATTCACGATCTGTCGCGCAAGCCACAGCTTTGGCGAGCTCTGTTTTGCCAACGCCAGCAGGACCCTCCGTGAGAAGAGGCTTGCCAAGCTTCTGTGAAAGATAAACGATTGTGGCGATTTCATCAGATGCAATATATCGCTGTTTTGATAATTCGGTTTTTACATTTTCAGTTGAGTCAAACATGTTTGTCATTAGTCACCTTTATATATTTTAACGCATCACCCTTAACAAGCGCTACGGATAAACTGACCAAATTTAATTTTGATTGTGAAATTAATGATATTCATAGATTTAATCCTGGTTTTTGATATACCTTAAGATTCGCTTCTAATTCCTTTTCTAACGTAAACCGATGGTCTCTCGTTCCCTGGCATTTTCCAGCAATCCACAAATTTTGTTTGCCAGCATCTCTCCATTATTAACCTCGACAAGCATACCATTTTTTCCATCTTCCAACACATCCAACATTCTTCCCACTGGCGTCCCTATGACCGTTTTTTCACAAGCCATTGCTTCGAGTAAGGCCTTTGGCATTCCATCTCTCAATGAAGGTTGAAAGAATACATCTAACAATGAATAGTAGGTGGGCATCTCTTTGTGCGAGATCTAACCAGTAACGATGATATTCGTATTTGCAATGGACGATGTCAACTCTTCAAATGTTTCTTTCAAAACCGCCCTAAGCAATTTTTCTTTTTCTGGTTCAATCTGTGCAAAGTTATACAAATAAATCCTATGCTATGATTCGTATTCAGGTCAATAGGCAAACTCACACGATAGAATGCGGCCCATTGTATCATTCTAAATTTATCGCTCTACATTGGGAATCTCATGCGCCTCAAAGCAGACTAAACTCTTCTTTTCGTTTCAATCGTCTGGGGTTCGGCATTCGTTGCACAACGCGTTGCAGGGCAGTTGGGGAGTGTTTATCTTTTCAACGGAGTCCGCTATCTGATGGCGGCGCTGGTCGTGTTGCCAGTAGCAATTCGTGTAGGCAGGACTCCATATCTGAATTCTATGCCGCATGAACAATATAAATGGATCTTTGTTGCGGGATTTGTTTTGTTTGTCGGCATCGCTTTGCAACAGGCGGGCATGCTATATACAACTGCGGGTAATGCAGGATTTATTACGGCCTTATATGTTGTATTAGTTCCTTTTGCACTATTCGCAATCTGGCGCGAGAAGCCGCACTGGCTATCAGTTGTTGCGGTAATATTAGCTGGGCTGGGGGCATTCTTCCTTTCAACGGGAGGCAAGTTTGAGGTCCGCACAGGAGATGCGCTTGAGTTAGCCAGTGCATTTTTCTGGACGTTTCATGTCATCATTTTAGGGAAACAAGCCTCGAGGTTTGAGTCACTATCATTTTCAGTGGGACAGCTTGTCGTCTGTGCAATCCTAAATTTAGGATTGGGCGCATTCGTGGAAAGGTCAATTCCGTTCGGCTGGCCATTGCTTGGAGCGATTGCTTATACAGCATTCTTCTCGCTCGGATTATGTTATACACTTCAAATCTGGGTGCAAAAACACACACCGCCCGCAGACGCTGCTTTGATCCTGAGTCTTGAATCTGTTTTTGCTGTATTAGCGGGATGGTTATTATTGGATGAACAACTCGCGGTGATACAGATTCTTGGTTGTGTTATGATTTTCATTGCAGTTTTACTTTCTCAATTCAAGGAATGGAATTCAGGTAAAATTGACTACGATCATTTGGTTGAGGGTCGATGACTGCCATTGTTATTTTGAATCCATATTCTAATCGCTGGATCTCGAAGGCGCGCTGGCCGGAGGCTGGGGCTGCACTCAAAGCCGTAGGTGTAGACTTTGAGGTGGTGGTCTCTGAACGCAAGGGATCGATAACGGCGCTTGCCGAAGAGGCCGCGCGTGCGGGCTTTTCTCCCATCATCGCAGCAGGTGGGGATGGGACAATCGGTGAAACAGTGAACGGCATGGTAAGCGCGGTTGCCGGTTCGTTAGAAAACCCGATTGGTCCCCTTGGAATTATTCCTCTAGGTTCTGCAAATGATCTGGTGGATAACCTCGGCATTCCAAGAGATTTGACCGCCGCAGCGAAGGTCATTGCCACAGGTAAGACAGATTTGATAGACTTGGGCAAATGTAATGACCGCTACTTCGCGAACAATTCTGCTGCAGGGCTTGAGCCTTACGTTACTACCAAACAGGAAAAAATTACAAGGATAAAAGGCCTACCACGCTATCTCATCGCTGCGATCCAAGCCATTTTGGACAAACCAGAATGGCAAGCTAAAATTGAGTGGGATGCTGACTCGTTTGAAGGTCCAGTCTCGCTTGTCTCAATTGGGAATGGTCCACGCACAGGGGGGCTCTTTTTTATGGCACCACATGCCGACCCGCGTGATGGCAAGCTTACGTTTGCTTATGGTTATCGAAAAAATCGTCTTGGCCTATTTCAGGCTTTACCGCGCGCGATGAAACCAGGTAAAGGCAGTTTCGTCGAAATGGATGGAATGTATGAGATCCATACGACACGGCTTTCCATCCAGCTTGATAAGCCTTCTCCAGTACATACCGATGGTGAATTATTTCCCGAATGGTTACGGACGTTGAAATATGATATCTTCCCAAAACGGCTGAAGATACTTTTGCCATAGCATATTAAACATAAACTATGTCTGAGCCTCTTGAGCTTTCATTTCATCCACTAACCCAAAACCTCTGGCGTGACTTTGAAATCCTTTTTGGGACGAATGGCGCCTGTGGTGGCTGCTGGTGTATGTTCTGGAAACTGCGCGGAAAGGCTTTCACTGCTAACACAGGTGATACCTTGCGCCAAATGCAAAAGTCGATTGTAGATTCAAAAGTTGTCCCAGGTTTGATTGCATACGCAGATGGTTATCCTGTCGGCTGGGTTGCCGTTGGGCCGCGTAATGCTTATCCGAAGCTCGCGCACTCGCGGGTACTCTTGCCTGTTGACAATAAGGATGTTTGGTCGGTTACGTGTTTTTTTGTTGCCAAAAATTATCGCCGTAAGGGTATGACAGTTGAATTGCTTAAAGCCGCAGTAGATCATGTCAAACAGCAAGGTGGAAAGATAGTAGAAGGCTACCCAGTAGATACGCAAAAAGAAATGCCGGCACCATTTATTTACACCGGTATAGTGTCTGCCTTTCAAAAGGCGGGTTTTAAAGAAGTGGCGCGCAACGCGCTCACGCGTCCAATATTTCGTTACATCATCAAGTAGTGGCAACCTCGTTCAGACCGCCTTCAAAATCCTTGACAATGAGCGATATTCAATTTATCGCGCTCCTTATATTTGTATTTTTCGTATTCTCTGCAGCGCTTATTTATGTAAATCTAAATGTGATTAATCCCTATGGTGGCGGGGGCGAGTTTTATTTGCCATGGTCTGGAGGGCGTGCTTTTCTCTTCGATCACATCGAGCCGTACTCTTCAGCTATCCCTGCGAACGTACAAGAATTGGTTTATGGACGCGCCGTCCAAGCTGGGGAGGAGCCTTATATACTTGATATTCCCTTTCACATTCTCCTGCTTTATTTTCCTTTTTCACTTCTTTCTGACCCTCAACTTGCTCGCGCTATATTTACATTACTCCCTGAACTGGCATTGTTCCTGCTTGCCTATCTGAGCCTCCGCCTCACAGATTGGAAATCGCCAATCATCTTTTCGATACTGTTTTATGTATTTTGCTTATTTAATTTCTATTCCCTCCAGGCTTTGCTTGAAGCCACTCCTGTCCTCGTGCTTGGATTTATATACGCGGGCATTTTGCTCGCCTTGCGTGAAGGGCTGGATGAACTTGCAGGTGCATTGGTCGCTATTGCATGCTATCGATGGGACGTTGGCGGCCCTTTTTTGCTTTTGGTTCTGTTGCGCGTTTTACATGAGCGTCGAAAACGTGTACTCGCGGGCTTTGGCATGCTCACATTCATTCTTCTTATAGTGTCTTTTCTCATATATCCAGATTGGTTCATCCCGTTTTTACGCGCTACTTCGAATAATCTCCGTGCGGATTTTGGTTTAAGTATACAGTCCGTTCTGGGCAATCTTTGGCCTGTCTTTGGCACTCGTCTGGCGTGGGGACTGAGAATATTGCTTCTGATTTCACTCGGTTTCGAGTGGATCATTGCGCGCCGCTCGGATTTTCGCCGGTTTTATTGGGCAGCTTGTCTTGGTCTTGCTGCCGCTCCGTTGCTTGGCTTTCGCACTGAAATGGAAAATCTTGCTATCCTCATCCTGCCGCTAGCTTTGGTTTTTGCTATTACATATGAACGCTGGCGTCGCATTGGTCGTATCCTCATTTTCGTCATCTTAATTTTTGCATTTGCTGTGCCATGGGGAATCTATTTCATTGCTATTCCACGCTTCGGCGAAATTGCTGAAGAAATGCTTTTCCTTTTCTACCCAGTGTTTACGGTTATTGGCGTATACTGGATTCGCTGGTGGGCAATCCGCCCTCCGCGCACATGGTCCGACCGTGCCAGACTGAACTAATCACTGTCTACTGAAAACCGCCCACCCATCCATCACTGCCATGTCTCTTCGCTCCTACATCCTGCTTTTCCTCTTCGGCCTTATTCTTCCAATACTCTTAGCGCAATTCCAACCTATCCCAGGTTACCTTGACTCAGATTATTACTACGCAGGTGGAATCCAATTAGCAACCGGCAAAGGCTTTACCGAACCCTACCTTTGGAATTATCTCGACGATCCGAAATCTCTCCCGCATCCTTCTCATAACTACTGGATGCCTTTTGCATCTATTATGGCCGCGTTATTGATGTGGCTAACAGGTCAGACCACCTATGTTGTTGCCCGAATTCCTTTTATTATCATCGCAGCTTGTATTCCGCCTCTTGTTGCTGCATTAGCTTATAAATTCAGCTATCGGCGGGACCTTGCAATCACCTCCGCATTGTTGGCGATATTCTCTGTCTACTATGCACCCTTCGTCGGCGTGACCGACAACTTCAGTCTCTTCATGCTGTTTGGCGGTCTATATTTTCTTGTTACGACAAAATTAATATCAAGACCTCTTTTATTTCGAAATTGGTTCTTCCTCGGTCTCCTAGCTAGCTTGATGACACTCTCACGAACTGATGGACTCCTCTGGCTGGGTCTTGCGTTTCTTCTAGCGTTCTGGAAAGCCAAAGAAGCAACCATTTCATTTTCACAATTTACGAATCACCTATTACGAATTACGCTCTTCATCTTTCTTGGCTTTCTCCTCATTATGTCTCCGTGGTATGTGCGCAACTTAAGTCTATATGGCTCCATCATGGCTCCTGGTGGAGGTCGAGCTCTATGGCTCGATAATTATGACCAGACATTTTCTTACCCTGCATCCCAATTAACCATGCAATCATGGCTTTCACTGGGCTGGAAAGAAATCCTTTCAGATCGATTGTGGGCTCTAGGAAATAACTTGCAAAGCGCAGTTGCTGCTCACGGTGCGATTATTCTTTTTCCGTTTATTATCATTGGTATTATTCAATATCGAAAAGATGAACGGGTCAAAATTGGGGTGATTGGCTGGCTAATTCTCTTCCTAGTGATGACGATCGTGTTCCCATTTGCTGGAGCGCGCGGTACGTTCTTCCACGCGGGCGCGGCCTTTCAACCTCTCTGGTGGACTCTTGCTCCTCTCGGCCTTGACTGGATAGTAACTTGGGCGAGAAATCGCGGTTTGTTTACCAATCAAGCCCAATTCATATTTCGAAGCATTCTGGTCTTGCTCGTAATTATTTTGACTGGTTATGTCATTTGGATTCGATTGTTCAATTTAGGATGGGGAGAAGGGGAGATGATTTACCCAAAGGTTGAGCAAATTTTGGTAGAAGAAGGCGTCGAGCGCAATGATGTTGTTATTGTTCGAAATCCAGTCGGCTATTACATTATGACACGTCGATCTGCGATCGTAATTCCGTACGGCGATCCACAAACTATTCTCAACCTTGCTGACCAGTTTGGAGCGCGATATTTGATTCTCGAAGAGAAAGCTGTGTTGCCACAACTCAAAGATTTATATAAAAACCCGCAAGGTCACGACCATTTCAACTATCTTGATGAACTCAATGGAACGCGCGTATATGAAATCATTCAATGAACTTGCGCGCTTCGATATTCTGATTCTTGCGTCCGCTGTGTTGCTTGTCGCGGGCATTTATTTATTGATGAGTCGACTTACTTATGCCATTGGCTTTCCTCTCGATGATGCGTGGATTCACCAAACTTATGCACGCAATCTTGCCTTGCACCATGAGTGGGCCTTTCGCCCTGGTATAGTTTCTGCAGGCTCAACATCACCATTATGGTCTGCAATACTTTCCATTGGTTTTCTCCTACACCTGTCCCCTTATATCTGGACTTATTTCCTCGGCGCGCTGATCCTTTTCATGATCGCACTTGTTGGTGAGTGGGGCGCGCGCCAAATTATGATTTTTTATCGTCCACGAATACCTTGGGTTGGTCTCTTTCTGATCTGCGAGTGGCATCTCACCTGGGCGGCGTTATCTGGCATGGAAACTTTGCTCCACGCGCTTTTGATAACCACCGTGCTTGTCCTCTTGCTCACAAAATCACGTCGTTATTTGACCCTTGGCATGCTGACCGGTTTATCGGTCTGGGTCCGCCCTGACGGTTTGACTCTGCTTGGTCCCGCCCTGATAATGATCCTCATCATTGAATCCGACATGCAACTGCGTCTGCGCGCGATTATCCAATACCTGATTGGTTTTGGTGCACTCATTGGCCCTTATCTACTGTTTAACCTCGCGATTGGCGGCACCCCAATGCCTAACACGTTTTACGCCAAGCAGGCGGAATATGCCAATTGGCAGGCGAAACCTATTTTGGAGCGACTAGGTCAAATGCTATTGCAATTATTCACCGGTCCAAGCATGGTATTATTCCCTGCAATGATAGGGTGGGTCGTTGTTTCGATTAAACGCCGGGATTGGGCAACCCTCACCATAATGGCCTGGTGTACAGGCTACATCTTGATTTACATTTTGCGCCTGCCAGTCTATCAACATGGCCGCTACATCATACCTGCCATGCCCATCTTATTTCTGTTTGGTCTGATTGGGATGATTGGATTTGCCCATACAACGATGTTTAATCGTTACCATTGGTTTGTAAACACCTTATGGCAGTTTAGTGCTGGAATGGTCATGTTTTTATTCATCATTTTGGGAGCGCGGTCCTATGCTCAGGATGTGGCTGTAATCGAAAGCGAGATGGTCGTTACTGCAAAGTGGGTAGCACGGAACCTACCGAATGATGCGTTGGTTGCTGCACACGATATCGGAGCACTAGGATATTATGATCACCACGAAATTATTGATCTTGCAGGTTTAATTTCTCCTGAAGTCATCCCGTTTATTCGTGATGAACCACGCTTGGCCATATATCTAAATGAGAGAGGTGCAGATTATCTCATCGCGTTTCCCGAGTTTTATCCATTACTTACTCGAACTGCCAAATCGGTATTTGTCACAAAAGGCCCTTTTGCCCCGATATTTAAGCAGAAAAATATGTCTGTCTTTCGTTGGGAGAGCCCTTAATCGGTTAAAATAGGACTGTGATAAGAAGTACACACGGAATGAATGGGCAACAAATGAATCAGATTACTCTCTTGGTCGTTGACGATCACCCGTTATTTCGTCAAGGGGTGGTGGACGCTTTGTCTCTTGAACCTGATATGCGCGTCGTCGCTCAATCAGCGAGTGGAGATGAAGCACTCGAGTTGATTCGTTCATTGAAGCCGGCAGTTGCAGTCTTGGATGTGAATCTACCTGGAATGAATGGACAGCAGATTACACATCAGGTAACACAGGATAGATTACCCACGCGCATTTTGCTTGTGACTGGATATGACGATATAGAACAAGCTATTCATGCCGCGCTGGCTGGCGCCTATGGCTACTGCGCAAAAGATATCCAACCACAAAATCTTTCTCGTGTTATTCGAGATGTATCCGAAGGTAAGTATGTTTTTGATGATCATGTTTTCACCCGCCGCGAGCTGGAGTCGTGGATCGAAGATCAGATAGAGGGGGCGCGTCGTTCGTACAGTGAACCAGGTAGTCCGTTTCACCCGCTCTCCGAACGTGAGATGGAAGTGTTGGCCTGTGTTGTGCGTGGGATGAGCAACAAGGAGATCGCTAGCCTACTCGGGATTAGTCATCAGACAGTAAAAAACCATGTCACAGCAATCTTACGGAAATTTGGGGTAGAGGATCGGACGCAAGCTGTCGTCTATGCCTTGAAGCGAGGATGGGTAACTTTAAAAGATACCGATGTTCGGCATCAGGAGTAATTTAATGTTAAAAAGAGAACTAGAATCTGACTTATCTCCGGTTCAGGCCATCGATTTTCAGACGGAGTTGGAAGAAACCCAACGGTCTTTGCGGGAAGTTACCTTAATGATTGAACAGAGTCAGGGAGAGTTATCCAAGCTTACGCAACGAAATGCTGCAATTACTGCTCATTTGCAGCAAATACAGAAGCAAGCTCAGATCCCTATTGAGGAACTCAAGATGGCCTATGACTCTGCTCTCGATGCACAGCAACGTCTTTTTGTGATGCGCGGGCAGTTGGAAAAATTGCAAAACGACAAGAGTCATTTGGAAAAAATTAAGTCAATCTTAGAAAAAACAAATTCTGGTGTGCAAGGCGTGGAAAGTTCCGCAATTCCTAGTAGCGGAGGTAAAGGCCAATTAACCGGTATAGAGATGATCGTCAACGCGCAAGAAGCGGAACGCCAGCGATTATCCCGTCAAATGCATGATGGGCCTGCCCAAGCCTTGTCTAATTTTATTTTGCAAACTGAAATCGCTATGCGGCTATTGGATGTTGATCCAGTCCAGGCGAAAGATGAACTCGGAAACCTGAAGACCTCTGCAATGGGAACTTTTCAAAAGGTTCGTAACTTTATATTTGAATTGCGTCCAATGATGCTGGATGACCTTGGCTTGATCCCAACAATTCGCAAGTACGCAGATGCATTTAAGGAACAGACTGGATTGGATGTAAATGTTACAGTAACTGGAAATGAGCGTCGGCTGGAATCTTATCTAGAGGTTATGATCTTCCGTGCTCTTCAGGAATTGCTTGGTAATGCGGCGCGTCATAGCCAAGCTACCATGATAAAGGTTCAGGTAGATCTTGGAAATGAAATTGCTAGGGTTAGCGTTGACGACAACGGAAAAGGGTTTGACCCTGAAACGCTTAAGCAATCGAATAACCTTGGGTTAAAGTTGATCCAAGAACGCGCTGAAATGCTGGGAGGAAATTTTGAAATTGATAGTGCAGCAGGAAAAGGAACAAGAATTTCATTTATAGTTCCTATTGGGGCCTAAATCTGTTGGATGCCGGATAATTAACAGTTTTGTAAATGAAAACGCTTTTGGGTACTTGTATTTTTGGACTGTACCTTTATAATATAGAGAACTCTGGGGAATATTTTCCCGGGAAATTTACAATGAAAGGAGGTGAAATTCCATGCTGTTTGCCCCTAAAGAAAGAGGCCAGGGTTTGGTCGAGTATGCTTTAATTCTTGTTTTGGTTGCCATCGTTGTTATCGCAGCTCTAATGGTGCTCGGTCCAATCATTGGCAACGTATTTAGTGCTGTTAATAACAGCCTCACTTCGGTGTAATTCGTCATATTTCTGCCAAGTAGTGGGACAGTAGTGGGACTCTGTCGAACGCAGAGCCCCACTTTCTACCGATAATGATTTAGTCATTTTTCCTGTATAATAGTAGGTTATATGCTGACATAGCGTGTGCCGTGAGAGGAGAACCATATGCGTCGTGGACGAATTCTGATCTTTGTGGTGTTAATCTTGATTATCGGCCTGATAGTGGCTGCCGTTGCTGTCCGTCAATTTCTATTGCCAACTGTTGCTCCATCCGAGCAACCCGATTTCGTTGAAATATATAGAACCAGTCAGCCTATTCCACAAGGCGGGGATATTACTGAGACTGTAATAACCACGATGAGGATTCCTCGCACTGAGCTTATAGAAAGTGAATTTACGGTTGACGAAACAGCGCAATTAACTACAAACAAGGTTGCCAGGTTTCCGTTAGATCAAGGTGTCGTGCTCACTGAGTCGATGATTGTGGATAAATCTTCCGCGGTTTCTATTGCAGGCCCTCAATGGGCAGCACTGATTCCGCCAGGAATGACAGCTATCTCCGTACCCACTTCGCGTCTGTCGCTTGCAGGTTATGGCATTAATGACGGCGCTCATGTAAACATCAATGCCTGTTTTATGTTTGTTGATGTCGATCCTACGTTTCAGACGATTTTACCTAACCTGACGGCCGTATTAACTGGTACAGGGTTTGGACCAGACGCTCTACCTGTCCTTTCACTGGGCGTAGGCGCTGCTGGAGCAGCCCAAGGGCGCTTAGAATTGGAACCTTCCTTGCAGCAGCCCTATTATCTCATTCCTGCCGAAGCACAACGGCCACGTAAGGTGTGCCAGATGCTCCTCCAGGATGTAGTTGTGATGAAACTGGGAAATTTCCCATTGGCTACTGCGGCGACCACTACCACTCAACCTGGTGCTGAACAGGGTGCTCAACCTGCTGCTCCTGTAGCCCCAGACATTGTCACTTTAATCGTTTCGCCTCAAGATTCAGTTACACTTTCATATCTCATTTATTCTTGTGATCCTGTAAACACTACTGTATGCAGCACGCAAATTCAAATGACCTTGCGGAATCCTAGTGATCAGGCACGCCAAGCGACGGAGGCATCCACCTTGCAATTCTTGCTTAGCCAATATAATATTCCAGTACCGGCAAAACTGCCGTATGCGCTTCAGCCTACATACGGTATATTGTCTGGTCCATCTCTTCCCAATGACACGACTACGGTGACACCGCAGTAATAGTCTAATAAACAACTTATTTCTTTTTAAGGTTAGGTTGATACCATATGGCCGTGGAAAATATTCGTGTCCTTATCGTAGATGATGTAGCAGAAACCCGCGAAAACGTCAGAAAGCTACTCCAGTTCGAGTCAGATGTAGAAGTTGTCGGGGCGGCACGAACTGGAAAAGAAGGGATTCAGCTATCCAATGAGCTGAATCCTGATGTTGTGCTGATGGATATCAACATGCCTGATATTGATGGCATCTCGGCGACGGAAATAATTCGCCAGAAATCGCCTTACATACAGGTAGTTATCTTATCCGTTCAAGGGGACCAGAATTATATGCGGCGGGCCATGTTGGCTGGCGCGCGTGATTTTCTTACCAAGCCACCCACAGGTGACGACTTAATCTCAGCCATTCGACGTGCAGGCGAGATGTCGCGTGCGGAACGTTCTAAAGGAGTACAAAATTATGGTGGCTCATCAACCGGAGGATCGGCAGCAGGTGGTGTTGCGCTAACCCAGATTTCGGAAGGAAAGATAGTATTGGTATATAGCCCAAAAGGCGGGACAGGATGTACGACAATTGCAGTCAATCTCGCGTTAGCTCTTCACAATGAAGATACGCGTGCCGTCCTTGTGGATTGCAATCTGCAGTTTGGCGATGTGGCTGTATTTGTAAATGAACAAGGCAAGAACACAATTTTGGATATTGCACCCCGTGTCGATGAGCTGGATCCTGATGTTATTGAAGATATCTTGGTTAAGCATGAGCCTTCTGGTTTGAGAATTTTGGCTGCGCCACAAAGACCCGAACTGGCTGAAAGGGTCTCTGCTGAACAATTAGTGAAAGTTTTGCAATTTTTGCGGCGCATGTTCGCGTACGTCGTTATTGATACTTCGCCAATCCTGACAGATATCATCCTTTCGGCGATTGATGCTAGCGATGTAATTGTCCTGGTGGCTACTCAGGAAATACCTGCGATAAAGAACTCCCGTTTGTTCCTTGATTTGCTCCAAACCATGGGAATTGACAAGCAGCGAATTCTATTTGTTATGAACCGCTATGACAAACGGATTGCAATTACGCCTGATCGTGTAGGTGAAAACCTTAAACAGGAAGTTTCCACAGTCATTCCTATGGATGAGAAAGTAGTTATTCCCTCGGTAAATCGTGGTGTCCCTTTTATGTTGGATAATAAAACCCAGCCCGTTGCTCGTGGAATTTTTTCATTGGCTGAATCAGTTCGTGCCAGGCTGACAGCCATTGAGGCTGAGAGCGAAATGGCAGGTAAGCGTTAGGAGTAAGTATGTCACTTTTAAAACGAATAGAACAGAGTCAAGGTCAGAGTGGTCAAGGTGGTCCGACGCCTACACCGCAACAGTCAGGTAATAATGGTCAGTCAGGCGGTGGTGATAGCTCTAGGCTTTCTTCTTTACAGGCTCGCCGGGTCAGCGCCCCAAGTACTTCCCCTCAAGCAGGCTCATATTTTGACTTAAAGACACGCGTTCAAAACAAACTTCTGGCTGAACTTGATCCGTCCATGGACATTTCCAAGACGGACGAGGTACGCCGGACGATTCAGGAACTCTTTGAACAAATCCTGACTGAAGAAAATATTGTTCTTTCGAGACCTGAACGCGCACGCCTGTTTGAACAGATTGCAGCTGAAATTCTTGGTCTTGGACCGTTACAAACCTTGCTGGAAGATGATACCATTACAGAAATAATGGTGAACGGCGCAAAGAATATTTATATTGAGCGCAAGGGCAAGCTGCACCGTGTACCAGTGACATTCGAGAACAATGATCATGTGATGCGGATTATTGATCGAATTGTTGCACCGTTGGGCCGTCGTATTGATGAGGCCAGCCCTTATGTGGACGCTCGTCTTGCTGATGGCTCCCGTGTCAATGCTGTAATACCACCCATCTCACTGGTCGGGCCAGTTTTGACCATTCGTAAATTTGCCAAAAATCCAATTACTCTTGAACAACTCGTGCAGTTTGGTTCCATTTCCGCGGAAGCACTTCAGTTTCTGAAAGCATGTGTTGAATCCAGGTTGAATGTTGTTATTTCTGGAGGTACTGGTTCTGGTAAAACCACCTTGTTAAACATACTTTCCGGTTTTATTCCTGCCGATGAACGCATTATTACAATTGAGAATGCGGCAGAATTGCAGTTGCGTCAGGAACATGTAGTAACCCTAGAATCGCGCCCGCCAAATATTGAAGGCCGCGGTGAAATTACAATTCGCCAATTGGTTATTAATTCCCTGCGTATGCGTCCTGAACGAATTATCGTTGGCGAGATCCGCGATGAGGCCGCGCTGGACATGTTGCAGGCCATGAACACCGGCCATGACGGTTCAATGACGACCCTGCACTCAAACAGCCCACGTGATTCGCTTTCTCGTCTTGAGACCATGACTTTGATGGCTGGTATGGACTTGCCCTCGCGCGCGATACGTGAACAAATTTCTTCTGCAATTGATCTGATCGTGCATCAGGAGCGCATGCGAGATGGTACACGTAAAATTGTTAACGTAACCGAGGTCAGCGGTATGGAAGGCGAAGTGATTACGATGACCGATTTGTTCCTTTACGAGCAGACCGGTTTTGAGAATGGCCAAATTATTGGACATTTACGCCCCACCGGGTTACGTCCCAAATTTATGGATAAACTCGAAAACTCCGGCATTCATTTACCTCCATCGATCTTTGGCATTGGAGATCGTCGCCGATATTAAGCATTCAAGTCTAAATCTATATTAGATATGAACCCAAGTCTTATCATCATTTTTGGCGGTGTCGCCATTATCGTCCTTTTGATCATTGGGATCGTGGTATCTGTAAACAGTGAACGATCCTTGGTTGAAAAGCGTTTGAATCAATATCTCGAGAGCGGCGATAGAGCTCAGGAAGATCGTGAACTCCAACGCGCAGTTTTGACAGAGTGGGTTTCAAAACGCGTAGAGAAAACCTCTATGGGCGAACGTATTGCCCGCGATCTTGCCAGGGCAGACATGAAATTAAAAGTTGGTGAATATTTTGGACTGTTATTTTTATCAGTAATCATAGGCGGGTTATTAGCATGGTTACTGGGAAACAGACACCCGGTCTCACTGGTTATTGGGCTCATCGCTGGGTTTTTTGCTCCGAGATTTTACATCCGAAGACAACAGCGCTTGCGCTTGACTAGATTTAACGATCAACTGTCTGATATGCTCAATTTAATGGTCAACGGCTTGCGTGCCGGTTATTCTACAATGCAGGCTATGGAAGCGGTCAGTAAGGAGTTACCTGCGCCTATTTCGGATGAATTTCGCCGTGTAGTGCAGGAAATGCAAATAGGCATTTCAATAGAAACAGCCCTCGACAATCTATTGCGCCGAATTCCGAGCGATGATCTTGATTTTGTAGTGACAGCTATCAATGTTCAACGTGAAGTGGGTGGTAATCTCTCAGAAATCTTAGATACAATTTCATTTACGATCCGCGAGCGGGTGCGTATCAAAGGTGAAGTACGAACACTGACTGCCCAAGTTCGAACTTCTGGCACAGTGCTTTCCTTTATACCTTTTGGCTTGACTTTAATCCTTTGGTTTTTGAATCCGGAATATCTAATGTCGTTTAACCAGGCTGGGCCGTTTTGTGCGGCTATTGTGGCCTGTATAGTTATCGGTCTGGTTGGATCGGGTTATATGGTTATGATGCGTATCGCTGACATCGAGGTGTAAGATGACCGCTTTGATCTGGATACTTATTGGAATAGTTTTGCTCGGAGGCGCAGTTGCGCTGGTCATTGTTGGAATGCGCAGTTTCCGTAGCAGAGAAGACGAGGCGGATCCATTGTTGGCCCGCCTGGCAGAGGCAGGCCAACGTGGGGAAGTGTTGTCTCTTGAAGAGCTTGAGCTTGAACAACCTTTCAATGAACGTGTTATTGTTCCCATTTTGAAACGGGTTGGAGAGCTATCGACACGGTTTACACCTCAACGGGCGTTAGAGGAAACTACCCGTAAGTTGGAGCTCGCTGGAAATCCTGGCCGTATTGATGCAGCCACTTTCCTTGCATCCCGTTTTTTCGGTGCGGTGGCCTTTGGCGGTTTGTTACTTTTAATAGCCTTCCTTTCGCCGAATAAATGGCCGTTGGCTCGGACCATTCTTGTTGTTGGTATCTTTACCATTCTTGGTTTTTTCTTTCCTCAATTATGGCTTCAAAGCAGAATTAATCGCCGTCAAAATGAAGTCCGCAAGGCGATGCCTGATGCTTTGGACCTTTTAACCATATGTGTAGAAGCAGGGCTTGGTTTCGATGCTTCCATGGCCAAAGTCAGTGAAAAGTGGGTGAATGAATTATCCCTTGCATTCGGACGTTGTATCCGTGAAGTTCAACTTGGCAAGACGCAACGTCAAGCTTTGCGCGACATGGCTGACCGGCTCGGCATCCCGGAAATGACAAGTTTCGTAGCAGCAGTCATTCAGAGCCAAATTCTGGGTGTAAGTCTCGCGAAAGTTCTCAGAATTCAATCTGACCAAATGCGTATAAAGCGGCGTCAACGAGCAGAAGAGCAAGCTCATAAGGCGCCAGTAAAAATGATTCTGCCTATGGCGTTCCTAACATTTCCTTCGATCATGATCATTCTGCTTACTCCTGCAGCTATTCAGATTGCAAAGACGTTTGGCGGAACCTTTTTAGGTGGTGGTGGACCGTAAACAGTTTATTAAAGGGGGCAAGCTCCAAAGTCCTTCAAGATAAAATTCCCTCCTCTTAAATTCATTGCTCATTGAGGCGATTCTTGTTTAATAGCTCTTTATCTTACAGCATATATAGATCGATGTGGATCGGGCTAGACTTGATATTTCCTCCAATCTGTGGGGGGTGTAAAAAACCTGGCTTTCGCTGGTGTGTCAATTGTCAACAGCGAGTATCCCTGATCAAAGGCCCTGTGTGCGAAATTTGTGGGGTTCCAGAAAATACTTCTCGAATTTGCTCGGCTTGCGAGAAAGATAAACCGCATTATAGTGCATTGCGCTCATGGTCTGTATTTATCAACCCTGTTCAAGAAGCCCTGCACCGCTTGAAATATCGCCGCGATATTGGATTGGGTGATGCACTGGCAGCTCAAATGGTTGAGTTTGTCCGTGGATTAGACTGGCCGATAGATATGATCGTTCCGGTCCCACTCGGAAAGAAACGTTTGAATGAACGCGGGTATAATCAAGTTGGTTTAATAGCTCGCCCGCTTGCAATGGCGCTTGGTTTGGAATATGCGCCTCATGAGTTGACACGCCGCCGCGAAACCCGCTCTCAGGTAGGATTGTCGAAGGAAGCTCGTCGAGAGAACGTTCGTGAGGCGTTCATCGGTGGTGAGCGAGTCAAAAGTAAAACTGTCCTGGTGGTAGATGACGTTGCTACAACGGGATCAACTCTATCGTCTGGAGCGGATGCGTTCTTTTTATCTGGTGCAAAAGATGTATATGCGTTGACAGTCGCTCGCGCTTTGCCTCAGCATGGTCTGGCAAAAGTGTGAGCGTTTTTTGTTCGTGACTCTACATCCCAAAAAGGAGGACCCATGTCCAACACGGTGGAAGTTCAGACACGCAACATCCGTTTAACGGAGAAGATAGAACAGTACGTTAATAAGAAAGCAAGCAATCTCGACCATTACTTACCATCGATAGATGAGGCAAGAGTAGAGCTGGCGCACCACAAAGCTGCACGTGATGCTAAGGATCGAAACGTGGTACAGATTACGGTGCGCGGCAAAGGATTTGTCCTTCGTACGGAGGAACGTGCAGATGAAATCCTGGCCGCCTTCGATTTTGCGATGGATAATCTTCAACGACAGATTGAACGGTATAAAGGCAAGCACTATCACGGTCGTGGTGACGGCCGTACGGCGGCCGAAGCCGTGGAACCGATCATAGATAATGAGACCGGTGAGGTCTCTCCGCTTGTAGCACGCCGCAAGAAGTTTATGCTATATCCTATGAATGAGGATGAAGCGCTTGTACAGATGCGGAATCTGGGACATGATAACTTTTTTATCTTTTATAATGCGGAGACCAGCAAAATCAATGTGCTGTACCGCCGTCGAAATGGAAGTTATGGTCTGATCGAGCCCGAATTAGGTTGATCGGCTAATTCAATCCTCTGGCCTGGCTTATCCGCCAGGCCAGTTTTTTTGGAGCAAACATGGAATTTGATTTTGATGATGATTTGACTGAAGAAGACATCAAAGCCAGGGGCTTGGATGGCCCAGCGATTGAACGGGCTATCTCACAGATAATCATGGCAGTCGGTGAAAATCCTCGCCGCGAAGGTCTGCAAAATACACCCCGCCGGGTTGCGCGCATGTATAACGAGATACTGGGTGGATATCATATTGATGCTCACTCGGTGATCAATGGCGCGCTGTTTGATGTCAAATATGATGAAATGGTGCTCGTGCGTGATATTGAGTTTTACAGCATGTGTGAGCACCACATGCTTCCTTTCATGGGGCGCGTGCATGTAGCGTATATTCCTGACGGAAAGGTGATTGGCCTTTCAAAGATCCCACGCATTGTAGATGTGTATGCACGCCGCCTGCAAGTGCAGGAACGTATGACGCGCCAGATCGCGGATTTTCTGCGCGACTTACTCAAACCACAAGGCGTAGCTGTTGTAGTGGAAGCAATGCATTTGTGTTCGATGATGCGCGGGGTTAAAAAGCATGATGCCCGAATGACAACCTCAGCCATGCATGGCGCGTTTCGTGCCAACCTCGCCACCCGCCAGGAATTTTTGGATAATATATCGCGCGGTGCGGCGCCTTTGCAGATGTAGACTTACGCTTTGGAGGCCTGTCATAACCGACATGGGACAGGGCCGTATGGTTGAAATACTGTCTCGCGAGGGACTTCGATCTGCTTCTGATCTTCGGCCGTTCCTTGCTTGACGCTGATTTGGGTCTATTCCTTCGAATTATTTGCAGACGAAATGCGGGTTAAGCGTACTTCAAGTATCACAAAGGAAGTCGCGAGAACAATCCATGCTATAACTTGACCTTGATGGAATCCTCCAACTACTAGACGACTGTCCCCGCGAAAAGCTTGTATGAAAAGTTGCCACGCGGCTGTGATGGATACAAAAATGAGGAAGAAAATGCCGGAGCGTGAATCCGGCTTTTTAAACCAGAGCAGACCAAGGGTCAGGAGGGAGGCGATGGTTTCATAAATTTGAGTAGGATGCCGCTTTGCGTTCCAAAGTTCGATTCCCCACGGCAATTCTGTCTCCTTACCAAAAGCGGTTCCCGCAGCGAGATGACTGAGTCCCAGTCCAATTGCTAAAGTCGTCAAGAAAAGTGTGATTGCATCCAACGTCGGCCACAAAGAAAGGCCGCGCCTTTGAGCGTAAATCAAACCGGCGATTAATGCGACTACGACCGCGCCAAAGGGATCGAAAAGATCAGGATTGATGGAAAAAACGCTTACGTAACTTTTGGAGAAGGCAGGAATATTCTCAAAAATAAATGCAATACGCCCGCCGAGGACAAACGCGATCAAGCCGTAAAAGATAAGATTGTTGAGATTATCTTTGCTTATCCCGTGGCGTTCAACTCGTTTCTCGGAAAGGGTCAAGCCAATCCATGCGGTAAGCACCAACAAAATCATATCGCGCGGTGGAGCAAAGAGGCTACGAAAAATAGAAAGCATATTACTTCAAGATTTGTTCCACGCGGGTTCGAAGTAACGCTTCAGACATTGGTCCACCGATGATGACCTCCTGAACGACTCCTTTACGGTCAATAAAGTAAGACGATGGAAGAGATTGTAGTTTGTATGCAGTGGAAACGCTACCTGTTTCATCAACAAGAACGGGAAAGGTTAGGCTGTATTTTTTCAAAAATGGTGCTATAGCAGAAACGTCGTCTTGAATTGTTGCATTGATCGCGAACACTACGAAACCTTGATCCTTGAATTCCTGATAAATATTTTCGATGGCTGGCATTTCAGCACGACAGGGTGGACACCATGTTGCCCATAAGTTGATAAGCACTGCTTTCCCACGAAATTCGGACAAAGTATAGAGTTTGCGATCCATACCGTTGAGGGTGAAATCAGGAGCAAAGAATCCAACTTGAGGTGCAGATATTTCGCTTGATGTGGATGATGTCTCTGCACTTAGGATGATCCACGCCGCGCCCGCAATGAGGATAAGAAAGTAAAAGATGATTCGCTGAGTTCGATACATGAGCCAAAGTATACAGGGAAACGAGTACATAGGTACATGGGTTAGTGTGGATGAGGGTGTAAAATAGACTTGCACACTTGTTTACTTGTGTACTTGTCTGCTTGGCTACTACTATACTTACCCTATGCTTTTCATAGACTCCGTCTTCGTCGGAATTGATCCTACCTCTGGACGAAAGTCCTTCACTTACGCCGCGCTGGATCGCGAGCTAAATCTCGTCGCGCTCACGGATGGCGAAATGGAAGATGTGATCGCGTTCTTGGCAGGCCAAAAGGCTGCGACGGTTGCGATCAATGCTCCAGCAAGCGTTAATCGTGGCTTGGTTCGCGAGAAGATGAAACAGGAAATGCTTACTCCTCATCAAATCCGCGGTGCAGATATACGCCTGGGGGAATATCAACTGCGAGAGCGCGGTATTCCTGTTTCAGGTACACCATCCCGAGTTGAGTCTTGTCCCACATGGATGCAGCTAGGGTTTGAGTTATATCGAAAACTTGAAAAGATGGGCTTTGTAAAGTATCCGCAAAAAGACTCGCAGTATCAGGTTTTGGAAACCCATCCACATGCATGTTTTTGTGCCTTGGTGGGACAAATACCGTTATCCAAGCCAACACTCGAAGGCCGGCTTCAACGGCAATTAACCCTATATGAGCGGGGCATTCGCATCAAAGATCCAATGGATTTCTTTGAGGAAATAACACGTCATAAGTTAATGAAAGGCAACTTACCGATAGAATTAATCTATCTGCCTGAAATATTAGATGCGCTTGTCGCAGCATACACGGCGTGGCTTTCAATTGATAAACCTGCGGAAATCACTAAGGTAGGGCATTACGAAGAAGGATATGTTGTTCTACCTTCTCAAATATTGAAGGAAAAATATTAATTAGCTCTGTCGTCTGGTAAACCTTTGACCGGTTGGCATAGCCAGGGGAGAATGCCGAGCAATATAATCTTCTAATACTTCTGGCATGATCGTTGGCACTTCATAATCAACCTGCTCATCGGGGATTACGAGATAGTTAACATAGTTCGAAAACTCCATATCAGTGGATGCGACAATATACTTACGATCTTTTTGTAGATGTTCCTCGCCGACGATAATTTCAAGCAATGTCAGATCTTCGGGGTCGTAACGGACGCGCATTCCGGCCACATGGGGCATGCCCACTGGGTTGCCACGTAAGGGACCAATCTGGCGAGCGGCATTTTCAACCTTAAGTGCCTCCCGAAGAAATGTTTCAATTTGCTCACCTGATAATTCAACTTTTGCAGGATTTGCAGTGGACCGATTGGCAGAATAAAGGGCACCCTGTGTCAGCGATCCTGAGTCTAGACCAGTGTTCCAATGACCTGCCAGGACGAGGGCAATCTGTGCTCCTTGTGTGCGTTCTAAGAGTGCATCTGCAAGCAGGTTGCCTGCTGCACATTCACAGTCACTGACCAGATCGATTTGCTCTCTGAGAGTTCCGATTTCAAGACGCATCGTTTCATCGACGCGCTCTTTTTGTATATGTACGGCAGCTTGTGCTTCGGGGTCGGACGGAATATCATCCGTGATAGGGATCAGCTCCTCTTTGAAGAGGGTTATCTTCCCCGAAACGGGATCAACTTCGAGGTCGAGTCGACCTAGGAACTGGCCGAATTCGCCAGCCTGTACGATGATCGTATCTTTCAAAAGCAGAGCCTGATCCAGTTTTGTATGGCTGTGACCGCCGATAATGACATCAATGCCCGCGATTTCCTCGGCTACCTTTTGATCGTCTTTGAAACCGAGATGAGAAAGAAGGATAATCATTTGCGCGCCCTGCGAGCGCAAATCACCAATCTTATCGGGCAGAAGATCGATCGGCTTCTTTGTCAGTAAATGGAAGACTACCTCATAGGTCTTAATGGGATCGGTCAAACCAATGATAGAGATCTTGATCCCACCAACCGTTTCTATAACATAGTCTTGTAATCCCTCCAAAAGTTTGCCATCATGCGAAAAAATATTAGCACATAGAAGGGGCCTGCCAAAATACTTTGCTAGATTAATAATTGCCTGTGGACCATATCGCGCGAGAATGGCATTACCTAGTGCCACATAATCACAACCTGCCCCGCGCAGGATGGCCTCCATCGCGCTTCCTTTGGTGAGACTGCTTTCCAAAAGGGAAGTATCTTCAGAGTCTCCAGCATCGAGATAGAGGCAGTAACCGCCATTCGTTTTAACTTCGGCCCGGATTTGGCGGACGAGGGTCGCGATGTGCAACAACTGCGTGACGCGTCCATGCAAGTCGTTGGTGTGGAGGAGGGTAAGGTGTATCATAGATTTTAGATATTGGTCGGAGGACATTTCATTCTATGTCATTCGAATTATAGCTTTCTTCATCCAAAATAGAAAAATTTGCGGTGGTAAAATTAATTTAACAAGAGGAGATTTAAGATGATTGATCTACAGACTCGCGCCATCAATACAATTCGTTTTCTTTCGGCAGATGCCGTTCAACAAGCCAATTCCGGCCATCCGGGACTTCCAATGGGTGCTGCTCCAATGGCATTCACCTTGTGGACGCGTCACCTGCGTCATAACCCACGCAACCCACATTGGATGGGACGTGACCGCTTCATACTTTCTGGTGGTCACGGGTCCATGTTGCTCTATTCGTTGTTACATCTCACAGGCTATGACCTGTCTCTTGATGAAATCAAAAACTTCCGCCAGTGGAACAGCCTGACGCCAGGTCACCCTGAATATGGATTAACGCCTGGCGTGGAAGCAACCACTGGGCCACTTGGCCAGGGATTTGGGGCAGGCGTAGGCATGGGTATTGCTCAAGCACATTTGGCTGCTACGTTCTCC